>VFSW01000020.1_pt1 | contig 167151 bp, 143 predicted proteins | sample 5358111 | NCBI WGS metagenome assembly VFSW01 (sample SAMN11554181, study PRJNA540505) | mine drainage metagenome | isolation source: sediment from site ElyBrook_90M | place: USA: Ely Copper Mine, Vershire, VT | collected 2017 | reverse complement strand
GTATTTCGTCGTTGCGGTCCTCCGAGGGATGCTGTTAATGACGTTTGTGCTCCTCTACCAGCTGGAAGACTTGCAGCCACACCCCGGAGAATGGCTTGTCGTTGGCCTGCGGCGGCTTGTGGTGGTTGTTCAAGTTCGGCCTCAGGCAATTCTGGCGCGGTTTGCGGTTCGGTGGTCAAGTTTGTCGCCACGATATTACGTCGCAGAGGAGCGCTTGCCGCCACAATTGCGGCGTTTGGCTGCGAATAAAAGGGCGATGGCCCACCGACTCGTGCAAACATCGAAGCGGCTACGCCTGATGCTGCGTTGGTGGCGCCGCGAGGTGCAGCTGCCATCATGTCCGGCGTTCCGGGAGCATTTGGGAACTGAGTTGCGGGCGCTTGCTGCGTTGGAGTTGCAGCGGTTATTCCCTCGGCACTGGGCTGTGTCGATCCAGTTGGTATTCCAAGTCGGCTTCTCAATACTGCAGACGCTTGTTCGGAAGGCATAGTTTCAGTTTCGGCTTCTCCATTGCCTTGTTCCGGCCTCGGCGATTGGGTTACTCTTCCGAGTCTACTTCTTGTAAGCACAGATTCCTCCGTCGGGGTTACCCCGGCTGCCGCTTGTCCAAAAGCACCCATTCCACCTGTCGGCGTGAGGCCTGCCGTCGGAGCTTGCTGACCCTCGTTCTGTGGAAGGAAGGGTGAAACAGCCCCTTCCGGCTGGATGGCTCGCGCAGCTCGTCCCTGAGGTCCTCCCAACATGCTCGCGCTCGGATTAACATATCCAACACTCGGATTGCGAGTGGCCGGAAGACTTGCAGCTGGTCCTGGGAGAATGCGCGGTTGCGTTGGTTCTTCGGTGGTTGCAGTTCCGCGCGGCTGAGCAAATGTCGCTGGTTGCGCTGCTTCTGGAGTCGGTCGATTAGGTCGACTAGGTCCTCCGACCATACTTGCAAAGGGATTTGTTAAACCTCCAACAGCAGGAGTTCCAAACGCCGGCTGGCTGGCTGCCGCGTTCGGGACTACTGCAGTAAAAGGCCCGGGTGTAATGAAACCCGCAGGCTGAGCTGGCGTAGCGTTTGCCGGTGCGACAATGCTTAAATTCACCGTCGGTGGAGCTGCCGGCGCATTAGCATCCTGAGAAGCTCGCGGCGCAGCAATGGTGGCTCCTCTGCTGCTCCTTACTGCGGATGCGCTCACCCGCGTGGGGTTCGTTCCAATCGTGGGTACATTCGATGCCCTTGCAGGAGCAGGTACTGGTGGCGCCACAGATTGGCTAGCGCGCCATTCAGGCACCGCAGCTGCCAAGGGCACATTCGGAATCACATTGGTATTTGTGCCGGCGAACGGAATGTTAACCAGGTTTTGCGGGAGGGCTGCTCGTTGCTCAACTACAATCGCTTCCTGAGGAAGCTGGATCACAACGGGATTCGCTTCGATTGTATCCACCAGTTGCGTGAGCTCATTCAAAAAGCTCTGCATACTCGCGTTTGCAGCATATTTGGCGACAGTAGAGATAAATGTCATCAACGTAATCGAGCTGGTCATCAACGAAGACACAAAAAACGTGTAGATTCCTTTTTGGCGGAAATAATTGATGACCTTTGTTTCGAAGGGGTTTAGCTGTCCGAGGCTATCGACTTTTTCTTGTTGACGATCAACAAATACCATCAATATGTTGTTAATTACGACCAGGTCGCGCAACTTGTTGACTGTCTTAAATATTGCTGGAACCGTTGTAGTTGGTACGATATTCTCATCGTAAAAATACTCTGGCAAAAACTGAATGTTTGCTGGGTTTTGGTGTTGCAATGTAAATCCATAGTCTTCGGCTATAACAGCAATTGAAGCAATAAAAAACCTAAGACTTCTGTTTTCCTCAGACTCCAACGTTGTTCCGATCTTATACTGATAATCAACGTTTACCAAGGTCCGCTGATTACTCGAGGGCACAATAAAAGTATTCTCGAGTTCACTCCTCCATCGTTCGATAGACCTCATCAAAAAGGTGTTAGCGCTGGTAGTAGAAACTGCCGCATTGTTGAAGCTCATAAGACGCGTAAATATGCCATCGGCAAAAAACGCGCGCCGTTGAAAAGCCAGGCGGTCCGTGGCGCGCTTCATGTACGTGTAATAGTACTCATCGTTAAGCGGTCGAATTTGAGAAATGACACTTGTGTAAACCCCCATCCGCGTAATGAGCGTCGCAATCAACCTGGTGGCATAGGCGCCAATCGCCTCGCCGTCGATGTGTTTGCTTTCGTCTTCCGTGAACTCAAAGTTATCGACGAAATACGCCTCCAAAGCCGAAAGTTCGCCTTGAACGTAGTTGCTGTACGCTTCGTAATCAGTGATCAACGTTTGCTGCTCGGTGAGTCGTTGTCTAAACTCTTCAATCATTTGCTCGGCTTCGCGGACACGCTGTTGCAACTGTGCGCTATTTCCAGAGCTCACCGTCAAGGCTCCGGCGCCGGCTGCAAACGGAGCTGCGCTGACACGATTTCGAAGGGTTTGATTTTCGCGACGCAACGCTTCCAGGACGGCCGCGTTAGCGCCACCAGTAAGCGCCGGACGGCCTCCCTGCTGCAACACTTCAATTTGATGTTTGAGATTTTGCACAACCGTGAAGGCGTTGTCCTGCGCTTCAGGTCGAAGGCTCATAAACCCGCCAACGTAAATCACTCCGTTGCCTGCATTGAAGCTTGGGTGGTACTCCAGACGAATTGGCGCGATTTGCTTGTTGATTTCCGCAACCAACTCGGACATGACCGACGTGCGCTCCGACAACACAGACGGTCGCAACAGTTTTCCCTCGTTTTCGAATATGCCAGCCAACGCCCAAAGGACAAACAGGTAATTGTCGTCGACTTCGAACGTGACGGGGTTGCCTCCAGCCAAAGCAAATTGTGTGAGAAGTGGCTGTACATCCAAAACTTGCGAAAACTCCAGCGTAGTTCCCTTCAAAAGCGATCGCACTTTGGTATTTGCTTGCGCAATGGCAACGCCCTTTGTAAATTCGGATGCAAAGTCTTTCGGAGCCGCACCGCCAGTTGTTCCAGTACCCGAGGTAGATAAGCCCCTTGGACTTAGAACAGCGTTGGAGCTGCCACGGCTGGAATTACCAGATGTTGTTGGTCCACTTGCAGTAGGTGTTTGCGGTCCGCCGGCAGGAATCGCTGTACTGCCAGCAACTGGCACCGGGGTAACCATAGTGAATTCGCTTATTTTGTTTACGTTTAGCGAGTTTAGGACCGGGACCAAAGAAAGCATCAGATTCGCCAGGGTCCAGCGAAATTCAAGTTGCAATTCCAGGTTCATGTCGAGTACGATATCTGCAATTTTGACAATGTATACGAGTAAAACGACATCTTCTGGATGAACGTCTGGATGTTCGTTTGACTTCAGGCGCCGTAAAAGATTTGCCAAATTCCGATTTTGAGGAATTTCAGGTCCTGTCGAGAATACCGGCAAAACTTTTTGCCAGGTTTGCTGAATAAGTTCTCCGCGGTCGAAATCGTATGGAGGGTTCCAAAAAAGATTTGAGTCCACGTCGTTGATAAACCGTTCCTGCGGTCCGCTGTATAGCAGCGGTGGATTGCCTGTGGCCGCTTGTTCGCGAGCTCTTTGCGACGCAGTCGATGTCGCAGTGACACTCGCTGCTGCTCCTTGGAGGCCGGGAGCTGCAGGGGCTCTGGGAACTCCTCTCGTTCCGCTGCTTCGCGTTACGCTGTTGATCAGCGACTGCACGTCTGCGTCCACGTTGTTGGCATTCCCTCCAGTTGACACCGGCCCGGTACTGCCCGGAACAACCAGGCCCACGATTGTTTTCATGCTTTCGGATATCGCGGCGTAGTTGTCGTGCCAATTAACGTGAGCAATCACCGACAGCTTCACTCGATTCAACAAAACAGCCAGATATGCATTTGGCGTTTGCAACTGGCTTGCTGCTTCCAAAGCATTATCAATCGTTCGATTGGCATCAACCAAAAAAATATGGCTTGTTGTGGCAAAAACCATACGAATATAACCAGCAAGAAAATGGCGATATGCAGGAGTTTCTGCGTAATTTTGTCCAAGACTTGCCATAAGTTCGGTTCTGCTTGCGTTGTATACAAAGTTGCCGGTAGCTGTCATAGACGCAAGCAAAGCCTCGAGGTTTGCGACGCCACTATAAAAGTTGCGCCCCGGCGGTGGGGCATAGATAACTTGAGCCATTGTTTGCCCGTATGACAAGGTCGGTGATAGACCCTGAGACACAGCAAAACGCAAGTTACATGCTTATGAAATGCGTTTACCGAATATTGAGACAACCATCACAGTTATTTATTTCTGCGGCTTCGACGCCATGCCTTGCATGTGCATAACGGCAGCTGAAAAAACTATGCAAACAAAATCCATATTCCGGGACTTATGGAGTACTTGAAAGCGAATGATTGACTTTGGATATTCTCTGCGTTCTGTTCGATTTAATGGCGTCTCAGCCGGGCAGCATCGGGGGCCGTGTGCAACAACGGTCCGTCCGTGGATCAGCTCCCACCAGGGCTCGCGGAGTCACCACCCAAACTTCGAGCTTGATACGCGACGTCGGTCGCGGTGTGGCGACAACACCAGGGCGGGGCGAGCCGCTAATTTCGCGCGGGCTAAGTGTTGCGCCGCGAGCCAGGGCATCGCAGTCAAGCGGTCCCGCCAGAATTGCGGTCAATGCGCGACCGGCTTCATCATCTGCCGCAGCACCTCGCACTACGACGACAACGGTGAGTAAGCGAACGCCTGAGATGGCGCATGCTACCCAGGTTCAGCAAGTTGCTTCGGAAAAGCCAGCTGGCAGTACGTCGCCCGCTCCGGTAGCGCCAAATTATTCCCAACCGTCCGCTGCGCAAAATTGGGAAGAAAGCGAGCCCGTCCGCGCGGAGACGGCACCAAAACCGTTTGCCGAACAACGACCGCAATATGGCGATCAAAGCAATTCGACGCTTGCTCATTTAATCGGCGTGAATTTACATCACCGTGAAAAAGCGATATCGCAGCTTCAGCGCACGGTAGGACAACAGAATGGCGAGTATCGAATTTGGTCGAGTGGTTTATATCACGTCGACAATCTGGATCAATTAAAGGACGACATCCCAGAAAATCAAACTATGCAGCCTCTCGACGCGGATTTGCGACACTTGGAAGAGGGCATTCTGGTTTTGGTTCCGCGCTCCGGCGAGGTTTATTTGCCGCTTTTCGATCCGATACCAGGTTTAAAAATCAATTGTCTGAAGCTCGTGGTTCTTTCCACCACTAGCACCGACCCGGATGAAGCGACTCTGATTGAAGGCGTGATCCGCGGACCGACTCCGTCCGAGCGCGCTCAGCTTCAGGACAACGGTCTTTATAACGTCGAGCTGCTGTATTCTTTAAGCAGCGGCGTGATGGTGTATTTCAACGCAAACGATTTTTCCTTGGGTCGAATTGAATTTCATCTGGGAGACGACAGCAACAGTCTGCCCGTTTGGTATTTACGATACCTCTACCACCAAGGTTTTCGTCGGGAAGCAACCCAGCTCGGCGAGTATCGTCAGGAAGTCCTGGACCTGGCGGCCAACGCCTACCCGATGATACCCAGAATCGGGCGTGGTGCGCCGGTCGAGCATAGCATGACTGCCACAGCGCGCTCGGTTAGCCAGACAAATTATACAGCCCTCGCCACCGACTCGTCGACCTTCTCAGTTTTTCGTTCAGGCTGCACCATCAGCTAGATGATTAAAACGTTAATTACTTTGTACAATTAAAGTGGAAAACATTTACGGAATTTTTGGCGTGTTAAAATCGCAAATAATTGCGCGCTGCATTTTTTGGGGCGATTTATATCCTATTTGTCCTTGATCGCGGGTTTGCCAGAAAAAAAAAGTAAACTTTCCTACAAAAGTTGGCGCATTATTTTCCGGTGCATTTTCTCTTGCTCTTGCCATCTTTGCAGCTCTTTCTTTCGTATTTCTGCAAGCATGTCCCGACACCCGGCTGAATTTGACGACGACGACCTCTCCGATGATTCTGTCGTCACCGAAGAGGGCGACGAAGCGCCAGACGAGGAGTTCAGCGACGTTAGCTCTTCGGATTCGGAGTCCGAGCGGACGATCGTCGCGCCGCGTCAAGCTACCAGCCAAAGCCAGCCGAGCTTGCAGGCCCGCAGCGCAGCGTTCGAGCGAAACGTTCCGGTGCCCGCCTTTGGGCGTTCGGCGTCCACCTTGTCCTCAAAGACTACAACAACCAGCTCAACCGTCTCTTCTTCGGCTGCTTCGAAAACCTCTGCTCTTTTGGATGCTCCAGTTTCGCTGCCGTTGATTCCGATTCCAGGCAGCGTCCCCACTGCTTCCGGAGCCCCGAAGCGAAAACTAGTCGCTGCGCAGAACGTCGGATCGGCCGCGACATCCGCAGCGGCAGCGCCTCCCAAACCGAAGAACCCCGCCCCGCGTAAGCGCAAGGTGGCGAATGTGAGCAGCTCGGAACCACTGGATCAGCCGGCTGCGAAGAAGCCATGTACCGAAAGCACCGCGGTACCGGCGGCTGATGATCAAGCCGCCTCCAGCGCCACGGTTGCCGACGAGCCTGCCGTCGAAACAACGCAGTCAACCGATATGGTTCAAGAGAGCAACGGCTCGTCCGAACCTCCAGCCGAAGAAAAGCCCAAACCCCCACGCCGTCCTCGCGGTCCGCGCAAGAAGCCAGCAGAGACCGAGTCGGCCGAGCCGCCTGGAGAGCAGGAATCGAACGCGACTCAAGCTCGACCGCGAGCTCGCAAGGCGAAGGACGCTGCCGTCTCCGACGATGTTTTGCGTGCTCAGCTTGCCAACTACTTTTTCCCGGGACAATCGGCGGTCGCTCTTGCGCTAGCCGACAAATTGTCCGACAAGCTCCGTGTTGCGTACGACAAATTGATCAAACGGATGGTCGAGAAATCGCCTGAATTGCTCGTCGAGCCAACCAGCACCGAGCAGTTTGCCGGTATCAAGCTTCTACCAGCGCAACACCAAACCCAACTCTGCTCGAAACTAGCCATGATGCTACTTCTCAGCAAGCAGTCACACACGCCGTTCAAGTCGACGGATTTGTCTCGCTTTGATTGTATCGACGAATATCCGCTGGATTCGATTCTCCCGGAGGCAGCTTCTTGCGGGTTCCAAAACCTCTTCTTCAGCAGTCTTCCCACCGCTTAGAAACATTGCCTGTTTTTTTTGAAGTCGTCTTGTTGTTGTTAGAAGTCGGTTTTTTGATATTGATTTCTTTAGCTTTTTTTCGGCCTTCAAGATGACTAAAGAACGCCTTCGCATTGTTGCAAAACAACCGAGTAAAATTGCTGTATTTCTTGATTCAGAAATCACGATGCTTATGCAATCCCTTACGCCGCTGCTTGCGGGAGTGGATCGCCGGCAAAGAATTCTGCCACAAAAGAGACCTCTGGCAGCGTCGCAGTCTATGAGGGAATCTGGATTTGATGCCAAAAAACAGCGCATTATTGAAAGTGCGCAGGCTTTGGAGAAAATCGAGTTGTTTCACGAAAAGCAGCAGTTTATGGCGAGTCGCGAGCAGCCGGCCGCTTTGAAATACGGCGTGGCTTTGTGGCGCATTTTAAATCAGTTCCGCTTGACCAACTCGCGCCTCACGTTAAAAGACCATTGTTGCATCCAAAGCAACTGCAAGCAGGTAAATGTGACAATTGAAATCTGGAGCGCTCGACCGCAGGAGGAACATCACCGAGCGATGCACAATTGTGTTTGGTCGGTAGATGGTTCGCGAAGGCTGTGCGATTTTTCGCATCTCTTTGAAAGACCAATTGGAAACACAGCGTGGGAAAATGAGCACCGAGTACACATTTGCTTAAAAATGGTCGAGGACGGCAAGCCGCGAAGGTGGTGCGAATATGGCGGGTCGCCTGGAATGCATTTTGGCAAAAAACCGCGACGCACTCTCGAGCATATTTATATATGCTGTAGCACTGGAAAAATGCATCTTTGCAATACGACCAACTGCGCGTACTCAAATTTTACCCAGGACATCCCGGCCTGCCCGATATCGAATTTGACCCAGGACCCCCTGTTGGTGACACCATTTTACCGCGGCAAAGGAAATCACGGAGTCAGCGACAGCACAAATGCGTTTCGCGACTTGACGAGTCGTTTGATTTCCTACGACGCCTTAGTGGCGAATTTAATGAGCACAGAAAATATGTCGCAAATCATTCATTACTTCAGTCGGTTTTATGCCATGCGCAAGCAACAATCATCTGATTCGCTGCTCAAGGCCTTCACAATTACTATTATGCGGCTAATTGATTGCGAAGAGCTTATGACGCTCAGATTCAACCAGCAGCAGCGCTCGGGTATTGCGACGGCTCATGCCGTCGAGATACAAATCGGCCGTCGCCTAGGGCAGACGCACAAGGGAATTGTTTCTGTGGTCGATATTGTAAACAAGGTTTTAATTGCCACGTCGCGCTACCAAATCCCACGACGTATGAAGGACGCAATGGAGCGAAAACGATTTTATTTCGAAATCGCTAATGTTGCCGTCAAAATATGGTACCTGCTCCACAAATACCCCTGCGGAGGCGTGCGAATGACACCCACGAGAACACGGCAAAATGTACTGCAACTTGGATCGGCCGAAATGGTGAAGCCACGATTGTCTGCGTCGCAGCAGCAGCAGCTCGATCATGCCAGGTTTCACCGCCTCAGTTTGTCGGTTGTCGTGCATCCCACGCCGGATGTGGCAAACTCGGTCGACCACAAAGCGCCCCAGACCGGGCTTCGTTGGCACCCGGCGCAAAAGGCTTGGACCGGTTCAGCGTCGGCGTCACAAATCGACACTTTACTGAACGACCACCGCATTTCCAATGTCGAGATCGGTGCCGAGTTGCAAATCGCTGGCGCAGCCAAGGTGCCCTCGCAGGCGCTGGCTGTCATACCCAAACAAAACACCGCGCTTGCGCTGTGGAAGAGCACCGAGATGGTTTTCCCAAATTTTCCTAGCTTTGTTTTGGCGCTCCTGGAGAGTTTAAAATCCGGTTTGTCAATTCGCTATTACGATCGACTTCACGTCATCGTGCCGCGCTCCGAATTGTGGGCAACCTATCTGCCTGCGCTTGGCGACTTGGAAATAATTTCCGATTGCGGTTCGGCTTTCGGCCAGCGCACCAAGGCAGTCTCCGATTTGCTGCAACGAATTGTGACGCACCTGAACTGCAAGCCGGATGTCCTGGATTTAAGCAAATTGGTTTTCAAGGAGCTTGATTCCAAGCTTTTGGAGCACCACGGCGTGACGCGCGAGTACGTTTCGGCCGCTCAGCAACGGCTGCAGAGACTCGTGGAAACCGAAGTAATTTTGTAGACCTATTAAAATTATGATGTAATAAATGGTGATAATAATTGATAATCGTAGTTTTTTGATTTGGCTCACACCGCCCACAATAGCGGTATGTCTTACCGAACATAACAGACCATGTTTGAGCAAACCCCGGTCGAGGGCACTCCCCCACTCATACCAAATCGTAAGAACTTGCTGGGAACCCCGAGTCTTCATGGTTTTCCGCAATACCAAAAATTGGCTGACTATTTATTATGCCTATCCTCCGATATTGATTTGAGACTTCGCGAAGTGAGTCTTTTAAAATTGCTCTCGCTCCGGGCAATTACCCACGAGCCGCGACACGAAGCCTATGTCTCAATTTGGGGGCTGGCCCGAGCCAAGTCGCCCGTGCGCACCATGCTGCAACGCACCTCCAAACAACCGCGGCAGAATTGGCAGAATTTGTCGCCCAAAAGCAAATGCATTCTTTTTTGTGCAAAGTGCGACAGCGAAAATCTGGCTTTAGAAATTGAGAAGGTGATTCGCCACGAGCGCTTGACCGCCAACAAATTAATTCTTGCTGTAAAGTTCGCTAGCAAGCACCAGATGTGGTATCGACTCAGCGCTCAGCTTTACGAGCCGAGTTCGCCGTTTTATTCAAAGGTCTGTACACGTGGCTTAAAATCGTCCACCAGCTTCGAGCGCGAGTTGGAGCAGCTCAACGACAAGGCAAGCGCGATTTTTGCAAATTACCAGAAGCCGTCGTCAAGAGTCTCCCGAGTACCACTGCAAGCCGGCGGAAATTAGTCGACAATGCAGCGGAGCCAGGCTTCTCTTGTCCTTTTTCAAGCCGTCCGAAAACTCAGCTCCAATCTCCTTCGCTGCAGGAATGTATTCAATAAAGTCCATCTCGCTGCTCAAACTCGTGTCGGGCACCCAGCGTTCCGAATTGCCAATACTTTCTCGGGTGAGCATTTCCAAATGAAAAACGACGCTCAAAAAATCGTCCGCATAAGAACCAAATAAATTCTTCTTCATTATAGCGGTCAACGGCAGGCGCTGATAAACGGAGTAATTTTCGCGGCGTTCCTCGTCCGAGTAATCCAGAAAAAACCCACATACCACCATTTCGACAGTTGGATTTCCGGACCGTACAAGATTTGGTATTTTGGGTTTTTTGAGGAACAACGGGAGGTCGACAAGCTCCCTCAAAAAATCGACAAAGTCAACCACAGGGCGCTCGTCCAAAGGTTTTTTCTGCTGCGCTTGAAATTTTTGGCACACTCTAAAAGTTCCGGGCAAGCCCATGATTTCGCTCGTAAATTGTTTAACATCTCGAACGAACTCCCCGTATATCCGGCAGGCCCTTTCGTACTTTTGCAAATCTTTTGCACTCAACCGCGCCTCCGAAAGCGATTCGGTATACTGATCGAGTTGAATTTGGTGCTCATCTTTGGGTTGTTCTTGTTCTTCCCCGTCGATTTCCTCACTTTCACTGCCGCTCGATTCAGCATCTGCCGGTGGGCGACTAAGCAAGCCGTCGCTGCCCAAAGGCTGCGGAAATCTTTCTCGCCTTCGGCGCTCTCGCTCATCCGCCTTTTTTTGACGATCGTATTGTTTTCGTCTGCCAACCGGACGTAAAATGCTCTCTCGCTCGGACTGCTGATGGCTGCCCGGAAATCGTCGCTGAATAAGGCGGCGAAAATGCTGAACATCTCGCAATGGATGTTCGGGGAGAGGCTCTTCAATATCGGGGTCATACGGACCTCTCTGTGCCTCCAGACGAGAATTAATATTTTCAGATCGAGGATCGCGCATCACCTGCGACACTCTGCCCAAAGGAATTCGCTCATCGCCGTCTTCCAAATAGCACATGTCATCTTCGATCAGCGGAACCGGGAGCGCCGCCAGACCCCGGCTGGCTGAGTTGGCCATTTGCAAAATCGAAATTGATTTGTGAAAATTTTTTCCAAAACTCCAAACCCGAATTAAATTCGAAATCGATTTTGCAAACCCAAGTCGTCCGGAAAAAATGCTTCCCGGCGTTTATGCGTTTACGGCGCATCTGCTTGTGATTCCCGAGGCGCGGGTTGACTTTCCCGTTAAAATAGGAAATTCAGAAGGCTCGAACGCAATTCGAGCTAGCCTGGAAAATTATTTGATTGAAAAGGCTTTCCCAATTTTGAGAAGTTTTCAACCGGGAATTTTGCAGCTGGTTTTTGTTTTGCAAAATCACGGCCGTAATCCGAGCTGCAACCTGAGTTTTCAATTTCACAGCAATTCTTTTGATCAAAGTAATTGGCGACAGGTGGAACATTTACTTGGCGAATCCCTGTCGTCTTTTTGTGACCTGGTTATTCGGCAATAGCCATTTTTTAGCCTACCCAAAAATGAGTCTTGCAAATGGCTTTTACCGTGGGCGCTCCGAGGGCGTCTTTGCAAATGCATTTTTAAAGAGCGACGCGCAACGTTACACGGACCAAAACAAAAATCAATACATCAAACCCCGCGAGCGCGATGCTGCTCAAATGCTGTCAGACGGCCAGCTGGCGGGCTATGACTTGGTTTTGGAAGTGAAATATGCAAAGTCTCTATATGAGGATGAAACTTTTCTTTACTCAGGAGCAATTGTTTCGCTAGTGACCTTTCCAGACAATCGCTTGGCCGGAACGTTCGAGGTGGCTGCGAATTTCGGTTGCCCGCCTGCGCGAGTGTCGCTCGTGGCTCTTCGGGCGCTTTAGTAAAATTACCGCTTTACTCCAGCATGGAGTTTACCAGAGCCCCCGCATGTCTCTTGTTGGTGCTCATGTCGTCCTCTCCGGCGCCGGGAAAAGCCGCCACGCTGCAGGAGGTCTTGTAGTCGTAATCATTCGTGCGTTTGCGCTTCGGGTTGGACGCGGAAGCCGAATTGGCTTCGTCAATGTGGCGCAAGCGCGCGCTGTTCAAGAGCACGTGTATGCTCGGGTCGGAGAGAGGAAGGGCTGAAAGGTCAATTTCGTCGTCTTTCACAATGCGCTGCGCCTCCAAGTATTCCTTCAAGGTGGCGAGTGCTTTTGCGCGACTTGGGGCTACAATCACAAATGCGAAATACTCGCGGTCGATTCGCAGCGCTCCAGCAGTAAATACCCGCATCGTCGGGTCGATCGGCTCTGACAAGTTCTGTTCACTCCACGCGTCGCACTCATATTCTCCAATGCTGTTTGGAATTTGCAGGCAGTGGCAAGTGCCGAGAGATATCGGCAACGTGAACGACTGTCCGATAAAAGAACCAGGCAGGTCGTCGGTCTCGATCACAGCGTTGTGGGTATGATATACAACCCCAATACGGGGGAAAATTGTAAGGCGCGGCCGCGTTCCAAAATTGTAAATCGGTTTCTCAGCGGAGCCTGCGTCGGCCGCCGGTTTCGATGCGGAGGAGGAAGACGAAGACGAAGATGAGGCTCGCGACGAAATTGGATCGCTTTCGCGTGTTCTGCGCTCCTTGGCCGTCCTTCCGCGAGCGGTGGGCGTGCTGCTCGTCGTGGAAGTAGCTTCAAAAATACCAGCAGTGTCTTCGAGTGATGCCATTTTGATTTGCAAAAAAATCGACAGGCAATTTCAAGCGGTTGTTTGGCCGAGGTCCGACAAGCAGTAATTTAATTAGCGCGTTGCAAAGCTCCAGGTCAAAAAGAAAAGAACAATAATAATTTCAGAACTTTGCTCTCGATGTTAACAAACTGCGAATTTGCTTTTGTCGTGTCCAATGCCGGGGCTTCTTGGCGAACCAATTGAATTTGCTAATTTTCTATGTTGTTGCGGTGGTTTAGACTTTACGTGGCATCGATGCAGACGCCATTTTTGCGGACGAGGTCAGCTTTATGGACCCGGATGTATTTTATTTGATCATAGTGCCGCTACTTGAAATGGCACAGACGATGCTAATTGGAATATCGTCGCCAGGCGGAGAAAACAACTTCTACACGATCCTAGTTAATTTGGTGGACGACGAAGGCAAACCGTTATTTTTGGTTTACAAACAAATTATGGTGTGCGACCTGTGTAAGCGGCGACCGAACATGATAGAATGCCGGCACAAGATCAAAGAAGTGCCGCCATGGAAAAGCGTCCGAGGCATGAATTTGACGCTGGCCGTCATGGGTCAGGCAGACCGAACAGACGATGTACTTCAGGAATCACTGTGCGTAAAACTACATGACTTTATAACATTTCGAAATGATTTTTTTAACGCCCGTATGCGCAGAGGCATGTCTGGAAAAAATGCCGGAGGCGTTTTCCCAATCGAGTATCTGCAGCGGTTGCAGAATCAGGTCCGGCTGGAGGACTTGACGACTATTCCGATGCCTAAGTGGGTTGTTCTCGGATGCGATCCGAACCGCGGTGGAATGGATCACGCCGCGTTCACGCTCACGGCGCTCATTCAAAATCAGGTCTGGGTACGTCGGGTGGGCGCAGAACCGTGCGAATCTCTTGGTCGTCTTCGTCTTCGTTTGCATATTCCACCTGGCGCTTTTCCTCGGGCGTTCGTAAAAACGGCATCCAGCACATGTACCAGATACGTATGAACGCCGCGACAGTGGCTACGGTCACGTGCGCCACATGCAAATTCGGCTTTCCGCCAGAGCGACTCGCGGGCACAATTTCGTCATTTGGCTTACCAAGCAAATTGTTTGGGGTTTTTGAGCCGCAGAGCATGTCGTCAACCAGCATTCGAACACTCGGGCGCTCGGTTCCGCAGAGAAACATAAATACTAAATTCGGATCACGCAAACGAAAATGCTCGATGGGCGAGTCGTCGCGAAACAAACGCAAATAATCAGGTACGCGAATCAGACAAGTGAAATAGAAAACATCCTCGGCGTCGCGCTTTGCGGCCTTCGGAGGGCGCGGGCAAATGTCTGTTAAATACCGACTCAATGCAGTTTCAATTTCGTCAGGATGCATTTCGCAAAATCCTCTGAAATCCGGGTAGCTCATTTCGTCCGGCGCCGTCACGCCATGGAGCTCCTCCAAAAAATCGGGACTGGCATCGGACTGGAAAATGGCCGCCAGCCGCGCAAAGTATTTGAATGCAAGACTCAACATGTAGTAATAGCGCAAGAAAACATTTTGTCGCTTGTGTTGCAGATACAAAAACCGGTACAAATAATCGCTCGCTGCAATTTCTTCTTCATACTGATGCAGTTTGTTGTTTGGGTCGGGCTCGAGCATGTACGGGTCGGGTTGGCTCGAATCGCTGCCCGGCATGTGCAAATCGTCCGTCAAGTAGCGGCTCATTCTGGATCAGCGCTGGGTGGATTTTTTCCGTGCACTGTGAATTTTTTGTGGCTTTACGGATTGATTTTACAAACCCTAAAATTGACAAACTAATTGATTCGTATGGTGTTCTGCTTGTGAATATTCCAGATCCTCGGTCTGTACTCGGCCGCAGTAAGTACGTATTTAAAAGAGGCAATTTATGATTTCGCGATTTCTCACGCGCACGCGGTTTGCAGAGGCGGCCGATCTCGGCGCGAGATTGATGGATATGATAGACGCCATTCGCGGCTGGTGGTTCACGCGCGACTCCTGGATTTTTTACGCGCTCGAGCGCAACATGTATCACAATTACGAGCACGAGCGGCTTCTCACGAACAAGCGCAAGGTCAAGATGCTCTACGAAAGAAATCGTCTGCAGCTCGAACCGGGAATTTTTACGTCTCACCGCCGTAAAATGGAATATGCCATGATTTTCATCAATGAGCTTTCGCACGAAGCCATACGGCTCCCGGCGGAGGGTCTTGTGATAACTGACTTCGAATCGAAACGCAAGGAGGTTTGGAATTCGAAATGCAACAATTTATTCGAGCAATTCAGAAACATGCGCCCGACCTCGAGCGCAGGGATTTCTGGAAATCCGTCCGACGAGCCCGGCGGTTTCAGCGGCAAAATCGGCCGCGACGGCAAAATTGTTCACAACCAGCATGACGACTCGGCCATGTCGGCTTTGATTGCTATCGGAAATCAAAAACGCCTTGTGCGCGGCGAATTTCCCGGCATCAACATTAGCGATTATTTATCGTGAGAAACATGACATAAATGTATTTTTGAGCATGATTATGATTTTATATGTTACATTCTACGGCTTCAAGATGGGGTAGAGGCGGGGCTTGTGGTCGTAAGCTCCTCGTCGAAATTGGGTTGTGAAATTGTGGCTTTTTTGTTTGGGATGGTTTCTAAAATCTTTGGTCGTCTGCGCTTTCTGGTTTTCAATTTGCTCTCGGTATTTTGCGTTTGTTCATCGGTTGCGCCAATATCCATCGCGGTTACTTGAGGGACGCTGCGAGGCGCGGCTGGAGCAGATGTTTCGTTCGAAGACTGAATCAGTTGCGATCCGCGATCTAGAATTGCATGTAATGTTTTTTCCAGCTCGGCAGCGTGATGTTTTCCAAGGAACTTTGCAAAAATATCCATTCCCTCAAAACTGGCGGCCACAACTTCAACTGATGGCGAGTGCACAAAATAGCAGGACAAAGTATTGAAAAGCAAATCGCGACTTGGGTTCAAAATGTTCAGAAGCTCGCGGTGTTTGGCCGTGAAGAATTTTTTGGCAATCGCCCGCACGCCGCTGCCGGCCGGTGTGGCAGTCGGCAGGTAGTCCTTCAAAAATTCCTCAAGATGCTTTGGTACGACGACATCCAAAAAATGGTAAACATACCACCAAGCTTGAAACAAATGCAAGCAGGGTTGGCATGTCGGCAAGTACACCTCGGTCGGCGAGTCGGCTGGCAGACCCTCGCGAGGGTCGCACAAGTGCACCGCGGGCACCCGTCCTTTGCCCGAAGTCGCCTTGCCGCCGATCCCGCAGAGATAACATTGCTGCGGTTTTGCCTGGTCTACAATATTGAATTTGTAAAACCAATGAGCGTATTGCATGAACGACCCAAAAGCCACATGCGAATGGGCTTGCTTGGTGTTGGTTTGCGGACAGACCAGTACGCCTTGCGCTGCGGAAAGCGATTCGAGCAAGACCTTTTCTTGTTTCTCCAATTTGGCACGGTTGTACGCGAGAGTGGCAGTGAAATAGGCCAAGTGCGCTTGCAAATGGTAGCACTTTGCCAGATTTTCAACCAAAAAAAATGTGTCCGCGCTAGAAATACCAACCTCTGCTTTGTTCAAGAGATCAAGGTGCGCTTGACGGACGTCGTCACTTGTGAAACAGGCCACCACCAACCAGTAGCAAAACGACTCAAACGCCGCCAGTTGGCTGCAGCTGTTCTCTGAAAACCAAGATTCCAACCGCAAACTCATCTCGCCGACGCGTTCCAGCTGCTGTCTGCCCACTTGCGCCAGAGGCAGCATTTCGGGTGAAATAACGCCAGCGCTTGGCCTGGCGGGCTCGCATATCAAATGTCCAAATCGTCGGGCAAGACTTTTGCTATTCTCTTTGGCCGCAGTTTCTTCCTCGGGTGTGAGAGTTTCCTCCGACGACAAAGTCCTACCAAAAAGCATGAAGGCGTTGCTAAATTGGTCAATCAGCTCGAGAGAAAAGCTTTTGTTGTGCGACGAGTAGGTGCTGCACATCACAAAGGCTCTGTAGCGAGGCCTGTGATTGAAAAAAATATAAACACAGAAATCCGGCCAAGGAAATGATATTCAACCAAATTGATTGTTTCGAGTTAATAATTTCCGGCCCATAAAAACAAGACATTTAGTTGGTATTCTTTTTTGCCGCAGACGCTAATACCCCAAGCATTCGTGTTGATTTTCTGTTTCGATTTTCACTACGGCCCATGGATACAGGGGACGCTGGCCCGGCATGCAAAAGTGACACAAACATCACACAAAATGCGCCCAGACCTACTAGCGACAGTCTCTCACGCTCGGTGCCGTTCCAATCGCGCGGCGCAAAACGGCTTTTAGAAACTCAATCGTTTCTTAAAACTTGCGAAAGTGCTCCCGTGGGACTGGTAAAAAATCACGAAGACCATTCACGACACGCCTGCTTTGCGCGCAAGTCAATTTCCTCTGACGGCACCGAAACACAGTCGTACATACCGGGCTTGTGCAGAATATTACAAAAGCATTTTTTTGGAGCCGGTTCTTACGGACGACGCAAGAAAAAAGAAAAGTCTACAGGCGCAACCCAAAAAGCAAAAGGACTCGAGGCGCAACTTTATCCTGACCTCAAAATCGAGTCCAAAGACCTGGCTGGCGCTGAATTTTTGGGAAGCACTTGCGGCGGTTGTCACGCAGCCGGAAAACGGCATGGAACGTTGGTGCATCACCAGGTGGCGCAAATGATTATGCGATATCAGAAAAGAAAAAAATTCGACGCCCCCTATTACACAGCCCGCGAGATCGCCGAGTTTCGGTGGGATCCCTGCGCGATGTTGGTCGTAGACCACTTGGTAAAAAATCAATACTGGCCGATAGCAACTGAGTTAATTGTATACGATTTGCTTCTGGATATTGCCACCGCTATCGATTTTGTGGTTATCGATACGCGAAACATGGACGTGATTTTTATCGAACTAAAAACTTCTACGAGCGACTCGGAATTCGAGGGAAGCTCAGCAGCTCTCCCCAAAGCATTAATGCGGTCTTCACCATTTTCTAGTGTGGAAGATACAATTTTAAACCGCTCTTTTGTGCAAAGCATTGCCACTGGGCTTCTGGCAAACCGCGTGGGAGGCAGTTTTCGACCAGATCGTTACGCAGTTTTATTTGTGTCGTCGCACCAAACAGCGGCAAAGGAATATGGCCACCCTGAGTGGTATTTGGAAAATCCTGAAAAACTCGAAAGCGAACTGTACGAGGCTCTTTTAAAAAGCAAACGAAAACCGGCGTCCAAGACCTCTTCCTTGCCGCAAAAATCGAGGCCAAAAAAGCGTCCCCGTCCCTCCAGGCCGATTGCAAAATCGAAGCGCACGAAACACGAATGAGGATGCTCGATGTTAAATAGGAAGTTTTGGATTGTAAATAGCATGCAAAAAAAATCATAAACCACATTCGGCGTTCGATTTGGGTCATGAACACCACCGATTTTGCTTTGCTGACCGAGGCCAGCTCTGCCTACAATGCTTCCAGGATTAAATCCATGAGCAGCTCACTCTTGGGCTTGTTCGAAAAAATCCAGGATGAGGTTACGGCCATGACAAATCTGAGACACTCTCAATCCATTAGCACAACGCATCGGGAGACTGCGTTAAAATCACATGAGAATGAGCTGTCGGGGGTGTTGGAATCGGCCCGGGATGTGCTTATGCGGTTGGACCGAGAGCTTGTTGTAAACGAAGCCAAATATCGGCGTCTTTCCGAATACCTACGCGAAACGACTGCCCGTAGGACACTTGAAGAAATTGCGGAAGCCGCTACGAATTGCGATGCAACCACTGCTGAGTCGGTGCACGCCCGGCCGAATCGCACGTCATCAACCGGTTGGGCATCGCCCGGCGTTACTACGGTTGTAGACCCAAACGAGCCCTCCACCGTTCAGGACGTACCTTTGCCTCAACCGCAACGGGATTATGTCGCTGGAAGCAGCGCGGGTTATTATCAGGCCTCGGACTTGGATGCGACCGAGGATCCTTACAGAGTTATTCGCAAACGCCATGGAAAGCTGATTATCGAATCCGCAATTCACAAGAAAGCAGTTGATGGCAGTCGAAAACCAAACAAGCACAACACACCAAAAAAAGACCAGAGTACAACAGTAGTCCGCGAGCTTCCGCGCACGTAAAATCTTGTTATAAACCGTATTTCAAATGCTTTTATTACAAAGCATCAAATGTATGCCTTTGTTCCTTGGCTGCCTAGATAATTAATTAACAAAAACAAAACACTGCGTTGGTTGTGGCATTTTGCTTACTCGAGCAAGCAGTCTGTTCAGCTGATAGCCTCCAATCCTTTTCGTCGCCGGCAACTATCCGAATCCGCTTATTTGCGGCATGGGTAGTTTAGTGGCGGACAGGGCAATGCCCTCCATGGCGAGCGGTGCTTCCTACCCCAATGCCGCAGCGTATTTGTACACCGGCGCAGGACAGGCGTTGCCGCACTTCAACTACGACGCCACTCATTCGAAGCCGCACGAGCTCACGCGTCTCATCAACCTCTCGGTCAACGGCGGCCAATATCCGGTATTCTTGGACGACGATCCTCGCAGCGGAACCAAGGATTTCACGTTTGTCGAAAGCATTTTGCGGCAGACGATTCAAAACTTCCAGACGGAGATTGAATTCAACTTCTTTACGCCCGACAATGAGGCAGCGGCGATGAACGCAATTTTCACGCTGCAGCAGGAGTCCGAGCCGGTCGACAGCGTTTATCACACGCTGCGCGTGCTCCCGTACATGACCGTGCCGATGGCGACCGAGCTCACGGTCCGCAACGTGAAAATCATGCGCGAAAAGAAACAAGTCACCTGGCAGCACCAGGGTCTCGGTTACCGCATGCATGTCGACACGCTCAACACCGACCAGGGCAAGGTCGAGCAAGCCGCGCACACGGCCCAGGTCGTGAAGTCCATGCAAATGATGATGCACCTCGGTCGCGTTGGCGCAATCGTGGAAAACGTCAAGACGCCGAGCATCCGAACCTTTTTCGACCCGTCCCATTTCAAGGGAATCGAAAATATGATTGCGGTCGTCGAGCAAATGTTCGGCGCGATGAACAAGCGCCAGTTCGGAATTGAGTGGATCAGCGAGTTGGTTCGCAAATTCCGAGAGAAGGACGGCGCTGGTCCGTTTGAAATGATTCTCACCTGTCCCGGAGCAAAGGGGCTTATTGCTTTAGGAACCAACTTCCGTTTGGTTGCCTCCAACGTGGGCATTGCGGAGGCTCGCGAAACGAGAAACAAGGGTAGCGAGGCCATCACCGGTCTCGGTAGCGTTCCGATTATCGAGATTGGTCCGGCACGCTATCAGAACGTCAATATGGACACCGGAGGTTCTATGCTCGAGAACGAAACTACCGTCGGTGAATACTATCCGTTGGCCAACAAGTTCAACCCACCGCGAAATTGGAAGGGACGCCGTCCGGACACCTCGATGCAGCGAATGATCGCGATTTTGGGACTCGATCTCAGCCATCCGGTTTACTGCCCGATTTCACTTGAGCAGGCCATTGAGAACGCGCAATGTTTCGGCCCGGACGGATTGCCCGACTACGAGAATTTGCAAACCATGTTGAACAATCTCCCAATGGAGGTGGCGGCGCGCGGAATGACTTTTGCGACCGACGCCAACCAGCGACCTCTTATCGATCCGTTTGTGTATTTCAACTCGGAGCGAAAACACTCGCTTGCTCATTACTACGGACAACGTTCGCTGCCCTACTCACCCGAAAGGGATCTTGATTCCGTGGCGGAAGTCGGGTCGCAAACCTTCCATTACATTTTGGGTGAGGAGAAAGTGCGAGATCTGATGCAGCTTCTTCGCATCATGGAAGATATTCGTCACAATTCCGTGGGTCCCAAAATTACCGGCATTACCCATCCTTTGGAAACCATGGTTATTGCGCTGGCGGCCAATTTGGGAACTGCAGGAGGCACCCGTGGTCTTACTGCAGGAAATGCTTTTGGCTGCGAAAACCTTCCTCGAGTTGTGGAAACCGCAGACGGATGGGTTTATGACCGAATTACGTCTGACGATGGAAGCCCGGTTTTTGTGTTGGTAAACTTCCCAATCGGGTTTCATACCGTACACGCCATGAAATACATTCGCTCCCTTGGCCCGGATGTCAATGGTTGGTACCGCATCAACCCCAAGCTGTTTGATGACATTCGCAAGGGCGTCGATGCATTGGTGGTTTTGGAGCAAAAATTGCTGGATGCCTACCACGACCGCGACGCGCCGCACTACTTTATGACTCGCAGCAACGTGATGCTTCCTTTTTATCAGTCTATCGACGGCGCAACGCGATCTCAGCAAATCTCCACTTTCATGCAGCTTCTTCTTGGCAAGGTCGAGTATCCGGTTGGAACCTATCAGACAATTGCAGCTCGACCGGAACCCAGGGAACCAGCGCTGTGGAGGAGGTTTCTCCAACCGGCCGTGTTGGCATATGCAAGCATGTGGCACTTGGAAGACCCGCTCAACATAGTGGGAAAGATTACCGAAGGCTGCATTCTGAACCGGATTGTTGGTGCAGCAACCGTTCCCTACCTACAAGGAACGCAAGATGGCGCGCGTCTCATCAACGCAATTTTCGCGGAGTTCCAAGACAATGACAACAAACCCGTGCGGTTCTCAGGAGACCAGGCTCTTCAAATTGCGCAGCTCCAAATGATTTACAACAAACACCAACACTTTGCAAATGTTTCTTTGTCTGATGAGCTTCCGGTTGAGCCGATGAATGATTCCACCAACATTATTCTGCGCATCGGCATTTCAAGAGCATTTTTTGGAGATGGCAGCGATTTCTCACCTATCGTGTGGCCGACTTCCTCCACCGAGGGAGGCTACAGCATGTTTGCTGCCGAAGATCGTGATGGCTTCCGTGGAAATGACGCACTGCATCAAGCACACAGAAACATCGGACACGCTGCCGCGCACTGGGCCGGAAGCTCGGTTGCCGACTCAACTGCGACTTTTGTCGGCGTCAAACCTGTCAACCACAACGTAGCCAAGGCTTGGAGCACTGACGCCTACGGCGAAATGGAGGGTTTGACACTCGATCCGTTGAGTCGTAACCTGGCGCGCGACAGTCCCGATCTCTTCACCCGTCTCAAGTACATTGATGCGAACATCACGTGTCCCATCGGGCGCGCTTGCGCCATTGCCTACTGCTTTGCTCGAATTTCCAGACAAGTCGAGCTCCGTTGGGTGCGAAAGAACATGTACGATCCAGTCGATTACATTGGAATTCGCTCGTCCATGCGCTTCCGAATGGGCTCGTTCTTCTATGTGTCGCGCAACATCGGAAAGTCTCTCTACTCGGGTCTTCGTACCACGACCGCGTACAACGTGTATTTGGGCGACGTGCAGGTGTCGCTAGACCTCTATGTTTCGAACTTTGTCACGCGACCCAACGAGGTCACGATCATGCATCAGTGCATGTTCAAGGGCATCCTCGGCGGAGGCTCCACGGCGATCATTCCGCCAATGTGGAAGACACATTCGCAGAGCTCCTACGAGTCGGTGTTCGAAGCCTCGCAGCTGGAACAGCGACACGGCGACATTGCGTTTACGCAAGTGGGCAACTGGGACCTCGTCATGAACATTGTCGACATCACCGGCGCGAGCACAAAGATCGGCCTGCCTGGAAAGAGCGCCACGATACAAAGCTTCCCGGGAGCGCTGTATTTCTCGCGCGTCATGAAGAACTTGAGTTTGCTCGAGACATCGCGCGAAATTATCCAAAGCAACCGCCTGTTCCGAGAGGCGATCAACGACAAGCACGACAACACCACTTGCTGGATGGGCGCGATTCGCGTCAACAATCCAGACGGAATTTCCATGCAACGCACCTACTCGGCCGGCCCGCTTTCTGGTATCACACCAGGCTGCGCGGCGGCGTTGCTCGGTCTCGAGATTTTCGGCCAGCAAGATGACATCGTCTACGGTCTTTAAGTTTGCTTTTTGTTCGTTGTATTTGAAGATTTGCAAAAATCTGCGCAATCGCAGGCCGAGCAAAATGCGATTTAGATAAAAAACTTTTTATCAAGCAAATTTCACGGGTGGTGATTAGTCCTCTTTTACATGCAGATCGCTTAGCAGCAACGAGTGCGGTTTTGATATTTGAGCTGTTCGCATGTGGTCCTCAATTAAACCGCTTCCAATAATTCCAGACTTGCTTTGGTTTCGAGACAAATCCCAGTTGATGAGGCTGTCCGCAAGGCGGTAGGCGTAAATCAGCAAAATCGTCAGACAAACGAGAAACAAAGCGCCCCACCAGAGCAGTGAATTTAACGAGTCTCGAAAATAGGTTACGCATGCCACGCCGCCGCACAGGTTGTGACTTTTAAGAAACCGCAGTACGGCTTTGTTGTAGGCGCCATAGCGTTTGATGCTGTCTAGCAACTCTCGCCGTTGTTGGCAGTCTCTTTCTCGCACCGGATTCGAGCGCTGCTCGCCGTAATTGGTACATTGTTCAGCATATAGCTGTACGGTAAATTGCGCCTCGTCCAACACCTCAAAGTAGTTTTGTCCGAGGTCGACTAGAACCAGCAGGATACCGACAAAAAAAATAGCAATCACCACTACAAGCACGGATTTTGCACAAAGAGCGCGCAGGTGTGGATATCTTGAACTCGCCTGTGCCTGTTTTGCCGCTACGAGTTTGCGCGCAGCCGGACTCAGTCGCCGATCCATAAGTAGCCAAAATAACTTGGGCGTTCTGAACAATTAACGGATTGGAATTTCCGAGTGCGCCCGCTAGTGAAGAGAGCGTGCAAAAAAAAGAATAATATCCCTTGTTTCATCAATTCTAACTGTTTACTTTTGACGCGCTAAAGTTCCGGTTAGCTCGTGCGCAAATGCGGCGTCGTGCCGAGGCGCAAGCGCGAAGCATGCGTTTGAACAGCTTGGTTTTGAGACCGCCCATCGCGATTGCGCCGCGTCCGACTCCGGTCGTGCGAGAACCAGCCATTCAATCGCCCAAAACAATTCCGCAAGAATTTCGCGTCATATCGCGGTTAAAAAGAGAACATACGCTGCACTCTTTTTTTTTGATTTCCTTAAGAGCCGGCGACGAGATTTATGACCAGCGGTTTCAGTCCGCCGTCTACAAAATCGACGCCGACGAACGCACGATCGAGCAGACCCAGGCCCGCGCGAAACGCATGAAAGCTGCCGGCGCGAGTGCATACGAATTAGAATTGGAAAACGACATCACCTGGATGCAGCTATGCGGGGTTTACGACCCGGAGCGCTATCACTTCGAAATGCCGCCCTTGGTCGACAAAGGCGTCACGATTTCATTTCAGCATCCTGAAGTCAACGAAGGCCAATTGATCGAAATATTCAGTTCGCCATTCGAGGTTGTGGAGGTCCCTCGAGATGTAAAGCTGGGACCCAGGGCCGGGTTCATGCAATTTACAAATGCTTTGAACGGCAATGCGGTCGATCCGCTGGGAAATTCTGATTTTTGCTCCAGAGTCGTTGTCTCGGTCGATTACTCAGAACCCAACAAATTGATCGTATTCGAAATTAGCTTCGAGTTGCTTTATGCGGGTTTACTAAAACTTCTTTGCGGCCATGTTTCCGATTAATTTGAACCCACAAAAAATAAATAGATATACACCTTTGCATATGTAAATACGCTTTTACTAATATTGATGTAGATATCGAACACGGCAGAAAAAATCCATGCGGCCAACCACTCGCTTTGACGGGCCTTCCACGTCAGTATTGGCGGAGGGCGGCGCGCGTAGCATTTTGAAATGGCCGCTGCAATTTTTGGCAATTATTGGCGGCGTTTTAGCGATTGGACTTGTCGCCACCGTGCTGCTACCGTATACTCCCTACTGGCAGCAGCACATTTCCTCTCCTAATGCCGCTGACATTGCCGCGTTGCGCCAGATGGTGCTGCAACAGCAACAGCAGATTTCCGCGTTGCAAAACCAGATTTCTAACCTGATACCTTCACCCCCAATTCCTCCGGCACCCAGTCCTTTTGGCGTGGCCACCGCTCTAAATTCTTTAGGCGTAGTGCTCCCAATAGGCAATTTGCAACCGGGTTCTCTTTTAATCAGGGAACAAAATTCAATCGTCAGCATAGTACCGGATGGTAATTTTATCGACTCGGCCCTTGGCTACATTCCAGAAAATCGAGCGTTTCGCGGCGTGCCCAATGGATATGCGGCGCTGGACAGCATGGGTTTGGTTCCCACGTTCGAAATTCCGCCAGCTGCTTTTACGCATTTTTACTACGTAAATTTAACCTCGAGTTTGGTTTTGTTGACCACCGCCAACGTGGGAGACTACGCCGTGGTTTTCAATACCACCAGCAACCTGACTACGAATTACGTTTTGCAAGCGCTGCCCCCTTCGGTGCTCGGAAATTGGCTTCTTGTGAATCAGCCAAATTCTGGAATTCCGGCAGGCAACGTTTTTGTGAATAACGGAAATGCATTTGGAAGCACGGCGGTCCTGGGCACCACCGATTCCAACAGCCTGTTTATAATCACAAACAACACGGTTTCGATAATTGTCGACCCGGCGCAAAATACCACAACCATTAATTCGAACACCACATTTGTGAAATCATTATCAGCCCTAGGAACAATCACCTCACAAACTTTGTCCTCCGGTGTTGTAATTAGCTCGAGTGCCGGCCAATTGCAAAACGCTAACCTGGGCGCTGGTTTGTCATTTTCCAATTCGACTTTGATTAATTCTGGCGTTGTGTCCTTGACATCCAATTCCTCCAACATCATCGTTGCTAATGATGGAGCTGGCATTTGGTCCTTGCTTTTGAATTTTAATGGCACACTGCCGACAAATTCTTCGATTGCAGCAGGCCAGGGAATTAGCGTTTTGAGCCCGACCCCCGACAGTTTTATCATAGCAAATACTGGAGTTTTGTCTGTTCAAAGCCCCGACGGCAGTTTGCAGGTAAACTCGTATCCAAATGGCACGGTTTTACTCGCGGTTGTGCCGGTGCAAACAGTTTCAAGTCTGATTTCGGGCGCTGGTATTTTTACAAATGCAACATCGGGCGCGATTTTCATCAACAGCACAGCAGTTTTGGGTATAACCTCGCCGAAGAGTAGCTTGATTGCAAGCCCGTCTGCCAATGGAAATTATACCTTGGACGTAAACACGAATTATGTGTTTTCGCTCATTCAAGGCGGACCTGGAATTAATGCCTCCTTGGACCAGGGGAATCTCACGATTTCGAACACCGGAATTCTGTCCCTGTTCAGCGGCGACAATTCAATAATTTTTGCGCGGTACCCAAATGGCTCGGTCAACTTGCAAATTAATCAGACTTCAGAGGCATCGTTCTTGACGGCCGGAATCGGTATAGGACTCTCTGCAAACGTTGGAAATGTGACAATTAGCAATTTGGGGCTTCTGAATGCCAACGCCACGGGACCAGGAATTTCCTTGGTCGTAGAAAATGGCACGGCCGTGATTACAAGCTCAGCCCTAACCCAGGTACTGGCAAGCGGTGGATTTATTTCCACGTCGAATTATCCCAACGGAACTGCGATCGTCACTGCGCCAGTGCCGGTAATTTCGATTTCTGTGACCGGACCCGGTTTGATCCAAAACTCGACTTTCGGAAATGTGCTCCTGACCAGCTCGTGTTTGACCGAGGTTTTTGCCACGGGAAATTTTTTGAAGGCTTCCAATTATCCAAATGGAACGGCTGTGATTTCCAGCGTGACGCCCGTAATTTCTTTATTCTCAAACTCCCTCGAGGTGGTGAATTTTGGAAATGGAAATTGGTCGATCGATATTGCTAATGGGTCGGTAGTGAATTACATTCAGCCGGGAAATGGCATTGGCGTGTCTGCGAATTTTGGTAATGTAACCATCAGCAATTTGGGATTGATTTCCGCCAACGTGACGGGACCGGGCCTTTCCTTGGCCATCAACAGCGGAACTGCGTTGTTTACAAGCTCGGCGCTGGTCGACGTATTTTCCACCGGCGGATTTTTAACGTCCCAGAATTTTGCAAATGGCTCGGCGGTCATTTCGAGCGTGCTTCCCGTAGTTTCACTGTCTGTCTCAGGACCTGGTTTGCAGCTGAATGCCTCGCAGGGCGATCTTCTGCTGAGAAGCTCCTGTCTGACTCAAATTTTTGCAACCGGTGGATTTTTGGAAAGCGCCAATTTTCCAAATGGCTCCTCAGTGATTTCTAGTCCCATGCCAATAATTTCTTTATCCTCCCAATCACTTCAGGTTGTTGATCTCGGTCAAGGAAATTGGACTATCGACATAATTAATGGCACAGAAGTGTCGCTTATCGAACCTGGCGTCGGTATTGGAGTGTCCGCGAATTTTGGTAATGTCACGATCACAAACCTCGGCATTTTGGGAATTAATTCGACCGGTCCGGGACTCGATGTAAAAATTGCAAATGGCGTGGCCGAATTAACCAGCTCGGCCATAACCAATATTTTTACTTCTGGAGGATTTTTGTCGTCCGTGAATTTTGGAAATGGAAACATTTCGATCGAAAGCGTCTATCCGGTCACCTCCTTATCGGTAAGCGGGCCGGGCGTATTTCTGAATGCATCGGTGGGTGATTTGGAAATTGTCAGCACATGTTTGACCGACGTATTCACAACTGGGGGATTTTTGGAGTTTGCCAATTTTCCTAATGGCTCTGCCATAATCAGCAGCCCCCAACCTGTAATTTCCATTGCTTCGAGTTCTCTTTCAGTGGTGAATTTTGGAAATGGAAATTGGTCGATAGACATTGTGAATGGCACTGAAGTTTTGCTGGTCGAGGCCGGTGTGGGTATTGGAGTGTCTGCAAATTTTGGGAATGTCACAATCAGCAACTTGGGCCTTCTTTCGGCCAACGTAACCGGTCCGGGACTCACGGTGGCCATCTCCAGTGGAATTGCACAATTTACAAGCTCTGCTCTTACCGACATTTTTGCGGAGGGAGGATTTTTGTCCGCGACAAATTATGCCAACGGAACAACCTTAATTTCAAGTCCATTTCCCGTGACTTCAATTTCGACTTTTGGACCGGGTATAAGTGCAAACGCATCAAATGGCGATTTGTTAATTACTAGCACTTGTGTGACGCAGGTAATTTCTTTTGGCGGATTTATTAGCGCTGCAAATTACCCAAATGGCACAACGGAAATTAGTAGCGAGCTCCCGGTCGTATCAATTAATTCAGCGTCTCTGAACGTAACTGATTTTGGAAATGGAAATTGGTCGATTGACATTCTCAGTGGAACGGAGGTGTCGCTCATCGAGCCAGGCTACGGCATTGGCGTGTCTGCGAATTTTGGGAATGTTACAATCAGCAATTTGGGAATTGTTTCAGTCAACGCAACTGGTACCGGACTAAACATTTCCGTGGTCGGTGGAAATGCTTTATTCACGAGTACGGCGTTGACTGAAATATTTTCTTTTGGCGGCTTTATCACTGCCTCCAATTTTCCAAATGGCTCGGTAGCTTTGGGCAGCGTGTACCCGGTCACATCCCTTTCGGTCAGCGGCCCGGGCCTATCCCTAAATGCCTCGGTTGGAGACTTGGAAATTGTTAGCACCTGTTTGACGAATGTTTTTGCAACTGGAGGATTTTTGCAAAGCGCCAATTTTCCAAATGGCTCTGCAATAATTACTAGCAGCCTGCCGGTAATTTCTATCAGCTCCTCTTCGCTCAGCGTTCTGGATTTTGGAAATGGAAGTTGGGTCATTGACATAATCAATGGCACCGAGGTATCGCTAATTGAGCCCGGAATCGGCATCGGGGTTTCGGCAAACTACGGAAATGTGACAATTAGCAACCTGGGTTTGTTGACCGCCAACTCGACCGGACCCGGTCTGTCTGTCGCGGTTGTGGCCGGCACAGCCATTTTCACCAGCTCCGCGGTGACCGAGGTATTTTCCACGGGAGGATTTTTGCAAAGCGCGAATTATGCAAATGGCACTAGCATAATTACCAGCCAGCTTCCAGTCATCAATCTGTCGTCAGGCTCGCTAAACGTCACAAATTTGGGAGCCGGTAATTGGACAGTCGACATAATTGAGGGCACCGAGGTTTCGCTCATCGAACCGGGAATTGGTATTGGAGTTTCAGCAAACTTTGGAAATGTCACGATTTTCAACACCGGCGTCCTGAACGTCACGGTATCAGGACCAGGAATTTCGAGTCTCACAAACAGCGGCGTCGTGGCCATTACCAGCACGGCTCTGACGCAGGTTTACTCAACGGGAGGATTTATTTCTGCTGCCAATTTTGCAAATGGGTCGGCGGTTATTTCCAGTCCAATCCCCGTTGTTACTCTGAGCTCGGTCGGGCCTGGAATACTCGTGAATTCATCCTTTGGAAATGTGCAAATCACCAGCTCGGCGCTCACGACCGTTTTCACCACCGGCGGTTTTTTGAGTTCCGCAAACTATGCAAACGGAACAGCCATAATCAGCACCAGCGTGCCAGTAACTTCTCTGAGCGTAACCGGGCCGGGTCTTTCGCTAAACGCCACTTCTAGCGACTTGCTGCTTACCAGCACGTGTTTAACACAAGTATTTGGGACAGGAGGATTTATTAGCTCTGCCGTTTTTTCGAACGGCACTGCGGTTGTGAGCAGCGTCGTGCCAGTGCTCAGCGTCGGTCGCGTGGCGCCCATCACAAATTCGGGGACAGCCACAAATCCGATTATTGGCCTCCAGGCTTCCGGTGTTACTGCTGCCAGCTACACCTACGCAAGTATCACAGTCGATGTGCATGGTTTGATAACGGCCGCGTCGAACGGAATCACTCCGGTGACGCTGCTTACGGTAGCAGGTCCCGGACTGAGCTTGAACGGCACGACTGGGGACCTGCAGATAGTGAGCACTTGTCTCACGGAAGTATTTACGACCGGCGGATTTTTAAGCTCTGCTGTATTTGCAAATGGCACGGTCGTGATTACGAGCACGAGTCCAGTGAGCAGCGTGACGGTGACAGCCCCGATCACCAACACCGGCTCGTCAACAGCAGCCGTGATTGGCTTGGCAAATTCTGGCGTCAGCGCCGGCACTTATTCCTACGCAACTGTAACGGTCGATGTGCATGGCCTGGTTTCTTCAGCCTCGAATGGCGCAATTCCGGTTACATTACTATCTGTCTCGGGGCCCGGTTTGAGTCTGAACGGGACGACTGGCGACTTACAAATAACCAGCACATGCTTGACCCAAGTATTTGCAACCGGTGGATTTATTAGCTCGACTGTGTTTGCAAATGGAACAGCTGTTATTTCCAGTTCAATTCCAGTTCTAAGCGTCGGTGTTACATCTCCAATCACAAACACCGGAACTTCCACTGCACCGGTTTTGGCATTAGCGGCCTCTGGAGCCAGCCCTGGCGTTTATACGTACCCGACAGTAACCGTGAACTCTTTCGGGCTCGTCACTTCTATAGCAAACGCAACGCAACCGGTAACTAGCATCGTTTCAGGAACTTTGACCGTGCAAAATTTGGGCAACGGCGTCTGGAACATTTCCGATATCGAAGGCGCAGTTACCGATTGGCTGCTTACAGGCAACACTCTGTCTGCCAACGCAACAATTGGAACTCTAAATAATTACGACTTTGTACAGATTGCAAACGGCTTGGAATCATTTCGTATTTCGGCCGCAAACCAATATGTAGGAGTTGCAACGTCTGTGCCACAAACTCATTTGGATGTCAATGGCTCTTTTCGAGCGCGCAACATTGCCGTAACGCAGAGTAGCTACAGCACTGGCACGGTCTCGATGAGCGGGTCGACGACGGTGACTGGCTCGGGCACGACATTTACAAGTTCGATGGTCGGCGGGTTGCTGGTCTTTTCCTCTAGTGATGCAGCCGTTTTGATTGTCGGTTACACAAGCGCAACGGTCCTCACGGCTGCCATACCCGCCACGGTTTCTTCAACAAGCTTTAATTTGTACTACGGCGGCACTTCAATTCAATATGCCGGCTGGCTTGCGACAACCAACGCGTTTCTTGCAGGCACTGTTTATGACGGCGTGTTTAGCGCTGGCTCGTCCGGTCAGATATTGACTTCCACCGGCTCGGGTGTTCGTTGGCAAACCGGATCTGGAGGCGGCGGTGTTAGCGCCATATACAACGGAGCGGGTATTTCGGTTAACAGCAACACCGGATCGGTGACGGTCACCAACACGGGAGTGGTCACCTTGAATGCCGGCACTGCGATTGCGATTTCTGGCGGCAGCGGCACTTTTACTGTAGCAAATAACGGCGTGACGCAACTCAACGCGGGAGGCGGAATTTCGATCAGTTCCTCGACCGGCTCGGTCACCATTGCAAACAATGGCGTGGTATCCATCGCAAGCGGCGTGGCAATGTCGGTAACCTCCGCCGGAACGACCTGGACCGTGAATAACAACGGCGTCACCTCCGCTGCGCAGGGTACAGGCATTCAGATATCCTCTGCTACTGGCGCCGTGACTTTCACAAATCTCGGAGTCGTGAGTCTTGCTCCGGGCACCGGTATAACCATCACGTATGTCGCCGGAGGAACTTCGACCATCACAAATGCCGGTGTGACTTCGCTCTCGTCAGGAGGAGGTATTTCGGTCACGTCTGCGACCGGAAGTTCACAAATCATCAACACTGGCGTGATTTCAATTCAGTCGACCACGTTAACAGTCACCAATCTCGGAAGTGGCACTTGGAAAATCGAAGACCCGTCCATAGCAAAACAATTTTATGGACAGACTTCAAGTCTTTCTGGAGGTAGCAATAATGCTGCTTGGTCAATCAACCATGGTCTTGGCGTCACGCCTACCTATTGCTCGGCCACCTCGATTTCCGGCTCGCATAGTACGCCTCAACAGGCAAATTGGGCAAACGTAGACGCCGTCACGTCGACCAGCGTGAGTGGCCACGTGTTGGTGCCTGTTGCTGTTGGCGCACTGGGTGGTTATGGTATTGGTTATGATACCGATGCAAGTTATGTTGTCATGGTTTACTGTCACACGTAGCCGAATTTCATCCATAATTTTATTGCCATAACTTCTTTGCAAAACAAACACCCAATGTATTTATGCACACAAATAAATAAATTATCAAACGAAATCCCGTTTGCATTCGTATGTAATTTGCCTTGGTCTCATGGCTGCTTTTGTGTTGTCTTGACAACCGAGTTAACTACGATTTTGCCAAGACACCGGGAACAAACATGAAGTTATCGGTAATTTGCGTGTGCTTGTTCCTAACTTTTGCCATCGTCGAGTCGGTGAACCCGGCTTCGGACGCCGGCCTGAACATCACCCCGACCCCGTGGTATGCTGGACAAGCCCAAGTTGCAGGGTTCAACAGCGGCACGGGCCCGCGTAACGTTGCTCTCTACTTTGACAACAGCACCGCAGCATATTACAACACGGTGAATGTGCTGGTGTACTCATCCGATACGCTGGATGGCGTTCAGTTCATTGGATCGTCGTTGATGGCAATCTACGTGCAGGCGACGGTCTCATTTGGTCCCACCTGGAGCGTTGACGAGAGCTCGCCGGTGATTCTGGATCTTCACTCTGGAAGCAGTTCCTACAAGCTTATTCCGCTATTCAATACGGGCGTCAACGCAACCTACTCGGTCTACGATTATTCTTACTACTACTTCAACACCGGAGACACTTTCCGCATCTTTGTGCAGTATGCCAGCAGCGACGCGCCGCAATTCAGCAACTTCTTTGTGTCTGTCATTCCTTACAGTGGATAAACCGCTGCTACGCCCCGAAAGAAGCAAGATGCATACTTTCTTACAATTTAGCAATACATAAATGCATAAACGCAAAAAACATGTTGGTTCTTAAAGCCACCAAAAAATTGAATACTTCTCTTGGAAGCCACATGCAATAATCGGATTCGGTCGATTTAATTGCGAATTTAATTCGGTTGAAAATTTTCAGAAATCGAATTCCGGTTTCGAGGGCGTTATTGATTTTTGCAAACCACAATATCCGGGTTGAATTAAATAGCCAATTTATTCGCGACGGGCAAAGCCGGAGCTAAACCCGCGAAAGAACTCTGGCCGCCAAGTTGCTGCATTTTTTTACCTCTATCCCAAGCCTGCATACCAGCTGAAACGTGTGCAATGACGCGTGCCAACCAACCGACCCCGAAGCCCGCCAAGCGCGTGGCGCTCAAGATGCTCGCAAAGAAGTCGCCCAAGAAGTCGGTGGTGGCGGTCGTCAAGAAAACGGCGGCGACCCCCAAGAGTCAGAAGAGCGCGGCTGCAGCGAGCATCAAAGCCAGGAAGGCGGTCAAGTCACCACGCGCAACGCAGCCCAAGCCATCCGAGGATGTACCGGCTGTCGGCGAGGAGGGCACGGTTGTTCGCCGCCGTCGTTGGCATTCGCTGGTCAAGGCGCGCCGGGAAGCCTATCGGTTCAACCAGAGCAACCAGCCGCTAATCAAGAAGAGCGAAATGAAGCGCATGACCTACGACGTGCTCAGCAAAATCCCGGGAGCCTCGGAACGAGTTCATCAAATTTCGAAACGCGCTTGGGTGACGCTTTACGAGCTGCTGAATGCCTCAATTCCGCGCGAGGTCGAGCGGCTGGCGCAATTTCCTCGCAGCGAAGGCATGATATCCGTACAGCCGCGCCACATCGAGAGTCTCAACAAGATGCTGTTGTTGATGTTTAGCGGGCAAGTCAAGCGCCGCTTGTAATTGTTTGCTCCTCAATTTTTTTTGATGCGGGCTTAGCTCATCATTAAAATCACTAAATCTTTTGCAAATACAAATGATAATAATAATATCGTCCACAATATACTTTTCAAGCGCTTGTGGCCGGGTTAAAGTGATTTAGTACTTTCGAGCATCGTCCTTTCACTTTTGAAGCCTATTGCAATGGCAAGTGAACAAGTTCGGTTCAGCGACGAGGACGAAGGCGATGTTGACCAGCAAGCCGTATCGCAAATCGTACCCGATACGCCTCCGCCTCCAGCAGACGCACCACAGCTTGCAGGAAATGCTGCAAACGCTGCACCTCGCGGGAGCGGCCAAAGACCGGTTGCTGGTTTAACACCGCAAGCGCAACAGCAATTCGACGCACTTATTCTTAACAGAGTCGAGCAGCTATTTAACGAGCTGAACAAACCTCGCGCCGACAACTTTGAAGACCAGAAACAGCAAATTCTTTATGCGTTTTCTGATGAGTTCAAGCAGAACACCGTGCCTACTGCGACTGCGTAATTACTTTGGAAATAAATACAAGATACACCAACGAAGGGCGCATACAAAAATATACACAATGTACTTGACGCAAACCCGATGTTTCAACCACCTGATTTTGATTACACCTGGGAAACCAGTGATGTTTTGCGTGGCCAAACAATTCACGGACCAATTGCCTACCTGCGCAAAAGTCCGGAGCAAGCTCCAAAATTCGTGGGCCTTTTTTTTCATGGCAATGCTTGCCACATGATGTCCCCGGGAACCGTGAAACTTTTAATCAGACTTTCTGAATTTTTTCAGATGGAAATGTATGGTTTTGATTACTGCGGCTATGGTTTGAGCGGCGACGGACATGCAACAACTTCTGAATGTACCGCGATATGCGCGCAATTTATGACAAACCTTGCGCTAGAACGAGCACGCATTTTGCAGGTACCAATTATACTTATTGGTCACTCGCTAGGTGCTGCCGCGCTACTGCAAGCCGCCGCACATTTTGACGTATCCGAGGGAGTTCCCGCGCTGCAAATTGTGCTTTTAAGCGCATTCACAACTCCTGTAGGGGTCAAGTTTTGGATGTTGCGTTGGGTTCCGCTGTACTACAATAATTACAAAACACTCGACGAGTGCTCCAAATTTCAGTACCCAATTCATTTTGTAAGCGGTACCGACGATCAAGTTATTTCCGACAAACATACTTGCGAACTTTTTGAGCGTTACCAAGGCCCAAAATCGTTGGAGCTGCTCGGCGGTGAAACGCATGGATCGGTTGCAACTGCTGAAAGGTTGATTCCGGTGCTGCAGATGGTTCTATCGGAGCGAGGAATTCTTATCAAAAAAAAGCCAGCCAAAGCCAACCTTTTGCCAGCAGCGCGCTTGGCCGCCAAACAAAAGATATCCGAAGAGGAATTATTACAAACCGAAAAACTTTTAGAAGAGGAGGTGGATTTGTCGATTTTTATGAACCTTTCTTTGCTGGTTAATCAAGAGTAAAATCCCTCTGAAAAAATTGTGAAACTGGCTTGGCTAATTTGCCTGTTTTAATCGCGCGTTGCAACCCAAATTTTTTGGAAATGTTTTTACGTTTCGAGTTTGCTGTTTTAATCTGTCGCCGTTTGTATCCGTTCCCTTCGTACCGATTGTTTGCTTTCAATGGCCCCCAAGCCCTCTACAAACGCGGCCTCCAAGGCCAAGTCTGCTCTTCCGCACCCGGCATCAACCGGCGACGCCGAAGACACATCAACCCGCAAACGACGACGCAACCGAAACCACGACGTTTTCCGCTCGTTCATCCACAAGAAGATGAAGCAAATCGACCCCGAAACCAGCATTTCGCGCGGCACCGTCCGAATGCTCAGCGGCATTTCGCAGCTGCTTGTTCGACGCATGGCGCGAAAGATGACGGCGCTGGTCCGTTCAAAGGGAATCGCGACGCTCACGGCCGGCGCAGCGTTTGCGGCGCTCTCGGAATTGCCCGGAACGATGGCTCCGTTCACACTTGAGGCTGCGCGCAAGTCGCTGACCAGCTACAATGCCAGTCGCGAGACCGTCTAAACCATGATTTTGGTGACGCATTAAAAACCTTGTTCACATTTACAAAACATCCCCAAGCAATTTGTTCAGAACAACTTTAGCGTGTCTGGGACTTTACATGCGCTGCAAAAAGGGCTGCTGTTTCGCCGGCGGGCAGACTAACAACTCCAGGTGGCAGGCTCCAGCCGGAATCAATTTCGATCCGGTTTAGCCGTTCGGCACGAGCTTTGTGTTTCGCAGCGTCGGCAAGTTGTTCTTCAGACACCGACTCATGCAACATTTCCGAGTCTTGCTCCATTGATCCATCCGCGGCAAGGCGCGCATGGTCGCGACCGGCCACGCCACCAGCAACTGGCAATTGCTCGACGTTGGGGCTGCTCGGATCCCAAGGAGCTGAAGCGCCCCCGTGGCATCTGGTGCAAACTGTTCCAAGACATTCGTCCCATCGACGCGCGCCTTCTGCATAAGTACGTCGTGCGTCCTGCGCGCGGCTTCCCATTGGAACAGAGTTGAGTTACTACCACAAATGCGAAACTCGAAATAAAACGCTGCCCTTATAATGAAATGGTTAATTTTTGTCTAAACACTTTGAAAGTTTTATGCAATTTTTTGCTAAAGAATTTGCCATTTACAACATTTGAGTGAATTAATTTACGCTGCTGGTAGAATAAGATTTCGCAGGTCGACCGGTCTCCAAACACTTGTTATTGAGTCGAACGCGGAGTTGTCGTTCACGATTTGCTTGTGTTTGTCGTACTGCATTTTGTAAGCTTCTAGAATATGTGATGCCAAGTGATATGCGTCGCTTCTCGAAAATGCAGTCATTTGATACAGCTGGGGCGGCCAAATCTCAAGATTCACAAATTTCAGGGGAAGTTCGTTCATAACAGCATATCCCATGAACATGCATGCGACTGCATGCTGTGCCGGAATCATGTTGTACACTTCCTTGGTCGGAAGCGTTATCATTGCGAAGAAGCTCACGAGACGTAGGTGTTCACTTCGCCAAAGACTTACGCGCGCAAGAATGGTTAGATGCTCGTAAACCGAGTAGAAACCGTAGTTAAATCCGATGTCGAATAGAATGATCTTTTCCATTTCGACCCCCATGAGCGCGGTCAAACCATTCCAAATCGCAGCGGTTGTCGGAAATAGCCTCGGATTCCTGAGCGAGTTCATGTAGGATTCGAAGACCAGCCCCGAATTGTGAAATTTTGAAGAGATCATCATGCAAATCATGTATGTAAAACGAAATCCCGCTTGTCCGGCGCCCAGCCTCAAGATCGATGGAACTCTAAATGGAAAAGCCTCTCCAAAATAAATGCTTTTTTGCTGTTTAAGACGCATGGTTGAACGTCCGCCCATTGAGTTGACTGAGGCCAATCGTTTTTCTTGATTAAACTCGTAGCTTGGAGCATCGGCAGGAACGCGTTGCCTTTCCGAGGAAAGAAATCTGTCGAATATTTCGACAGCCGTTGCGACCAATTGCAGAAGCTCCGGTAGAAATACGCCATTCCGAAGTTTTTGGATTTCGGCAATCATCGAATCAAGAAAATACTTGCGGGAGCTCCAAGTAAAAAGCCGCTCATCCTCCCCGTTGAGGTCGAGATAGTTTTTGAGCGGCCGGTCGACATACTCAATATTTTTCAACTGGAACATTCTGTTAACCAGCATCTCCAGACAGTCTTCAACCGGAGTAAGACACACATCCGAGGTCAAATAAATTCGTTCTGATGTTTGACTTTCGGTCAGTCCTGGGGTTGCGGTATACGCAACTGGCGTGGGTTGCGCTGCCCGCACGACGGGATTTGCGACCTGTGCCGGTTGTGTCGTGGGAATGGTCGTAATAACTGGCGCGGGCGTGGCGGCCGTTGCTTGCCCATCGAATTGAGGCTGGTTAGCAACGCGTCTAGCTACTGGAACGCCCCGAACACTTGCGGCGGTTTGGGCCGGAATAGCAGATGGCGGCGGTGTTTCTTGACTGACAACTGCCATTGGTTGTTCCGGTGCAACTACTTGCATTTGAATTTGGTTTGCTGGCGAACCAGCTTGAGCGAAACGCGGCTGCGGAGTAGTCGCCGGCGGGGTTGGCGCTATGTCCATAGGATCATTTCGCGATTCCGCTATTGGAGTAGGCTCAGTCCCGGTTTGCTGATTTCTCAGTTGCGGAATGTAATATTCAATAGGAAGTATAGTCCCCGGCCTGTGCGATCGAGTTGGAATATTGTAAAGGCTTGTCGGCTGGGAATTCCTTCCTTGTGGAGTTTCGGGTTGCGGAATTTCCGTCCTGGCCGACTGGATAGCAAGGTTTTCCGGTTGGGTTGTAGTTCTAGAAACAGTTGAATATGTCGGAGCGCCTCTACCAAATGGGCCAGCTTGTACATTTCTCCGCGCCACAGTGGTTGTTGTTGTTGATACAGGACGCTGTTCTGGCACTATTCTTTCGGCAGCATTTCCGGGTCTGAGCGAACCATTGAAAGTGGCAACAACAACAGCCGGTGGTGCCGGCGGATTGTTAGCTGGAATAGCGCCATTCAAAACTTGTTGGTGCTGCTGTTGTTGCTGTGTGATTTTTGCAAGCTCTTCTTGCCGGTCCAATTCCCGTTGTGCTGCCGCGGCTTCCTGAGCGCGTAAAATAGCTGCTTGTCGTTCTGCTTCTTGTTGCTGCTGTCGTCGCGATTCCTCTTCCGTTTGTCTTTGAAGTTCAGTATTCAATCTTTGCTGTTGTTCACGCAAACGTGTGATGTTTTGCTCCGCCTCTTGTCTTCTTGCAGCTCTTTCTTCAGCAACTGTAGGCTGTGGGGCTTGCTCTCCCGGGGTTTGGGCAGTTGGCCCTATATAATTCGGTAAACCAGGCGCACGCGGAACTGCCGATCTTCTTAATGCGGAGTCGGTAATGTGAGCAGGTAAACGCTGATTAACGATTCTACGAGTGGTCCCAGGTGTAACAATTATACCGGTTGTGTTTGTTGGATTTGCAATCGGAACTGGATTTGCGGTCGCAGTTGTGGTAGTAAAAAATTGCTGTCGTGATTCTCTTGCTGAACTCCAAAGGTTTGCATACGAGTGTGCTCCTACGTAGTTTGCACTTGGGATTGGATAATTGTATCGTGGTGCGGTAGTCAGAGGCGCGGGAGCCACCGGTGCGGTTGTAAATTGCCGTCCTGTTTCTCGAGCTGTGTCTGAACTGCCAAACCTTCCGTTTGAGGGTGGTTCTACGGCGTACACATTTGGTGTTGGATAATTGAATGTTCGTGCGGAGGTTTGAGTCGCCGGTGCTACCGGTACGGTTGCATTTTGTTGTTGTCTGATTGCTGTTTGTGAAGTAATGTCATTTCGTTGATTCGGTTCAGTAAAGGTCTGTCGTGTTTGCGTTGCTGAAAAATTCGGTAATGATTGCCGTAAAGGCTGTTCCAAATTGCCCGGTCCGGCAGGTGGCGTTTGTATGTTTTCTTGCTGGCCTCCCGACATATTTGTGCTTTCCGCGGGTTCAGTAGCAGGTTGTCTTACCTCCTGCGCGGCCGATGGCGCCGGCATAGCGTTGTTGGATGATGTTGGCGGAAGCGTTACATTTTCCTGGGCCACTTGTGTCGGTGGTGGTGGTCGTGAATTCGGCTGCATCGGTGTAGTTTCCGAAGACCCGGCTGCCGTCTCGGTTGAACGATTTTGCAAACCGCTTCTGTTTCTTAGACGACGAGTGCCTCGCCCCCTCCCGCGAGGTAACATTCCACCTCGAGTTCTTCGAGTAGCGGAAGTTACTCTGCCGCCATCAACATTTACTGGCGACGGTTCTGCTTCAGCATTGAAGCTTCTAGCACTTGCCCTCGACTCATCCTGGGATTGGTTGAGTCGCCCCGAAGTAATCAAACTCGAAATATTCGGGTCTTCTGGAATGTCCGCCGTTAAATCGATCAAACGAAACGCGGTTGGAGTCGGTGCAGGCCGGGTTCTGTTGCGAATGAGGTACTTGTCGCGGTCGCCAGATTCTTCTTCGGAAGAGCTGCTGGAAGAGCTGCCTGAAGAGTTATTCAAAAATTGCATGGCGCTTTTAGAACGGCGAGCGGTTTGCGATATGGATTGGAGAGCCTACGCTAGACCGGGGTCGTATTGGTTCAAAAAATAATTTGGCTGTGGTTTTTTTGTTTTTGCCCAGTGCAACGTGCCTTTGATAATTTTTGCGCTTATTAGTCGACGTAGGCAATGATAATTAAAATCCCATCAGACAAATACGCAAGGTTAGCTAAAACTTTGGAATACGAATACCGCTAGATTTTGGCTTTTTGAAGATGGATTTCAAGTATTTCCCAAATCTGATTCGTACTCAACCTTTGCCAAGCGGCTCTGTCAACAGACGCCATGGCGGTGCTCGACTGTCGTCAGCCGAGTATTCCCAAGAAATGGCCAGCGTCGCCACCCCGCAAGCCGCCAAAAGAATTATTGAGCCAGGCCTATTGCCCACCACTACTCGGTCGAAGCCGGCGAGAAAGTCAAAAAAAAGAGAAAGCAACCAACTGGAGTTTGCATACTGGTTGGCGGCGTTGCTGATTTTGTTTTTATTTCTACTCACGATTGCGCTGTATCTTTTCATTGGTTTCTACAACGAGCACTGGTCTGACTCCCTTCAACAAACTGGCACGCGTCAAATTCGGCGCGTAAACAATTCTATTTTGGCTTTGGAATGGCTGCTAAACAGCACTGCGCCTCAGATTTTTGTCGGTTATGGACCGCCAAATAACACGTTTGGGCAAACAAATGCCTTGTACTTGCAGCTGAATAGCTCATTTGTGTATTTTAAGAACTCCTCGTCGAACTGGTTATTAGTAACAAATTCCTCCAACGGTCCTCCGGGTACTCCAGGGCCGCCTGGACTGCCTGGAAATCCCGGACCGAATTCGTACTTTCTTTCGTATTGGATGGCAAACGTCTCCTACAATTTATTTGATCTAGTTCTTTTGAACGGTTCTTTATACTATGCCACAGGACCTAATCAGCCTGCGGTAGGCGTGCCCCCTAGCATAAACAACACTGACTGGACAATGGTTCTGAATTCGACGATGCTGATATCAGTCGGTCCCGTGGGTCCAATTGGTCCACCTGGTGGGCCTGGTCCCGCAGGTCCCAATGGCTTATCAAAAGTCTTTTTAGGCGCTTGGAATGGCGCAACGGTCTACTTGCCGGGAAATCTGGTTTCATACGGCAACGCGACTTTCGAGGCTTTGTCAGGCAGTTTGAACGTTCCACCCCCGACAAACGGGACCAGCAGCTCGGTGTGGCAACTTGATATTCCGTCACAAATTCCCCAGCCGGCTGGTGGCACCGGATCGCAAGGATTAAACGTAACTGGTTCGCCAGGAAATGATGGCTTGCCAGTGGCGATAAATTCTGCAGGTCCAATTTGGAATGCCACCGTGAATTATACTGCCAATTCCGTGGTTGTATTTAACGGCCAGATTTTCGTTCTCTACCCAGCAAACGCTTCTTATTCGTATGGGCAATCGCCACCTGGAAGTCCTTGGACTTTGCTTTATTCCACTTTTACGCTCAGTATTCAAGGCCCGAATGGCCCACCGGGAGGTCCAGGAAGTACAGGAAATATGGGCCCACCCGCCATTGCATATTCCAGCACATGGAATTCATCGCAAACATACGGAAATACGTCTATGGTGTATTTCAATTATCACCTCTACAAATCCTTGCTCTCCGTGAATTTGGGAAATATACCTTGGAACTCCACTGCCTGGCAAATATACATACCCGACCCACCTCCTTTACCTCCGGGGCCAATAGGATCGCCAGGCCCGGCCGCAACCAACAACAACACATGGAACAATGTAACCTCCTATCAATCTGGTAACGTTGTTTATTACAACACCTCCTACTACATTTCGACTTCCAATATCACGAATCTTGGTAACGTACCCGTTTTTCCCAACGGAACCTTGAACTTGGCGTACTGGAATATTTTTGCCGCAACCAACATCACGGCCACGGTCGGTCCTCCAGGTCCTCCTGGTCAAGCTGCGAATTCGAGTGCATTGATCGGTCCTGTCGGACCACCAGGTTCTTTTGGACCAGCTGGAGCAAACGCCAATTATACTGGCCCGTACCAAAGTGCAACCGTTTATACCTTGAATCAGGCCGTCAGTTATTTTGGTTATTACTTTTATCTTCTTGTCGACCAGTCAGTTGGTGTGACGCCTTTTACCAATTCTTCCGTCTGGCAGCTTTTCCTGCCGGCCGGGCTGGGTGGTACTCCAGGCCCACCAGGGCCCAGCATTCCAGGTCCTCCTGGAATGGGATCAAGAATTTTTTCACAACCTGGTTATATGTACCCGCCAGCTGCTCAGCTTTCTAATGTAACAAATCAATGGATTCCGGTAACCACTTATACATGCACGGGCTGCGGTGGGCCGCAGAATTTGCCGTCCTGTGCTTTGCCGTCGGACCCTACATATGTTGGTTGTTTTAACTACACTTGGGAGTCTCCTCCATCAGCAATAGTATTGGAACTTTTTTATTCCGGAACGTTCACTCTTTCGTCACTACCGACGCTTGACAACGTGCAGCTCACGGTGGCAATTTTTGTGAACGGCTTTTTCATTAATTCGCAGACTCTTACTTTTGGCACCACTTATTTGATATATCAAACGGTGGTTTTAAACAGCGTTTTACTTCTAAACAACAACGACGTGTACGGCGTAGCAACTTATTTGAATATCGGGGCGAATGTTTTGCACCCTCGACCTCTCATTTCAAGTGTAAGTGTTTCTTTTCAGTTTGCCTAGCAAACCCATTTGTAGGTGTTTCGGCAAAATAAACAAAGCAAACTTATACCTTGTAAATTACTTTTATCACATACAATTTTTTGCTTTCGTCACTTCTTCGGCATTTGGCACTCAACATGTCGGAGCCTATGTATATCGACCTGGAGGCAGCAGCCAACCGCGAAACAAAAACAAAGCAACCAAATTACCTGTGGTGGTTTTTGGGATTGCTGCTATTGCTTTTACTTTTGATCGGCGCCTGGCTTTTTGCTGGTTTTTATGCCGAACACGAAAGCAACGAACTCGACGGTTACCTAAAAAATAGCGTTAGGCTGTTAAATTTGGAAATTGCTGCGCTCAATTTGAGTATTTCTGGTCTGCCACACATTTACGAAGGAAATCCGTATCCAAATCCCACGCTTGGACCAACGGGCTCAATATATCTGCAGCCAAACACCAGTTTGATATACTACAAAGTAAATTCGACTTCCTGGATTTTGGCAACAAATGCCACCAGCGGCCTACCGGGACCTCCAGGCGACGCCGGCTCCCCAGGCGCTGATGGTGACCCTGGATCGCCTGGTCTTGCTCTGAATGGAACCTGGAGCGGCGCCCCCACCACTTACAAGATGGGAGACTTGGTGTTTTACAACGGAACTCTTTATGTCTCGTTGGCGAACAACAATACTGGAAATATGCCCGCAAACAATGCGACAGCCTATTGGTATCCGTTGTCCGGAAGTACTGCCGGACCGCCGGGCCCTCCAGGCATAATGGGGCCTACAGGCGCTATGGGATTGAATGGTTCTGCGCCCATGTATTTATATGGTTGGAACGGAACAATTAGCTACCCCGCTAATTCAATCGTTACCTACGGGAATCAAGCCTACATTTCCAATTCCTCAAGTATTAGCGTGCAGCCAAATTCGACTGTGGGAAATTCGGTCTGGTCTCCTTTGCTCATTTTAACACCTGGTCCTGCCGGTCCTCCCGGCGCTCCCGGATCATCAATTCCCGGTGCTCCCGGTGCAAATGCCGTTCCCGTTAACGTATATTACAATTGGACCAGCTCTTTTGTGTATAACAACGCCGATATAGTATTGTTCAATAATTCGTTTTACATTTCGAATTTGCCGAACAACACCGGCGTGCCACCGAGTGGCGCTGGATCGAATTCCACCGCGCATTGGACTATGTTGCCTATTTTTTTTAATGTCACCGCCGGAGCCCCAGGTCCACCGGGAGGGCCTGGACCCGTTGGACCACCCGGACAGCCGGGTTTGGAGTACAACTCGACTTGGTCCTCGGCTTTGACATATGCAAATGGCGACGTTGTTATTTACAATGGTTCAATGTGGGTGAGCAACATCAATTCCAACTTCAACAACATCCCGGGCTTTGCAAACAATTTTTGGGACCAGCTTTTTGCAAACCAAACGGGACCTGGAGGACCTCCCGGCCCGGCTGGCCAAGGAATCCAGCAGCCTGTTAACTACAGTCCCAATGCAACTTACATTTTTGGAAGCTTGGTGGTTTACAACAATCAGCTGTATTTTTCGAATTGTTCGGTTAACCTAAACCAACCTCCCAACACGACCAACTCCTGTTGGGTTCAAATTGTGGTTCAGTCCCAACCCGGCCCAACGGGACCTCCAGGAAATTCAACAGCTGGTCCAACGGGTCCGCCTGGATCGCCTGGCCCGGTAGGACCGGTAGGACTGTACTGGACCTATTTGTATGCCTACAACTCGAGTTACAATTACACCACCGACCAGTTGGTTTCTTATAACAACGCGCTGTACCTCAACAACATCCCTTCTGGCAATATCAACAATTTGCCGACCAACTCCTCCGCTTGGATATCTTTGATTGCCCAAACACCAGGACCGCCCGGTCCCACTGGATTTGGGCCACCGGGACCGCAGGGCCAAACTGATGTTCTAAATTATTTGGCCTATGCGCAATATCAATGCGCAAACGCAAGTACCTTTACTATTACCTCTTCCACGTCTTCAAACCAACAATCCGTCAACTGCACATCGACGCCATATTTCACCACAACCAACAGCACGACTTTCGCACTAAATCCCGGCAATCAAGCCGGAATTTATCTGCTTAACAACGTCGCCAATGCACCATGTCAAATCATCGTTTCTTACGTGGTCAACGTTTTGAATGCGCCTTCCACTCTTGCCGGCATTACAACTTCACTTTTTGCTAGTAATACCATTATATCTGGCTTTTTAACCGAATCTGCGGTTGCGTATGTTAGTGCCACGAATTTTGGCATTCCCATGTATCAAACTGTTGCCGCCTACATTTCCAGCGGATCTGTAAACAGCGGCGATCCGCCACATTACATGAGGCTGTACACGTCGGCTCCGGGTTACACAGGCACGCCGATAACAGTGGTCTATTCACAAATATCATTTTCTGTACAATCAGTTGTCACCAACCCTAACAACTGTTTTGCTTAATTTCCAATTCGTAAAATAAACAAAACATAAGCAAGAAAAAAAAACAGTATTCTACACTTGCGTACCTGTTAGCGGTTTCGGTATTTTTGGGCAGCGCAGCCAACTCCTTAAAAAATGCAAATCATGGTTTTGGTAGTCGCTGTTTTTATTTTTGGGGTTTGTCAAGTTGCGCTTGGCCAGAGCGCACCATGTTCAGACACAATTGCCCAATGTCCATCTTTGAATCGCACAACCACAATCGATTTGATGTTTGACGCGATTTTGGGCCTGAACAGCTCGCAGATTGACTACAGCTATCTATGCATAAGCACGCCGGCTTGGACGCCATTTCTGAACGATCCAAGCAATCCGTACAAGGTCGATTTTTTGCTGTCGGCGATGCAACCATGCTATTCCTTCCTGAACCCTGTCGTGTGCTACTGGAATTTGATGACGCAGCCACAATGCCAAACTTGCTGGAATACCTGCGCGTCATTGAATTCCACAATTAACGCGATGGAGTATTACAAAACATACGGTTAAAACCGAATTCAACCCCGTCCTTTGTCGACTTGATGTCAATAAATTTTTTACTCGGCAAACTACTGCTTAAAAAATTGAAACACATTGCTATTATTACACCAACGCCAGAAGCGACGATAACTGACGTTTTCCACTCCCAGACCTTCTAGATGACGCAAATAAGCCTTGTGGAAGGTTGTATGATTTTTCGCAAGCTCCTTTGGCACCTTCAAAATTGATTTCAATTCTGCGCGCCCAAAATTCAGCACCAACCAATCCTGAAAAACTCGAAATGATTCCAAATCCTTCGGCCGCCTGAGACCATATTCCAAGGTCGAAGCGCTCGATTTTTTTGGCTTTTCTTTGGGTTCGAAAAAAAAAGAAAACTTGTCGTCACACCACTTCCAAAAAACCCGGTAGCTAATAACTTGTTGTCCGGAAGTCTGGAGGTGGGTTTTGTACTTGACAAAAAATTGCCACCTGCCCTTGGCAAAGATGTTTGGAATTTTTACCCGTTTGTTTGGTAGAGTTTCAAAGGTCATTGATTTCAACCACGCCTTGAACGATCTCAAAAATTTCGGTTTGTAATTATCCAAAGGCGATTTTTTTGTAGGCTGCAATTCCTCGGGTTCGAAGATAGTTTGTTTTTTTTTCAGCAGGTTTGTGATTATCTTGCTTCCTACGTGAGCGTACAACTTCAAATGGGAATAGCAAATTCCAATCAAGCGTCCATTGTTACCAATAAATTGGTCGATATGCGTTTGCTCGCTCTGGTTCAGAGCTGGCCTTTTTAGACCGTTGTAGCGCTCGGGGTTCAGCTTGCCAAATTCAGCGCTAGCTAACAAAAAGGCATTTTGAGAAATTTGTGAAAGGCAAATGCGACATGATTTTTTTGGATGCCTGATTTTTTTCGAGGCGGGCACAACCGAGGGTTTTGGATTTTCAGGTTGCTTCTGCCCAAAGACAATTGTTAAACGAGCCGTACATAACTTCCAAAACGCGTAGAAACTGCTCGTTTGCTGTTGCAGGGTACTACAAGCATCCAAATAAATTCTAAACAGCGATTTGCGGTCTGTTGCAATTTTTTCGTTGACATATACAACTTGTTCTGGATTGAAATACTGAAGGTCAAAAAAATCGCTTAGCCAATTTTCCAAGGTAGTCACCAGCTGCGGGTTTGTGAATTCGATTGAATTTGCATGCAAGTTAACGGGCTGTACAAAAGTCGGACGCAAACCGGCGGATTCCGGTTGTACTGATTTTAAGGCGCTGCATATATGCTTAACATTCCTTGCTCCTATCGAAGCAAGGGAGCGCAGATGACGGTGGCATATATTTAGAGGCCTTCCATTTTTTCCAACAAACTCCGAAATAAAATCGATTTCCTGTTGGATCAAAGCTGCCTTGCGGCCGGGTCTAAAACGGTCTGGATTTAGTCTCCTAAATGCTGTTTGGGTGCGTTTAAAAACGTCTTCGGATGCAATTCCAAGACAAAACTTGCATTTTAGCTTTCCTGGAGACCCTAAAACCCTCATGGTCAAAGAACTTTTTTTTCGTAGGCACGCTACTGTCATAAAAGTTGATCCTGAAAAAATAAAGAGGAAATTGATGGGCAGCCTGCGACCGCTTTGTGAAAATCGATCGTCCCCCGGAGCACTGGATTTCGGAAAATCTTCGAGAATTTTCTTCACCAATGTCTCCTTATGCCTGCCTCAGGGATGTGTTTTTGTTGGACGAGGCCAACTCTGCTCCTTTTTGTAGACAGTCTTTCTCGATTCGTGTCCTCGTTTTTTTCTCGCTTTACACTGGAGCTGGGCCCTATGTTGAAATTTCCTACAGTGAAGACCGCACGTGCACCTGAGGAAATCCCCTATCCCCCGCGCTCTTTATTTCCTAGCATGCCTTAATTTTAGGTGCACCCCCTTTTTAAGCTCGCCATATTTTCTTCTTTACAAACTGCAACACTTTTAGTACGGAAAAAACCTCTTACAAATCTCGCGAAGTCTTTTTCTGTTATGTACGCCGAGTTGCAGGGAACTATTGTCCTCCAGTCGATGCTTTAAATCGCATCTACGGGGTGGCAATATAACTGCTTGCGCTAGCGCATGTGCGCTGTCTATCAACTCAGGCGGCTCGGGCAGGTCCAGCGGCTCAGGCGGCTCCATAAGTTTCGAAATCGGTCGAGCTGATTTTTCAAGCTCTGCGACATGAGCACGAAAAGCGACAGTGTCTGAAAAATCCGAAAAGCCCCTCTTGGCGCGTTCGGGCGCCGGGGGAGCCGTAATGGCGGGTAGCGGGGAGATTGGGGCTGTTATATCCGAGTAGCTTCGCTGCAGAGTTTCGTGAGTGTTGGCGGAGAGACTAATGTGAATAGCCAGACCAAGTAAGCGTAAACCAACCACTGGCAACTTATCCAGAACACGAGGACTGCCACAAATTACTTTCATGCCGTTGACCGTGACCGAGCCAGTGACGTCGTACTCGTCGGCCACGTTGACAATCCAAACCGAGTTGTTTTCGTTCGCAAGAATTTTGATATGCTGCGGAGCAACCTCGCGAAGTCGCGGAAAATATGCCGGCAGCTTTGGATAGCAATCCTGATTCGTGCCCAAAACAATTGGCAACTGCACGCCATAATGTCTAGTGGGAGGATGGCCGCAAGCATAAAAGGTCAGGTCTACGGAAAAACTTGGAGTTGGCAAGGGCGCACTGCGGTAGCCCAAACTCGATGAGCTGTCTGGATTAAATAGCGAAAGATCTAAAAGCGAGGAGGTAGAGCGCGTAAGAAGTGCGTGACCAGCAGAGGAATCCGACTGTTGCATGGGGGTCAACCGTATGGAAAGCGACTTCAATCTCAACTCCCAGTTCGGGTATTGGTCGGTGTCCACCGCAAAACTTGCGGAAGACTGTGAAAGCTTGATTATCTTGGTGGAATCCAAAGCGATATCAACGGCCAGCGTAAAGCAGCGCGCCTCGACCTTGACCGAACGCATCAAACGCGAAATATGTACATGTTCTGCGCCGATGCTGCGCGAACCGGAAAGGGATATGTTGCATTTTTTTGGATCGCTTCCAATGATGATCGGGTAAGCTTTTACGCTCCCCGACCAAGTGAGCGGCGGCTTGCCGCGCCTGAGGCGAGTCATGTGATAGTTCGCCATCTGAGTGCGTCTTTCTGGTTCGCGGGTAACAAGACATATGGACAAAACATCAGACTTAAAAATGATTTCTCGAAATTTGTCAAAATTCAAAGTTGTTACTGTTTTTTTTGGTGTGCTGTTTGACGGTAACAATGCATTTGCTGGCGCCAGATGAAATCAAAGGTGCTCGCGCGCGCAAAGGTTCTACACTTTTCATGGTGGTATTTCAGAGCGGCAGCGCGTGCTATTTTAGAGCGGAAGGGCATGAGCTTTTGGAAGGTGCTTTTATAATTGCTTGCCAACATGCCGGACTTCTTCGAGACCGGGCGTGGTTTTTGTACGAAGGCAGAAGAGTACCGGCTGGGGCTACGGTATCATCTATCGAATTAAAACATCGAGGAATCATCGATCTATTGCATTTTGTTAATTAAACCGGCGCATGTTCATGATGTTTAGGGATTCGATTCGTAAGAAAACATCAAATCTAAAATCACAAAAATCAACTCATTCGGCATCCAATACCAAGCGGAATTGACAGCAGTGTTTCGCAGCATCAAGAGGGTTTTGACCACTTTCTTGGTCTCGGATGGCGCAAACCTGTGGTTCTCGGGCGTCCATTGAAAAACCGAAACCAACCAGCTCAACGGATTGGTGCAATAAATTCTGTTTTCAATAGCAAAAATTATCGACCCGGTGACCGTATCGCAAACCAAACTGCTAACCGGCCTTTTGCCAGTACGTAACTTTGCCAAAAGTTTTGCATCTGGTGAGCAGGCCCTAATTTCGTCGTGGTCAGGGCAAAATACAATCACGTTTTGGCATGCGTCAACTGATATGCACCGCTTGATACCGTTGCGGGTAGGGAATGGCAAAAAGAAAGTTGGTAGATAGTCCAACTTGGCAAAAACGTGAAATTCATATCTTTTGTCGTTGAATCGATAAAAAACTATGTCGTCATATGAGACGCCGGCACCATAATAACGATGGTTTTTTACATCAAACGCAAAATGGTGGGGATTCAGCCCATACTGGATTAAATTCCAGGGTGTGGGCTTAGGATGATTTGATATGTAAATACGCTCGACCTTTTGTATCTCCCGAGTGTTCAAGTCAATTTCCAGGTAGCTGCTGGTGTGTGGAACTGTTATCAATCGAAGTACATTGATCGTCTCGTCAACTTCGATTCCCGTAATCTGGAGACCACGGACAGCATCTTCGTAACTGTGACGAAGGTTTATGCTGTATAAAACACGTCCTGTGTCAGCGTGATGGACCCATATAACGCAGGTGACCGTATGAAGAGCATATAGCCTCCTGTATGTTCGATGCAAGGCAAGTAAAACCCCAACGGAAGATAGTAAACTCGGTACCTCGAATTCCCAAGCAATGTGGCTAGGGTCTGGCATGGGAATGTGGTGCAAACGCACCGCACCAACCATAAATTTACGTATCGCGAAGAGCATGTCTACGCGTATAGAGAATCTCGCTAAAAGTTTAAAGTAAAATGCGGAGGATTTTTGCAAATTATTTGGCGGGCAAAACGCAAAGTTTGTAAAAAGTTTTTGTGAATTTCAATAGCATCTAGAAAAATCGATAGCGCTGGCGAATTGGATTGATTTGTTTGACTCATCTGGCGATGCAGGACTCACAAGAGCTTGAAGTATTTGAGCTTGAACTTGGCAAGCAAACGCCCGAGTTTGACCGGGTAAGGGAATCCATTGCATATTTGGGTCTTGCGCAGTCGATTTAGACCGAGTACGCTCGCTTTTCCCAGCGCCTTTGCAACGCCTTGAGAGCCGATCTCTATTTTTATGAGCGTGATCCTGTTTGCCACCTGCCACCGAGTAATTAATTTACTGGAGCAGTTTTAAGTCCGTTGCATTGATATAAACTCAAGTCTGTTTATATCAATGAGCTCTTCACAATCTTTTTCATTATGCCGCGTATCAGATACATAACAAAATTTTATGGGGAAACGCGCGAATCGTTTGTCAAAACCGCGGCCGACTTCACTGCTCAAACAACTGGTCAAGGTGGAAGCGTCGAAAAAGTCTTCGTTGAACCGGCTGGCTTGGGCGAAATAACCGGCTGTATTGTGTGGTCTGTGTATCAGCCGATTGCGGAGTAAATGCAAAAAGAAAAATTCCAGAAATCAAATTGCGCTATTTTTCGTAGATGCAACTTTATGACCGCTTTCCCAAACCTTGCTGAAATATCCCTTTCTTTCCGTCCGCCTCTGTTTGCCTTGTTCCCGTGCTGTCTGTTCTCATGGCTGCCACTTCGCGCTCATGGTCCGGCGTTGCAGCATCCGATGCAACCACCGCTTCGACAACGCCTGCTCCGACTTCGAGCATGCCGCTCCCGGCCTTGGCGATTTCGGTTCCTCCCAGCACACCGATCAACAGCCCCGAGAGCGGCGAGCTTGACTCTCGTGTTTCGGCGCTTACTACCTCTACCGAGGCGCTTGACCTTGTCGATGCTTCCAGCTCGGGTAGCTTTGAGCGTGCTTTTGTCGAGGGTATCGACGGCAGCGTCTTGCGGCGGTTTGTTGATGGTTTTAAGCCGAAGCTCAACCGGGCGGGAAGGCCTCCGCGCTATGTCATCGCGTTTGTTGGACCGGTTTCGCACAATTTGCCCGTTCTTTGCGAGAAACTTGTCGAAGCCTATCCATTTTTGAAGGCGACTGCCGTGGCCGGCGTCGGTGACAAGAAGAAAATCGTACCCGAGATTTTTCGACCAATCAAGGGCCCGTTGTTGATCCACAACAGCGGTGGCATTTTTATGGGCGACGATTGCATCCGCGTGAACATGTTTGTGTTCCACCGTCCGTTGGTCGAGATCGTGCAACGATTTTTGCGCACTCGCCCTGAGGATTTTTGCGGGGAGAACTTGTTCATGAATCCTCGTCAAAAGAAGGACTGGTTCATTGCGCACGTCTGGCACAACATTGACCCTGTTCGTTCCCATATGCCATTTGCTGGCAAGACCGAGCTGCACAGCCAGTTTCTTGCTCAAACACACGCGCTTTGGTTGTCGTATGTCGACAAAATACCAGCTTTCGTAGCTTCCCGTTGCTTTATCGACGCCAACGTCGCCAATGGAAAGCGCGATTTCTGCTTCAAGACGCTGGACGACGCGATATCGACTTTTCTCGGGGTTGTTACCGACAATATGGTGAAGCAGTTTTCGCTCGCTTTCCAAGCGTTTCTGGACCAGATGCCCTTGTTTTGCTACTCGGTCACGGACCGGAACAGCGTCACCTTTGCGCAGTTTTTGACTTCGTAGCGCGCACTTCGTTTATTAGCGAGGCAAAATAGTAATCACCACTCGCCCTCTGCGGGGATTGAACCCGCGACCATGTGATTAAAAGTCACACGCTCTACCTCTGAGCTAAGAAGGCTGTTTCTTGGGAGAGTTAGACAACTTCGCTCCCTTTGCCCCCACTTCAGCGCGCAGTAAACCGATTATATTCCCAATTCATAATGTCACGCGTATTTTTTGTTAGCGAAATTAAATGGGATTTAGAATGGCCAAAAATTTTGGTAAATCGCAGTTTTGTCCACTTTTTGGCTGATCAATTGCAACACTGGGGCTTTGATCTGTTAAAAATCCTTCTTGTTTGCCATTCATAATGTCGGATTATCAGACTCTTAGATTGCGCTTGCCGAGGGGCTATCTGTTCCAGCTTGAATCGAATTTAATGGATGACAAAACTGTTTTGGGTGCCAAAATATGGCTTGGCAAAATTTTGGGATACAAACCGGAGGACATGATTATGAGCCTGAATGGAACCCAAGAATTGCCGGATTTCTCTTTGTTGGGTACTGCAATCAAAAACTACGATTTTGATTTTGTAGATGTACAAATTAACAACGAGGAATTTACGGAAGATGCATCGTCCTTGTTTGTCAAAATCAGGTGGCTTTCAACAGATCAACAATTGTGCCTGCGCTTTTTGTTGACCGACGATGTGTCAGAGCTGAAAACCCGGCTGTCTTCTCTCATGTCTTTCAATGACCTGTCTAAAATACGGCTTTATTTTCGCGAGTTACAACTCAAGGACAATTCGATGCTTTTAGCAAGCATTGTAAAAAATGAAACTCGCGATTACATATTGTGTGTTGTTGGAGCAGACTACGAAATAGCGTCTTTTCAAGAAGCGACAGTCAAGCCGCCTGCCGTTGATATGGATATCACACCCCGTCTGTATTTTGAATTCCCCAAAATCAAGTCTACTCGACACGCAATAGTTCGCGTTTATGAAAGATTGTCAACGTTCCTGCCCGATACCGACGACGTTGATGAACTATCTTCAACTGAAAAGGAAGTAGAATTTGACTGGGTTTTTGACTGGTCGAAATCAAAACTCGGCGTACCGTTGGTAGGCCTGACTATTGAGTTTTCTGCTTCGCTCGAATTCGATAAGAGATATTTCGTGCTTGTTAGCAGGCTTCAAACAACGGCAAACCGACTTACCAAGCCCTACCGGTATCACTTTAAAACGAAATCTCGATTGTTGAATTTTTACATCAGGGTTCCAGGGAGCGATGTTCGTTCCATATCGGTCGACCCGAAAAAGTATCCCAACGTCGACGGTTTGTATCATTATTTAAAGGATGAACTGGAACTGTTCGAAAATTTGGAAGCGAGAATATTGGAGGTTTCGTCCGACACCGGAGTCATGCGTTATCTTGCCGGATCAACCATGCTCGCGGACATATCGGCTCCTTACCTTTATGTTGTACCAATGATACCGCTGGTTTTACCACTTTTTGACGACGAACTTCCGGAGCCCGGCGAAGATACCTGTTCGATTTGCATAACCAACCGACCCAGGGTTGTCACATCCTGCGGACATGTTTTTTGTCGCGCCTGCGCCGTTCGCTCATTTGAGAAAATGCATTGTTTTACTTGTCGCGCTTGGATTATAAGCGTAAGCCAGCTATTCGCTCGAATCAAGCAAGCGGAGCCATCTGTTGCAAATTCTAGTTCAAGTGATTGACATTGATTTTTGCAGCGGTCTTTTACCTGTAGCGTAAATAAAAGAAAATCTCGAAAAGTACCTCGTTCGGCGCCAGATTAAAAATCGTGTCCGTCATACAATCGCGAATCATGGTGACCGTAAGGACTGCCCTTTTAATTTTTTTGGGCGCTATGCAGTGGTCTTGAGGAGTCCAGACAAAGGGGATTTTGCGGATCAGGGCTTGAAACCAGGAAGATTTGGTAGCTTCCATGGCCGTTCCGCAAAAAGAGTCGGGCCAGAGCTCCTCTGGTGGTTTAGTGCAGAGTTTTGTGTTGGCACCGCGTTTCAGGAGTAGCTGGCCAACCTTGTAATGAGATTTGTTTGCTGCAATTATCAGCGCAGTATATCCATCGGGACTCTGATAATTGATATCAGCTTTGGCGTCAAGCAGGCTTCTAACAAAGCCCTTGTTGCCAATCGATGCAGCATACATCAAAACAGAATCACCGTCTTCAAAACAGACGTTGGGCGATGCCTTTAAACTGAGTAATGTATGGACCAAACCGTATCTATGGTTTATCATGGCAATCATAAGTGGAGTGGAGCCATGAAAAGTTTTACAATCAATGTCGGCTCCGCTTTGAACTAACAAAACAGTAGAAGTCTGATCACCGTAGTTTACCGCGCAGTGTAGCGCTGTGTTGCCGTGAGAGGATATCAGGTTGACCGGATATCTTAAATGCAGCAACAACCTAACTATATCATGTGATCTGCAGAATATGGCAAACTGAAGCGCGGTGTGCGGTAATTCGTCGTCTTGCCATACTATGTCAAACTCGCGTTCAAAAAAGTATTGAATGCCCACGAGGTCCTTGGCCTGTATAAGACTGCACAAAAAAGTGTTGAGGACGCGGCGGCTTCGAACGCGAATCATGGTTGCAAAAAAATTGCGCGTATCCAAGTGTATTTTTTATTTTGTTTACAATTCCAAAAGTTTGTGGAAAACATGGTTTCTAACTGCTGTTTAGTTAATTAATCGTAGTCGGACGCCCGAATAAAATAGAAAATCTCAAACAAAAGCTCATTGGGCAGCAAAGAGAAGCTTGACTCCAAGTTGAGGGAACGGATCAAAGTCAACAATTTGACGGTCTTCCTAATATCCTGCGGCGCGCGATGGTGTCTACCGACCCTCCATGCAAAACCATACCTCCAAATACAAAACTTGGTTTCCGTACTTTTAGCAGAGTGGTATGCGGTTCTTCCAAAGCACTCTATACGGGTTTGACCTTCTCCCAAATGTGTTTCAACATCCGGATCAGCGCCTCTTTCCAGAAGCAGTTTCACACATGGTATCGAATCTTTGGCTGCCGCTGCCATTAAAGCAGTAGCACCGTTTGAAGATTGGTGATCAATTTTTGATTTGTATTCCAGCAAGAGTCTAATTGCTTCTTCTTGTCTCGAATAGGCAGCTCTCTGCAAAGGAGAGATGTTACGGTCTCCAAATCCCATGTTTGGGTCTGCTTTTGCTTGTAACAACAACTCGGTTATTGGTAGACATACATTAGCTATGGATAAGGTAAGTGGCGATAAACCGCGATTTTCGAGAGCATTTACACAGGCTTTGGCTCTGATCAATAAATTGAAAAAAGGCCGTGTTGCGCCAAAAATCACCGCAATATGTAGCGCAGTATGTCCGTTACGATCGCGAAGCTCAGTGGAATAGCCAAGATGGAGCAACTCAATCAGCGTAGTTAGCCTACCATTTAGTATTGCTGTAGCTAAAGGTGTAACGTCCATCCTTTGGTCGGTCATATTTGGCAACAGAGATACTTCGGCAAATTGCGGGTACATATAAAAATAAGTATCTCTTCCAAAAAACGAACAAACAGCTTGGGGCTTTCAGAAATGTTTATTGAGAGCCATAAAATCAGGCATAAAAGTAATTTCTGGAAATTTTTTACTTTAGGGGCAAAAACCGAACAAAATAAAATATATGGAAAAGTAATTCGTTTGGTATAAAAAATAGAGGAGAACTAGGTTCAAGACTTCTTATCATAGTAACCGTCAAAACACATCGTTTTAACGGAGTAGCTGCATGCGAATGAGTGTCAGGCCTCCACACAAATCCATAAGCCGCGAATAAATGCCGGATCGTCTTGTTATCAAAAGTGAAATCGCATAATCTTTTTGATTTCGGGAAATGGACGCTTTCGCTGCTGAAATAAGGAACTTCGACTTCTGCATCGGCACCGTGTTCAAATAGCAACTGAACGGTATTGGAGAAGTTTGAAAATGCAGCAATTGCCAATGCAGTGAAGCCGCGACCAGACTTTTGATTAACATGAGCTTGGCCCTCAAGCAAAAGCTTGATAATATCAGTTCTCTTTTGCGATGCGGCTCTCACAATGATACTTTCTCCGGAGTCGTACATCATGTTGGGAAAAGCCTTGGCTTTAAGTAAATACCTGACCTGGTCAGTCAGCAAATAGAGAGCAGCCTCTGACAATGGCGTCCTTCCTCGACGATCGGTGGCATTTACGTCGGCCTTGTGTTCTAAAAGAACGTGCATGGCCACATGATCTCTGAAATATACAGCAGTGTGCATAGCAGAAACTCCGTTTTCATATTGAAAACAAGGATCAAAGCCAAGCTTGAGAAGACAGATAAGTACGTTGTGCTTGCGGTGACAAATTGCCAAAGTCAGGGGATTTGCCTGCTTTCCGTCTTCAAACCAGTCTAACGGAAATCCGTCGGACGCAAGAGCTTCAAGTCGAAGTACATCGCCGTCCCTAATGGCCTGAGTGAACTTTTTAACACGTTCCTCGTTGGTCTCAGCCATCGTGCGCGCTCACAAACAATTAAAATGCAAAACAAAATCGCGTAAAAACTTTCACCAAATCATATTTGCAAAGTTTTTAGAATTCTTTTTACAATTTTTGTTGTTGTTTGTCCATAAAAACCCTGCGTGACGATCATTTTTTTATTCGCCCTTTCTCCTCTCTCCCGCTTGTTACTTGTCGCCGGCTTTCACTTTTTCATCATGTCCGAACCCGCCGTGTCCGAAACCGTCATGCCCGAACCCCCTCGTGTCATCTCCCGTACCTGTTGGTTGCAAGCCTCGCTTGCGCCTGAGGACTCTGTGGATCTTCTGCAGGCTACATGCCAGCAGAATTCCAGTCCTACTACTGTGCGCGACGCCTCTGGTCCCGCCAACGGCTTGGGCAAGGGCGGTATTGATCCGCACAAGACTTTGTGGTACATTGGCTATTGCGACGACGACGTCATTTCGTCCATCCAGGAGGTTGCTCGCGAGACCGACTTTGCCCAGAAGGTCTACGAGCTTTTGCCCTCGATCCCGGGCACTGTTCGAGTCGAAGCTCCGTTCGAGAAGCACATTGTCTTGCGTTTTTCAACGCAGGATGACGACGCGGTTCGAGAGCGCCTTGGCCGTTTCTATCTTCGGCTGAACGAGAAGAACACCTTTGCCAAGAAGGCGCCGACAGTGACGCCGTTTTCGCAGCCATTGACGCCGCATTTGACTCTGTTCGAGCATGGCAACACCGAGGATACCCTCGCGCACCTCGATCAGCTGAAGGCGAGCGCGAACTTCACCGACTTCGTCGCTGCGATGCAGAAGCTTTACTTTGGAGCCGTGCACCTCGCTGTTCGCGAGAAGTTGGAGGACGGCACCACCATTGTCAAGCATTACGCGCTCTAGTTTGCTGGCGTCTCTGCTCGCAGCTTGTAGACTTCAATAAAGTCCACCTCATATTCAACGTAATTAATTGTTTTTGCTGTATTTTTGCAAATTGTGTAGAAATACTTTTACATTTAAATGTGGGTATTTTCACATATTTTCTAGAACGTTTTTATCGATTTTCATCACATAGCCGAACTTTTTGTATTTTGCTTGATCGCCGCTCGACCTATCTTGTTGCCTTTGCCTCCACTTCCTCCTTTTTTGCCACCGCCTTTAACTGCTGCCATGGCTTTCACCTCTCCTCAAACTGTTGAGCATTACCTCAAGTCTTTCAAGGATCTTATTGAGCGCGCCCTTCGCAACATCATTTCGTCTGCTGAGCGCGCTCGGCTTGATGACATTGTTCTCAAGCCGTCTGACTCCAAGTTTGAGAACGAGTATGGAGTCCTTCTCTTTGACATTTCGCATCGACTTTATTTTGTGGACCAAGTTCACTGCTTCCTTCTTGGCAAGGGTGTTTTGCCCCATCCCGTCTTGAGCGCCAACTGCGTCCCTCTTGGCGACTTTTTGCGCATCTCGTCCGGAGAGTCGCGAAACTTCAAGTGTCTGTTGGACTTTGTTGACCGCGTTGCTCACGATTGCGTGCAGAAGGACAGACTTCCGGTCTGCAAGCCGGTCTTGGCTCTTGCTCGCGAGCTTTCGAAGCCGATTTCTTTGCGTGCCCGTGACGACCATCACAAAGATCTTTCTTCTTGCTCTATTCATTGCGTCTGTCCGGCCGGTGAATCTTGGAAGCATGAGCGCATCTCCGAGGAGAAAGCTTTGCAGCTTGCCTTGGAGTACATCGACAGCATTTGCTTTGTGGAGCAATGTTGCAACGGTTGCGACTCTGCGGAGTGTTACCTTTTGCACGACGATGGGTTGATTTCTTTGCCTCTTGATGGCTCTGTCGTCAGGAATTCTCTTGGATCTCTTGAGTTGAAGAGGACCGAGGTCTTGCGCAAGGAGACCGCTTGTGCCGTTTGCAGCAAGCACCTTCTGCCGAATGAGGGCTTTGCTATTCGTTCGTCTCGGTTTTCCTCTGAAACTCGCCAGAGGCACATCACCGTCTATGCTTTTTGCAAGTATTGCGATGAAACCACAATCAAGAAGGACGGAGATTTCTACGGACTTCCATTCCCTCGCAATCGCCTGCCCATCATAGTTTGAGCGCTCGTCACGCTAGCATCCTATTCTTTCAGTATCACGTTTAATACTGGCGAATCACAATAAACTTACATAACAGAAATTATCTACTTGATCTCGCGCAGAGACGTGTTCAAACAACTACAATCAGTGTAAAGTGCCACGCGCCGTCGCGATAAACTGGCTCGGGACTTCGAGCAAAATGGAAAGATTTTGCAAACATCAACTTGGCGTGTTTCCACTTGGCAAGAGTGAGAGCTGTATGGCCCGCTGCATCTAAGCCTGGAATGCTGGCGTCTTTGGTTATGATCACGGAATTGGGGATCGAGTAATGCTTAGCCATCTTCGTTCCAAACCGGTGGTAAACCAAAAACAAGCTGCGACTGGCTAGAAGTCCGGTGTAACCAAAAAAACTAATCTTTCTTTCATCAAATTTATTCCAATTGTTTATGATTTGATTTGTATATTCGCGTTTTATCTAGAACACCTTTTAGCATATTTGAGAGAGCATGCGACCAAGGTTTTCGCAAAGTTTTTAGAATAAATCTTACCTTTGTACAAAAACGTGGTTTGTTTGTTGCAACCCAACCGCTTTGTCGCGTTGCCGCTAGCTTCATTTCCAATCACTTTTGTCATGGACCCCGAGTCAGACTTTTACAACCTTCCTCTTGGCACCTGCTGGCTGCAGGTTTCCCTAAAGGACGCCGCTAGCAAGAAGTTGATTCGCGACTTTGTCGAGTCCCACTTGACAGACTCGGTTCAGCGTCACGCTGCGATCGGCGGTGGCATCAAGCCCCACATGACGCTGCTTTATATTGGCAAGTGCTCGCAGAGGCTCAACGTCCACATCCAAGCAGCTGCGCAGGAGTTCAAGCTTGCCGAAAAGCTTCGGGAGCTTGTTCAACCCAAGCCAGGCACTTTTGGTTTGGAGATGCTTGACGAACCGCTCGAGAAGCAGATTGTTCTTCGGTTTTGCACGCAGAACGACGCCGCCATTCGCCAGATCATGTGCGAGTTCTTTGCTTTCCTTCACTCGCGCAACGCCTTCGAGGGACTTGCTCCGGCCGTCGATCCGAACGTTCGCCAACTGCTTCCGCACGTGACTCTGTTTGAGCACGATACCGAAGCCAATGCCATTGCCCACTTTGACGATCTGGTCCTGCGGGACTCTAGCCGCGAGCTCGTTTCCGCGCTGCAGAACGTGACCTTTGGACCGGTCCAGCTCATCATTCGCGTCAAGATGAGGGGATGCGATCCGCCTCCCCGAACCATTCCTCTCCACACTCTTTGAGAGTTACTCTAGCCTCTGAAGATTGGCAATAAACATTTCAGAACCAAATTCTTTTTGGTGAACCTTGTGGGTAAAGTAATTAGCGTAGTAATCTGGTGGCTTAAAATTACCTAATTTTTTGGAATTGCTATTTTCTATTTCTTGTTTGTTGAAATTCTTCTTTTTACTTTCCCTCGGTCGGATTTGATGGCTATCGCTTGGGTTGATTTTGAAGAGTACCTCCTCACGAAGGAGCGCGTTTTTCACCAACCGCTGGTGAGCCAACTCCGCAGTTCTTGGAAGAGGTTTGCTCGCAGAGTAGAAAGGGACGCACAATGCTTACACATCATGTCTCACTCTCTGAAAGTGTATCGGTTGAAAAGAGAGATGGCGGATCGCTGGTGGCGCAATGTCGCACGCTCGGTTGTGGACAATATCTTTTCGGCACTCTCCAATGAGCTGCGCCTTCTTGAGGACATTCGCGAAACTATGGTCGAAAGACCAGTCCAACCAGAGCACCCAAGTTCGGACTCTGATTCGGACACGGATTCATTACCAGACAGCGAGAGCGACATCAGCAGCGAGTCTGATTGATTGAGGCTTGAGGAATACTTTACATTTAATACAAAGATGTGTTACACCAAAAGATCAGGAACAAAAGGCAAGAACGCGGTGTATATCTCTGCGAGTGTCGGTCGTCGTTCGGGCTCGCGACTCAACGCAGCTTTCAATATTGAGGCCAGCTCGGGCTGCAGCGCCTCGGACGGAATACTTTGGATGTCTGAATCCTTGTAATTGACCTCGCCAGAAGATGTCGTGAACACGCCCGGATAATCGACCAAAGGAACGTCTCCAAGAATGATTTCATAAGCCACAACAGCCAGCTCAAAAGAATACTGGAAGCAGTAATCAAGATGAACAACTTGTCGTTTCTTCTGCCTCGAGGCGCGGCCGGCCTGGGTGTGGAGCTCTGGGGCAATATGCAGAGGGTTGCCCCAGTGCTCTGACAAGATGTAACCTGTTTCACTTACGACAATTTCGCAGTGCTTTTGATCATCCAATTGGCAAGCCGATCCAAAGTCGCTGAGCACGCAGCGGGTAAGTTTCTTGCTGTCGTCGCGATCAGTCTCAACCAGTATGTTATCAAGCTTGAGATCTCGATGTGCGATGTGATAAAGCTCCAAATGCATCAAGGCGCTTGCCAACTGGCAGATAATGGTTGCAGATAACGCTTGAGGGACCACGCTTCCAACTGGATAATTGACGTTGATAAAGTTCTTCAGATTGTTCTCGAGGTGCTCCAAAACGATGTACTGCGTTCGACGATTTCGCTTTTCGCCAGCGCGGTTGGTGATTGAAGATTGAGCGCGAACCCAGTCCGGAAGATAGGTTTGAACACAATCCCTAATTTCGTCGACAAAGCCACTATAGCACTTCACAACGTTTCTGTGACTGGGCATCTTCGAAAGCTCTTGAAACTCTTGAATAAAAGCACCCGAAGCAGCGGCGGTATCCAAGTCGAAGTTGAAGCACATTTTAAGAGCGTACTTTTTGTGTACGTTCGGATGCCTGGGCGCGGTGCAGAACACCTCAAAAACCATTCCGTTATTTCCGCAGCCAAGTGATCGATTGATTGTAAAATCGGAGATGGCGCCGCACTGTTTCATGACACCGCTTTCGATAACAAAAAGTGCCTGATCTTTGAGCTCCTCGCTAAGCCTCATTGCCACTCTTTTCCAGTAGCCTTCAGAGTCTCCTGAGTCTGGTGCACTTGCAAAATTCGCAGCGGCCAACGGTGACTGTGCAACCAAACTTGATGTTACGGCTGTTGTCTCGGATTGTTCGCGAAGGAGTTGTCGCTCTTTAAAAGCCATCGTTTGCATCAAATTGACAATAGATAATTGTTCCTTGAGTTTGTCGGACTCTATTTGCAAATCAAGTTTGCAAGCCTCGAGCTCCTCCTGGAGCGCCCGATATCTGGCATCTGCCTCGCGAAGCCTGTCTCGAAGCACTTGCTCTTCCTTGAATTTTCGATCGAGGAGCTGGCTATGGCCTTCCAAAATCTCGTTGCGTTTTTGAATGGTCGAAACTGCCGCTTGTAAATGTTCCGCTTTGCGTTGACTCTCCTGGAGAAGGGCCTCTGCACGCAAGGCGCGAGCCTCGTTGCGAAGAGTTGCGGCCTGTGCTGTGGTTGTTTCTGACTGGCAAGCCTGTAATTTGGCTTGCTCCTCAAGAACCTCGGCAGCACGCAACCCATTTTCGGTCAACGCTTGGGTAAGCTGTCCTTGAAGCTGCTCAACTTTCGTTCGGCAAAGTGCAAGTTCAGACGCAATATCCTCCTCGTTTACAACACGAAGGATGGCGCCTGATTTAAGACCAAGCCTAGAAATGATAGTTTCCTGCTGGCCGACCAAAATGTTGCCATCGATCGATATTTGATAAGGGCTGCCGTGAGACAATCCAAAAAGATGGAGCGACATAGACCTCAATCGGCCGACAGTTTCTGTGGTGTTGATCGTAAGCTCTTTGGTAACATCACGGCTCTCTTCCTGACAGATAACTTGCAGCATCAAACTCACAGGCCTACTTGCCTGCTCCAAAATCGAACGAACTGGCTCACTCCGAGCAAGATCCGCAGGGCTCAAAAAACGCTGGTTTTTGCGGTCCGGTTGCGCGCCACATGCAAGTAAATACTCCACAATTGCCTTAGAGTCACCGGCAGACGCCAGATGGAGCGGAGAGCTTCCGTTCGAACCAACGGAATCCATATCAGCTCCTCGCTCGCGCAACAACTTGATAACATCAAACTTGCCGTGATAAGCAGCATAGTGGAGCGGGCAGAAATCTGCGCTATCACGCGCATTCACGCTGGCGTTCATATTTAAAAGCAAACGGCATACTTCCAAATGGCCCGAATTCGCGGCCAGGTGCAGCACAAACAAACGATTGCTGCTGCGTGTGTTTGGGTCTACCCGCGCCAACAAAAGCCTTCGAACATCCTCTAATTTGCCTGACTCACAAGCGTTCACCAGCTCTCCCTCGTTTGTAACAACTTCAACGGTAGCCATGTCTCGCTCATAAAAAGCAACACGTGTGTGAGAATAACATGGCTACCGCGCCTCTGCCTATATATCCAGCAACCCGTACGGGCGTGCGGCTTGGAGGGTGCGCCCGTACCGAAGCTACCTGTCTTCTCTGTAGGCAAGCCGTACGGCTTATTTTTTGTTTTCAATTGTTTCTGAATGTAAAAATTTTTCTGCAAAGTTTGTACAGCTGCAAAGTGTTGTTGGTTGTTCTGCAGTGATTTGTTTTGTAGCCCGTCGCCCAGCATGAGATTCTGTTTGGTATTCCTGGCTGCTTGCCTTGCGCTTAGCTTTGCGCAGCCAGAGCGAGTTCACCTGCGCGATGTACCCACGCTTCTGTTCTCCAAAGATCAGATCACGACTTCGCGTCGCGGTCAGCACTATATGCAGTTGAAACGAGTTGGTGGGTCTGCTGCCGTTGCTCTGGAAAACATGGTATCGAAAGTGATTTGCAGAAATCAAGGATTCGACGGGCTCAATGTGATTTGGAAATGCGAAAGCGAGCTCCCTTACGGTCTCAAGCTTGGCAACTTTGAAATACTTTGCGAGGGATTTTCGGGGCCAAGTGACGATCATTCTCTCGCAGGAAGCTGCTCTTTTGAATACAATTTGGATTACGGCCATGTCGGACGGGAACCACCTGAAGTTTTTGTTCCCGGACCTGGCCTCGGGATTCGAGTGAAAGATGGATATCAGCAAATTGGACCGTTTTCGACTGCATTTCCACCGGTTTCTAAACCTGCTGGATCACCCAACCCGAAATCGTGTTCGGATTGGTTTGGTTTAAGGATTTTGTCTGCATTTTTTGGTGCGATTGGATACATATTCCAAATCGTTGGTTATGCGGCTTTTTGGCTAGGTGTTTTGCTTTTGATCGTGGTTTTGCTGTGGTTCATTAGCTTGTGTTTATCTCTTGATGTCGCGTCGCATGCGACCGGCGCTGTTTTACCACGTCCAACATACGCCTTTGCGCCTTCTCGACCTTATCATTCAAGCAGGAGCAGATGGGCAGTTTTTGCCGCCGATACATGCCCGAGATCGCCGCAGCCTATATATACGCAGCAGCATACGGACCCTTTGACGCATGACTTTCAGATGCCCGCGCCTTCGACGCACGATCCCGGTTCTTATGGAAAATCTTCTAACCGTCAAGAAAACCACGAAAACCAGCAGGTTACCCAAAACTCCAGTACTTTCGGAAAGAGTAAAAATCGTTGAACGTTTAGCGAGTTTTAATTCATCCACCAGCCGCAATAAAAACTATTCTACCAAAATACAATCCAACGAAGGGAATATTTGCGACAAACTATACGCACAAACATCATCCTGGTTTGAAATAAGCAGGCACTTATTGATTCTGTCGTAACTCAAATCAGTGGGTCTAAAATCCAAAACCCGAGCTGCCAGCAATTTTTGAGAGTAATCGTAAACCTTGATGACTGAATTGCTGCTTTCCAGGCCCTCGAGGCACCGGTCGACCAAAATCAACCTTCTAAATTCCGGAACGATTGCAAGCCCGAGCAACCCACCATCAACGCGTGCAAAAACGCTCAGAACACCAATCCGGTTTTCAGGACATAAATAAATCGTGCCATGAAAAGGAAGATAAGCAAAGACGATTCTAGCCTCAAAATCCACTCGAAACCATGAGTCGCGTAAAAATACTCTCGGCAGCTCCCAGAATTCCAGCCGTCGATTGCCGTCCAAAAGAGTATACACCTCTAAGGTTTCACAAGCCTCGTCGACATCTTGAAGATAATCGGATCGCGCCACGGCAATCTTTCGAGTCAGTGGATCTACAAAAATCAAAGAAAGGTTTAGCTGCCCGTCAAAGTATTGCTTCCACCAGAATTTCTTGCGAGTGTGGGCAGGTATGCCGGAATGCGCGTCTGGGCGAAGCAGCCAATGTGATTCGGGAACCGGGATAACTTCATAGCCGCGGGCAGAAACGACCAAAAACGAGCAGGAGTCTGGCAAAAAGTAGAGCAAATTGTCATGCGAGTCCACCATACTTTCTGCCTGCAAAGTAATAATCGGGCCAGGAACAAGATGCTTTCTTTTTCCCTCGGCCGGTACAGGGGCGTCTGGTTGTGTAAATACGATTTGATTGTTGCGGGCGAACAAAGCAGACGATCCTACCGGTGCAAACCAAGCGCCCACATAATAAGCTACGGTTAAAGTAGAAGCTCCAGGAATAACAGTGCGCGGCGTGGGTCTTTCGTTCAGCGGTCCGCCCACCTTTCTTGAAAATGTGGCAAGCGGCTGCTCAAGTAGGTCCACCTGGATCAAAGCGCCAAGCGCATTTTCTTCGACCATCGCGGCAGCGTCAAGAAATGGTACACCAAAAATCCAGGGGTTCGAATTAAAACGGCATTTTTTCTGCTTCAGTTTCGAAATTAAATAGCAACTATAGAATCTGTTTGCAGCAAACCTCGAGTGTTCCATTGATACACATGTTTGTATTTAATTCAATCGATTTCAAGCGCCGAAACTTGTCCTGAGAATTGTACAATCCTGATGTGTTTCAACACCTCTCTGCCAAACCATTGCGGGTTGCTGGCCACTAAAAATTCTTCAATAATCGAAGGAACGGGCGGCTGCCCAAAGCACAGCACGACAGCCGGGCGCAACAAGTTGGAAGAGTAAGCAATCCCATTGAATTCGTTTTCCAATCCGCGCAAGAAATCCAACCACTCCGTTCTCCAAACACCGAATTTGCCTGGCATTAAGTAATCCAGAAGTTCTTCCCGCGAAACCTGGGTCACAGCCATCAGTTTTGGAACACAAAGTAATAACAATGAGTTCGGGATTAATATGCTTTTTGGATTTCTGGAATTTTATTTTGCGTTTCTAAATTAAATACCAAATACGCTTGTAATTGCAAACTACGCAATTTATTGAAACCCAACTTTCTACTCTGAAAATTGAGAAGGTACATTGTCGCAGATGGAATCCCAAAACCGGCGCTGCCAATACTCGCCAGAATTACGGTCGTTCAGCGGTACAATTCCCTGACTCTGTGCCAAAGCCAAAAAAAGCTTCTGAAACTCGAAGCCACCGACCGACGTGTGGTATACAAAATCCCCTGGTAGGTATGTAGCTGTCGCATTCCAGTCTTGAATTGGGGCCTGGTTCGCAAAATCACTGGTTTGCAAATCATGTTCTCGAAAATGGTACAAAATCCTCCAAGGGCTGGTCGGTTCGCACGGATACAGACCCATTATCTGGGTATCGGTATAGAAAAAAGCCTCGTTGTATCTCACCACGTCCCCGGCCAAGTAAACCTTCTCGGGCAGCCAGCGGGGACACCAGCCCGCCGGGTTGCTGAAGCAGCTGTCGACGCCCGCGAGATACATGTAGTACCGAAGCGGTGTCCAATGCTTCTCGTGGATGTCCGGGCAAACGTTCAGATTCGCCATCTTGCACAGGTAAAGCGTTTGCCGCTCAGTTCCAAACCAAACCAATTGATTTCGTAGATAAGAAACATTTGCCTGCCAAACGCCAACGACCGAAGAATTGATTGGCGCGCCGCTGCCATCCAAGCCAAAATCAAGCAGCTGTTGTTGAACGCGATGTTCAATGACTTTCTTTTGCTCCCAGCCGGGATGACAAGGAGCTAGCGAACGATGCTTGGCATAATTTCCCTCGAGTGCTAAAAGAAAAATCATGCAAACAGCATACGCAAGAATTCCGATCAGGATGGCGTTAAGCGCACTCAAAAAATACTCCGCAAAGGTCCTTCCGCAAAACCCTTCGGGTGCAACATTGGTGGTGGGTTTCATAGCCCGAGAGTGCGACAGAGTACCAAAAGCTAGGCGGTCAAAGTCGATAATCCAAAACGTGTTTATGAATTAACAAAAATTTTGGCAATTGATTTTGGAAAGACTTCCAACCAAATAAAATAAGTTACATTGTATTTGCTTTTACTGGCCACTGTCCGGCAAGCTGATGGCTTCGAAACTCGATAATTGGTGCGTCGTTTGCTTTGTTCAATTTTACATTTGTACTTATTATAAATTCAAACAGCGAATGCAATTATTGCCACCCATTGCCCCAGTTGAAGGCCAGCGTGAGGCGAGCGAAAAGCCAGTTTGAGCAACGACTGGAAAGGACGCTCCCCAAACGAGTTTTTGAGCGTTACTTTTCTCGCAAGCTCCCGAGCTACAGGGAATGGGTAGAGCACCGCCGACCGTACTTGCTGCTATACGCGCCCGGTCGCTATCCGGCCACTCCCGAAGGGCAAAGTCAGCTGCAAAAGGATCTTGACTCGGAATTTGTTATACTTTGCCGTGGCCCTTGGCTGTGGTGGAACGTCTACAGGAATTTGAAGTACGTTAGGAAATCCGCGCTTCGATATTAGCTACTAATTGTTTGATGCTAGACGCAAGTATGCCTCGGAAGCGCAATTCGAGCACATTCTGCCAAGAATTTGGGACGAGGTCTGCGTCGCGCAAGTCATGGCTCTGGAGGCTTATTACGAGCATCCCGGGTGGGGAAATGCTGGCGTTGTACCTGTGGTGTTTCTTTCTCTCGCGAACCCCACAATGGCAAATCAAGTTCCCAACTAATAATTGTTTGTAGTTCGGCCATATATTGACAAATACAAACAACACACAAACGAATCTTGTAAAATCACAACCAGTGTTTACTTTTACAATGCTCTCACTTGGTCTCAACCAACCAAGGATTCTCGCGCTTGACCTGCTCCTCCTCCTCGGGAGTGAACTCGCGCGTGACGCCAAACAAACTCTTGATCTCCTCCGGCGTCTTGCCCTTGATCATGTGGGCAACTGTCTTGCAGGTCAGGTCGAGCAGCTTCTTGATGTCGAGGTAGTTGGCGGCGAGAATCAAGTTGAATAGTCCCTCCATGTTGAGCTTGCCGCAAAACTCTTTGTCAACCTCCCGAATCTCGGCGCAGCGGTTTTCGTTCGGAGTGCGCTTGTCGTACTCGACGTCCGGGTCCGAGTGCTCGCGCTTGATGTACTCGACGACTCTCTCGAGAACGCTCGCGGTCACGTTCGGAAGCGGTATTTCGGATACGCCGTCCTCGTCGTCGGGCATCTCTTGAAGCAGGTTCTTGATGGTGATGGAGAGCTCGACCGCCTTCCGGGAGATTGAAAACTTTGCCTCTCCCTCCTTGTCGTTCGACACCAAGATCACCTGCGGCTCCTGCGGCGCGTCGGACGCCATCGATGACTCAGACTCCATAGCAGCGTTGTGGAAGGCAAAGGTGATGAATGAAAAATTGATTGTGTCGTAGCGTTTTATATCGAAAATTTTTAGGCAATTTTCCAAAACCAAAAAAGTTTTGAGCAAAATTTGTGGCATAGCTTTTAGCATTTACCCGATCGGTATTCCTTGCTGCTCCTACGCGATCATTTCTGCCATGGCGTCCAAGGACTCGCTTTACTGGTCTTCATTGGAATACGATGATGCCAACACTCCAGAACCAGAAAACAAGTTTGATTTGTATGCTGGCATCCCGTCTGGATCTCAAGAAGTATTTCTCCAATCCGGCGCCTATGGGAATTTATTGGTTAGAAAACTCAACGAGTTTCGCTTTTCGGACGAGCGCTTCAAGGTGGTTTTTGCGGCCCCTTACGCGTCTGACCCAGCGCTTGTCGTTAAGGCGCTAGAAGACTACTCTAGCTTTGTAAACGACATACTCGAAAAGCACCGTGCTATTCTTCGATGCACAGGCAATTCTGTCTCCAGCGCGTTACTCGCGGCGCGCGTCGAAGCACAAAATGAAAAGTAAGTTGCCATTTTAATTGAAGATCGTCACCGTGTGCGTTGGTTTACTACTGTGTAGCCAAAATGTTCTCGCAGCGCTCCAAAAGCTTCCTTTGCGAAATAAGGTAGCTCGTCTCGATTCCGTTCAGGATTTCGCGCTCCTCCTGAATGAGCTTCAAAATGCGATAAAGTATCGTTCGCGATCTGACCTTGGCGGCCGCCACTTGTCCCAAAAGAACGCGTTGCTCGTCAGTGAAGCCGACAAAATGAGACGCGTCCAGACTTTCAATGGGGCAAGGCAGAGTGCTTCTGAACTGCTGCTCCAGCTCCACAGATTCAGTCTCAGACGAATCCAGCTCCGCGTTCGCGGCTTCAAGCTGGGCGCGCACTTCGGGGAGAGACATGGCCCGTCTGATAAAACAAACACAGGATGAGAACAGCGTTAAACAAAATCGTAGCAATTAAACTTCATAAATTTGTTTAAAGAAGATTTTGGGAACTTGTGTATTTATTTTTCTGAACAACTTGCATAAGCTGGGTTATTTCTATTCTTGCTTAGCAGCTCACAGATCAACACGCGTCGCAAATGGACGTCATATTGATGACTGAGGCTATGGGCAGGCTCAACCTAAACCACCATGGTTTGCGTTGCCACATCCCCGGGATTATTCTGCGTTTTAAAGAGCGGCCTGCTTTTTGCCAGTTTTGTTTTTTGGCTATACCCGGCGGCGAGGAGAAACTCGTCATTCACAACCCGCCTCGCGCTCCTGACCAGCTGACGTGCGCTTTTTACCACCGGGTCTGCCCCTTGCTGAGCAATTTGAATGTCGTCTTTTGTAGTTTCAACCTGGATATTCTTCAGTTCCCGACGATTTTGCAAGCCCGCGTTGCGGCCATAGAAAACGCGCTCAAACCTCATGGGCCGACTGTGAATTTTCCGCTCAAAATATGCGAAACTTGCGACAAGTTGATCGACACTTCGGAGACAACGCTAATAGTCTGGAGCGAACACCGGGACGTTCAAATCATTAGCGAAGGGTATTATCACAGGCACTGCCCTGTAAATCGCAACCCCAATTGTTCAGTGCTGTACTCGTCGCATCCTCATTTCGCAGTTGCGAGAACATGAGCTATAAAGCTTTGTATTTGTAATTCGGCTTTGTTTTGATATTTAACAAGTCGCACAGCAAGAAATTCGCTAAGCCAAAAAGTTGTCAATCACGTCGTTAGTGCAGCGAAACAGCTCTTGTTGAGTCTCGCCGATTTTCTTGTAGAAAGTGAAATTCACAACCGGGTACCCGTGCAGATTGAAACTCTCTTTGAGTTGTTGCAAAGATTGAGACAAAAGCGGTTGCTCCTCTGACAAATACGTTAGCGACCGCGGGATGTCGTCGAAACTTTCTGGCAAGCAGCATGACATTGGAATCAGCGCTCCGAGCCCGAAATGCTGCTCATTGACCCAGCATTCCGTCGATATCTGGAGCTCCCATTCTTCACTCGTTGTCTCTTGAGGCATGGCTTGACGCAAAAAGAAAAGTATTGAGGCCGATTTTAATGGTGTGTTATAATATTGAACCGATTAAAATAGGCTCATTTAGAAAAACCAAAAAATCAGGTGCATCAACTCGTCAGGCAATAGATACAAACCGGGCACGTTGCCAAAGTTTCGAAGTGTTAACATGGTTTTTACAGCTTGCCGAATCCGCAAACAACACCTCGCGTGGGAGTCTACAGACCAAACGGGGTCAGAGTAAGCTGTTCTTGACCTCCAAATATCCTTTAAGGACTGGACTAAAGAAATGCCCGCAATAAAAGCGTTGCCAAGATTTTCTAACTGCAATTGGTGATCTTGGTCAAGGTTTCCAATGGCGGTCAAAAGCAACTCACTAATCTGTTCTCCAATACTAGACGACAGACAAAGTACTTGCTCAAAGTCTTCCACATCAAATACACTCTGAAATAATGGAAAACGTTCAGGTCTTCTGTACTTATCCAAAATTGAACCTGATGGAGGTCGCGCAGGTTGTCGTACATGTCTTTTGCTGACCAAAGACAAACCGTCCGGATTCATCTGAAAAAAAACGCAAAGCAAACGTCTGGTCCACAAACACATTAAATTCCTGAAATATTTCCTAATTAAAATCTGAAACAAAGAGCGTAGCTTTGAACATTACAACTTTGAGTTCATCGTCTTTGCTCTGCGACATGGCCGAAGACCCAGTGATTTTTGTCGAGCTGCACCGCGAGAGCGATATCGAGCCATTCACCTTCTCCATCACCGGCTCTGCCTGCGGCACCGATGAGTCCGTCGAGGTTATTGCAAGCGTCATTCACCAATTGGAAGAATGGCAAGGTGAGGTTTTGAGACTGATATCCGTAAAGCGCCCGGAGCGCAAGAGGATTTTGCAAAGCGTTGCTTTTCATGCCAAAACCGACCGCACAGCCGGCGTGCAGATGCTATTACACGTCCAAGCGCAGCCGAATCCGGTTCAAATCGGGTTTATTGGAGCGTACTTGAACGAAAGACGCAATGCGATTTTCAATCTTTTGTAATTAGTACAATATTCTAGAAAAGTAAATCATTTCCACTTTCAACATTCAGAAATGAGAAGCATCTGCCTTTTCCCGCAGCCATGGGCATGTTAGTACGCACCTCCGGCTTGGAAAGCAACATCGCCTGGCGGGTGCCCACATTTTGTGAGGACTTTCCCTTTAGAAAAGGGTTTTGTTTCGATTCCAGAGGCCAGTTGGTTTGTGTTAAACATGAGCTGGGATTTACCGAAGTGATTACCCTGGACCCTTATTCTGGAGAACATATTTCTAACCATGCTTTGTTACCAATGCCACTGTGTTCTCATACCGGATACTGGGAAACCAAATCGAATTCGATAGCTGCTAATTATTCTCAAGACTCAGCAGTCATCTACGGAAATGGTCCTATAGAGATTTTGAGTTTTCAAGACGGCGACGGGCCTGTTTCAAAATTACTTGGTGATTCCTTTTTCATGAGCAACGTTTGCGGCGCAGTCATTGATCACATTCACTCGCGGCTTGTGCTTTTGAATGGCGAGTCGCTAACGCTCTATTTTTTTTCTTTGCCCACCTATCGATTTTGCTTTGCCACGACTCTTTCTGCCGACCTACATTCTGATTTAGTTCAGAATAGCTCACTCGCCATTGATCCGGAAAAGTCGACATTATTGCTTGGTGGCAATCACGGAATCACAATTTTTGCCTTGGAAAACGGAGCATTTGTCAAGCATCTCCATCTCAACTCGCCAGATGATCCAATGAGCGTCGGCGCTCTGGCCGTGCTACCGGGAAGCAGAATAATTTGGGCTTCGCCACAGAGCCTGTATTTGACGGCCTCGGACAGCAACGGAGAAACGATCGCCCAATTTTTTATTCCTCATCTTCAGATTTCCTCGGAGACCTGCGGTTTATCCTTCGACAACGTGGGTGGCTTGATAGCATTATGGACCGCAGGGAAAATATATATCGTCGGTGCGAACCAGTGGTTGCCGGATACTTACGTCTGGAGTCCACGGTGCCATCACGCAGCTCCACTCGAGATGCGCCAAGCCGTAAAAACATTCACAATGCTGGGCTATTTAGAGCCTTCATGTGTAATTTCGGCCTTGCCAAATGAGCTTCTGTTTGAGATATTCCATTTTCTTTGAGCTGCATTAAAAGCCGAAATAAATAAGTTTGGTCGCCCAACGTTGGACGCTTTTGTTACTTTTCAGCTTTCACACGACGGTCATCAATTTGCGCTGGTCATGGGCTCGGTTTTGGGTGTGCCGGTTTTTTTTTGCAACCGTCCCCACGAGCTGTGCGGGGATTTCCCGACTGCCGCTCCATCAAGCAGCAAAAACTTCGACGCGGAGCGTTACTTCGGAAGATGGGAAACCGTTCTACGTCGCCCGTCCTGGTTTGAAGATGGCGTTGGGCTGATGGGCGCTTGCAACGATGCGTTGCTTTACGACTCAGTGGCTCTTTACACTCAAAACACATCGGTCGACGGAGGTCTCAAACGCTTGGTCGTTGACATTCAGAACACGTCTCAAAAAGCCGACGGCACTCCGGTCTCGAGCATACGCGGGAGAGCAATCCAAAACGACCAAGACCTCCTGGATTTTGAAGTGGTTTTTGATAGCGCCTGCGTTTCGCCGCACGGCGTTTACAGGATCATCGGGTTCGGATGCTGGTCTGAAAATGAGTACGATCACGCTCGTCCCTACGACTACCTGGTGGTGGCCGGAAGCACGTATCAGCACGTCTGGTTGATGGTGCGCGATGCAAAAAGCTCTCTTGCCGATGACAAACAGGCCGAGCAGCTTCGATCGCTTGTCTTTGCGCTCGGTGTGGATCACGATCAGCTACAGCCAACTCCTCTCTGCAGAGCCGCCGGTGGATTGATGGAGGAGCTAGAGGGTTTGTAGACGATGCGTCTCCTTCGTTACACTTGGAATGAACACGTACTGTGGTTCATGTTGTTAAATGAAAAACTGTTTGTTTACACGCGCATGCGCTTCGGTTGTACAGCTCTGTCGCACGCTTGGGCGTACGGTTCGGTCGTACAGCTCGGTCGCACCCTTGGTCGTACGGTTCGGTCGCACAGCTCGGTCGCACCCTCGGGCGTACGGTTCGGTCGCACTTGCGGTCGCACTTCCGGCCGTACGGTTTTGGTCGCACTTCCGGCCGTACGGTACCGGTCGCACTTTCCGTTCGCAGAACAATAAAGTGAAATGATAAAATCAAAAGAAGTCGCTGATGCTTCCTTAATCATGAATTGATAAAATCAATTCCCAAATCAAATCAAGTCGTTGGGCATTCCTTAATAATGAATTGATTTTATTGATTGCCAAATCAAAAGAAGTCGCTGATGCTTCCTTAATCATAAATTGATAAAATCATTTCCCAAATCAAATCAAGTCGCTGGCCGTTCCTTAATACCGAATTGAAGAGCGCAACTCTAAAATCAAAATTGCCAAAAATCTTGTTTGTAGCGCCAAGCCGCAAGACGCACTTTTCGAATGCATGGCTGCCATTTTTTGAGGTCATGTCCGCGGAAGGCGTGGAGCAAAGCGACAAGGCTAGCACCGATTGCGGCTTTTATCTGGTTCTTGAAATAGAGGAACTCCTGCGCCAATGTGAATTTATTCTTGGCGACACAGGGGCAATCGTGACTCTGAAAACCTCGGAGCTTCTGTACGAGCTGGTCAGGTTCGGCACTCCCAGTGTTCTTGATTTGCTCGAAAATCTATTCGGTGCTTCCGATGAATGCGATGGAGAGCGCTTGACGCGCGCCTCGTTTGCCGTTGGTCTGTTGAGACCTGGTTTGAAGTACCTGAATAGCTCGAGTTCTTTTTGCGGGTCGGTGGCTCGCCAGCTGACGCACGGCAACCTCAAAGTTTACCAACGATTCATAGAGCATTGGTTTGGATATGTATCATCGCGCGGAATGAGAGTACCGAGCGACGAATTGCAGCTTCTTGATTGGCATTGCGGCAAACTACGCATAATTGAAAGGTCGTTGAAATACTCGCAGGATTGGTTTTCCGTGAGCGCCTTTCTCGGCCGGTCGCCAGCAAAGACTCGATCAAAACCTTGGCGGTCCCATGAAAAGTCGGCCGGGCCATCTGCAGGTGGAGCGACTTCTCGATGTCCCTCCCCGCTTTCGGGAAGACCTGAGGTTGCTGCCGGCGAGTCTTGCACGCTAGCTTTGGCTTAAATTTTGACTTGAGCTATTCATTATTATGACGCAAGGAAATAAAACATATCTACCTGTCCGCGAATTTGTTTGGGTTTACCTGCAGCTACAGGCAGTAGACCTTTCGTTGGCGCCTCACTCTTTGAAGAAGCTTGTTCAGCAAGCCGCCGACATGGATGTATTCAGTACCGGTGCCGGACGCCTGTATGCGTCAGCCCAAGTTACAAACGACTTGCTTTTCGATTCCGAGCAAACCGTGCGTACTTTTGCAAAGCAAATTTTGGACGAAATCGGACAGCTCTACAGCAGTCTGTTAAACCAAGCGGAGACCTTTGGATTTCAAGGACCTCAGCAGACTCTGCAGCTTCAAAAATACGTAAATGAAACGTTGCACAGCCACTTGCAAGAAACTGCGGGCTTGATTGCCCAAAGGAACGCAAATTGGGGTTTTCACTCGCAGTTTGCAGATTACTTGCTCGCAAACCAGAACTATTGGGCATTTTTACCGGCCGCCGTCACGATTTATCAAGAGTTGGTTAGTTTTTTGGGTGAATTTATCAAACTAGACCAAGTCCGGTCGGAAAACATTATTCTTGCACAAAACCAACTCGGCGTCATTTCGAATGGCCTTGTGTTGCTGTCGCAGGGTGCTGCGTTTGTTCCCGACGAAATTGAACGCGTTTTTCAAGGAGTAAGTAAACCGATCAGCACCATCTTGGAAGCTGGTGTCGGTAGTGATTTTTACCGGCGTCTTTTTGAACTGGAAGTTGCGCTTCTGACGACCGTCAGAGATCTTGCAGCCGCGGAGCAATATTCGCAGGCACAAAATTTGCAAGCAATGCAGGCTGTCTCTTCTTTGCCCGCCGTCGACATTCTGATTGGCGAGCCGAAGCTATATCGCAGTAGTGCGAGTCTCACTCCGAAGAGACTTCTTGACATATTCGCAAAACTTACCGATTACCTCGATCCTCCGGTGAGCGTCGATTTCCTTGTCAAAGTTCCGGAAAACCGGTATTCGGAAATGGCCACCAAAAACAGATTGGTCATCATTTTTACGAATACTAGCGATGAATTCTACTTGGAGGAATTGAAATCACAAGGCTTCAACGCGATACAAGTATTGACCAGACCCCACGGAAGCCTGGATCCCATTGCCGAGCCGGATTCATTGGCACTGATACACGTTACGCCGTCAAACCAAGCAATACTCGACGAAGAATTTGCATACTTTGTTAACCTGATCAGAAAGTTTTTCCACCAATCGCAAATTGATGTGAGAATCGAAACAAAACCTATCGCCGCCGTTGCTCCAACGCCGATGGTGACTTTGACTGTAAACTCCGATGCGCGAGAGCGCTATTTTCAACTGAACCGCGATCTGTTTCAAAGGCTTCAAATCGAGGGGAAAAAGGAGGGTTACGAGGTCATGCCAAGTGCGAATCTGCGCTACGCGGTGTCGCTGAACGTACGCTTGCCCTTGGACCAAGAACTGATTGCTTACAATACGGGCACCAAGCATTTTGTCATCGTTGATTTGGTGGTCGCAAATGATACGACCGCATCAAAGACCCGCGTTTTGCCTCTTGCGGTAAATCATTCGGGCAACGTGGATCAAGCCAATTACTCTTTTTCCGATTTACTGCAAGCGGTTGCTCAAGGACTTGGACTGATTACTACTCGACCTACCGCAAAAATCGGAGGTTGGACTCGGGCATACCCGCTGATAACGCCCGACGACCGTGAGCGAAGGCGCTTTGTGGAGAATTTTACCACCCGCGAACGACAAAACATTCTTTTTATGAGCTACGACAAATGGAACTTGGCCTCCGATGTCGGGTTTTCCACAGCCAACGCCATGGGGTTGCTACTTCGCGCAACGGACGAATTTATTGGACGGAAAACTAAGCTCGGCCTGTACGACCTCGCCGCTGTAAGGACTCCGAGACCGGAGGTGGTGGTTATCGTGGCAGAACTCCAGGCATCGTTTGTGGAGCGCAAAAATGCCATGAGACAGTTGGATGTTCCTTATACATCCAACTTTTACTGGGTTCGCTTTGTGGCTCAACCGTCCCCTTATCCCGAAAAAGAGGTCCTCGAAATCATAGTCGATGGCGAAACCGGAGCACCGAACGTCAACAACCGTGAGTTTGTTCGGTATGTGTTGAATATCGCAAAGGGCGCCGGCGAGGTTATCCTTCGACACGCCATCAATTCGATCCAAGAACACGCCGAGCTGGTACCCTTTTTAAATCGTTACTACAAAACGACCGGGTCATCTGCTGCATCCGAGGGTGAGCAAAGTGGAACAATTACTGTACCGGGTCATGTCAGCGCAGGACAGAAAACGACCAATTGGTCGCTGCCTTATCCCCTGTTACACCCGACGCAACAGGAAATGAAAGGATTTGCCGCGCATTACAAAAGAGACGGGCCTTATCCAGTACTGCTGCATTCAGCGGATTACAGCCGCGAAATCTTAGCGCTTGACCCCAACAAATACTCGACTTTCAAGGCCCTAAGTCTGCTCGGCCATTCGATGGGCAAATATTTGGATTTTGAAGGAAGCTTGTTTGAGCTCACGACACTGCGCAACGCGCCAGAGCTGCAGGTTGTGGTTATTTACGCACAAAAAATGCAGGATTACATATCGACCATTCAGTTCTTAACCAGCTCCCGAAGGTACAACAGCAAATTCATATGGGTAAAGCCGGTGCGTGAGTATTCTCAGCATCCGAATCCCGAGAGTTTCGAAATTCTGCTCGATGCCCGAGGAGCGCCGGTAGAAAACGACCATTTGGCCAAGTTCCTGCTTGCTCTGGCCGAAAGAGTAGGAACGTCGCATTTGATCTTCACCACCGAGGCCTTGCAGAAGGCCGAAGCTATGAAAGAGCCCGAGTTGCCTTCCGGCGCTAAGGGGCCGGAGTTGGATTGGGGCGTGTACCAGAAAGAGTTTTTCCCACCTGTTCAACCGGAGGCCACCCGAGCTCCCGCGGGAACTGAGTATGAAGCGGCTCCAGCAGCGATTGATACTCGAACCGCGACTTCTGCATTGCCGAACGACTTTTTATGGTTCAATCCAAATGTTGCGAACGCCCAACCCGAACCCGGCAAGTACAGTACGCGGGTTTCTCCAGGAGCAATTATTGGCAGGCCTCGCGCCCGCGCAGATGCTGGCGAGCGTTCTATACCGCCTGATATATTTTATACTCCCCCCTCTGCGGTCGTTGGCGCGCCATTCGGGTTCCCGGCGCAGCCGAGCGCTTACATTCCTTCTGCAGTGCCCACGACTCGTCCTGCCAGTCCTCCGTTTTCTGTCCGGCGTGCTGCCAATCCTGCGTCGGGCGCCAACGGCATTTTGGTGCCTGTATTTTTCGATGGCTATCAAGAATCTCAGGACCAACTTGCAGAAAACTTTTCTTTTGTGCTACTGGCCATGAACTCCTTAGGCGATCAAAAGGGGGTTAGCTTCATGGTAGGCAGGGTCGATGGCCAGTACCATCCTGCGGCTTTAAAGCTCAACTTGATCCATCTGACGCGCCTTCCCAAGGAACAAAATATCCACACGGAACTCAAAAAGTCAATTAACCGACTAGGTACGAAAGAGTAATTTCTGCATTTATAATTTAAAAGTCAACTGCTTATCATATATTGTGGCACAGGAAACGTCGAGGATGTGTTTCTGCGCTACGGCAACGTGCTCAACACCGAAGGCCTTGGCGAGTATCCGGCCATCATGTACAACGAAAACGGGCTGGTGGATAACGCCGAAAATCGAGATCTGCTACAACGTATTATCCAGATGGCAAGGGATGACGCGGTTGCTGCGGGCATTCACCATGGAAGAGCACGTACTGCATTTTCGACCGGCGATAGCGACGCGGAAACGGCCCCTCCTGAGCACTTTGATTATTCTGCTGATATCATGGGCGACTTGCTGCCTGTTACGCCGATGGAAAGCTTTGAGGCAATGGGAAGCTCCAAGAGTCCTAGCAATTCCGGCAGACGTCAAAATTTGGCCTCGGTGTACTCCGTTGAGAACCTCGATATTCGTCGTACACCAAGAAGCGATACGACGCTTCCGCTGGACGAAGGCTTTCCTGCAGATGAAACGGGAATAGCAACAAGGTCTGTCGACAAAGACACCTTTTACGACGCTGATCCGGCCAACTACGAATCCGTTTCGGACATCAACAAAATCGTTTGGTCAGAGGAAACAGACGATTTTCACGATGCCGATTACGACACAGAAAATGACGATTACGACATGGCGATCATACGTCTTCCAAGCTACACGGATTCGTTGCCGAAATTCGGACTGATGGCCAACTTCCTGGCGCGAGAAATTGAAATACGCGTGCCCGGCGTCCGAATCGCGATTTCTCCTGACGAAATTGAGGGATCTCCGCACTTTGTTCTTGGTCTCGGCTCATCGCCGTTTGAGGATGCTGCGTTCGTGGCGGCGTCGGGCTTCGATGGCGAGTCTGTGTTCCTGCAGGACGCTGGGCAGGAGTCTGACGTAGGTCTCCAAAACGACTCGGGATTAACCCTGGGAGTCGCCGGTAATTCGGTCAAGGATGATCTCCAGCTTCGCCATGTCCTGCAAACCATTGTGTCTCGTTTGTCTTGAAAATAGCAACGGCGTTAAATAGCAATCTCGGCGGCACTGCAAAAAATAAATCACTTTTGCGATATTGGATTGTTTGTTTAAATAGGCAACACTGATTCGCTAACGATACCCTCGACTTGTAGCGCGCGACCTTGGAGGCATGGACGCAACATTGTTGCTGTTGAACACTGAGCGTGCGCAGCTAGAACAAATCTATGTTGGGTTTCAGGACACCGTGTTCAATCTCTCGACGACATTTGATTTGGTTGCCGGCGGTTTTCGAACGCTGATCACAATATTTACAAGGGCGATAGAAGATGGCCTGTTCGTCATCGATCAGTCGCTTTCGGATGCTTTCATCAGCCTTGATGGGTTTATAGGCCAGTTCGCGGAGCTATTTGGCCAAAGCGCAAGTTATGAACAAATCTACAACATTTGGCAAAAGCGCATGTTCATGTTTACGGAGACGAATCAGCTATCGCTTGCTGAAAGGAAGTTGATAGCCGATACACTCCAGGAAATGCTCCAGGATTTGCTCGACATCGGCGAGGCATTGGAAAGGCTCGAAAAAATGGGGCGTGAGCTATTTAATGTTTTTGAGGCCTCGAAAATCCTCGTTTACCAACAGGATATCGAAGAGGTCCCACTCGAGGGCGTGATTGGGTTAAATCAAAACGCCATTCAACAAACCGCCGAAGCACAAAGACATATAGGAACGCTGTTGGTCGCGATTTTAAACATGAAGAAATCAAATGACATTTACACGGCAATCATCTACCCCGAGAGAACGGTGCATGAATACCCCATGCCTTCGATGAGCATGGACCGGGCCGAACTCGCTGATTTCGTAAGGCAAATGCATACGACTACCCAAAGGTTGGCTTTGCTAAATCTTCCGGAAGCTCCGCCGCCTGCTGCATCTCAGGAATCGCGTCAAAACTCGGTCGACATCGCATTCGTGAGCTATTTCGGATTGCGATACGACTTGATCCCCGAGTCCGAGTACCAGTTTCTGCGCCTCAAAAAATTGCTGGCCGTCATTCAGTATGTGCGAAGCCACTTGCCTTACAATCTGATTTGCGGCTGGTGGGACGTATCCGAAAAATCGAAATTCCCGCCGCAGGTAATTGTGATTTATGCCGAAACACTGGAAAAATTCAACTACGTCAAAAAGAGGATGCGCCAATACGCGGGGCTACCGTCTGCCATCATGTGGCTAAAACCTGTTACTTTGCCCGATGTACCGGACGAATTGTCTGAGCGCAACTTTATTGTTCGGACGGCGCCGGCCGAAAGTATACCTGCTAGCGCCGCAGTAAGATCTTCAGACAAGACGTTGCAGCCTCTTTACGATCGCTATTTCACTCGCCTGATTAGAGAGCTTTACACGCTCTCCGTGAGGCGTATTCCTTTGCCGACAAATCTGGACTACGCCATGCCGGCTGTGGAATTTTTTGGCAGCCAGCTCACGGTACCGGAAGCTCCGCAACTGCAGCTTATGCCACTTTATCCCTACGACGTCTCTTTTTACATTGCACCGTCGCTGGCCAATTTCCCTAACAATCTGGGATATATGATTGCCCAAAAAGTGGTAGAGGAACTGAGAAAACGAATCAAGCAGCTGGCGATATCAACAACATTTAAGCTACACGGATTGAGTTCCGAGATAACGCAGGCCACGGATTTTGCGGCGGTCGTTCTCATTATCGGAGCAGACATCGAACGGGATCACGAAATAATCCATTACATCGACAGTTATTTCGAAGATACCATAGTTCTCTATCGGCAGGTTACTATGGCGCCATTAAGGGGTTCACTGCCGAGACCAACGCGCTACCCGCTTCATTTCGAGTATGCAGAGGATCGATTTAAGCCAAAAATCTCAGACCCGTCCGAGATGCAAAAACTAACCAGCATGACGGCAGCGTTTGCCTACAAGCAACGCCATTACCCCATGATGGAGCTGGAAATGATTCAGTCTCACCCGACCGCGCATAACAAGTGGGAATACGACGTCCACATCATGCCGCTTTTATCCTACGCGGAGACGGCGGAAAATTGGGATCGCATTCAGTTTACTCGCGTTGCAAAGTACTTTAAACGAAAACTGCTGGAGAAATACAACGGGATACGAGTGACCCTGGACCAGGCGCACTACGATTACTCGCAATTGATCATCGCGGTTGGCTACAACGAACCAAAACCTGAAGGAGTCTTTGCAAGAGCTTTCAACTATCTGGCGGTGCAACTTGACCGCGAGCAAGAAATCGACCGCCTGCTCCGGGACGGATATCACCAAGGTCGAGTATTGCTGGTTGAAGTGATAGACCAGGACCAGAGCCGAGATCTGCTTACGCAAATCGAAACACTGCAAACCGAGATTGATCGAAATTACCGGGCCATGAACCCGCCGAAACCCGGGATGCCAGCCCCTGAAAGCGTCGTCGACCCATCCTATGCGGGCTTGCCAGAACCTCTGGATAAGTTCAAATTCCTGGTTGTGGGCAGAGATGCAAACGGTATTTTTATTCGTAACGACGGAAGTCCCGTGACAAAGTCGTTTTACAAAGAACTTTTTTCGCGAGTAAGATCGCTGTTCCGTCTCGCGCCGCCGGAGCTTCCTGCAATCAACAACAAGGAAAAGGTCGAATAGCTCTAAATTGCCAATAAATCTGATGTGTTTGATATTATTTAAGGTATATGTAAATTATCGCAGAGCTGCCAGTTTTCAGACCGACCGCAATGAGTCGCAGATCCGAGCGTCTTCTGGCCAAGGCCCGGAAAAGCCACTTTCCACTGGCAAAAGAGCAAAAACAAAAAACGCTGTTCGAGAAGCCGAAGCTGTTTGTGCATCGCTTGGCTGCAAACGCGCCGGTTTCAAAGCCAGGCTCGAGTACGCTCTATTTCAAGATGTGTTGCCTATTTGGCAGAACGATGCCGAAAATCTTTCTTGTGCCCTATGACGAGGCCGACTGGAAATACGTTGAAAAATTGAAAGCGGCGCTCTTTAGCACAGTGAACTGGAGCATTACTAGACGCACGGTCAGCCGGGCAGAGGCCTGGGATTTGGTTAATTCTGCAAGCGCACTCAGCGAGCCCGCGTTCAAATGCTGCAAAACGCCACTCGACCGCCAAACTCTGGTGAAACTGGTGGATTGCAAACCCTTCAGAATGTGTTTTCTCCGTGATCTGACTGAAGGCAATTTGCGCACGCAATGAATATACGCTTGACCTTTAAAATGCTTTCATTACTCAAGACTTGGCGAATCCGAAAAAATACACCATTCCTTCGCATTCGCAGCCGTTGATTTTACAATCAGACCGAAAGTGAACAACGTTCAAAACCGTGCCATGGTTGTTTTCTACTGCGTGCCGAAAAACATCGACCGTATTAAATAAAATCGTCTCCGTGAAAACGCAGTACGCAGCCTCGAAGCCAGCCAATCCTTCTCCGTTCCAGCCCAAATTAATTTTTTCGCATGGGTACGAAACAAGTTTGTTCATGTAGTAGACCTTTCGAGCGCCATTTAACCGACCCTCAAGTTGCGTGCAGGTTATCGACATGGCCGGGCTGGTCTCAAGGTAGACTTGGCCAAACTGAAAATTGTTACAAGCCAGCAAATTTAGGCAAATTACTACAAAACCAAACTGAATTTTGCAACTTGCGCACCGCGTTTTTAACGATGGCCTCGAGCGATACCCAAACCGTTTCGCCCCGAAGCAACAATGAAAATCTCGTGCGCTTCAACGCCAAGATAACTTCCTTGTACCACAACGGCTTGCTTTCGTCCGACGCTTTCAAGGACATGCCTCTGCAAGCGAACACGCACGAGAATTACCATTCTCTGCTGCTTTATGCAGTGGCCGAAAACTTGGCCAGCCTCGATCTTGGCAAATTGTTTCTGTCCTACGATACCCGTTTGCAACTGGTAAATTTCGCCTGCGCCTTAATGACGCACGTTTATTGCCACTTGCCCGAGGAATTGCCACACCACCAGGGAATCTGGAATAAGCTGCGCGAAAATAATGTCTGGCGCACCGACGGACCGGCGTTGTTTTCTCAACCGGCCAAACGCAACCGACTGGTTTGAAAAGTGTTTGTTCTATCAAAAAGCTTCCCTACCGGGAGTTGAACCCGGAACTAGAGCGTGAAAGGCTCCTGTGTTACCGTTACACCATAGAGAATTAAGTCTTATGTTATACCAACACAACAAGGTTTCAATAAAATCCACTGTTGATCATATCACGTCGTTTTACAGCAAAAATAAAAGTAGCCTTTTTCCCGGGTGAATTAAATGGGATACCGTCTTGGCACCCAAAGCTTTACAAACAATTACCAATGAAACTCAACGACCTAAAGAAAATAGAAAATGTGAAAAAGTAATTCGTTGGGCAGCAAAAAAAATGTGCTTTCTGTGGCCAATTGACGTATCATGGTCAATACCAAAACAGCATTGCGTATGCGATACGACACTCCAAATCGGTCTTCGAGCGTCCAAAACCGCGGCATATTTTTAATGAGCTCGCGGGTCTTACCTGGCGCTGCCACGTCCAAAAGAGATTGCCGCATAAATGGCCCGGACCACTAAATGTAAAAAAATCAGTGTTTGCAGTACATCAATAATAAACATCATAGCGTACCGGTATCACGTCCACGTCCGCTTCATAAAGCAAAAATGTCCTGACAAAATTTGTATACCCACGTGAGGCCGCATAAAATATGGCCGTCGTGCCCGAAGAAAATTCATAAGCATTTGTATCGGCTTGGCTCTCCAGCAATAAATTTACCACCGCTAGGCTGGAGCTTTGGCAAGCAATAGTAAGCAGTGGGACTCCCCTGATAGTTTTCCCATTGACCGAAGCTTGCCGTCCAACTAGCAATGATAGTGCCGACTCGTTCATTTTTTTAATTGCAACTTGGATCGCCAATTCGTCATCACGGTTTCGGTAATCAATGCAAGCACCTCGATCAAGAAGTAATTCAATCATATCCAAATCATTTAACGCGGTTGCACGAGTAAGTGGTGTGCAGAGAGTCGACTGAGTGCCTCTTGTATTAACGTCTGCGTCCATGTCGATGGCAACAATAGCCATACTGAGATCTCGGTTCCTAACGGCTTCCAACAGCAAAAGAGATGCCGGTGAAACATCGTGCTCGTATTGGAAGCTCATTCTTTTGCATCGAGAAAGGTATTTACTTGGTGGCCAGGATCCAAGTCCAAATCCTAAAATCCCAAACCCCATAAATCGAATTAAAATTCAAAATGGATTTCTGGAAATTTTTTCTCAAATCAATTTCAGAATTAAATCAAATCGTTTTGTGTTTTGTTAATTTTATCCATGATCCAAACACCTGATGCTGACTACACTATTTTGGAACTTGTAACGAGCAAAAGGCTCGGTTTTGTGATCCACCAGTTTGATTTCTATTGTATCGTTTCAGGCGACCTACATGGCCAAGGAGTTTGATCAAACTTTTTCATACGACCCTGCAGTGGTGGCGTACTGGGATGCAGAGTTAAACAATCTGCTCGAGCTGGAACGCACCAAACGCTTTCCGTCCAATTCGATAGATCGGCAGCTTTTGACGGTGGCCAAAAAATTCGTTCCATCGAAAGCGTGTTTGGAATCAATTGACCGGCTCTCCGAGGCGACCTCGGGTTCTGTAAATGAAAACCTGACCCTCTACGTGGACGCAGCCAAAAAACTGCTCAAGCGCGTCATTTCGGTCCTGGTGGACGAGGCGCACAGCATCGTGCGGGCGGATTCTGAAATCTACACATAGCCTGCAACCAAAATTATTGCAAACCGAATTTTGTTTAAAGTCGAAATGAAGTCCAAATAATTCGGCTGGCATTTCCAAACGCAAAATCCCAAACCCATAAATCCAAACCAAAATCAAAATGAATTTCTGGAAGGTTTTTTTTTTGCAAATCGATTTCAGAATTAATTCATTTTGATTTTTGGGTATATCATTTTTTTGACCCCACCCAACCTTCCGCATCCCAACCTCGAGCTCCTCCCACCCGCCATGCCGCAAGAGCAAAACCCGACCCATGTCCGAATTTCTCTGACCCAGTTTCGGGCCTTGGCGAAAGCGCGAGCAATTGATGCGGACCGTCTGATTGGTGGATTTGGGTTTGACCCGCAGCAGGTGGTCGTCTCGTCCCAGCCGGTGAACAATCCTCCTGATCAGATTCACGAGTAATATTTTTTGTTTGCTTGTTTTTTCGATCCACAAAAATATACAGGTGCAATTTGATTTTGTTTGTACACGAATAAATAGCGCCAAGTCCAAGCACCTTATGATGGTCCTAAATACTCAAGATAGAAAAGAAAAAATAACAAACAGCAATTCGTTTGGAATTAGAGACAGCGCGCTGTGCAACGCAATTTCTCGGAGCGTCACGAGGGTTTCTATCAACACACGAATCCGCTTGGGAGCACAGGCATGTCTTTTTACTTCCCAAGCAAAGGTACCGGGCAACCAACGATTGGCTGGAATTACGAACACTTCGTTAACAACGTTAAATACAATCTCACCAGACTGCGGATTGAAAGACAAATAATCTACTGTTTTGCCGGGCGTTGCGAACGCATCCAACTCGCTTCCGTCCGAAGAAAAAGCTCGCAAAGCGTCATACAAATAATCCCAAATAATTACGCGGCCTTGGTTGTCGATGCATATGGCGTTTGGATGAATGTTCAAGAAGGTATCCACGTCATGGTTGCCCAAAGCGCGAAGGAAGCTGCCATTGATAGCTGAATAAACTTTGATCCCAGGGTTTTTTGCTTCAATGATGTATAGAAGAGCACGCTCTTCGTCGACCGCAATCGACTTCGGATATTCAAACCTCGACTTCTTCTTGTATCCATCGTTGTTGACTTCAAACAAAAACTTCAAATCATTTTGACTCAAAAAAACAAGGCGGTGATTTAAGCAGTCCGCAATAATTACATGCCCACGAAAAGTGTCAACAGCGATTCCACGCGGAGTTCTAAACTGAACACCAGCGTCGCGAACCGAATAAATACTGCAAACTGTTAGCTTGTGGTCAAGTTGAACAACAAACAATTTGCTGTTTCCGGTGTCCGACAACAAAAAGCGGTTATTCAATCTATCGAATGCAATGCCACCTATACAGTGAGGCGGGTATCCCCAGCCAAAACAAGTATGTTTAAATGTCACACCGCCGTCTTGCACGGTAAACATCTTGAAGCAGTTCTCCACGGCATCTGTGACAAGTAACAAGTCGGTTGCGTCGAACGCCAAATTGAAAGCCGGGTACCCAAATGCCTGGCAAGGAACTACCCTAAATTCGCCAACCCTGTGGCAAGGCAGGCAGTCCATAGCGATGCGCCGGTGTGTAATGACAAAGTGTTCATAATGACCACTACCCAAAAAACATTTTTTGACCAAATCGATTTGGAAAAAAAATTCCAGAAATCTTGGGATTTAATTCGGTAAATCAAAATCGAGCTTAATTGAGAAATAGACAATTTAATCATGGACCGCGCTAAACTGCAACAACAAGAAACTACGAGGCTCTAGACAAGCGTGAATCTCTATTCCAGCGTGAGATCCAAAGAAATAACAGGTGACATGCGACGCAACTCAAGTTCTGCAAATCGAAGCTGCATGTCGACTCGCTCAATTAGAGCCTGATAGGCGCGACGCTCGCGCTGCTCAGCATCGATTCGCTTGACCATGGGCATATAAGACTTGTCGAGTGTGACCGAATCCATCCAGGAAGCGTAGCAAAGCGAGCGAATCACCAAGGATGCTCCAGGCAGGCGATTGATATCGAAACTGCGCGCGTCCGACACGGACGCCTCGAAAGACTCGTTGAAGCGGTAGTTCACCAGCTGGCGCAGCGCTCTCCACTCCGCGACGGTGACCAGATGCCAGCAATTGGTCCAAACAATGGAGTCGGGGCCTTCGCGAGGCGGCGACAAGCGGGTGCGGTAGGCGTGGTCGGACGGAAATTCGTTGGTGAGCGGGCGTTGACCGAGACGGATGGCCGCTTCGTGCAGCGAGCGCACCGGCATGACCTCTGCCGGAAGACTGGCAACAGCTCGATCGATGGTCTTGATCGCGTTGATAAAGTCAATCGCAGCCAGCGGTCGAAAGGCCTGAAACCCAAATACCTCCGAGCACGGCAAGCCAAAAGCAAACGCCGGCATGTGATGCTTGGGGCCGCCGAAAGGCGCCTCGGCCTGCGAGTAATACTCAGCCATTTGCGCGACATGGCCGTCCCAAACGTAGACAGGAAGACCGCTGAAAACACCCTCCCCGCTGTCGCTGGTCAGCATCATCAATTGCCGCAAAGCCTTGAAGGCAATCGCAAGATGAGGCGCGGTTGAGGGTGCGGAAGCGTCCATTGTCCACTTGGAGTACGTTCAAGAGCAAGAGAAAGCGGATGAACATTGAAACCAAAAATGCGGCTTAAATCAAAACGTAAAAATTACGCTGCAAAAAATGTGAAATTGCAGAAAAAAGAAACATGTAAAAATCGTTCTGGAAAATTTGCGGGTGCATGGTTTATATCGTGTGTTTCTAGTTTTTTTATTTTGCTCTTGTCTTTTGTTCCGCCATGGCCGAAGGTTCTGCTACAGCACTCCTGTTGGATGCAATAAGAAAAGATGACCAAGCTTCAGCTCATTGGGCTTTGAGCTCCGGTGCTTTGTTGGATCATCGGGATTGTTTTGGTGATACTCCGTTACATTTTGCGGTTAGTTTGCAAAACCCATGCATGGTTCGTCTTTTACTTGGTCATTCTGCTTTGGTTGATTCTGTCAATAATTACGGCGCGACCCCTTTGCATTACGCGATTTCTTCTTCGGGTAACGAGGAAATTGTTAGCGTTTTGCTTGACGCACATGCTGACATCAACAAAAAGGACGATAACGGCTGGACCGCCGTTCACCTGGCCGCTGTATCTGACCTCAGCTCCTTGGTGCGCCTTATCGTTGAGCGAGGTGCTGATTTACATGCCTTGAACGAGGATGACGACACAGCCTTTCATTTGGCTTTTATGCGTGGCAAAATCAATTCAGTAAGGTCGCTTTTGGAGTCCAATTGCGACGTCAACGAGGTTGGTGACAGATGCAAAAGACTTGTTCATTTTGCGAGCTCTGTTTCATCTCCCGACATGCTGAAACTGCTTGTTGAATTCAAAGCAGACTTGGATGTGACGGACGAGGAAGGACTCACTCCATTACATTACGCTGTTGAAAACACTGACGGCTACTGGTTGGCTGCTTCGATTCTTGATGCTGCTCCTCAAATTATTGATCGGCGCACGGACTCGGGCTTCACCGCGGTTTCGATGGCTCTTCATAAGTCGAAAGAAAGCCTTATCGACTTGCTCACGAGATTCAACGCAAGTTACGCAATTGGAGGCTTGCTTTCCATTGCCATAACGAATCATAGACTTTGTGGTATTGAGTGGAAGCTTTGCGACAAATTGCGGTCTTTAATTGCAAGCAAAGCCGATGTAAACCAGCGCCACCCGTCAGCCCCTCATACTCCTTTAACTGCTGCGGCCGCTTACGGTCTTTCATGTGCTGTCGAAGTCCTCCTGGAATTTAAGGCCGATGTCAACTTGGTTGATCCTTTTGGAGATTCAGCCTTGAAGAGGGCGGCCTCCGCGAACAACCTTGAGATGGCACGAATTCTTTTGAACCACGGAGCCGACGCAACTTCAGCTGTCTATCCAAGTCCTGGAGTGAACCTTAGTCGTTACGATTTTAAGCGCAACACTCTTGCTATGAAAGAATTATTGCGCCAATTTGCGGGTACGTTTTTTATCATGTATTGTTGTGACTTGTTTTGCTGACATGGCACCTTCAGATTTTGTATGGCAACCTATCAATCACCGAACTTCACCTTTGCCGAAACGCCGAGTTGTTTACATATTCACTCTCATTCGGTCTTTGGAGCTCTCGTGCTGCATTTCAAGCCTCCCCAACGAATTGCTTTTTTATATTTTCTACTTTTTGTGAATTACGAATAAAATTCAGAAATTCACTTCTAAAGATTATTGCACTTCTTTTACCCGACCTGCGCCATAGGTTATCGCGGACACGATCTGCGCACGACCACGCGACCCATCGAATATCATGACAGGCGGCCTACTGCAATATACCAACCAAACAGCAAAGGCATTGCAAGTCTATCGCAATTGCGACGGATTTGGTGCATTCTCAGTATCATGCTATTACCTGTTGGGGCACCTGGGCAGCGCTGAACTTGATAAAGCGAGACGCGAGATGTTGGCTGTTGTGAAATTAGTGCAAGAGACTTTTGCACTTCATAACGACACCGAGGAAAGCACCCCTTCATATATGATTGGAAGTTCATGCCCGGCTCGCACATCGTCTTTCACCGTAATCATACCCAACTTGTTAAGCAAAAGCTCACATACCGACTTTGTCAAAGAGATACTTGCACTCTTGATCGAGTATCTTGAAGGATAATAACCATATTTTTTGTGGGCTTGTGAATTACCAATAAAATTCAGAAATTCACTTCTAAAGATTATCGCACTTTTTGGACCCGGCCTGGGCCTTAGCTTGTCGCGCACACGCCCAACGCACGACCAAGCGACCCGTTGAATATCATGACACGCCGTTTACTGCATTTCAGCAATCAACCAAGGACAGTGATGCAAGTCCATTGCAATTGCGGTGACAAGGGCATATTCTCAGTAGTATGCTACTACCTGTTAGAAGAGCTGCGCGACGCTGAAGCGAGACGCGAGATGTTGACTCTTGTGAAATTGGTGCAAGAGAATTTTGCACTTCTTAACAACACCGAGGAAAGCACACCACCATATACGATTGGAATTTCATGCCCGGCTCGCACATCTTCTTTCACCATGGTCATACCCAGCTTGTTAAGCAAAACCTCACATACGGACTTTGTCCAACAGACACTTGGAAAGTTAATCGAGTTTCTTGAAGGCTAATAACCATTTTTTGTGGACTTGTGAATTACCAATAAACTTCAGAAATTCACTTTTAAACATTACTGCGCTTTCACTTGCGGTTTTTTAGCTTTCGACAAACTCCCGTCATGTTTGGCCAATTTTTTCAACCGGATGGCGAAGGTCCTCAACCGGAGTACAGCCTTCGCTACGGGGCAGCTTGCGGTGACCTCGTTTCGATAGACAAGGCCTTGAGAAATGGAGCTCACATTGATGCCGCCGACCGAGACGGAAAAACCGCGCTTCACCGGGCAGTAACCGCAAATCAGGTCGAAGCTGTTAGGCATTTGCTCTCAAAAAATGCCAACGTCAATTGTGTTTCCTTTCGTGGTTTTACGCCTTTGCATATCGCTGCGGACATGGACCAGAACGGCCCGATATTGGATTTGCTTATTGGTGCTCGTGCGGACGTAGATGCACGCGATTACATGAACTTTACCCCGCTGCACTGCGCTGTTCGCCGCGACGAAAAAACTGTGCGTCGTTTGTTAGAGGCGGATGCTGATCCCAATGATGGAATTCCCGCATCTCCGATACCTTTAGTGCATGCCATGTACCACGAAGCTCCGCTGGACGTGATTACCACGCTTTTGGAATTTAATTCCACCGTGAACGAGGTTGACACCTTTGGTGTAAGCGCACTTCATTACGCAGCTTGTTATTACCCATCAGTTTTGCCGCAAGTTTTGGCAGGTATTCCGGGTGTCAACCAACTCGACCAGAACGGGAATACTGCGCTTATTTGCGCGGCCAGTACCGGTACCTCTGAAAGTATACAGCCTCTCGTTAACGCGAAGGCTTTACTAGATCATTGCAACCTTCAGGGAAAGAGTGCTCTTTATTGTGCTGTCGACGAGCTTCACATGGAAACCATGCAGTTATTGCTCGAGTGCAAGGCCACGCCAACTTCCAAAATTCTTACTCTTGCACTAAGTCGACCCAACACACCAGCAAATATTGCTTTGCTTTTGGATCACAAAGCCCCCGTAAACTGCGACGAAACTCCAGAAAATTCGCCTCTTCTAAAGGCCATTCGCTACAACAGTTTGGAAGTTATTCATTTGCTCCTGGAGCGGCGAGCATGCACAAATGTCGTCGATCATTCGGGACTGACGCCGTTGATTGCCGCGCTCCGCCCTGAACCGCATCTTCCTTTGATCAAAAAGCTCCTTTCGTTTGGCGCCGATCCCGAGATGCCCGTTTCAGTCGCGCCTGTGGTTGCTTATAACGAAATCGTTCGGACCTTCCCGAGCTTTTTGCAGACTGCTAATGACCGCGGACTTTACGAAGAGGTTAACGACATAGGTACGTCGCTTTGATGGATACAACAGTTGATCGTTGCTTACTTTGCCACAGTATTCCCATTCAGTGTCAATCTTCCGTATTTATCCGGAAAATCAAGGCGCTCTGTGGTGTACATATTTACCTTGGTTCGGTCTCTGGTGTCCACAAGCAACGTGTCTCTTTTGCCAAATGAACTCTTGTTCCATATTTTTTTCTTTCTGTAACTTTCGGGAAAATCCAATAAATCCACCGAAATTAAAGAAGCCTGGAAGCAGCGCGTTCAGATTATTTTTTCATTTGAAGAATGGGAAAGCGTTCGCGCTGGATCAAGCGCCTGCCACCGCTGCCCGAAGCGCTTGAAAAAGCAAAACGCAGCTGGGACCTCTTTGTAAGAGTACAATGTGGTTTTGTAATATGTTGGGTATTTCTCTTTTATATTGCGGGACTGGTGTGCGCGACAGTAGATTTGGTCAATTATGACTTGACTCCTTCCTCCTTACTAATCATTATGATCGTGGTCGCAGTCTTTAGCCAAATAATTTGTTTGGTTTGTCTTAAACATCCTCAACCTGGGTATTGGAGCGCGGATGCAAGCCGTGAAGCTTTGTTGGTTGTCAAGTACAGCCGTAGCGGTCCCATGCACCAAGAGTTACTCAGTGATATCACCCCGTATTTAATGCCCTTTAAAGAGCGTGAAATCATCGTTGCCGCGGATCGTCGCTTCAAAAAAGACCTGCTGGTTATTTTTTCCAAGCTGCCTTGGATATCAATGGTGCCAGGAAATTCGCGCCGATTTTTGATGGGCCGTTTCTTGCGCACAACATACGTATCCTGCGACGGCTCCAACAGAACGCAAGACTACGTATCCTATCCATTAATTTGGCGCGACGGGTACTATCCTGAAATCACCCCGGTTTGTTACTGTATCAAGGTCTTTGGCTTTGTTTGGTCGCCTGCGCTGCACGTCTACGCCCCTGACTACATCAAAAAGGCCGTCGAAACTGTGGCACTTATCCGATTTTCAGGTTGGTCACCCGGTATTCACTTGCTTCCAAACGAAATACTGTTCGAGATTTTTCAATATCTGTAAATTTTGGCAAAACAAAAATGAATTAAAAAGTGAACGGCACACCTCATAATTGCGGACTCGCCTATCGCGATTTTGCGGTAATGTACCACCTCAGGAGCAGGACGGCTTCCGGTCGCGTGGCATTTCCTACAGCCGATCCAGAGCCCGAACCAGCGCCCAAGCGATGGAATCGCAAATTCCAAAAGCCTGCAAAGCGCAAGCCCGATGTAGAAGATGTTATTAATGTGGCGCGCTTGCCCAAGTGTCCTGGAGACTTTATACTTCAGGATCCACAATCGATTTTGGTGGCGCAGGTTTTGCGCAATGGTAAACCTTCAATTGCTCTGAAGCCGTCCAATCCGCAAAGATACAAATTGCGAGTCAATACCTTTGCGGTGGACGGATGGTGCGAGGGAGGCAAGAACCATCACTCCTACGAGAACCATCACTCCTACGAATGGGGTGTGGACGAGCGTTGTGTCTCTCCACATCCTATGACGATTGGATTGATAGTCGACCAACCATCAGGTATTGAAAGAGCTTCTTACGTTAAATTTATGCCTTTGCTCCATTGGCATGCCCGCCTTCATTGCATGCAAAAAATGTTTTCTTGCATCTTGTTTGACTGTGACACAAAACAATTGCTCTGGCTTCGGACCGTTCGCAACCCGCTGCTTGTTTGGAGTCACGAACGACATACGAAAATGCCCAAGCTGGTTCGGCGAGCGGTTCTTGCAATTACGCAAATTTGGACGCTCGAAGCCGAAAACATGGTAGCTGCGTTGCCGCGCGAGCTTTGGCAATCGATATTCTATTTTTTGTAAGTAAAACGCAGTGTTTTATTCTTAATTGTAAACAAGCTAGCAAACCAAATCCGATTTACCACCATCCCGCGTCGGCGCAACGGTACTTGCGGGGCGCAGTAATATCGACTTCCGGATGTGCGTCTAAAAACTCGACAAGCCGCTCATGGGCAGCGTCGATAAAAATCTGGCCTCGAGAGCCAGTGCCGCTCGTCATTCTGATCGCGCCTTCATAATCGCTGAGTAGGTTGTAAGCCGTCTCCAAGGTGCTCGGCTTTTCATCAGATTGCGATATCGCAATCTTCAGTTGAGCGACAACTTGGGCCAGCGCTCCCTGACCGTATTCCCGGTCGTAGAGATAAGGATCAATTGAGCTCAAATCAGCAAAATAGGTCTTGAGAGCCTTTCCTTTCAGGTAGTCAATCGATCCTCCTTGCAAAGCGTGGTTGATGTCGTTATCGGTGGGCAAAACATCAACCTGCGATCGGGCAAGCGTTGCTTCTAAAAGAAAGTCATTGTCTCCCTGAAAACTTGCCCGACTCTAAAGAGCGCGAATCAGCTCGTTGCGATCAAGCCCCGAGGCATCGACCGCTGCTGCCATTTGTGCGGTGCAAAAAGGTGGAATGCAAAAACCGATAGTCGAGCAAGTCAACAAAATTTTTATATTGATTATAGCAAATTTTCCAGAAGTGTTTTTACGTTCCGTGCGTACTCTATGTTTTTTTGCAGCGTTTGATCGGTTTGATTTTGTGCTTTGGGTTCCTTGTTGCTGAACTACAACATCAGCATGTCGAGCGCCACGCCAATCAGCAATTGCATCAATGTAACAGCCCGTTTACATTTCCCTGGCTTTGGGGAAGTTACGATTCCCTGCTCTTTGAGTCGCTACTCGCGTTTGCATGAGTTTGTGGACTTGATCTATGGCACAATGGGCGCGGCTCCGGGCAGCTTGGTGTTTACGTACGAGCGACGACGTTTGCTCGAGAGTGACTTGCCCATGGTCATCGGTATTTGCGAGAATGCTGTGATTGATGTGAGACACGCGACTTTGGAGGAGCAAGTGGCGGCGCTTACTGTGAAGTGATTGTTATCGACAATACAGGATTGTATTTCTAATACTCAATTGAGTTATTACTTAACAAGCATTCTTTTCTATCAAAGCCTGTGCTTGGAAAGTGAGACGCAGCGCTTCGCTAATCAAGTCGTGTGATTCTTGCTTCCAGTCGGGCGGCGGCGGGGCGGACGGATAAACGGCGCAAGAGAGGGTTTTCTTTGCCTGATGAAGTGCTTCCGCAGCCTTGCAAACGTGGCTCCATTCCTGCCCGTTGCCTTCAAACGTGAATCGCTTCTCAAGTTCGCGCTGCGAGTCTTCGTGCTGCTCCAGCTCGCGGTTGAACTGCTCGTGCTGAGCGGGCGTCCAATCGCGCATTTCGTCGTACTCCATAATTGCAAGGACGATGAGCTGCAACAGAATACGCAAGACAAAAGAATCATAAAAATAAAAGACGCATTTCCGAACAAAATTAATCAGGAAACTTTTCACAAATCAAATCCCCCATTTTCAACCGGATAGTAAACTGGTTTGATATGCAAATCGAAATCGATTTTCATTGATAAACAACTACCGCTACAAAGCGAAGGCACAGCTAAACCTAGAAAAAGTAAAAAATACAGAAAAGCAACTCGTTCGGCAAGAAGCCAATGGCCTCAGAAAGACCGAGAGAGCGAATGCAAGTGACCGTGAAAACCGCCTTCCTGATCTCCAAAGGGCTATTCTTGTGCGAGTCCGGAGACCAAGGAGACCCTAATAAAATGAAAGGGTTAGTTGTTGTACAATTAAGAAACCAAAGTCGACGTACACCAGGTATCAAGAAGGTACTTGATGTCAGGATTCTTGGTCCAGAGAGAGGCCGTGCAAGCTGGTTTCGAACCATCCAACACCTACTTACAGCAATTAGTGAAAGCAATTAAAAAACAGCAGCACTAGACGTACCGCTGTCTTTTGGGTACACGCCCCATGCTCAAGCAAAAGTCGAATGATAGGCAAACGACCGCCCTTGACAGCCCAATGAAGCGCCGTGGCACCAACAGGGTCCGCAGTGTTTGGATTGGCCTTCAGTTCCAACAGCAGTTCGACCATGTCGTAGCTGTTTGTTCGGACGGCGTCGTGCAACGGCGTGGCTGCATCCAGACCGAAAGCGACGGGCTGCAAAAAGTCCAAGGAAAATCCGCAGCGCACAAGCGTCTTGATCACATCCGGATATTGATAGAGAACCGCAAGATGCAGAGGGTAGCAATTGCACCGCTCGACAAAGTCCGGGAAACACTTGGCGATCACCTCGATCGCAGCGCTGTTGTTGTTCAAGACGCACTGGTCAATCAGCTGCATGCCGCCGCTGTCGTTCTCCAAGGGGGAATCCATGTGCTGCAACAGCAATTCGATCATCTCAGCAGAGCCTTCACGAATCGCCTTCGAAAGAGGAGTCTCATCGTCATCGTTGACCAAAGTAAGGTCAGCGTTGCGCTCAATCAATAGCTGCATGACTTCAAGTGTGCCGGCCTTGCAGTCATCCCTGGAGCTGGCGTGTGCAGCCCAATGAGCAGGAGTGCACTGAATGCTGTCATCGGCATTTACCGAAAGTCCTTCGTCCAAGAGCAGTCGAACGGCGTCCACATGTCCCTTGCCGCAGGCCAAATGCAGCCCAACAAAGCAAGGTGGTATCATGGCAAGATCAAAAGAAGCAATCAAGCTTTTCATACCGGCGATCCATCCCTTTTTGCAGGCAATTACCAAAGGGTTCTCAAAGTGCCGCAGATCATAGGGACTAATGGGCCACTCCCAAAACTGCTCCTGCAATCGCAATCTGCAAGTCTCGGCAGCCAAATGCTCAAGAGCCTCAAGGTCCTCAGCGTAGATCGATTTTTCCATGCGACAAAAGAGCTCATAGAGAACAGTGGGGGTTCGAAGCCAGTCGGGTATGGCTGTGGCGACTGGAATTATCGCAATCTTGCGCTGCAATGGAATTGCAAAGTGCTGGTCGATCCTATCGCAAAAAGCTGGTTAGAATATTGCATATAGTAACATATCCTCTGATAGACATACTTTTCAATAGATTCGGCCAGCGTGCGCAAGTTGCCATCGCAAATGGAAACCAATGCCGGCAAATCCTCCTCAAACTTGTTGATTTTGACCCAGTGAAGAAACAGGTACGGGTGCTCCATGGTTAAAGATGAAGAAAATCAGCAAACCAGGCAAAGCAAGCGGGTTGGAGTAACAAATGCAAAACGCGTGGTCTATTTCTACTTGTTAAAGCTGTTCTAAAAAAATTGCGATAATCCCGTTTGTAAAACTGGTTCTAAAAAAATTGTGAAAATGCCGATTTTTATTGTATGCAGCTTAGTGCTTGATGAGCGACTTGAAAACGGCTATGTCGACGCTCTGTTGATAAAGGAGCGTCGTGAAGGTGAGCCAGGTGGGTTGAAACTTGCTCATATTTGTTGGATGCAAATCGAGCGTAACGGGCTTCACCGCCAAAATCAGTTCGTCGATCATCTTGATTCGTCGCCGGAGAAACATGGCAAAATCCGCCTCCTCGGGGTTGATGGAAAATCCATCAAATTCTTTCAGGTCTTCTCCTTCGGGTTTCATCAGCTCCTTGCGCTGTTGAAGCGACCACCAGTACTGGTTCAGGTGGTGAAGCTGAGCCGCGTTCGACATCATTTCTTCCGTTTGGCGCATCGCAAAGGAGACTTTGGCGTCAAAGTGTTCAGCATTCGCGCCAGGTAGCGGATAGGCCAAATTGTTGAGAATTCGGTTTGCCTGAACGAGGCCCTCGACCTTTCTCTCAACTAGACGCAGCGTCTTGGCAACATCGCTGCTGAGCCGGCGCACTCCGACAAGCGCGCTTGTCCCGCGTATTAGAATTGCAAAACGCAGCGCCATGATCGCGGTTGGAAAGCTAATGCCGTATTAACGTTTGATCTCGTGTAGCTCGTGATTTTTGATTTATAGGAAATTTAACAGGTTTGTAAAATTGAACATAATTTTTTCAAGGGCAAACACGCGACGTAGAATTTGCACCTTTGGTCTACCGATTTCACCATGCTTAAATGCTTCAGAAAGGCTTTGAGTGTTTCAATTGGAGAAACTCTTTCGGACCTCGCGGCTTTGGCTATTGATCCTGAAGCGGGCATACTTTACGCAGTTGATAATTATTGCGGTTGCATACGTAAAATCAGCTGCATTACTGGTCATTCTTTGGGCAGAATCAATTATTTACGCACCACCTCTCATTTTCGCAGCACTTCTATTGAGCCGATACTTATAGTTTCCTTAGAGATATCTATACCCGCTCAAAAACTTTTTCTTTTGGTTCACACCTGCCTGAGTTATTTGGTAGTTGATTTAGCGACTGAGGAAGTGTACGAACGATCTACTTCTAAAAGGAGTATATATTGTGAACCGCAACCCCGCCTGACCAAGCAAGGCCTAATCGCACATTACTACGTAATTAATCCAATCACGAAGGCGCACTTCCAATGGGATCCTAGGCTACTCCAAGTTACCCAGTACAAAGCAGATCATCCCAAATTTCACGGAGAACTTTTTTTGAAACCCGCTCCCGTCGAAGACATTACATATATCAAGCCACGTCGGCTGTGTTTTGACCAACATGGCCGTTTATTTGTCATGACTATATATCCCGAACACTTTGCTCATGTTCGCGCTTATTCTTCTGAAGGTATTATTGTTGGTTCGGTACACATTCATGGGACTCGGAAAACAGGCGGTATGACTTATGACTGCGCCAGAGGAGTATTGATTGTGTCGAGTGGCAACGACATTATCTTTGTACAGCCTAACTCTTGGCTGGAAGGCACTTACAATTGGTCTCCCGTTACACACACTTACGCCCCAAAACCACATAGAAAGATTATCAAAACACTATTTTTATTGCGAAACATCGTGCTTGAATCCTGCTTTTCGCTCTTACCCAACGAGCTGATGTTTTTGATCGCCGATTTAATTTGCGGTCGTAAATGTCTTGATTAATTTTTTTGCCGTGTTTTATTTTTTGATTTTGCGTTTGCCAACTCTCATCCCGTACTCTGTTGTGGTTGCTCACACCGCCTGAAAATGAACGATTTCATTGACCACGCTGAATGGCAAAGTCCAGGCGTTTTGGGACGGGGTCGTAAATTTTTCATAGCAATACACAATCCCTCGCAGGTGGTGTACGCTCTCGACTCCAAAATCAAGGTTGTTTTGAAACTTGACGCGCGCACCGGAAAGTTTTTGGGCAAGATATCTTTTTGTCTCGATTACGAAACGCGGCAGTACAGCGCCTCCAAATTTGAGTCGATCGAAATTGACGAGATCAACGAGGTAGTACGGATTGGCGATACTAACCGATTGATATACTTTGAAATAGATCTTCATAGCGAATGTGTTTCACTGTATCAGGCAACACAGATTGAAGAAAACTACGAAGACATACCGAATCATGGACAGATTATCATGCAAGGTTTCGATTCACCCACTCACGCCTTCGACCATAAGAAAAAATTGCTCTACATTGTGGCGCCGTGGATGTCGGGTATTACCCTGGTTAACTACAACAAAGAGTATCAGTCGCGCACCAAGTTGCCCATCCGAAAGACTGAAAAATTTCACGCAGTTTGCGTTGACACGCTTGGGCGAATTTTTCTATCTCTGTTCCACACGAACACCATCGAAGTTTATTTGCCAAATATGCTTCTTGTTGGTAGCATCAACACAGGCGATTTTTTTGCAAACAGCATTTGTTGGAATTCGACAAGGGGTTGTCTTTTGTTTGCCCTTACAAACGGATTGATAATATCCCTAAAACCTAACTCGTGGTTACCTTCTTCAGACTTGTGGATTCCGGAATGCCACAATTTATTTCCCGGGCTATACCGCAATGCAATCAAAACAATTCTGCTCTTGCGAAACTCGTTGCTACATACCTCTTTGTCTCTTTTGCCGAACGAATTGATTTTTCTGATTGCAGAGTTTTTGTGCGCTTGCTAGAAAGTATTTGCAAATACACATGCTTGTAAACTGTCCAAATTAATTGTGTGGTCTCTAAAACAATTAGCTGGGATGATTTACTTTAAATCAACAATCGACCTCGCACCATGCCTCCCGGACGAATCACTTTAGGGTCGGTGGGCTGGGTTGTTGTAACGGTACAAAACTCTTGTCAAAAAATAGATGTGCTGCGTATTTTTTGTTAGTTTACTGACGCTGATTGCGTCGCGGCACAGGCTGTTTTTTTGGTTGTTGTTTCATTTGCCGTGTTTCAAGCCTTTGTTTCTAACTCGAAAAAATATTCGGATGATGACAATGAATCATCGCAACCTGACCGTGTGATTTTTGACGAAATTGAGCGCGTCAACCAAGCCCTGTACCGACAAAGTCAGATTCTCGCTCAAATTGCAGACAAACAGCAAGAACAAGCCACTCAGCAGCAACTTGATCGCAAGTTGGTTTTGCACAACGAGGAACAACAACTGCTGCAACTTGGCGATTTAAATCAGCAGGCGGCAGAGCAAAAGCACCAGCTGGAGCACCTTCAGAATTTGCAAGAGGATATTTCCCGGCAGCAACTGGAGCTGGAGCAAAAGCAAGAGCGGTTTCAGGAAGAACAAAAATCGATCGTTGCAAAAACACATTCTGTCGCGCGAGCACGAGAATGCAATTTGGATGCACTTGATCCAGAGCTTAAAAATCTTCTGTTGAGATGGCCCCAGCGAGACACACCGGCAAATGTCATTGATGCGTTTTTTTACAACGGAGAATGGCGGATTCTTAAAATGCGTTTGGCCGAATTGAATGACGGCGCGGGTCAATTTATTTTGATGGAAGGCACCGCAACATTTACCAACACGATTCGTAAGTTACGTTTTCCCCAGGTGCGCGACACCGAGGCTTTTTTCAAGTACAGTGGCAAAATTCGTCATCATGTCGTGGGCGACTTCCCGCCGCTACCTCGCTCGTGGGACCGAGAAAATTGGTTTCGCGACCAGTTGCAATTTGCACTCGTGGATGCCAAAGACGACGACCTTTTAATTATGAGCGATGTCGACGAAATACCCACAGCAAATGTAATTGAGTGCATTCGCGACCGAGAGCTGCCGAAGCCATTTGCCATAGACACCTGGCCATTTTGCTACTCTTTTTCTTACATGTATGACAACCACTGGAATGGCCCCAGAATTATGACGGTCGGTCAGTTCCGCAAGGACTTTGGAAATCTAGGTCATAATGTTCGGGCGTACGGCGCGCGGCTGCCCGGTCGTAATGGCTGGCATCTGTCGTATTTTTTTCCCATCAGCGACATCCTGGACAAAATACAATCTTTCAGCCACACCGAATATTCAGGAGCCCCTTACAATACTCCCGAGTACATTTACGACCAAATCCTTCGTGGCAAGGGTTTATTCGGACCAGAGATTTACCTCGCGCCTCACCAGATGCCCGCGCACGAAATACCGCAACTGATGGAATACGAAACGGACCCGGCAATCACGTTTCTGAAGTATCGAATTGACGACCACGACCTTCCAGACGAGCAAAGAAAACTGTGGAAGAATCCGCTGCAGTAGTTTGGCACCGCGATTTTAATTTGAAAGACGTTCCCAAATCAAATCAAGTCGTTGGCCGTTCCTTAATACTGAAAATCGATTTGATAATATTTTTTTTGAATCAAAAAGCAAATAATAACATCATCATTTTACGTTACATTTTCCCCTCCGACTTTGACATGGCTGTATCGGAATGGAAACAACGCTGGGCCTTGCCTATCACCATGCCTCGCGCCGGCAACGGCAATTCGATTACTATCTCCCAAAAGTATGGGAGAATTTACCTGGTCCACCAAGCTGGGTTGGAGAAGCAGTGCATGGTCAAGGTGGAGTCCTACGACGGTGAGTCTGGATTTTTGCTTGGAAGCACAAAGATTCCAAAGCAGTTTGCGTGGCGTTTGATGGGCATTGCTGCAATGGATCACAGACAAAAGGTCTACCTCGACCTTCTTCCAGCGGCTGGAGAATCGGAGCCCTCGGCCCAGCTGATCGACTACTTTACGAACGATCTGGAGACAGCTTCGGCGTTCTGTCCAGGCATGAGAGAGGCGCCTGAATTTTTGACAGACAACAGCTTTGCCTGGGATTTGTCGCAGAAGTCCTTGGTATTTTACTCGAGCGCTGCCGATGGTCTTAACATTGTACCAGAAAGCCACGTGGTTAGGGGATTTACCCCGAACCAGTCTTACGTGGTTAAATCTGCCCTGCCTGGAGGAGAACAACCTCTTGTTGAAGCCGTGGCCCTATGCGCGGATGGAGCTGGCAGGATTTTTGTTGCGGAGCTTAGCGGCAGAATAAGTGTATATTCGAAGTGCGGCGATCCTCTTGGCACATTGGAATTCCCCTTGGATACGCCTATTTGTGGTTTGGGCTCTATCCGTGCCCAAGGCTGGTTGATCGTTGCTACCGAATCTCAAATGTACTCGTTCGATGTTTCGAGCGTTTACCCTCCAGCTTAGTCGCGCGACACCAGGGGCAGAACAACTTCGTTAAAATAAAACATCGATTTTCCGAACAGCACTGTTTTATTTTTTGGCGCAGTTTGATTATCGAAGACATCCGAGGTAGACTAATTGTAATCATGCCTATTATTGAGAAAACTCTCATTCACAGATGCGGCTTACATCACTCGGCAGGGCCCTGAGAATCTGGAGAATATGCCGCTATAACTTGTAAAAAGTCTTCTGTTTTCATCCGGAAGTAGACTTCGGGACAACTCGATCCATATTCCGTCGCGCGATTCAGGCCCAACATAAATGTTTGCATGCATATTTTCTCGATATCCTTCTGGCCGTAATCCAGAGTCAAGGATACTAGGCGCAACCAATCAATAGAATCAAGAAATTTGGACACCCTCAGGTCTAGGTTGGCGTAGTGCCTGAACCAATTTACGCGTTCATCGACGCTCGTATGTTTGTACATTGGCACAATTGATTGTTGTGACGGTGTCTGCAACAAGCCACCGTAGACGGCGTTTTATGTACTTCTTGCAGAGATCCTGTTTACCACCTTGCGAAATGCAGTAGCAGTCAGAACCACAACCAGTGAAGCAGCGAGGCACTTCAAAATGCCCCTCGTCCATGAACCAGCAAATTAGTATTTTGTAATATTTTTTGCAAATCAAAATCAAACTAAAACGAAAACAATTGCATTCTTGCATCAACCTTTGGCCTTTTGTCTTGCAAATGGAATTTATTTCCAAGGACCGCGAGACCGGCGAACTAGCCTGGGTGCACGAAACTAGGCAGCTACTCAACTATCGCTCAATTGCAATTCATTCCGCGTCAAGCACGATTGTCGTCGCTGATGATCAAAGCGGAGCGCTATTTTCCTTCGACGCCGAAACCGGAATGCAAATCGGTCAAGCTGAGAGGTGTTACGGTGTTGCCACCCCGCGGGGTTTAGAAATCGATAGCGAGGGAAAGAAAATTTTGTTGTCTTTTAGAGTGCGCGGTCGTCTTAGTTGCCAGTTTGCTGGTTTTCCCTTTACTCGCGATTTGAGTTCACATACCATGATGGAACAGACTGACCAGTTTTTTCAGACGCATATCCCACCTCCTGTAAGTTTGACGGTTTCGGGATACTTACCGCGTGTCAATGCTTTGGATGTAAATCAAATGATATTCGTACAGCTGGTGCAAAAGCAACCTCCTGTAGGTAGCTGCGGCCCTAAAAACATTGCAAATTGGGCCTACATACATTCAATACATATTAGCGGCGGCGTGATGTCGCTGGATGCGGATCGACCGGCTGTAGCTATCAAGGCGCCTACGTACCAGCCTCCAACATCTGTGGCTATTGCAAACGACGGCCGTGTTTTAATTGTTGGCAACGACAACCGCATACATGCTTTTTCTCGTACCGGAGAGCATTTGTCAATTTATGTACTGAATCGGCGAACACGCGATTTCTGTGACCTTGAAATTATTAGCAGCGTTGCCTTCGACAAATTTCGCGGCCAAATTATTTATACAACATCCCGTAAGGTTTTTGCTATCCGCGCGAACTCGTGGCTGCCGCAGACTCTTCGGTCTGACATCATTTCTTATGACTGTGGCTCGTACCTGCTTCGACGACAAATGCATGCCATATTTTTGTTGCGCAACGCCGTTCAAGAATCAGCACTTTCTCTTTTACCGAACGAGCTTTTATTTGAGATATTCAACGTGCTGTTGGCGATTGAAATTCAAACCGCGAGGGCCTGACGCGATTTGCTAATATCGAAACCGCCAAAAAATAAAATCTTACTTCGACCTAAAATCGATATCTGGCGCGTCGCTGACCGGCGCCGAGTAAGCTTCTATGCAGTCGTCAACATGATGGTCCACCAAAAAATCGTTGATCCGGTCAATCAAGTAATCAAACCCCATGTCGTTGTGATAATCAAAATGGGCTTCGTTCTTGAACGCCACCACGACGTAGCGACACTCGCCGTCGTCGCACAAAACGCTGAGCTTAGCACAGAACATCAATCAACATGGAGAACAAAAGCACTCCAAGAAACGGAAGAATGGCAAATGAGTTTTGAATTTTTCCCAAATCCACTGGATTTCGCAAATTTTATTCCAATTTAATTCGACTTCTTTTTAAGACCTACCATTGTCGATGTTAGCCGTAAGTCCCTGATCAAAACATTTTTGTTTGAAGGTGCTTAGCCCTTAAAATGGCGGAGCCAGCTGCCGTTGCGACCAGTTCGCCTGAATTTCCATTGGATTCGACAAATTGGACTGCTGCTTGGTCGGTAGAAATCAATCCTGTTCCGGATCACGTATGCAACTCTTTGGCGGTATCTCAGAAGCACCAGAAGGTTTATTCTCTTCAGGGTCATCCAGCCAAAATGCGCGCGGTGATTTACGGCGCTGACACCGGTATCTGGTGTGGGCTGAGGGATGTGCCGGACAGCATATCGTGCTTGACCACTGCGGTTGCGGCTATGGATCACATTGATAGCCTTTACATCGATACGTTTCACAATCCCAAGTCCGAAGACTTATGTGCTGGCATTTTGCCTTATGACAAGTACGAAATGGAGTTATGTCAAAGCCATATTTTGGGTATGAGGGGGGCGCCTCGAATTGCGGGAAGCAACAAGTTTGCTTGGGACCTCGACGAGGATCAGTTCGTGTTTTTTACCTACAGCTATCGACTGAGCATCGCGCCCAAGGAAGATGTTTCCAGGACGTTTGTCGCGTGGTCCAAGTACGCCGTTCCTTCGGCTCAGCTATCCGGATCGCTGCCCGCCATCGACATCACCTCGATTTGCATCGACTCGTGCGGAAGAATTTTTGCGGCCGAGGCCAATGGCGAAATCAAGGTTTATTCGCGAGCCGGCGAGCCGCTGGGACGTCATGCGCCAGTCACTCGCGACGCGATTCGTGGACTTGCTTTTTTGCGCGCGCAAGGCTACTTGATTGTCAGCACGCACAATTCTCTTTTTGCCTTGGATGTGACCAAGTCGTATCCTCAAAAGAGTGAATTTCACCAGTAAAACAGTGCTTTGTTAAGCGCGTTAGTCAGTTTACTCAATTTTTTCCGATTTCTGGTGGCTGTTTGCGAGAATTTTTCACACAAACAAATCATCCCCAAACCATTTCAATTTTCAAGCACGCTTTGTCGAGTAAACCACTTGTCGAGGGCTTCAACAAGAACACTTTACCACATCATGTCTAACGAAGTGCTTCCATTGGCGTGGAAGAAACCATGTGATTTTCGTTCTACCTTCTATGGAGTTGCGGTTCACCACGCGCGAGATTTGGTTTGTGTGATTGACGAAGGCGCACACTGCCTGAGGATTTTCAAAGCTGAAACCGGCAAGCTGCTGGCCAGTCCAAAAATTCCCTTGTCCTATCAAAACGTAATTAATTTGGAGATCGACGAGTTTAGCGACAGTGTGATTTTAAGGCACCTTCGCCATCGGGAGCATGCTTGTTTCTCTTTTTCCTACACTCCGGACTTTTCTCACGACTTCAATATTGTTACAGAAATCCGTGGGTTTGGCTACCTTTTTGATTTCGGCGACAGGCCGCTCCACACATGTGGCTACACAACGGGGATGTGTTCTATAGACCGTCGTCGCCTGTATTTCGCAAACATATCATTTACAAGGGAAGTTATGGATTTAAGGCAATTTTTTGAGGATGCAAATGGAAATGTTCTTTTAAAATCGGAGATAACGTTAAAACCGCCCCACTTTACGCCGGGTTCGTTATGCTTTGACAACCTCGGCCGCGTTCTTGTGAGCGAGTACTACAGAAACGAAATCAGGGTATTTTCAATTTCCGGCGCTTGTCTAGGCGTATTCAAAACATCCGTTTCTATAGACAGTTTGGCTTTTGACTTCCGTCGAGGACGCGCTATTTTTACGAGCAACTTTTACGGCTTATATGCAATCGAGGGAAATGCTCTGCTTCCCGACCACCTAAGAACGACAGTACGCGGTTACGATTTCGGATCGCGCCATGACCGCGCTGCTATGCATACTCTTGTAATGCTGCGGCATTGCTGCCGTGAGACACCGCTGTTTCACGTGCCGAATGAATTGCTTGGACTCATTTTTGAGTTTATTGCTGGTGTCTAATAATCAAAATCATTCTCGACGCATTTTGTGGAAATTGTCTTAATAGTTTTCCTTAGCTATTTCAATAAATCTCTTTGTTGCTATACACGCGTGTACCTGCTGCTGAAAGCATGCAAGCCGCTGATCGTTTTGAAGTAGGCTCCGGCTCAGAGAAATTCTTTGCCTGGGAAATACGGCCAAAAGGATATCAATATTTGGGAGAGACAATTGGTTTGCATATTCGTCGGGATTTGCTATTTGTCTTGGAAAGAAAGTTGGAACAAGTTGTAGTTTTTCATGCAAAAGATGGAATATTCTTTAAAGCCCTCGACATTCCCAATCTGTTTCACGAAACTTCGGAATTGTATGTTGAGGAAGAAAAAGACCGCATCGTCTTGATAGATTTCTGGTGTTCCAATTTCAAGGTTCTCGTGCTTGATTTAGAGCGTCTGTTTATTGAGAACAAGCCATCATGGACTTGGGAACGAAGAAACGGCGAGATGCCCGAAACCTGTTGGCCTTTTCAAGGATATTCTGCTTCAGAATGTAAAGTCCCTGTTAACCGGAGCGCTCTTGATGAAAAACGACTATATCGAGTCGGCCTCGTCAGAGGTACAGGCCTTCGTCTTTTGGCCTACAATATTGATAGCGCAACTGGCAAACCTTGTTCAGTTCCCTCTTCACACAACCGGATTCCGGTGGGATTTTTAGATGCCAACTGTGTTTGCTTCGACAACTTAGGCCAAATTGTAGTGGGATATTCCAATTATTACAAGATTCGTGTTTTTAACATGGCCGGCTATGAAGTTCATCGGTTTAAGTTGAAGTACTCACCGGTTAGCATGGTATTTGATTTCAGAAGAGGGCGGCTGATATTCAGCCACGACGATGGCCTAGTTGCTATTGAATGCAACACGATACTTCCCCAGTCCAAGAGACATATAATCTCTGCCTATGATTTTGGCAGTCGCCAAGAGCGCGCGGTCATCTACATGATTTTGCTCATACGGCAGGTTAAACTTGATTCTGCTTTGTCTTTGCTGCCAAACGAAATTCTGTTCCTCATTTTTGAAGCAATGGTTGGACTTTAATAAAGAATTTCATCGCCAGCAATTCGTTGCAATTTTTGCAAGTAAATTTTGTCAAAACTTTCTGAATAATTTCATTGCTCCAATTTGAAGCACTTCTCCTTGTATTTCTGACGCAAAAACCTGGTATTCCAACTCTAAACCATGCAGAGTCTGCCAAACTTTGAGCTTATAACCCGTCCCAACAATATTTATGCCTGGCAAGTCAGGCCAAACGGCCATCGCTCCATGTGCACAGCCGTAGCAATAGATGCAGCTCGTGACCTGATATTTTTTCTGGAGCACGAGCTGTTGAAGCTTGTTGTTATTCGGGCGGAGGACGGCAGTTTGTACAATACTGTGGACATTCCGTACAGCCATCACGACGCGGACTCGCTTTTTGTCGAGGAATCGAGAGACAGAGTGGTTATACCACATTTATGCAGCAGAGCCCTTGCTATTTTCGATTTGAAGGAATTGAATCAAGAAAATCCGCAAATGCGCAGCGATAGCCTTTCGAAGAGAGAATTTTCGAGTACCGCGCCTTTTTACGGCTACAGCGCCGCCGAGTGCGGCATGGATAGCGATCGCAATGCCATTGATCAAAGGCGCTTTTACGAAGCATGTATAATTTTGCCCGAGAAAAGCTTGTATCTCTACAGATACCAAATTTACGAAGACGGTGAAATTCAACCTTGGGCCTACATACACAAAAAGGTGAAAATGGATGGATTTTTACCGTGGTGTGTTTGCTTTGATAATCTTGGTCGCGTGATCGTTGGAGAGATAGTGCGTAAGCGCCTGCGAGTTTTTGACATATCTGGCCGGGAAATTGCTTCTTACTATCTTGACCATGCTCCATCGAGCGTTGCTTTTGACTTTCGGAGAGGGCGTATAGTTGTTGCACACAAAGAGGGCGTTCTGGCCATCGAATGCAACACCATACTTGCTGATACCAAACGGAATATCATCACGGCCTATGATTTTGGCACTCGAGAAGAGCGGGCGGTTATGTACACGATGCTGATTTTGCGACAGGTCATTCAAGACTCCTCGCTTTCCTTGTTACCGAACGAGGTGCTTTTCCTCATTTTTGAGGCAATGGTTGGTCTGTAAATAAAGTCATTTATTCAACAACTGTTAAATGTGATAGGCTTCAAGGTGGTGTCGAAAACAAACACAACGACTTTTCCTGTTGCTCTTGCTCGTTGCTTTCAAAACAGCGCAGTGGAACACCCAAATAAGTCGCGTCTTTCATCAGTAAAGGCTGATACTTGTCTGGTATCGATACCAGACGTTCGCTCTCACTGACTTGTTCCGGGTCTTGCTTCATACGCAAAAGCATAGAAACCGCGTTTTCGTAATCGATATGTTCCTGCTCCATTTTTGCCACTGTCACGGTAATGTTGTAGGCAGCTTGATCAAGCGTTTTGACGTCTTCAAAAAGAATACCGAATCCCACGGAATACCCAATGATAATTGTCAACCAAAGAATATAGTGAGAGGCCCAATTCAACAATCGAAAAGTGAATTTGACCTTTGCCTTGGAGTTGGGTGCCTCCAAAGCAGAATAACTTTGCTCCTCGTCCTCGTCCTTTGCCATGTCGCGAATGTCAAAAACAGCAAAGCAATTAGTAATGCATTTTAACGAACAAAACTGTGAATTGGCCAATGCTTTTTTTATTATTTGTGTTTCAGGTTGCCAATGTCACATTGAAAGTTACCGGTCTCATTAAAACTTGCTCGAGTTGCCGGGTTCAACTTCGTCCAAGACTGCGCCACCACGAGCGTGGTCGGGATGAAGTAGCTTTTCCTGCTGCTGCCGAACAAAATCGGAAGCCGCGTAGATACGCGTGACGTCAGTCCAGCACTCCCAGGCGGTGCTCGGTGAAGAATTCCGGCTAGCACGTGTAGCAACGTAAAACGAGCCAACGTGCACAACGATGTCGCCCACGGAATAGCTGGTATGCGAGTCCCAGTGTTTCAGTGCCACGGTAGGCGTAGAGAAAATCAAAACAATAATCAACGCGATTGCAAACGAAGACAAAATGACGGCAGTCGTCATGAAAGAGATCTTCAATTTCTCGGTGTAGGCATAGAAAATCTCGTCGACGGTCCGGTTTGTAGCGGGCCATTCATCGTAATCCGTTGCCTTTCGGCGAATGAATTCATAAAGCTCATCCCATTTCTGAGATGGGCGATTGAAATCGGGCGCAGGCGCGCTGGCTTCTTCCTCAGGCTGCGTCATGCTCTCGGGTGGAACTACCGAAAAGATTAGGACCCACTGACTGTAGTGGTAAAAACTCCCAAAAAATTCAGAAATCAATCTTTCATCAACAATTATTTATCAAGTTAAAACGTCTGACAATAAAAGTCTATCTTGACAATTGCAACACTCAAACAACATACACAACGTAAAGATGCAAGTCTATAACTCGACAAGCTTTTCGTCGCAAACAAGCAAAGTGCGGGACTCGGCGGCCGGCGTCCTCTCGCGGCATTCCAGCTCGGCCTCGTCAACGACCTGCAGCTCGGCTCCAGGAGCTTCGGGCACGAACGTGCTGCTGGCAGCAATCGCGAGTAAAAGCTTGAGCTCCTCACGCATGATCTCGTAAACAGAGTAGGCGGCTCGCTCGTAGGGCAGTATCACAGAGGGGTTCGGGGCGCGCATCGACTCGTCTCCTCCAAACTCTGCAGGGAGCGCCCAAAAAGGCTGAACGTTCTTGAAAAGATCGTCCTCGAAGAGCTGATCAATAACTGTAGGCAAGCTCATGGCGCCTGCAGCCACGAATATCCAAGCAACCAAGGACAAAAACGCAGGGCTAGGATTGGATAGCAGCGGCGTGCATTCAGCAACCGGCATTTCCAAGTCGCAAAGAAATTGCTGAGCAAGATGGACGATCGGCTCACCCGGAACATCCGCAAAACGGTCCTGCCAAACGCAGACCAACTCGTGAAAATGCAAAACGAGCATATCAAAATCGCGAGAGGTGACGGCTTGAAAACCAGCGTTGAGATGTGCCAAAGGATTGGCAAACTGCCGCGTCAAAGCCGGGAGTCGAACCGCAGGAGCGGCACGATAAAGGGGCTGCTGATGGAAGAGATCGGACGCCGCTGCGGGGATCCAAGTGCTGGGGCTGCGCCAAGACAACCATTCCACCATCTGGCTGCTCAGGACTTCGAGTGGCATCGTGATGTCCGCAAGAACCAAAAAAAGCTCAAAGAGCGATCCATAAAGGTCCTTCGGCGGGGCCGAGGCAAAGGGCCCTTCAAATTGGTAGACGGGCGCACAAAGATGCGGCGGCAACGGATTCGCAGCGGGACCAAAGGCGTCACAACAATCAAAGGCATTCACTCCAAAGGGCGAAAGAAGAAAAGAGTTGTGGTAATCTGCAAAACTGGGCATCGAAATGCAAAAGCCCGCCGACACAAGAGCGGCACGGTTCTTGTTCAAGCCAAAGATGATGCGCTTCACGTTTTCCAAAACCTCGATGCGAAACTCGGCCTCGAACTCGGCGCGGATGCCGGGCAAGGAAAGATCGACGACCAGTCGTTCCAAGCAAACGCTATCGTCCCAGTCAGAGTCAAGCTCGTTCGGGGCTGGGTGATTGCCGCGGTCAGAGTCACAGTCCATCTTAAACACAACAAAGCAACAAGCGAGGCAAGCGAGAGGCAGAAGCTGCTAGGATGACGCAAAATGAGTAAGTTTTACCGATTAAAAAGGTTTATGAATCGCTTCAATCGCACTTTTTTCAGAAGAATTTTTACATTATTTAGGAAACGCGAACAAACACTACATTTTAACAAAGTCTGTAGAAAAACTTTTACAAAGTGGCCAAATATGGTTTATACGGCCTTTTCACAATTTTTGTAGAAACTTTTTTACGATTTTGTAAGCAACGCGTGTAAGTATTTATTGATGAAACTTGATTTATTCAATCCACCCCTCCCCCAAGTCTCCTTGCCTTGCCTTGCCTACTTACTTCTGCTCGTTCTCTTTGCTATCACTTGCTTTTGCCATGTCTCGAGCCAACACCCGCCGCTTCAACCTTCTTGCTTCTCGCGAGACTCACCTTGCTCACACAGTGGACGAGGTTACCACCCACGATGTTGACACCGCTGTCGACACCGCTGTCGACCCTGCTGTCGACGGTGCTGTTGCTGTGGCCGACCCGATTCCCTACGGGTCATATTCGCCTCCGTTGACTCCTTGTATTATTCATGATTGTTCCGACACCGAGTCAGAGCAAATCGAGGAGGATAACAACGAGTCGGCGGACAGCGTATCTGACTCGTACAGCTGCTCGGACGACGATAACTCGGACTCCGATTCGGACTCGGACCACGACTCGTCTGGTTGCTCTTCTGACGAAGATGAAACCTTGGGAGGCGCGACCCAGCTTCTTCGTTTCAAGAAGAACGACTTCAGGCCGACGGACTCTCTTCGCGAAGGCATTCTTCAGCACCTCGAGGAAGCCATCTTGTGCCTGGAGAATCTCTTCCATCAACAGGGCCTACGCGTCATTCTGTTCACCGACCGCGTAGCCGAGCACCTCGCGCTCGAAGGGCCTGGTAATCTCCCGGCGCACTCCGTCGAGGCTACCCGAGAGCTTGATCGGAAGCTTTCGGCGTACTTGTGCTTCGTCGGGGTTCAACCGAAGGACGCGACGCTTATCTGGCTTCCGGTGACCAGCGAGCAGGACTATCGTGCCGGTCGTGGCAAGCTTGTTTGCCTTTACGATTTCGTGAGGCGCAAGGAGCTCATCGTGCCGTTCCTGAAGCCGTCGTCATTCAGCGGTTTGAACGAGCGCGAGATGGATCGCGACGCGTTCGGCCAACTTGCTTCGTTGAAGATTCGTTTGAACCCGGTTGCTTACGCGGGTTTGCAGCGGACCTCGATCGTTTCTTGGGAGACTGCCACGTCTCTTCTTTGCCGGCTGCTGGTGTTCATCATCGGATTCGAGCTGGCGCGTTGCTGGACCGACTGTGACTCGAGCCCATCGTTGGTGCTCACCGAGAGCGTCTGCAAGCGCCTGGTGGCAACCTTCCCGGTCAACTATTACACTTTCTTGCGCCGCAACATCGACGTCAAGTCGTTGATCGATCCCGGCTGGCGCTCGGTGACCCGGCCGAATTTTTGCGTGAAACCGCTTCATTGCAAGCGTATTCACAACCGCGAGTGCTTTGGCCGTCGCCGACGCATCTGCCTGCCTGCCGATCACCCGCGCGTCAAGCCGCTCCTCGCCCGCGCCTCGTCTGACGAGTATTAGGTTGATGTCTCGGCATTGCCATTCTCTTAGTTTTAGAGATTCTTGTTTGTGAAGTTGAAGTTCCATAAAATCGCTTGTTCTCCTTAAAACTATGGTCTTTATGAATTTAATTCGTAGCGAAGCCAGAACATTGAAATCGAGGCAAATGCGAAAACTCCACCGTGCCTGTACATCATGATAAACATATTTAATTTATTGCTAATTATTTGCAATAATTCTGTTTGATTTTCACTTTTTTTGTAGGATAATTTTTACGCAAGGAATTTAGAACCCCTTCTTTTCACCGGCTAACAATCATTTTCTATTGCTCTCTTTCTTTCAACAACATGGCCCAATCCTCCTCTTCCGGCTCGCCCGCGCCCGAGAAGCGACCTTACACTGTTCAAGATTTCGAGGCCAACTTTCGGCATCTGTCTCTCAACGCAGCGTCCGGGCTGATCGAGCAGTTGCGGCGGCTCTGCGTGCGCCGTCTTCAGATTGTTGAAGACCTTTACGTTGGCCTTTCCGAGCCGACCGTGCTTCCTACCAGCTACTCGCCGTACACAGTCAGTGGTATTTTCAAGCAACTTGGTACCTCTTATCCTTTGGAGTGCGGCGACCGCGGCTGCTCGTCGCTCTACATTGTTCAGCCCGCCGGGACTTTGTTTTCTGGCGCTGTTGTCAGCATTCCTTTTTGGGAGCTGGCTCAGCGAGGTGCTGACGCGGCTCTAGAGCAGTTCGTTCTGCAGCCCATTCCCATGAGCGAGTTTGAGCTGCTGAAGCTGCCTGGCTTGCGCAATGTATTTCCTTTCGCGACCATGTCTTCTGGTCTATTCGACCATTTGAAGCCGCTTGTTGATCTGAGGATGCGCTACCGGTCGCATTCGTTGATGCCTCCGCCAGCTGGATGGACCGGGTTTGTTGGCAAACCGCTTCTTTGGCGTCTTTGGATACATTGTCTGGCAGTTTCCTCTTGGTGTGCTCTCCAGACTGCGCGCATCACCCTTGGAACTCATCCGGACTTTACAAGCCAGATTTGGGATACTTGTGCCCGGTTGCTTGAGGATCTTGTCGCCGAGGTCGAGGCTGATCTGCAGTGGATGAAAGGCTCGTCGGCGACTGCTCCTGTTTCTCCTCCTGCTGCAGCCCATTTGCCTCTTTTTGAGGTCGGTCATCCGCTGGCGGCTCCCCCCGAAGTTGCGCGGGTGCAACGCACACCACCCACCCCGGCTGTGCTTTCCAACCCCGATTTGATCATTCGACGCCGAGCCATCGCCGAGCATTGTTTATTCACTGAAGCACCCCGTCGATCTTTGTTGGTGCCTGGCGAGCGCAAGCGCGACCGCCGAGTCACTGCTAGGATGAACGCGGCCGACTTGCCCGCGAATCTGAGCTCGAAGCCATGATTTTGGGGCCTTTTTAATTTTCGCAGACGTCCTCCTTGTCATTTGCGAAATTCTCGAATAAATGTAGAAAGCAACATTAGCAAAACGTAAATAGTATTCACTTTGATTTTCTTGCATCCTTTGTTGCGAATGAATTATTCTAACCCGTTAATCATTCCCTTTGTGTCGGATGAGCTGATACACGCCACCATATCCGGTTGCCTGTGGTATGGATTGGCGCTTGTGAGACTCGTAAGACAGGGACATGTCCTTGATTTTGTGGATAGCAATTTATCTGCTTCTTCTGCGCCGCACTCGCTTCCGGACATGTGCATGTCGGTTTTTGGCAGCCCCAACGCTATACCGCTCTTGGCCTCAGCGGGAGAAAGGCTGTATGTGTTTGAGCTCTACAATCGCTTGGTGGAGCAAAGCCAAGGTCTTGTGATTTCGAATACCAGCGTTGCAAACTTGACCGACGTCCCAGCCCACGCCTGTTTCCAGGAGATGGCCCAGGCTCTCGGCCACCCGGTCCGACAGCTGTCGCTCCCCGTTGTGTTTTTATTTTGGAGGCATCTTCGCGAACTGATGGTTTATGACTCTGAAGTGGGCTGTTCCCTTGGAGATTTGTTTGACCCGGCCGCCGTCGACGCGCAAGCAATTGCCTCTACAGAAACTCAGCTGGCCGCCAAATCTCTATTTTTCGCTGTTGTTTACGCGGTTTGGCTTGTGAATTGTAGAAAGGCTGCCGCATTCGAGCTGTCGCCTTCATGTATTTTTTGCGCCGACCATTACGAGCGCTCGGAGCTCTGGAGCGAGTCGAAAATTCTCTTTTCGCAATGGTGGCGTCCCTGGCTGCAAGGGTTGTTGCGAACTGCCTCAGCTAGGCTGTAGCCACGCTGCAACGGCATGTAGAAATTGACATTGATGATCCAAACACGCGCTCGTACTTTCCCAGTTCACAGACCGCGTCTTCATGCTTTCTTTTTTCAATGCAATTTGTACACATTACCTGATGTATGATTTGTTTTACGCACACAAATCTCAGACATTCAACGGGTCGCTTAAAATTACAAGCAGGACATTTTTGTTCTGAAATGACCCTTAACAACTGCTCTGCTTGAGCGTACATGTTGACAAGCAATCAGGACAGCTTTTCTGGCCAACCGAATTGATAAATAAAATCACAGATGCATAATAAGCATTTTAGTTAATCTGGTATAGGTGCAATTCCCTTTTACCAATTACGACAGGTCCAACTCGACGAAACGCGAAGAGGGTTTTCTAACAATCAATATACCATTTTCCCACAGCATCACTCTAAGTAATAAGCCGTCGAAATTGATTTTCAGTGAGTCGGATATGGCTTGCATGGCTCTCAACGCCAGACTTTCGCAAAGTTTGTCAACAAACTTCCCTGAATAACGCGTTCGTGCGCTAAAAACACAATCTGAAGTCCTCGCCTTTGGGCACCAAAAAAGCGGCTCCTGGGGCTCATTTGGCCATTCATGCAGAACCTCGTATAGCTCAGGAATTAACTGACGAAAGCCCGACTTGATTGCGCCCAACAATTCGGGCTCCATGTCATTAATAATCACCAATCGGAGCACATAGCGTAAAGCGCCACGTCGATCCGGGGCCCGACCGAGCGAGCGCGCCTGCTCGAGAGCAAGGCTTCTACGGTACATCAACAGCTCGCGCAAATGGAACAATTTGAAAGCAAACGAGACTACAAAGGGATTTAATGAGAAATTAGAAAAATCATGCTATTTACATTATTACACGTATGCCTTGGATAATTAAGGCGATTTCGGTTTGTCGCACTGAACCAGCTGCAATCGATGTTTCTCCATAAACGTGCGAAACCACCGTCGTTTTGTAACCACAAGCAAGCGCTTTTTTGAGGCCTCCGGGCTCTCGCCGAGAAACGCAGGTCTTCCGACAATCTCGTTAACGACACGCAAAAAAAGTTGCTTGTAAACAGGAGTGTTCGTAAGAAATAGAACGCGAAGACTTTCGAGTATGCTATGCTCGTACTCGCGCGGCAGCTCGGGCTTGCGACCGCGTCCAACTGGTACAGGAAGTCCTAAACGCAGACACCGGGCGACTCGCTGAACTGTGCGAAAGCTCTGTCCACAAAGCTTTTGATTCTCGCTGTACCAGATGCCAATGTTCGTGCAACGGTCTCGAAACAGAGCCTTGCGCAAAAGAGCTATCCAAGGTGCTTCGCAGTCCGCGTGTTTTGACTTTGCTGATAATATCGAGCCTCCATAGGTATCCAATGGCTTAATAACCGCATACGGGTGTAGCGTCCTCTTATTTTGCCTCGACCATTCATAAGATTGAATTGGCGGTTTCTCGTCCGAGCTTGCTTCCTCTTTTCGTTCAAGACGATAAAACCTACGCGTCCGAGACACGAGCACGCTGCGCTTGTCGTCATCAACGCTCGGCTCAAGTACCGTGTCCTTGCCAACCAGACGATATTTTGCTGGCAAAACAGAAGGCAGCAGATCGGGATCGTATGGAACGTGGGTCCAGTTCGCCATTGCGCGCGCGTAAAATCTCAAGGATTTTTTTCCATGTCCTCCCATACCATATTGAAAATCGATTTTGCGAATTAATTCATTTACGGAATTTTTTTGCAAATCAATTTCGATTTTTAATCCACAGAAAAAATTCCGTAAAGCTTGACTTTGATTTACTACTGCCACTGAAAGAGACATGCCGTGCAAACGAATGACGGCACCGCGGGGTTGCGAAGCGCCAGCTCGGGGCCCAAACTGAACACCGGGGCGCTGTATCGGCCGACGAGAAAGGCTGCCATTTCGTCGGGAACCAGCAGGGGCGGCTGGAGCTCGGGCTTGGCCATCAGGTTGGCAATGAGCGGCGAGGGTAGCCAGTTCGTTTGCTTCACGACCGGCACGTGGGCGCCCTGATACCTCAAGAACCCGACAAAATCCGTCTTCGCGCGGAACAAGGGCGGTAGCCCGATGTTATGCGGAGGCAGTTCTCCAAGCAGCGTGTCCGGGTTTCCGACGTCGCAAAAACGCACAAAGCGCCCAGTCAAATTCAATACGCCGCCGAGCCCCGGTATCAAGGAGCCATCGAAAGCAAAGGCGGGTTCGTAGGCAAATGGCTTATGCGCTGCCGCTGCCAAGACCCTTTTCCGAGCTTTGTACTTGGCTGGTATATCCTTGCGCAGGCGACTTGCGACCAAATGCCACGGCAGAAAATCGTTGTAGCTCATCTGCTCCTCGCCGGCTTGAAAATGTATGAGACGCGTTACGCCAAGAACCATTTCGTCGGCCTTGTCATAAAAGGTACCAAGAGGCGAGGTGTCAGGCACAAAGATGTCACATGGAAATCCAGCGTGCTTCAAAAGCATGGCAAGCGACAAATCGCACACAACTGCCTTCGCTGGCTCTTTCTCGTCAAACGCGGGATGGAACGGTATCCCGAGCAGGTCGCTGCGTCGGTAGACTGGAATTTCTACCGCCCTTGGTTTGAACAGAGCTTCGTTTGGGTTCGGGAGGCATAAAAGAGCGGCTCTTGCTGCTTCACACGCGCCCGGCACAAACAAGGGCAGGAGCGTCTCTGCAGCAGGATTGCCCTTGGCCAGCAGATTGCCCGTTTCGATATCGTAATAATCGGCGTTGAACAGGCTCACAACGGGGCTCTCCATGCTGGTAAGCGCCAAATCGACAATACAAAAGGACGACTTTTGCTGCGACCAAAAAGCGCAAATTCACGAAACTTTATTGTTTGTTACCAGAAATCTTTTTCCGTGGAATTTACAAATCCGCTTGAATCGGGCGCGGTAATGTGGTCGCTGCTGCCTGCACACCTGAAAGACTCAATACGCGGTACCCACGAATGGCTAGCTCGGGCAGCAGCAGACGCAGCGTTGTCAGGGTGTGCTTGCGATCGTGTAAAATAATTATTCCACCCGGGTGTAAGTGATGGAGTATGTGCGAGACGGCGAAGCAGGGCATTCTGATTTCCGCGTCGAACGGATACAGGGTTCCCAGCACCGGAACGTGATCTAGACGACTAACATAATCGATGATTGACTTCTTCCAAAAGCCACAACCTGGCCTAAACCATTGCAGTCTTTGTGCGAATGGACGCGGGAAAGGCGCGGCTGAATCATTTTCAATTTCACCAATGCGCTGACGGGTGTCAGAATAACTCGTATCAAAGGCATCAATTGAGAGCAACGCGCTCATCTTGTTGCTCCAGGTATGATTTCCGATCTCGCAGCCCGAGCGCAGTATTCTTTGCAGCACGGGCATGGTGCTTGCAGCAATTTGATTTCCGATAACAAAAAAGGTGGCCGACGCGTTATGTTGTGCTAGAATGTCGAGTATGGCCTCGGTGTTCTCGGACGGAGAGTCGTCGATTGTGAGCGCCACCATGCGTTCTTCCGTTTCGAAAGACCAAACAATTCGAGGCTCCAATTTCTTCAACAGCACAAACAGCCACCGAGGCTGATAGAGCACAAGCGCAAAGAAAGCGAAAACCGCGCCCAAAGCGGCACTCAAAACCCAAGGCCAGACTGGCATGCTTGTTGTGTTCGAGAGGGGGTTGCTGAAATTTTTGGATGTAATTGGAGTAAGTGTGTGATTTTAACAATACAAGTAATTTTTTAATTTCAGTTGTCAAAACCCAAAGGAACAAGTGAATCGCAATGTTTCCAAAACGTGGTATATGCGATTTTTGGTACGCTTTTAGCTTGTAAAAAAACAACAAACTGTTGGTAAAAATCATTGCGTGATTTTGCTATTGATCTGGAAACAATTGCTTGACTTCCGAGGCATATTAAATTGCCCAAGCGCAGCTCAAGCCATTTTTTTAGCCATTCCACAACCTCAGGCCGTTTTTCCAACAGGCTCGGTCTGCCGGTGCGCGGCGAGAGATCGAACGAGCAACCTAATGCTTTGTAATTAATTTCTTGCGTGGTTTTTGTTGTGATTTCGTCTCGTTGTATGCGAAGTTGTTTGCCCAGCTTTGCTATTGTCCTTCCGCCGATTCTGGCATATTTTTTAAGGTGTTTGTGGCAGAATCCGTGTAGCCTTCCATCTGCTAAAAAATACTGCGCCAGATAGTCGACTTCCGATGCCGAGAGTGCAGCACCCCTCTTTGATGCCTGCCGGTCCGGGTTCAGAAACAGAAACGCCTGCGACTGTCGCTTGAATGCCTCTGCCGAAATATTCCCATTGCAAAGACGGCAATACACGCGGTGCGGCGAGCCAGATTTGCGCATCTTAAAAAAGGGTATATGAAATAATTCAGTGTATTCTTTTTGGAGCAGGAACAATAAAAAGGAAATACATTTGTTGGGATGAGAGTTACTCGACAGTCGCCGAAACGAACTCGATGCCACAGCTGTCAATGCCGTGAAGCACGTCTTGCTCGGTGAGCTTGGATCGATTTCGATGCTTCATGGCCGTCACGGCTGCGGTCAATATGTCCACGAGACGATCGCAGCAAATCTCCTCGGTGAACTGACCGAAAGCCTTCGTGTGTCGAAGGATGCCGCCGGAGAAGCCAATGCGGCGGCGGGAGCCCGACCGCAGAATGGGGACGAACTTGTTTTCTCGCTGGTGTCTCACGAAGCCCACGCGCTTCTTGCCCTTGGCTGCCGGGGCGGTCGCTGCAGAAGTGGTTCCTGGTGCCATTGCGATAGCTGGTAGGCGTCTCAAGAGCGGAATGGTACACTGAGTGCTAACCGAAAGCGATATCAACTCATGGTGGCCAAAGCAATAAATAGCCTAATTAACAAACGCGTTGGTTAATTGTTTGAGGATATTGAAACGTAAAAAAAAGAAATCCAAATTTCTGGAAATTTTCTTTTGGATTTGATTTCGAAAGAAATTCATTTGCAAATTGTGCAGAAACATTTTTACGTTTGCTAAAATGATTTCGGTCGTCTGAATTTTTTATGATGTCTTTTTGTTGTCGCTGTTGATCGGATGTCGCTGCTGAGTTGCTTGCCGGTCCAGCAGGACTTTGCCGGTGGCTCAGATGAATCGATTTCTAGAACTGAGGTTGGCGATTACAACTGGTTGATGTTCCACCTGCATCGGTGCGAGGCTCTTCCTTTTGTTCCTTACAGAATTTTGCCCTCCACACGCGTTGCTTTTGTCGACATTTACACCGGCCAGATTCATCGGCGTTACGAACCATGTGATGACTCTGGGTTTTTCGAGAACGACTCGGTTGTGATCGACCGCAAGGAGGAGGTGTTTTTTCCGGACATGGAGAGCATGCAGGAGGCGCTGGGCGACATCTATCACGAGGACCTCCCCCTCACCCGGTATCGAGTTGCATTTTACAGGGTCACCGGGGCTTGGGGCAAAGCCGTTTTTTGGGAGCTGCCAGACCCGCACAATTACCGCCCGTCGGATTTTATTTGTGACGGTTTTCATGCGTTGCGGTCCGAGTACTCGCGGCGGTGGGAGGACTTTCTCTCGTCTTCTGACCAAATCGACCCTGCAACCGTTTTGGATGCTGTTCGGTCCTTCCACGTCACTCGTTCTCTGCGCAAACGTCGGATGGCGCGCTATCAAAAATTTGGCCCAACTTTCTATTCTCGCAACACTTGCTCCAAGTCTTTACAACCCGGTTGAGCAGCAATTCCTTGTAGCTTAACGCAATAAAACGGAATACTCATAATTTAATGGCGTAGAGTGTTTCGTGGGCTAAAACTTGTAGAGTTTATCATGGGCGATTTAAAACGAAAAAGATTTTGCAGCAAACAGGGGTTTTGCAATTTTTTTAGAACACTTTTTTGGTCGCTCTCAAATAAAAGTGTTTTCTGTTTTTCGGTTTGTGTTCTGTTACTCGGTTTGCGCTTCGTTGCAAGATGGTCTCGTTTTATCGCCCTATGCCCGGCCGTCCCTCTCAGCTTCCTCCCGACGTTCACCTCGATGTTGTTTTGCGCTGTCGCGAAAAGGAGTCGGTTAGAGACTCGTATCTCAGCGACGAGGAAATTTGGGATGCCATAGCCACTGCAATTAATTCTTCGTCTGATTTTATCAAGAAGCCCTTTCTCGACTGGCAGAAATCTGCGAGCTCGAACAACTTGAACACCTGGATACGACGTTTTAGAGGCCGCGCCAATCTTCGTCCGAGACCTCTGAAATGCAACGGTTCAACTACCTCGCACCGGGTCAAGACGCCTCTGCTGGAGCAGGACGAGGAAGCCATACGAATTTTGGCGTTGTCTTTGGATGACGAATACGCGAGCGACGACACGGTCGATAGCCCCGTTTGCTCGCCGCGCTCGCTCGAGGCCGACTTGGAACCAAAGGCTCCTTCAGTGTCTGTTGATTCGAGTTCGCCCGATTTAATGGCGCCTGAACCAATTATTCTTGATCATGAATTTTGTTCGCCCGAGGAGGCCCTTGAAATTGCTTTTCCTATTCGTATGCGCCGCCTCTTGCTTGCTTGGATGAATAAGGTTTTAGAGGCCAGAAACAACGAGCGAGAGCTCGCTTTTCAAGAGCGTTCCGCCGCTACTGCCCTTGGCCAAGCTCCTTTACCCGCTCCTCAGCTTGCGCGAACCCCCTTTGTTTTGCGCGAATTGATGTTTTTTCTGGCCATTATCAAATACCTCAAACTCGCTGATCCTTCCAACGCCTTGTCAGCCTGGCTGCGCTGTTCGAAGCAAAAGATTTTTGACGAGACATGTCCGCTCACTCTTCTATCTCGCGATCGATTTTTGGAGATGGTTGCCTGTCTCGTGATACCGGGGGATCTGCTTCAGGGCTTTTGCGCCGCTTGGCGAGAGCATTCTCTAATTCTTTTAGATCGAGCGCCGAATTTTGCCGACTTTCCTTTGGCTCTTTGCGAGCATTTGCAGGACACCATGGCCAAGTATTGGACTCAGTTTCCTGATGACGACGACCAGTCGAACTTGGCATCGCAAGAACTCTCTGGCAGTTTGTCGGCTCGCAAGCGCGCAGTGGCGATCGAGTCAGTATGCGTCTGTGCGAAGAGAAGGCGCACTTCGCCCACGGATGAGGTCGCTGAAATCAAGACGCTCGACAGCCTTGTACTATCTTCCGCTTTGTTGGAAGAGGTACAGCTTGAAGTGTCGGGCCATGTGCTTGCTCGACCGGATGTGCTCCAACGATTTTTGCTGATCATAATTCGTCACGCCCTTGGATTTAATGCCTACCGCATTTATCGTCTCTTGAATACCGACAACGCGTTATCACAATTGGACTTGGTCACTGCGCAGTACCGGGCACTCTGCTTTGTCGAGAGGTCGCACGAGCTTGTGCACGGAGCACTGGTTCGTCGTTGTGCGTCTTGTTCATTTTTTTCTGCAAAGACTGGCCAGCCGGAGCGCATTCCTTCTACAAAGTATCATTGCGATGCTTGTAACGCTTCTATATGTGCTGCCTGTCACGCTGCGCGCCCTGATGCGATCTCCTATCATCGCATGTACTCCCAGCTTCGACCCGGCAAAGGGGACAACTCTAGCTGAGCTATTGATTTGATTCACGATTCTGTTTTGGTCAGACGCATGATAGAAATAAAACAAGACTTGCAAGCTCGCCATTGCATTTATTCTTGAAATCGATTTTCGCAATTTTTTTAGAATCATTTTTACCCCGATATTCCGATTTGCAAATTGTCCAGAAAACTTTTTACGATTGCAAAAGAATTTACCGAAAACCCCGCGCGGCTGCGTTTTGCTTTTCCACCTCCACCACTCGCACCTCTGTTTATCTCCCTTTTACGCGTTGCTATCTCGACCTTGCGTTTGAACATGTGGTTCGATTCGCCGAGCGAGGCGCGCTTGCGGCGTTTGTCGTCTGATTACCACTGTTCTGACGCCACTCTTTTGGACTTTATCAAGAGCTGCGGCGTGGCGCGGTTGTCGAAGGACTTTGATATCGATAAGGCGCTTCGGCGCACGCCCGATGTTTGTCGATTTTCCCTCCTCTCGACATACGCTCTTCAGCAGCGACACATTGACAAATTGGTTGCTTCCGACAAGAAACAGTTGGCTTTGTTTGTTTACTCGATCTGCTTAAACGGCAAGGTGGCTGGCTGCATTCTTGTTACCGAGCGCATGTTGTTTTTTTTACTGCTTACCCACGCGACCTCCGAGGGCAATCAGTACACCGCGTACACGTCGATCGACTCGCGTCATTTTCGCAAGGAGCTTGGCGACCGCACCATGACCGTGCCTTTGGTTAACGCCGACATGCTGCGCGACTTTATCGACGGTCGACCTATTTCCACCGCCAAGCCTCCACGGAAAAATGCCGCGAAACGACCGCGCGCCCCTTCTGACTCTGGAGAGCCGACTGCCAAACGCGCTGCTGTTGATTCTTCCGCAGCTCCGAAGAGGCGCGGTCGTCCTCCCAAGAACCGACCCACACCCATGGCCGTTGCTTCTGTACCTACTTTATCTTCCGCCTTGGATTCCTCTGCGGCTGATAGCTCCACTTCATTGCTTCCCGCTTCTTCGGTTGCACTTGCTGTTGCTTCTCCGGAGCCTTCTTCGCCAGACACACAACCATTGGAGTGTGTTGTCATGGTCGATCCCATCGGCACTGAGGTTCCGGTTCAACCTTTATTGGCTTCCTCGTCGTCTGTTGCTACTACCTCTGCCATTTCTCTACCAGCTCAGGATGACACATCTTTGTTGATTGCGATCGACGGAGATAATCTTGATGGTCTCCTTTCCCCCCCGGACTCGCCGCAGTCTCCGTTGGATTCTGAGGAGATTGCTCGCGGCACGGACGTGAGTATTGAGCTCTCCCGAGTTGAGGCCGAGCTCGCTGACTGGGAGACCTACAAACCGCAGATTCCTCGTTTGTTGGAACTCGAGAAGGCACATGCGCTTTGTGCCTCTGAGAAACTTGCGGTCGGTGCTGAGATTGAGAAATTACGCATTGAGTTGGCCACTGTCAGGAAGGACTCTGAAGTTCAGAAGGTCGCTTTTGAAGGCGTTCGCAAAACCTTGAAGGACGCGAATGATAAGCTGACAAAGGCCGCTGAGCGTCGAGTGCGACATCGCAATTTGATTAAGGAGTCCATTTTGAAGTGGAAGGCCAGCGAGACCGCTTTGAAGGATCTTAAGGAAAAATGGGCTTCCGCCGAAAAAGATGCGACGAGCGTATTTGATTCGTTCAGGGAACAAGAGGGACTTATCGAACGGGTGATTGCCGAGCGCGATGCCCTGAAAGAGGAACGTACCTCTTTGTTGGCATCGTCGGAGGAGCTTCGGGGCAAAATAGCGGGTCTTGAGACCCGTTTGGCCGAGTTACAGCTTACGAGCGAACAACGCCAGGCCGAGAACTTGCTTCTTTCCTCTCAGGTCAACCAAGTGGACGCCCGGTTTGTTTGCTCACATGCCACTTGGAGGCAGTTGTATGAGTTTATCTTTCCATTGGACGACCCGCTCCGTCCGGATATCCACGTTGAAGACGGAGTGCTGAAGTCTCCTTCTTTCGACGAGCTTATCAGCAAATTTATTCTGTTTTCGAAGGCCAAGTGCGAGGGCCTGCAGAAGGAGGCTGACGATGCCGCTGCTCTGCGCAGCTCCACTTCGTCGCACGATTCGACCGTCTTGCAACTCAAGAGCCAGTTGATTTCCGAGTCTGCTCTTTTGTCTTCCGCGAGGTCTGAGATTTTGACCCTGAGCACCCAACTTGCTGCTGCCAAAGAGGAGATCGAGCAGCTCAAATCCTCTTCTTCTTTGCATCTTCCACCTGCTTCTTTGGTCTTTGGAGACGGAACTTCTTCTGTGAGCTCGGACGCTTTGGTCGGCTCGTTTGCACCACTTTCCTCTCATCACGTTGCTCCGGCGCAGCCATCTGAAACTGAAACCTTTACCAAGAACCAGATCGAGGCTGCGTTTAAAGGAATGTTTTCCTTCTTCAGCGCCCAGTTCTTACAGCCGGCGCAAACTATTGGTTCCGATCAGCCCAGTGAGGTAGCTGGTTCACAGGCTACTTTGCAACCCGATCATCGTCATGAGGTGGACGGCGGTGACGGTTTTGATATATTCAGCGCTGGTTTCGACAACACTGGCCTGTTTCACGCTCGTCATAGTGCTTGAAGCGGCTTGTTTTACTGTCTTATTATTTCTTTTCTCTTTCTTCTCTCGACCTCTATCACCAGCTCCGAAACTATGCCGTCGCACTCTTTTGCAATACAAAACATCTTTACCTCTACCTCCTTGCGTTTTTCGAGGTTGTAGTGGCTTTGTAAAATGGATAGCAAATTAACTCGCGTGTCTGCCGACATTACGACCGCGTCCATCGAAGGACCCACCGGGTGCGAGTCAAAAATTACCGGCACTGCCCCGTGCAGATCATGCAGCGATTTCGGCTGAACAACAACAAATGACTTGTCCTCCACCGTTATGATGGTAGCGATGCTCGATGCTCGATTGCTGCTTTCGTTTTCCATTAAGCGTAGCATTTTCTCCAAATCCAAGGGCGCCACCAAGGGCTCGTTATCGGGTCTGCTAAACCCGTAGAAGGTCGGCATGTAATTGGCTTTGGCCCTGGCCGCCTTGGCGTCTCGAGTCGAGTAATTCAGCAACATAACAGTGTGCCACGGGGGTTGCAACGAGCGGCCAAAAATTGCCTGCGCATTCGGCGTTTGGCACGCAAGTCTTCGAGAACGCAGAGGTACGTTATGCACAGCCGACGCTGCGATTCCTTGCGCGCGAAGAAGCAGCAGACACCAAGTTGCTTCAATGCCTTCTGGCTCGCTCGATCTCCCGGCAAGGGCCATGAGTCGTTCAAGGGCACCCTCAATTTCTCGCGCGTTGGAGTTGGGCTGAAACGGCTTCCCGAGCAGGTCTCCGATGCGCTTGGCGACGAAAGAAAGCTCGATTGAATATACCTTGTCAATTGCTTCCAAAAGCTTGATTTCTGGAAAGTTTGTTTCGTCCATCAGAATGCGCAACTCGTAATTTCGACTTTCCACTTGGCTTACCTCTCGCATTATTTGCTCCACTTTCTCGGGAGAACTGGCTCTGTCGAGCGCGTTTTGTAGCTGCTCCAGACGCGTTTGAACATCTGATATGCTTCGCATGAGCGCGTCCTCTTCCCGCTGGCACACCAAGGCCCGCAGCAAATTCAGTCTGCGAAACAAACGGGCCAGTTGCTCGTTTGGAATTATTTGTAAATCCTCGTGAAGCTGGCAGATTCCAAACGTGAGACTCTGGCTCGCCGGTTGCAGTTGGCTGAAAAGCCTCATGTTAACCAAGTTCTTAAAATCGACCAATGGACTGAATTCTTTTCCGATGGCCTGGGTGTCCAAAAAACGCGGCCTGTCGCTCGCTCCCAAAACCAGCGCTCCCTCGACGTACAGCATGTCTTTGACAAGAGTTTTGATGTGGGCGATACTAGCCTGTGCAATTGAATCTTTTCCGCCTCGCGCCGGCGTCGCCAAGTTTCGTGTCATCCTGCCGAATTCGTGCAGCATGCGCGGGACGCACAACTCCATCACGTGCGAGAACACGTATTCGAAATACAGGCTTGTGCCCATCACGATGGCCTCGCGTCCGAGTTTGCGCATCTTTTCACGGTCCGCAATAAAATCGCCATCTTTGTAGTGCATGTAAAAGGCAAACATGAACGAGGCCGTCATGCAGCAGTTGTTTGAGAGATGTTGAGCGCCGTCCCTGCCTTGCGGTAGTGCCTGTCCGTTGGCCAATTTGCTGTGTAACTGGACTTCCTCCGAGTATTGCGAAATACCCAACCCGATGACCGGCGACGAGGCGGCCCAGCTAGCGGCGGTCTCCTGCTGTCCGAAATCGGGGCTTGGCGACGCGCACTCGGTCGGATTTGGAGTGGTTCTGTGCTGCGTTTCGTGGCACGTCTCCTCCATACTGCAGGATGTGGTTGTTCAAATTCGCGAGCGTCAACAACCAAAACTCGAATTGTTTGCGCTCGGCAGCCTGCTGTTCTGACTCCATGCAAAGGGATGTTCAAAAAGCAAGCGGGCGAAGCTTGAAATTCGGAATTTGCAAGTTTAAACTGGTTCGAGATAAAGAAGAAATTTATCGATTTTTACTTTTCGAAATCATCGCAAACGCAGCTCCCTGTCGCGTTTGGCTTGGACAATAGCGTGGTACAACATAAGCCCAAGATTCATCCAAGGGAAAAACAGGCATATTATCACAACGCATGCCATGTCGTGAAAGTCCAGTCTCACCACGATTCCGAGTACGACACCAAAGTACAGTATCAGAGAATCCATTGCAACTGAAATCACATAAAATCTCATCGGCCCATGCAGTCGATGATGCAGAAAAATACCGCAGTATTGCGCCACCAAAAAAATTACTACGCCGCACAACATGTTTACAGTCAGGCTCATGTATGGGTACACGAATGAAAAAGATGTGTCGGGGGCGGGGTAGGAATGACGGTGCGTATGTGCGTCAATATTCCAGACAATGAACAGGCCGTGTGTGACCGCCAAAGTGGCGTTGTACCACGCAACCATAAAATAGAGCCATCCTTGGCTATTGAAACTGCTCGACCTGGGTGCCATTTTGATGGAACTTGGGCTACTCACTCTAACTAATCACAAAGAATTTTTTGGAGGTAACTTTTACAGTTTTAATGTTTGCGTCTATCTAGCTCAGGTCGTTCGACTAAACTTGAGTTGCCCGGCGTCCTGAAAAAGCCGTGGCGCTGAGACCGATCTCAATGCGCTTGGCCGCCAGCCGATCCACAGGCTCTGGCTGCTGCTGGCCGATGACAAAACTCGGTGGCTGCGCAAGAGCCTGACGCGCAAAGGCCGAGTTGGCAACCGGCTGCGGATAGGGGGCGTAGCGCTGCGCAGGTGCGGTTGTCAAGGTGTTACCGCGAAGCGGGCCCAGTTCGCGCATGGCCATCGTGCGGATCAGATCAGAACCGCGCGACTGTGGCCTGGTTTGCTGCGCCGAGGCAGCCATGCCGGTGAAAACTCGCAGCTCGGGACTGTCGGGATTTTTGCGCAGTGCCTCCACGACTTTCTTGACGTCCTCGCTCTGGCCCGGCAGGGTCTCGGTCATGAAACTCTCAAGCGAGTCCAAATGCTGGTTGACTTGCGCCGCATGGGCGGACTGTAATTCGTTCGTCTTCTTTTGCAACTCGCCATTTTCTCGGCGTGACTGAAGATACGTTGCCAAAAGTCGAGCGGTGTCAATCTCGTCCTTGTCAGCAGCTTTCACAATTTCTTCGTCCGTGTAAGGAGCCACGGTGGGGGTTTCGCCCACGTAGTCGTGTTGCTGCTGCTGTTGCTGCTGTTGTTGTTGCTCCGTTGCGCTGGTCTGCTCCGCCGCGGCGGGTGTCGTGCTCATAGTAGCGCTCATTGTTCGTCCAAAAGAGAGACTGTTTCCAACCGGTTGCACAAATTCCGGATACGTCAATCCAGAAGATAGCGGTGCAGGGATAGAAGAAATAAGGGAGCGCAAAGCGTTGGTCGAAGCCTCCTGCAAGATTGATTTTGTTTTTTGGCTTGTCTCCGTTGGAGCTGCTGATTCCGTTGCAGCCGGTTCAGAAACTTCGTCCTTTTGGCTTTTGCCGTCCTCGACTGGCTGCGGCGCGCTTTCTGCAGCGGGTGGATTTTCGACTTCCATTTGCTCGGTGGCTTCTTGTGCTTTTTCCTTTTCGTTTGCGGCTTCCTCGGCCGCCTGATTTTCCTGTTCGACGGGCTTTGGCAGCATGCTTCGTATTTTGACCATTTCGTCTCGAAGTTGCTCGAGCGCCTTGGCGATTGCCTCGTTTGCTCCAACCGGGTCGCTCAGAGATGGCGAGTGAATTTCTTCGATGGTTTCTTTCTCAACAGCCATCGTGGAGGTTGAAGCTTCAGCGGACTCGGTCGGTTCGAGCGACGAACTGCTGCTCGATTGCTCCGCAGTTGCGGAAACCGAAGCACCGGTTGACTCTGCTTTGGTGTTTGCGGCGGACTCGGGTATGACGTTGCGTTGCCATGCTTCAACAAAGACCGGAAGCGATTGGGTGCATCGCGACTCCTTGATTGCCCGCAGAACCAGCGACAAGGCCGAATCGCCAATCCTCGGAAGTGTCTTGTCGAAGATTTTGAACTTTTGCTTGCTGGTGTCGTCGGTTTCCTGAAAGTAGCCAATCACCTGAGTTCCGTCGTGGTAACCCTTGTCCGTCGCGCAGACGTGATCGAGGTCCACATAAAGCTTCTCCGGAGCGTTTGGATCTCTTCCGATCCAGTAAAAAAGAGACACTTCTGGCTTGATGCCGTCGTAAATCAGCTGGCCAGTCCAAAGCGCATTGGGATGCGTATCGAGTTTGATAAGCGTCACCACGCAGCCTTTCTCGTCCAACCTCGCATCTTCGATTCGCCCGACCTCTACCGGCTCCCTGGAAAAGCCCGGGGTGCCGTCTTGTTTGTGCTCGCCATGAGACGAAACAAATCTGCAACCGATCAACTTGGGCACCAACACGCGCAAGCTTTCCTCAGTTAATTCGGTCGCAAAATTCTGGCCGTTGATTTCCTCCGGGCTCAATCCTTTCGGGTAGGTAAAAGCGACCACCCAGGCATGCTTGCTGTTGGCTGAAGTCTGGTCGCTTTTCATCAGCCGGAGCAAATTCTCCATCGCCGACAGAATTGCCGGGCTGACGGCCATCTTTTGGTCGGGACTGGCCATGTGCCGCGTTGCTTCTGGAATGAACGACTAATTTTTTCTTTGGGTATTTCCACAGGCCAGATGGTTTTGCCAGAGTTATTTTATTATCACACTAGTTTATCTTTTTCGACCTTTTGGTTTCCGTCGTAAAAATACGGGTCCTCCTCGTCTACAATGGTTTCTATTTTGATGTCAGGAATTAAATCAAAAGGCGAGATGTTATTCCGTTGCGCTATTTCAATGCGTTTTTTGGGGCAAAATCCCGAATCGACTAACTCAGTGGTTTCGTAATATAAGTATGGCAACAGCGTCAGTGATGGCCGGTATTTGTTGTAAAGGCATGATATGAAAAGCAACATGCGTCGTTCGATGTAATCCCAGACTTTGTCGCACCAAGAAATGCGCCATATTTTCATGCACCGGCCGTCCGCCCAGTAGCAAGTCAAGTATGTTGTTTTTACGCCCGTCACCCGCATTTGCACAAATGTTTGTATCACGTAATGAATTGGCACGCCTTTGTAGGCTCGGTTATATGGCGCTTTGCATTCAATAATCGCGTCTGGTGCTTTTGCAATTTCATCCTCTTTAAATTCAGCAATGTTTACGGGTTCTTTTAAATTGCAGCCTCGGTCTTCGCGAAGAACCAGCAGATCATGTTTTACGTAGCCATCCGGCGTTGCCGCAAGCCAGCCAAATTTTTTATCAAAACACAATGATGACTCGTCAATAATTAGCCCTGTTCGTTTCTGTGTCATATCCACCACCAGTGGCTCTTTTTCGCGACCGTGTATACATGGGGCGCTGTCCTCGTTGCGTTGCAGCGGATAGCACGACATCTTTTCCCACAACGAAAACGGTGCCGTCATTTTACCGAGCCCGATAGCGTCCGCAACCACCGACGCAGTCAACCGAAACGCGCGCATAATAAACCAAACAAGCGAAAGACTGACAATCGCAACAACGTCCGAAATGCTTTGGGATACTTCATAGCTATTGGATTCGCAATCATAACCCGCTTCGTCCATCTTCAACTTTTTCGAGACAGTTTGATTTCTTGGCGCGGCTGCCAGTAATTCATCAACCCAAAAATTGCCTATCTTAACAAGAATAAATAGTTTTCCGCAAATCAGACAGTTGAAACCGAAACTCGACATACCATCATTGTAACGGGTTTCCCACAGTTGCGACGATGTCGTTCCGTCTTAAATTCCGCTTGTCCGACTTTGTGGCCAATTTCGACCCGGAGAAGCCGCATGAAAGCCATCCTATCCTTGCATTCGTTGGCAGCGCCATTCTGCGCCCGCCCGCCGTGTCTCGAATTTTAACGCGACGCCTCACGGCCCAGGCAGTGCACGAATTCGAGCTCAGGTTTGAAATCAACGAGGAGCTTGCAAACCATGAATTCCCTTACCCGGTGGCTATCATGGCGCAGTTGCATGCTCACCGGCCGAGCGATGGCGGCGAAATTACCGAAGTCGATTGCGCTTGTTCGGATCGATACATCATTCCAGGTTTGTTGCAACCAGGCGAGCCCACCGACTTGGGATTGTTCGAGATGATCGATTATCCTGGACTCTTGGAAGACCTGCGCTTCCACACCGTCCCCGAGGAAATCATGCTTCAAAAGGGCCCGGATCCTACTCTTCCTTGGACTACAAAAGCAACCTTCAAGCTCACATGCACGTTGATTGATCCTCTGCCGCCGTCGCTGCGTGGAAAAAGCAGAGCCAACGTTTCTCTTGAATATTTCAACAAGACGTTACGCGAGGAAGTTGCCCGTCATCAGCTGGAAGCTAAGGCGAATTTGGATCGATTGACGCCGCGCTTGTCCGGCCTGCACGACTTCGAGGTGCAGGTATACACCTTGGGAGCCGGGATTGACGTACCCACCGGTATTTTACTGGCAAATCAAAACTACGCAGCCTCAGCCAGCGAAGCGCTTTTTGAGAGTAGAATCACCCAGGTTTTGATTGCTCGACACATTGAACCGGCAAAATTTGTGGCGGCGCTGCAGCACGTCACCAACAGCTTGTCGCGTTTTGAACGAGAAGCAGAAGGTGTGACTGGAAATTTGTTGCAGCCAAGCACCATCGAGCCACCGACTACTTTTCAACTGGAATGCACCAATGTTGTTATCGAGGCACTTTTGACGATGCCTCAGTGTGCGCTGCCCTACACTTTTGACAAAAGTGTTACGCCCGGAACCGAGCTCGATGTCGAGCGACCGGACATGCGCGCAAGACGCGCTGTGGACTGCGAGGATACAAGCATAGAAATCTCGATCGCGCATCAGGAACTTGTGCGCAAGAGGCTTCTGTGGAGGAGCGAGATGGTTAAACTGTCCGCTGAATTTTTGCATTACTATGAATGCATTATTACGCGTACGCTTACTACGCCGAATTTTCGAGATGACTCAAAAACCAAGGTCGAGGACGGCGAGCTTCATGTGTGTCCATTTTTACTTATGCGCGTATATCTCTATGATATGATGATTCGCGGCGAGGCAAGCAATTTGCTTCTCAGTGACGAGGATCGATTGTATTACAAACTGGCTTGCAAATCGGTTGCGTTCAAACCCGCCTGGTGGTACCACGGTGTATCGCGTTCCGAAAGCCACCCTTCCACGTATTACAGCGACATATCGCTTCCGACCTTCCCCAACCTCCACGCATTGCGTCCCCCGGCGCGCGCAGTCTACGTAGCTGACGGCTGCACTTCGATGGTCCCGTCGCAAGGGCCGCCGCGCTTGACGCATCCTGAAAATCCAGCCTACTTTGAAAATCTCGAAAGTCATCGCGAGCAAATTTACACAACCCTGCTTGAGGGCGTAAGTCACCAAATTGAGCACGAATACCCGCTCGTTTGGAATTCGGAGCTGGAGAAACAATCCAAAGGCAATCCCTTTGCCAAGGCACAATCGCGCTTTTATCACACGATCAGCACATTCTCGGTCAACAACCCGATTGTCGCCGCCATCCGCGAGCGGGGTTCTTTGGCCGTTCCAAACACGCGGCAAACCCAAAAGAGCGTTTTGGAATTCGCGTTTATGGACTCTGATGGATACCAAGGAGTGAGATTTGATACTTTGGTTTCTCTAGACGAGCCCGAAGTCGTTGGAAAATTACCATTTGCCGTGCCCTATACGCTGCCAAGTCGTGCGTTTTTCGAAGCTGCCGTGGATTTGCTCGCAATTCAGGAGCCGATATACCCAATGCTGCCGCGCGAAATGGACCAAACGCTGATTTGGAATCGCCATATTATTCCCGCGGCGCAGCGCGCAATTCGTCCGTCAAATCTATTTGCAGAGTTCCCTTTGCACGAAACGAATTATTCGCCAGAGGTGGTGAATGTGCTCGAGACTATAATGGTTCCGGGCATCGGACGCTCCATTGCAAGCGAAACATTTTTTATCAACCTGGGCGCATGCGAACCGGCCAAACGCCAGGAATTTCTGAACGAACCCCCGATTCAAATTGATTTCTCGGCGTTGGGACTCAGCCTCCCCGAGATGCACCAGCTTATGGCGACCACTAACGGTCAGAAGGAGCTAATTCGTTTGGCTTCGCACCAAACCAAGGACGACCCGCTTCTCTGGATCCTGACGCTGTATGAAAAATTACTCGAGCAACCGCTGTCGATTTATTTGGTGCGTGTTTACTTTGATTCAAAAGAGTCTGGTCCGGTTCTCCATTATTAGCACGCAGCCAATCGTAATTACAAAACCAATAAATTGGGGTTTGGTAGCCTATTGCGTTTGCGGAGCAGCCAGATCATATTTTGGTGGTTTCCAGCGACGCACATGCGCGATTTTCGGTCGGTCAACAGGAACCCACTCCTGCAATTCGGCATTGAACACCTTGCGCGAACTGTAGGGCCTGCCGGCGGTGTCCATCTCCATGAAACAACGAATCTCTTGGTTCGGCTTCAAATTGCGAATGCGTCCGCTCTTTTCCACCTCGATGTACTCGCCAAACCCGGTATACACGCGTCGCGTCATGGCTGGTAGAAAGTTCGAGCAAATGTTGTCGCCCGCTGACAAGAATTGACAAAGTAGACGGTGCAAATTGCCAACAAAAAATTGACGTCCTAAAAAAATTCGAGCTCGCTTTTGAACAATTGCCTGTTTTACTTTTTGCTTTATTTATTTGGGCCGATGTAATTTTTGGGTTTCATCCCAAGCTCCCAAACTGTGCCCTGGATTTTCAGAAACGCACAAAATGGCCGAGACTATTTCGCCAAGCATGGAAATGTTGCCAATCGAGCGTTCTTCCGGCCGCAAAGGTGCGCGAAAGGAAAAGCGCCCGGCTGCCACGCGCGATGACGGTGCCCAACCCGAGGCGACCTCAACCTCGACCACCTCGTCGACTAGTCCTGGAAAGCGTCCTCTTGAAGCTCCGGAATTGCCGCAGGCGCAACGCCCCTTTTCCGACCGCCTTGCGCGCATCGAGCAGGACAAGATTGAATTTTTCTGCGAGGAGCTGGAAAAACTCGGCATCGTCGACGAGAATTTTGCAACCATCCCCGGTCTCCCGGATAACTTTGCGCGCAAGGTCCGCGAGGCATTCGCGCGGATTTACAACATCCACTTGAAAAATCCGGAAGACATCCGCGCGCTGATTGGCACCGACTCGATCCATCCCTTCGTGGCATTGTCGCCCGAGGGCATCAAGAGATGGGGTGTCGACTGCTCTCGGCCGGGTACCACTGACGGCAGCTCGCAGTGCTGGACCGAGGTTTACTACGGACTTCCGAAGAAGAAGGACGCTCGACGCCCTTACTTTTACTCGTCTCCCCTCATCCCTCATGGCATGAAGTTGACCGGCCTGGGCTATCCCTCCTGCAAAGAGGTCGTCATCAAGGAGAAGAATACCAAGCCGCAGGAAAATCTTTATCACATGGCCGTGGATGTCGAGAACCCGCAAAACCCCGGCTATAGCGAGGATTATCGCATCCTGGGCATTTTCTTCGAGCTCCAGGTCAAACGACTCACGTCTCACTTGATGATGTTTGTGTTCGTCAACCCGCTTTTCCAGCCAACGCTCAAGGCCAAAATTCTCACGCGCGTGCTGACGACTGAGTACTGCCGCTCGCGCGGAATCATTCAAAAGAACGGTGTTTTTTATGCCGAAAAGGACTACCAGGAGAAGAAGCTGGATGCCGACGAGCTCACACACATACATCCGCTGGTTCAGGAAGACTGCTTTGCGATTTTCAAGAGCGAGGTCAACAGCTCCTCGTTCAGCGTCGTGAATCCGAACGCCGAAGACGCGCCGAAGATCTGCACCCGCTGGGAAGAGCCCGACCAAACAAAGATGGTGATGAGGTGCCCGGTATTCCAAAAGCGTCCCAAGGACAAGAAGGGCGTGAAACCGGTCGTCGCGCAAACGTCAGGGCCGACTCCGGTCTGGCCGATGGATGGCTTCGTTCAGGATGTGCCGGAGGTCGACGAGGATATCAAGCGGCTAGTGTCCCATTTTCACGACATGGCGTTTGTGCCGATCAAATTCCGCCAAGCCAACGGAAAGGTTCTCGGCTACAACACGGACACGGTCGCGCCGGCGCCAGGAGAAAAGCCGCCATCCGGCGAGGCTGCCGCAGCCTCTACCTCCACTGCAATTCCCGCCCCCACCTCCGCCACAGCTGAAGAAGGAGCAAAACGAATCCAGAGCTTCTGGATGGGCAGCGGCACAGCGACTGTCTTCAAGTGCTACTTCAAGATATACAGCTTGAAGAAGAGCGAGTGGGGAATCACTATTCGCTTTGCGCCCGAGGTTTGGTTGCTCAACCAGCGCATTTTCGACAATTTCAAGCGCGACAAACTGAGCCTGGCGGGCGAATCGCATTTCAAGTTGATCACCATGTCCTACGACGACGACGTGGACGACGTTGACTCGCACGCAGATCGCGACGCCGACCACGGCGACAGCTTCAGCTAGTTTCCCGGGATTTACCCAGTTTATTTGATTTACTCAAATCACAAAATAAACGACAAATCAGTTAGTGGAAGTAAAATAGGCACTATATAAAAATGCGTAAGCAAGCGCGACAGACTGGGGTTTTTGCACCGCTTCTCTTTTGCATCGGTTACCTGATCCATGTCCGCGGAGCAACAGGGTCCGCAGCGTCGTCGCCCGATTGCCCAGCCGCTCGAATTAACTGACTGCGAGCAGAACATCTGCACGTCGCTCGAAAGTCTTCGCGGTGTTTTCAGCAGTCGAGCGGTCAAAACACTCTCGGGCAACTTGGGCATCCGTTTTTACAACGGGCCCTTTGACGGCATCGAACCACTGCGCAAGTCTCTTGTCCGAAAGCTCGCCAAACTACAAGCCAAGGAGGAAATAGGCTGGTCTTGCTGCGCGCAAGTGGGAAACGAGCTACACGTGAAAGTATCGCTGCCGTTGGAGGTGACAGAGCCTCCGTCGCAACTTTGGACCGCTGTGTTTGTGGTCTCATTTATTCTGTTCACCTTCACAGTGATTACGACCCGCTGGTAATATGTCTGTCTCCGACCGGGTACTCGATGCTCTAGCGCTGATTCACAGCGGCGCCAACACCTTTAAGCACACGACCGATGAAGAAACGAACACGCATCATTTGGCCGTGGACCGGCTGCCACCAAAATTGGATGGTGAACGTTTGGCCAAATTCGCAGCGTACTGCGGCGAAATCAGAAAGATGGAGCTGCGCGCAAGCGACAAGTATGCCGACCGCATGAAAATGCTGCTATACTTTTGCCCCGAAGAAAATGTGCAGCCCGATCCACCCGAACATCAAAACGTGACATCAACGAGCCAAAGCATGAGTAAGTCGCGCGCACGAGGAGAAAGAAAACTTGACATCGATTTTTCTGGCATGTCGCTAACGGAGGTCGAGCTTCCATACGTTCGCAATTTCATCGAGGCATTTGTCCGAGAATTGGGAGACGATCAACGCGCTCTTAGCTACGACATTCGACGGGACGAAGAGCTGCATGTAATTATGCACGATCTCGATTTTGTGGATTACATCAAATTTATTCACGTCTTGCTCAAGTTCGAATTTTTCAAGAGCTACTCAATTCAGCTCGACAATTCTCCAGACGACGAGGTTCGACGTCTCTCGGTCGAAATAGTGCTGGCCGTGCCGAAAGTTGGCTACAAACGTCGCGTTACTGAATGCAAATTGGTCGAAAACGTGGACGTGCAGCCAGCAAAAGTTCAGAAAATCAACGTCGAGCCGGTAGACTAAACGATTTTCTTTTGCAATCAAAATAAATCCCAAAAAAATTTCCAGAAATTCAAAACTCAATCGGATTTCTGCAATTTTTTTAATGGATTTAATTTGTGATAAAAATACGGCGATCGAATTCATTTTGCGTTTGACCGGTCCATCTTTTCTTGACATCCCATGTCGGCTGAAGGGCGGGCTCAGCGCAACTGCTTCGTCCAGGAAGCGTTCGATTCGAGGGCCGAAAAGGTCGAAGTAGCCAGAAAGCTGTGGGCAGACGCCGACTTTTTGGCGAAAATGGCTTTGACAATGTCTCCAGAGCATTTGGACGAAGCTGAGAACACTCTTCAGGTTTTGACCGGTTTGTACGATCGCTCCACATTGGCTCTTGGGAACCTGAGACGTGCTATTCAACGACGACGCGAAGAAGTGGCCAGCAGTGTCCCGCCTGTTGATGAGCCGGTAGGCGTTTTGGCTTGGGGTCGCTATGGACTTGTTCGCGCACCTCGACAAGAGTCCGGATCTAAGTAAAAGAACAGGTTTACTGTGAAATGGGATTTAATGTCAAAGTGACTGCTACATAGCAAAGTCTACAAAGCTGGCAGAAAGGTTTGTTATCACTGCTTCTTGTACTCCACGTCGATGCAGTACCGCCAGTAGTTGCGGTTGAAACGAAAATTGGAGACCACTTGTTTGAAACCTCGCGCATCCGTGATAACTCCTTTGTCAATAACGAAAGAAGTCTGTTGATCGTGTCTCAGTACAGCGGACAATTGCTGCCAGGTCGGAATCTCTTCGAAGCACAATCTGTTCGGCTCGGTGTACTTGTCGTAGGTTGGCAGTGGGGGTTTGCAGTCGGGCTCGGGCACGGGCTCAGGCTCAGATCCCTTGCATTCGCAACGGCAAGGGACAACAAAGGGGAAAATCATGGCAAGCAAAAGAAAACGAAGCATCTCGGCGTGCGATGGGGCTCGAAAGGTCGGGATGGGGTTGTTTTGTCATTAAAAAATCCGCCTTTATGTCCGCCTGCTTCAAAATTTTCAGTCAATTGTAAAATTTTTTATACAAACTTTGTAAGTTGTTTTTTTTGTCGTGCTCCTTGCTACTTGTCGTCAACGCGCTGCTATGGATAAATGCATCACAAATAGGATTATAATGGTGCACATAACCCAAGGCAAAATGACTCTAGTGGGCGACGGTATGCACCACTATCCAAAAATCGCCCATATCGCCAGCAAATTCTGCCTATGGGCAATGTAATAGACTCCCGTAAAAACGACGCGCAACCCCAGCGTCCTCGCGCGGCGGTGGAGGGCGCGCCAGTTTCTTTCAATTGCCAGTTGCTTAAAAGGAGCGCAAAATGCGTAAGTCAGCAAATAATCCCTGGAGTAGGTGGCAAAGTTCCGAATATCAGTGCTTTCAACAGAATGCAAGGTCCTGTTCTTGCTGCCAAAAAATGGCAGTACTTCGTGGACTTCAACAACAGTCATGACAACAACGGAAAGCCTGTCGCGCAAAGCTAAAATAATTGGGTTTAAACATAACAAAGCCTGTTTTAGTCAAACTTCTAGCAAAAAGAATTACAGAACATATTTGATAGAATCACTGAAGACTGTATTCAACGCATAACAAGAAACAGGAAAAAACCTGGCCAGCTAACTAGCACTTATAGCGAAAGTGCAACAGCCATTGCGAAGGCTTGTGCGTCTCGCCGGGCTCAAAGAGGTCGCCGTCCCTGCGATCAATCCAATGCTCCAAGCTGATGACACGCTGCTCGCAGCGCGAAGACGGCGTCGGTACTCCTTTGTGTATCACGAAAGTGTTGGCGCGATCCCACGCCAATGCTCGTTGTATTTGGCCAAGATCCGGCTCCTCGTCGAACTCGTGGACCAAGGTGCTTTCGACCCGGTTGGTGTCGCCTTGAGCCATGACGCAATCAAACAAGCACAAACAGAAAAGCAACGCGGGGTTGGGCCAAAGTAGATGCGATTGGTAAACAAAGCCTAAACACGCTTTAAAAGCCTTGTAGAATTTATTCTAAAGAATTTGTTATATTGCAAATAAATATACTATAAATCATATATATATATAGGAATGCTTTATTACCGTCAGTTGGGATCTTTCATGCGTCTGTCTGCCACTTTTTGGATATTACCCCTTGATGTCTACTACCGTTGAAAGTACCACGGAGGCGCAGTCTTACACCGTGTTATCCTTGTCCGCATAAGAGCCCATTACTGCTACTACTACATACCAAACAACCTAGAATCCGCCGCAAAATTGTAAATTAGTGGTGAGTTTTTACAATGAGGTTTTCAAGCAACTTCTAAAAGTCACAATTAAATATCGAAATTGATATCATCGTTCAAGAGTGTATTCAACGTCAAACAAGAAACACGCGGCACGAAACCAAGGCGAACTAGCAGTTGTAGCGAAAGTGCAATCGCCAATGTGAAGGCTTGTGCTTCTCGCCGGGGTCGAAGAGGTCGCCGTCCCTGCGATCAATCCAATGCTCCAATTTGATGACATGCTGCTCGCAGCGCGAAGACGGCATCGGCATTCCATTGAGAATCACGAAAGTGTTGGCGCGATCCCACTCCAATGCTTGTTGGATTTGGCCAAGATCCGGCTTCTCTTGGAACTCGTGGAACAGGGTGCTTTCGACCCTGCGGGCGTCGTCCTGAGCCATGGTTTGCAAATAAGAGAGGGGCGGAGGGATGTGGAAGCTTGGCGATGGAACAAAGACAAATGACGGGATAATTGTGTCTTAAAAAGTTCCTAAAGTTTTTTCTACACAAAACGCAATATTAAATAAACCTGCCAATTGTTATTGCATTTTTGGTTTGTCTCGATTTCGCTTGGAGGCACGCGAATTCCTTTCTTTTCTGTGCACTAAGCAAGGACCTCAATCATGAGGAAAAGCAGCTCATTGGGCATCAGGGACCAAGCAGAATTCCACTGCGTTGCGCGCAACAACGCAAGCGTGAAAGCAACTTTTTTTAACCGCTCGCTGCTGTATATGTGCGTTTGCGGTGTCCAAGTGAATGTGTTTGGCAAGCACGAGTTTGCCTCCAATACACACACAGACTTGTTTGTGGAGTAGATAATCCGGCCGCGCTTTGTATCAAATGTTACTCCAAATGGGTTGCATGTGCCATTCGTAAGCAGCCGCCCAATGTACTCTCCACTTTGGTGAAAGGCGTGCAAAAATGGGTTGTGCCTGTCCGTAACGATGAAGCGTCCGCCTGGGATCAGCTGACCATTCCAAGGTTCTTGGCAAACGGGCAAGACATTTACGGCGACCTTAACGCTCTCTCGTTTGAGGTCACTGATTTGTTGAAGTGGCAGAGCAAACCCGACGACTTCAACTAGACGGGACTTGCGCTTGATGGTAATGAGGTATTTTGATGATGGCTCAGCCAAATGGCGTCCAGGCACGTATCCCGACCGACTAACAGGGCCTGTAAAAGGAAAAGCACCGCAGTTCTTTTTGGGCACGAAAAAGCCCCCGGATATCTTCTTGCTTCTTGATCGTAGATCAATTGTAACAACCACCAAAACGTCTTCTCTATCGGTGACAATCAGCAAAAGATTTTTGGCTTCGTCAAATTCGATGCCGTCAATAGACAAAAATGCAATACCCAGAGAAATCTTTGTAATCTTCTTGCCGGAAGCAGCATCCAAGAGATAGATGTTGTTACGCCCTTTGTTCATAACCGCAACAATGTCAGTTGTGCTGTTATAAGCAAGAAATGTGAAATTGACGCGTGCGTATTTTTTGTCGAAAACCCACGCTTCATTTGCATGACAATCCATTGCTAGGATAAATGATGATACCAGTTCGCACTGTCTGTCGCCTGGAGGTTAAATTGTGCAGTCTTGCCAACTGGCATGTGTTTGCGATTGTAAAGTAATTTGCAAAAAATTCTTTCAAACAAACCAGCAAGAAAACTTTATTCAACAATTGGAATAGAACTCGATAATGATAAAAAACAATTCGTTGGGAATCAAAGACCAACTTGATTCTAGCTGCGTGCTTCGCAAAATCGCAAGCGTTAAAATCGCATCCTTGCGCCGCTGCGAGCTAAAATGGTGATTACTAACATTCCACCTAAAGGTACCCGGCACAAACCCATTTGCTTCGATGGCGTAAACCTTATTGGGAGTCGAATAAAATATTCGCCCTCGCTTGTAGTCAAAGGCCAGCCCATAAATCGGCGCTTTGGAACTCGACCAAAGCCTTTTGATTTTCGAACCGTATTTATCGTACACGCCAATTCCGCAACCGGCGCCGTTCGAAATGGCAACGCGGTCTTCAGGCAGAAAAATTGCATTCCACGGTCCGTGAACGTGGTCCTTGAACAAAGTTTTTACGCTTGCTATTTCTCGCGACATCTCGCTTGAAAGGGCTTCCATGGGGTTCTTCTCATAATTGGTGAATATGGCCTCCTTGAGATTTTGCCTGATCTCCAAAAACAGCGTGGAGTTCTGCGCAAAAACATGTACTCCTGGAATGAAACCATGGTGGCTAACAGGCCCGACCAGGATGAATCTAGAGGACCGGGGATGTTCGTAGTAGTGCATGCTCCAACTCTTTCCTGAGTCGCAACTGTAAGTATAGACACCGACGCCGCCAGGTCGATATTTTACCAGCAGTATGCGATTGTGAAACACGTCAAACTCAATTCCGTCGACGCTGGCCTTCTCGCTGCCCAGATGTATGGTAGCCTTCCATTCTCCGTTCGAGCCGTCCAACATATGCAAAGCCATTTGCCTTCGGTCCAAAACAGCAACCCTGTCTGTGGCGGCGTTGTAAGCCAGGTACCGAAAGTCGGCTGCGACGTTTGTGTTGCGATGTACCCATTCAAAGCGCGTCATTTTGCCAACAAAAAATCTTATCTATGGTTCTGCCAAAAACTCGTGAGTCGGAAGTCTGCAAAAACCTGATTGCGCTGTTGCCCAAAATTGTAACTTGTATTTTGCTTTGCTTTTCATTATAATGGGTTTTCTGGAATTTTTTTTGTACATTTATTTCGCAATTTAATACCCAGCCAAATGCTGGAGCACAATGAAAAACAACTCGTTCGGTATGAGCGACCAGGATGATTCAAGCTGATATCGTCGAATCAGAGCAAGCAGCATCGTTATTCGTTTGTGAATTGGAGTTGAATAAAAATGCGTGTCAGGAGCCCAAGGTAGAGTGCACGGAAGCCACGAATTCGCCTCGATAGCCCAGACTGTCCTTTGTGTGTTGTACAATATGCGGCCCCGCTTTTCATCAAAAGCCAGACCAAAACCCGGCCAGCAATTGTGCGTCAGAAGCCTCGCGGCTAATTTACCGTCGCTTGAAAAAGCATACAGAATGCCGGTGCACTGTTCGGTTATCAAAAATCGACCTCCCGGAACCATAACTGCCGTGGCAGGAAATGGCTGGTGTATGCCGGGAATAGACAACTCCTGCTTGTGAGAAAAGCGTCTCAAATCGCTGTTGTTTCCAAGCTTCTCCGGGTATGTGAACAACTCTATGGTGCGCTGTTCGTGGGAAATGGAGAGAAAAATATTACTATCACCATCGGCCACATCCAGCCCAGGTATGTATCCCGAGGCGCATTTAAACCCTTTGAGAGGGAAATTTGTCGTTCTCTGATATCGCTTGAAATTCATATCCATATACCCAATTTGATCTTTGGTGGCTAGCAAAGTCAAATCGATTTCGTAGTAAAAACTGTCCACAAGAGTGTTGTGCACCAACGCCAACTTATTTTGTTCTTCGTCACAGTCTAGCAGATGAAACTGCCAGTACAGGGTTTGTGGAAGATTTACAGTGCGTGCCAATTCGCCATTTTCCGCGTGCAAAAAAACCAGCTGCAGCCTTTGGGAGTCAAACACGACCAGTTGATCGAATTTGCTGATAAAAACCATTCCTTTGAAATGGCTATGCTCTTCAAACTCGCTGTAGCTCCAAGCAATATCATTCACCTTGTCAAATGCATTTGTCCGGGCCATAGCAAAAGACCCAAAAATCCTAGTTTGCTTCAAACCAAAAAGGTGACGGTCACAGGTAGGTAAGTTAAAATCGAAGGCCAGAATTTGCGTTTCAAGTTAAACAGGAAATACACCAAAAAAATGACGCATGTTTCTATTGTCGAAGAATTACTGTGAATTTGTGAGAACGTTTTTATTTTTGTTGAATCTATGCAGCAAAAACGATTTCATGTTACGCAATTAAATTACTTGGCACACATGTAATTTAAGCGGTTTCAATGCATTAGCGATACGCTTTGCAAACCATAATTACAGGCTGACGACAAATTGGACAGTCGGCTTTTTCGAACTGCGGTGCGCAACCGCCGCAAAGAAAGTGGCCACAGGGCACCAACATCGTATCTTTCTCCGCGTCCATGCAAATACTGCAGTCAGATTCAGTCTCTTCAGATGTACTCGCTTTGGTTTGTTCGGGTGGCTGCTCCGCAACCATCATGTCCGACGAATCAGCTTTGGGCGATGCCGAGGATTCGGTCGAGGTGGAAGCATCAGCCGAAGCCGACGGTGCGTCTAGCAGATCAAGGTGGCAAGTGGGACACCGGAGTCGGATGGCCAGAGGCAGATGGGCGCGAGAGTTGCAAAAAGTCCAAATGCCCATGCAAGCTTGATGGTACATGTGCCCGCAGGGTAATCGGGTAATAAGATCGAAAGTGTCCAAGTAAGGGTTCTCTTCTAACGACTTTTTGCATATGAGGCATACGGAAACACTGCGAGGTGCCGGAGGTAAGGCCAATACGTCTGGCAGCAGGGCTTCCTTTGCCTCAACCGCGGGCTGCGAAGTGCTGGCAGGCGCAGACGAGCTGGTACAAGTAAATGCTTGCAAATTATGACTCCGGGCTTGCCGCAAGAGCTCCAGATAGGCAGAACTGAGAGAGCGGCTTTTGAAAGCCTCTACCGATTCGCCAGGCTCCAAAGGGCTGTTCTGAACCTGCTCAGGCTCACGGAGTTGATCTGGAACTTTCCAACAAACGGGAAACTTAGCCAAACCAGTGCACGAGCAGCAAAACCTGTTGATTGTTCTAAAAGAGTCCCATCCAATAGAACGACATCGATCTTCAAATGTTGCAATGAATCGGCAAGCGCTTAGATCATATGAAAGGTGCTTTGAATGCTGCAAAACGCCGTCCGTATCACTAGCTAAGTATCTTCTGTGCAACTGTTGATCATATGTCGAAAGCTTGCGGGTACTTCTGCAATACACGGCTGTAAATCCATTAGCAAGTTTGCAAATGGAATATTTCGATTTTCCATTGTCATCCGATTTAAGATACACAGCTTTGGTATAATCATTGTCGTAATAAACCAATGTTAGCCAATTTTGTTCAGAACCAGAAACAATAGAGCTGCCGCGCCAGGTTACAAACAGCCTATTGAATTCCAGATCGCTAAAAATGATTTCCGGCATTGTGTACTTTCCCCATCCGAAAAAAACTGGCGGAGGAAGCGATAAAAGCTTGTTGCTTTTAAGAAGCCCGTAAACCTGCTGCACAAAAAACCCTTCCGGGCAGTATGATCCATCACCGAGCCACACGCTACCGTCGTGCCGTAGCAAAAACGGAATGCTACCGGTTTCTTCAAGATCATGAGGACCAGTGTAACATGGCCAATGCATCCAATGCAAAACGTGTTTTGTTTTGGTATTCCAATAAACCACAAACTTGGTTTGGGGATTAAACACAATTACGAGTGAACCCTCCGGATCAGGTAAGAGACAGTTGGCTTCGAAGTTCTGTGCAAGTACTTGAGACACTTCTACAGATAGCTTTTCCTGCCTCGAACGAAAAGGGTTGGGAATCTTGCCCGACTCACGAACGACTAAATATAAATCATCCCCAAATTTCTCAAGCACTACAAAACTCTTGCCGTCAGGCAACGCTAGCGGTGGTAGCGGTGGGCCGGAGCCGTTGCGAATAAGCAGCGATTGCTGATGGGTGGCGGCGTCCATTGGATGACTAAAAAATGTCAGTATTCGCTACCGGTTTTACCAATTTCTCAAAGTTTGCCAGAAATGTGCCAAACAAAAAAATGCATACGATTTGTATGTTTATTCGGATTCTGCATGTTACAAGTTTTTAGTTTTTACCTTTGCCAGACCATCGAATATCGAGTCCAAGGAGGACATCAAATTTACGGGTACCAGCGAGTCGTCGTGAACCAAGTTGGGATTTCTGAATTCCTCCGCAGAGTGGCCGAAGTCGTCGCGCACCACCTCCATCTCCTGGATTTCGGGGTGCTCCGCTGCCAGATGACGGGCAGAATTATTTTCCTTCGAAAATCGATTTGGGAAAATTTTCTTTCGCAGCGCAGCCTGTTTTCGTCCCAGCGAGTACTGCGTGTGCCTGAGCTGAGAAAGCTCCTCTCCTTTGGTGCTGAGCTGGTGCGAAAGAGGAATAACAACAGGTTTCTGCGCCCGCTCTTTTTCTGACTTGGCAAGTTGGCACCGCGCGTCATCAGGGTAATCGTAGCTGAGCGGCTCCTTTTCGAGCTGTTGAAAAAGGCGCAGACGAAATTCGAGACACTGTGGAGTGAACGCGGTTCGTTTGTACTCTTCAAAAGAAATGCCCATTTCTTCCCAGAGTGGAACGCGAATTGTTGGGTCATCCACCGATGGCACAAGATGCTCGGCAATTGGAAAATCAATATCCTCGGTGTCGTCGTAGCGTTGCAGCAAGGGGTCATTTGGATCAAATGAAAATCCTGACCCGGTCAGTCCAAGTTTTTCACCAAACGTGTACAAGGTCCTTACGAGGTCGCGTTCGGTTACGCGCTCGCGGCAAAAATACATAGAGTCTTGTCGCTCGAGACTCGCGTACAAATCATACTGCTCGGTAATTTCGAACATATCCGCCGTGTGGTAGGGATTCGCAAAAAAAGGCTGCTCGTCCTCCATCACATCTTTTGATTCGAGTTTCGAGTGCATGATCGCATATTCCGGCGAGCTCAATTTGTGAATGTTCGGGACCGTAAGCGGCTCGCGGGTGTCATTTTCCAGCGGCGCGTCTATCTTGAAGACCTCGAAGGTCCCAGGGTATTTTTCAGAGTAGCCCCCGACGCACTTGAGGGACGGTTGATGGCGTCTGTCGAAAAATTCACGCAGTGCTTTTTCAATCACAGCGTTTGCGGAACATTTTTCCTTTTGCAACAGCCAAGCCGTGCTGACCAAAAGAATTTCTTGGGCGCCATTAAACGATCGCTCGATTATTGGTAAAGTCATTTTGCCGTGTTTGACACAGGCGCTTTCCATTCCGACCCAGCAGGGACAGCTATGACCCTCGGTTGCCACACTTAGAATAGGCTCGTCTGAGTCAAGGGAATTTTCAGCTCTTGCGTACGGCGCGCTTGTAATTGTCCTTTCACTCAAAACTCGAATCGAGCGATCCAAATCAGCGCGCGTAAAATTCTCTCCGCCAGAGCGCGAGCGCACAAGGGCCAGGAGCTCGTCTGGGTAAAAATGGAACGAGTGGCGGTCCCAGTCAAAATTCTGCTTTCCACCAAATGTGTCGGGGCTGAGTTTTGCATAACAAATGCTGGCAGAACCGGAGCGCGCCTTCTTTTTTTTGGCGAACTCAAATAGTGCCGAACGCAGATGGTCCTCGCCGTCGCTTGTAAAATGTGGCGCAAAAGACAAAACACTTTGAATTACATGGTTGGAGGTCAAATACAATTGTGGACCCAAAGCCACCAAACATTCTGGATCGATTTGCTTTGTGGAAAATCTGCCGCCGTCGACCAAAACATTTCCGGCGATGACATCCAACAGCATCAAAATACACGCGTGTAATTTGATTTTGAGCACTTCGCGCGGACGAAATGGTCGAAATCCGGCCGATACCATTTTTTCGTTGATAAAGTGCATCGCAATAAAAAGAAGAACGGTCGTCGGCGGTGGAGCGAGCTCCAGTCCGAGCATCGCCCATAATTCGTGCACCACGGCCTGCAGCCACCTGTGCGTGTAAACTTGCGACTCGTAATTTTTTTGGCCTTCCACCTGCTTCAGGTGCTCCCCCAAAAGAGCGGTCAAAATCATTTCTCCCGGTGGCATGTTAATTACCACAAGTCGATCAAACATCGATGTGTCCATTCCACTCAAAATCAAATTTGTGCAACCCATCACGCAGCCAATGCGCTCGGCCACCCGAATAGTCTCCTGCCAGTCGCCGGTGCCGGCGCTCCACTGGGAGGCCTGCGTCACAATAACTTGGCGGTCCAAAAGCACTTTCATTGCATAGTCGCCCGTGTTGTCTTCGCCGTCTCCAAAAAAAATCTTTCGTCGCATTTCATGGTAGACATGAACCAAATAATTCAACCGCGCTCCGGAGTTGGTGCTGTTGGCCGCAGTGGTCTCGTTTGTCGACTCGCGGTAAGTGCCCGGAATTCGCAATTGACACATCATCACAAAAGTCCAGGATTTCGATCCGCCGGCTTTGCCAATTAATACCGGGCTCAAATGAATATTATATTCATGTCGGCTGGAATCCAGCGCTGCAATGTTTGCCATCTGCAATAAATCCGGACGAGCCGCGCTGAGCGTGCTGCGGTAGTGCAATAAAAATCGCGCCATCATGTTTGACAAAATATTCATCTCGGGGTCAAATTCGCGAGCTGGCTGTCGCGGCCGATTTTCCGGATTGTAAATGTCCTTCTCCTCGATAAAGGTATAGACTGCCCGCGCCGCGTCCGGCAGCTTGGCCCTGGAGCCGCGCGCATTCATCTTCCACTGGTGGATCATGGTTTTTTGGTAGATCTTGTAGATGCAGTAACGCTCCTTGGCCGTGAGCGAATTTTCTTTGTTCTGCAAAAGCAGTCGCAGCTGGCTTAAAAATGCTTTTGTCTTGGTTACCAAAATATTGTAGGCCTCGTGCTCCATCGATGCCGAGTTGTTCTCTTTCAAATACCGCAACAAATTAAATGGTGCTCTGGTTTGCAGAGGTTGAAATGCCGAGCCTGCTTCCAAAAATCGAATTCGGTTTTCAGGTTGCGCCGCGGTGAACCGGACCAAATCCTCTGAAAAAATTCGGGACCTCGTTGCAAAATCGGACATGACCGACGAAAATGCTCGGCGCCACTGTTCGGTCGCCTGAATTTCCTGCGCCATTCTTTTGGCCTCCTGCTTTGCAATTTCGAGCTCGGGCTCGGAAAAGAGGTCTCCCCGAAGCGGCTGCGAGCTGGTTGCGAGTTGCTCAGCAATTTCGCTTGCCTGGATTTTTGCTTTGAGGAGCGCAAGGTTTTGGTAGGTTCTGCCGGATACCACGCCCGGTTTGGTTGAACCCTCCCTTAAATTTGGAGTATGCTCCAGACTCAATGGAGTTTCTAGCATCGTCATCGATTTTGAAAGGCGCGGGTACAGCTCTAAAATCGGATTCGATTTCAAGCTGAGTCGGTCGGGAAAATGGCGCTGCGAAAGAATCACCGCAGTCATGGTGTTCGGGGCGAACCAGAGTAATCTTTTTGGATGCGGCGGCCTCCATCGATAAAGACCTCTCGATTTTGGGTCGGGGCTTTCGTACGACGGATTCGGTTTAAAATACACGCGGTTGTTCGCAAAAAATACCAGCGACTGCTTGTAGCTGGCATTTACTGAACGGCAGCTGACGGCGGTGGCCTGGGAAAATAGATTGTTGGCGTCCAACGGCGAATCGGCCGGACAAACGGGTCTGTTGGACCAATTATGCTCCTCGTAAAATTTGTGAACCGGAACTCCGAGGTACGAGCTCGCAATATTCGCAAATTCACTTGGCCCGACTTCCTCGATGCTTCGCCAAGGAAAACGTTCTCGCTCATTTTTTTGGAGGCCCTGTTTTGATTTCGGACTCGGCGCCTCGATTTCTTTTTTGTGGGCGCCTCGTTTTCGCTTTTCACCCCGTTTGCGTCCCTCGATTAAAAGCAGCGCCTTTTCCAAGTTTTCATCTGACTCCACCACGCGGTACGACATCTGACGCTGAATCTGATTTTTTTGCGCCTGCGTCAGCGTCACGCCCGAGTCGGCCTGGCGCATGCCGGTCATCATGTTGTCGAAAAGCAGCTTCGAAAGCTCGGCCGTGAAATTGTGGTGGGAGGTTGTCAAAAAATAAAAAGTCCAGTTGCAAGGCTGCGGCGGGGATTGGAATTGGTTATATGCGCAGAATTTGTCGCCGCTGGAAAAAATGTCTGCGAGGTACCGATGGTCCGAATTGTCGCATTCGTTGCTCGGAATAAATTCTATGGCGCACCAATGTCGTGGTGGCTCGATGTCCTCGCCTGTAATTCGCTCGTGCAGTCGATCGGCCAAAATCCTTGCTCGCGCGGTGATGTCGTCGGACTCCAATAAATCGTCAATGAACACATTAAATTTGCGACATTGTTCCTGAAGCAGCCCGTCTCGCTCCTGGGCTTTGCGAATTTTTTCCCGCAGCTTGGCTTGCAAATTTTGCTCCTCAATCTCGCGTTGCTCCTGTTCGAAATCAAAATCGTCATCCTCCTCCGCCTCGCTGTGCTCATCCTCGTTGTCCGAAGCTGCTTTGCGCTTTTTTCGTTTTTGTTTTTTGGCCCGCTTTGCAGCCCGCTTGCCAGAAGAATATTCCTCGTCGTCGCTTTCGTCGTCGACGACCGGCCGCAATTTTGGATACATGGTGCGCATGTAGCCCGCCTCGCAAATATAAGCAAAAATCCAAAGAGCGAGTTTTCGATTTTCAATTGCGCTATCGCCCGGACGGGTGTCGTTAAAGGTTCTTGCGGTCACGTCGTAATCCCTCATGTCGATTGTGAACGCCAGAACCTGACGAACCATCAACGCGCCTTTTTCATCCAGAGGCGAGTCAAGCGTGTCGCCGATCCAGTCTTTCAACTCCGCAAATTGTCTGGCCTGTTGCTGATCGTGCAAACTGGTGCTGGCGCGAAACTGCGACATGCTTGGTGATTTTTTTTTCCGTGCCTGCAGCCTCCCAAAAAAATTGCAGACCCTCTTGATAATATGGATTTCAAATGCGCCCGCCGTCACTTGGAATGAATTTCCTATTTTAATAATACCGTGTCGAAACTTGCTTCTGGTTACTTTTATTTCCCGTTGTCGAGAAACTGCGTTCAGGGCTCGAAAAAGCCTGCCGAGCAATTCCGAGAGGCGTCCACGGCCTCCGGCCACTCGGGCGAATTTTGCAATTCAATAAATGAGTCGCGTAAAAAAATTTCAGAAATCGATATTTTTTCACTCGAAAATGTCGCCAGTTGTGCAAGTTGAAGCAAAGACATTTTTTTGTCCTCTACTTCTGCTATTACCTCGTCGGCCGGAAATCCGGAATAGTACATGTAGGGCAGCGCTTGCCCCGGCTCAGCTGACAAATCCAATAAAACGTGATTATGTTGCGCCACATTTGCCTTGCGCGACTTCATGCAGCCAATTTGCATTTTGGCTCGGTCGGGCCGGGGTGCGGCATGCGAGAACAGCTCCCTGTAGCGGTAATCGGGCTCGCAAAATTCGACTCCCAAAAAATAGCACCTGCAAATATGAACCGCGGTCTCGGCGTCATTTGGAGCGTGAAAAAATACCTCACCGCTGCTCTGACCCAAAAATGAAGTTGTGATTTTTTTTTGGGCGACCTGCTCGGGGTCCGAATATTTTGGGGAAAGATGGAGAGTGAAGGTCGAATTTCCAAAATGGCCCTGGCCTACCCCAGGTACAGGCGCACAACTTTCCAACTCCCGAGGTTCCTGCAACAAGGCCAGAATTTTTGGTAGTGCTTCAAAAAATTGGTTCTTGCGATTAACTACTTGATACACCTCGTAGCAAAGCCTGTAGGCTTGCGGAATTAAATGGCTGCCTCCGTATTGGCTTTCGTCAAATTTTTCAACGACCTCCACCTTTTTTTGCAGGTGACGCTGAACCTGTGACCATACGCAACCAACCCCGTAGCCAGACGCATCAAGCGGCATTTTTGGGATTGTCACCACCGGGGTGCGCACATGTGTTCCAAAAATGCTGCAGACAAAAACAATTTCACTCGATGGAAAAAATGTTTCGACAATGTCCAACCAGTGCTGGAAGCCCAGCTGATGTGCCCAGAGCACCACGACCCTTCGTGGCCGGTGGGCCTGCGGCCCCGAAAAATCGGATTTCACGTCTTCGAAGCGGTACGGAATTATTGGAGCCAAAATACGCATTAACCACAGCTGTAGGCCGCGGTTTGGACAAATCAAAAAATCAGATTGGTAGTCAGCCCTCACTACCGATTTAATTTGGCTCGGTAAATGGACAGCTCCAATAATTCGGACGCGGGTCGAATTTAATTCGGACGCCAGACGCTCGCAGGAATTTCGAACCAAAATGTGTGGCTGAATTTTTTCGGGACAGCGAGAAAAAATTTTCACAAATTCAATTTCAGCCGAAATCATGGGACGGTCGAAATTCAAAACATGTCGAAGGTATTTTTTTCGGGCTTCCAATAGCTGCAAATAAATGGCCCAAGGCACATTCCCCAATTTTGCTTTGTCTTCCAGCCGGTATATGACAGGGTATAGCAAAGCCTTTTGATATTTTTTCAGCCCCAGGAACTGAATTAAAAAATTGCAGTCCACTGGGTCGGACAGATTTAATCGGGTCAGGCAAAGTCGTCTTACCAAGTTGTGGACATAGTCACTCTTGCTGCCGGTCACGGGCATGTCATACACACTCAATCCAAAAATTACGGAAACCAACCCCACGCTTTCCTCGTCGATGTTTTCGCTTACCAGAGGGTACAAGTAATTTACAACAGTAGAATAGGTGCCGCAATCGAAATCCGCCTTTTTTTCGTCGCTGCTCAAATGCCACAAAATCTCCTTATTGATCGGTTTAAAATTGCGCTTTTTCAGCCATGGCTCGAGCGACCTGCACATGGCTTTGTCGAGCTTCCAAAAATCGCCAGAACTCATCTGGAGGTCCTGCAAAAAAATTAGCAGGCTGCGGCTGACCGCCTGTCGACGACAAAAAATTGGCAACAGGACCCTCCAGTATTTTTTTTGTGGTCTTTCTAGCCGGCACCGGCTGCTATTTTTACAGTCACAAATTTTGCCTTCGAGGCTCCCCAACAAAAGCGTCGAGGTAAAGTGTTTAGAAAAATGTGGCAGCCTTGCAAAGTTTGATTTTTTGTCGACGACCAAAACGATTTCATTTTCGGGGTCAAAAAAATTGGCTGACTGGAATGACCCGTTTACAAACAAGTCGGTCACCTGAAATTCATACAGGTCGGTTTTCAGGTGGCAACCATTTTTCATTTGCACAGCCCGTGTAATTCTTCCTCTCACAATCCGCATTCCGGCCACCGGCCGCATTGTCCGCGCTGCCCGAAACAAATTGGCGAGATACCTGTTCATATTTGCAATTGATAATTGCACCTAGAATTTTTATCCAGTCAAATTGGTGCTTACAAAACATTTGGAAAATTGAAACAGTTTTTTTGGGGATTTGGGAAAAATAGGAAATTTACCCAAACCGTTTTTGATTTTCCATCGCCACCACCCAACCTCACGGACGCAACCTGATTATTTTGTTGGCTCTGAACTCGCAAACTTTGGGTTTCATTGACAGACATTGTTTGTGTTTTTGCCGCGAACCATGAAGTATTTTTGCAGCGCCTGCAACACTGAGTTGCATCTGATTGTTTGCGAAACGAATCCTCCAAGCTACAGCTACTTCTGTCCTACGTGCAGCAAATACGACCGGCGCCCGAAAACCATGCCTACCGACACCGAACCCACGCAGGCAAATTAGTAAAGCAACCCTTCGATTTTTTTCGGTCGATATGGTAAATTGTTTTGGCTTAATTCATTTGGGTTTGGGTTTTGTGAAAATGGCTGCAGATGTTCATCACTTAAAACAGAAATCGAGGCAGCGGGTGTTTTATTTTTTTGCTTTGGCTGTGATGAACGATCTTCCGCTAGAGCAGCAGATGAGGAAGGCCCTCAACAAGACCGGCCATGTGACGATGGATTTGCCGCTCATCCAACAGTATCGGAACAGATTCCGAAATACTCCCGGCCCGATCCCGGAGGTATTTTTGTACTTGCCTTCCGAGCCGGAGCAAGAGCAAATTCTGCCACCCAGCGACCGTGAAGCAGCTGCTGTTGTTGAGGACAAAAATTCCTTGCTGGCTTTTGTGCCGACGTCGTGATTTTTGTCGTTGCTATGTTTCAACTTTGTAATTATTCGCGATGCTGAATTAAATCCAAAAGAGAAATCCATTTGCACAAGGGGGGGATTGAACCCCCGAACCCGGAGGAATGGAGCTTAAATCCATCGCGTTTGACCACTTCGCTACTTGTGCTGCCTGAATTGTGTTTTTACGTGTTGCAAATGCCAAAGTTGGGATTGTTTTAATTGTTACAATTTTTAGTTTGCCTCGGCGCGATTACAAAACCATGTGTTTCAGTTTCACCACGCTGATCGACTGGCTTAGCGAGTTTGGACGCGGCAAAAAAATCCAGATGCTGATTGCATATAATACGATGTAAAGTATCAACAGCAGAGGCACCGCAACGCCTGGTTGCAGTTTTACGTGATACACTTTTTTGTAGTTGTTGATGATCATGTACACGGCCACGAAAACGAGCGGGTAAAAAAAATTCAGTCCGATGTAGAGCGCGAGCCGCCCTTGGCGCTTGACCATCGCCATCGACTCCGTGATCTCGGGCGAGCGCACTGCCAGCCAGATCAGAAGCATTACGAGCGGCAAGATGTGGATGTAAATGTGGCCGATGATCGTGTTCGACAGACCAAACTGCTTGTCCATAATTTCGAATAGTGTCGCATCCACGACAATAACGACGTGCACCAAAATAAACACGGCCACCACGGTCATGTACGTCGTCCACCAACCGACCAGCAGCAGCAAAAAATGCGCGTATCGAGTTCCGTCAAGGTAACATAATAAATCGACCGTGTAAAAAATACTCTGAAGCGTCCAACTCCAGTTTGTGAAATACTGGTCGTACTCCCGCAGGCCCCAGCCAAAAACCTTGGCGAGCTCCGTGGAAATTAAAAGGATGTCCCAGATAAAAATTGCCACTATGAGCCAAAGGCGCCCGACGGTGGTGCTCAACCAAAAGCTGACGTGTGTGTCGTCGCCTTCTGTGTCGCGTGCTCTGTTTGCCCAACCACCAAAAAGAACGCCGGTGTCGCTCTCGGTGTTGGCCGGAATTCCGCCTCCGACCACAATTGTGCGATTTCCATTTTTTAGAAGCACGTAAGTGTCCCTCAGGGCCTCAGCCGGGTGGACCCGGGCCGTGCGCTTGGTTTCGCTCATTCGCGGCCGGATCAACAGCTGGTCGATAAATAAGAAATTTATAGTCGGTTCCAAGCCAGACCTTGCCTATGCCCCTTGTAACTTATTTTTATTCAATCCCGTTGCAGGCCCGTTATGCAATTTTTTGTGGACTTTCCGAATTTGTACGATGAAGACTATTGGCTGCGCGAGACGGCCTCAGCGTATTTTTGGGCACGCCGAGAAAAATCGATTCGCGAGTACCTCAAGTTTTTTTACGGCGCGACCGACACAAGTCCACTTCACAATCGGGCAGGACTATTTGCTACACTTTTTGAACGCGAAAGAATTTTTTCTTTGCTGTCTGCAAAAATCACAAACCGAAAAGAGCAGCCCCCAAAAATCGCGAGTGACGCCACACTCAGTTCTGGTCTTGAAATCAAACCTTACTTGCCGCTAAAACATTCCCTTTTGCTTTGGCTGGAAAGCGAGTTGCGCGAACTCTCTGAATTTTTATTCGGCCCGCTCCCCGAGCCGCAGCTCATACATTTACACGATCCCGTACTCGTAGCTGACCCCGGCCCGACCGACTTGGAATCTTAACCTCTGGCCGGAATTCTGCAGTTCAGCGTCGGCCTTGAGCGCGCGCTTTTCGGCAGCAATTACTTTGCGAACAATTTCTGCGTAGCCGTCGCGAAGCATCTGCAACGCGGATTGCACGATGATGGCGTCGAGGCCGTCGAGTTCGAGCGTTTTGACAATCTCCAGGTGCGGCGGGGTGCGGTATCGCAAAATTATTTTTTTGTATCGCGAGTATTCGATGCCGTCCGAAAGAAAGTCAAAAACGCGAAGCGCCTCCTTGACCCAAATTTTTTCGAGCGAAATTGATTTCATGTTGTCGCGCAAGGTCGTGTCGTCGTTCAGTAAAATTGGATTGATCATTTCCAAACGACCGTGTTCCACCGTGTCCACCGTGACAATGCATGGATTAAACCGGTGAGCGCCTTCCAAAAAATACAAATCCCTCGAACTGGAGGTGTTCCAAATTTTTGGCATCGCCATCAGACATCCGAAATCGTTGCCGACGTCCAAAAGCGCGGCGTTGGCTGCCAAAACCCCGTCAACACTGGCGTAATTTTGCGCAGTGTCCGCCAAGCTGTCCGGGTCGCTTTGAAAAACAATTCCGCGCATCAATTCAGTGCCAGTTAAATCGCGGCATGCACAAGAAAAATCTTTGGGTATTTCTGACGGGCTGAGGAAGGCGGCTGGTCGCATTTTCAGGAGCGCAAAAAAGTGCCCTCGCTCGGAAAGCAGCGCTCTGCCAGCCAGAGCGACATAAATTGCGCAGAAGGTCAACATCAAAAAAATGCCCAAAGTCGCGAATGTCCGCTTTTTTTCCTTGCACCACAAAATCACTCGCTCTCCCACGGATGGGTCGTCAGAAGGCACGTAGGTCATGTTGTTTCCGACCAGCAGACCAGCCAATCCGTCCAAGCGGTTTGCCATCATGGCGTACAGCCTCTGAAAAAAAATGCGCAGTCTCAAAAATGCATGTCGTGACTGAATGTAGAGTTTTCGCATTTTTTCTTTAGCCTGTGACCAACGGGTTCGATGAACCACCAGCGCGTCCTCATGGTCGTCAAGAATCAGGTCGGGTTCCAAATCGTCGGCGAGCTCGCTACCCGCAAGAACAGATTTTCTACTTCGCAGCTCGGCCATGTCGCGTCGGCAGCGCTGTGTTAGCGCCCAAAATACGCAATTCCAAAATTCAAGCTTCCCAAAAACCCCAATTTAATTAGGTCATTTACTTCGCGGCGATGCTGCTTATTTTTCTGAACGCGTCCTGCATTTCGATATTGTCTATCACGTTTTTTCTGGTGCATAATGCGGGACTGTTCCGACGACGACGTGGATTTCTCCATGGAAGAGCTCGAGCGCATCTCTATCTCGGTCGAGGCCGCGTCGCCTGGGACGCCCTTTGATTTGTATTATTCGGACCCGGGATCTTCAAACGAAAATGCCAGTCTTGAACCAGATCAAGGAACTCAAGTTGCGCCCCTCGATGCCGACTTGGAAAAATCTGATTCAACTCAAAATGAGTGGAGTGACTCTTCTAGCATTTCAGGATCACAAAATGTCGTGGCAGTCGAGGATGAAACCCAGTCGCCACCCGAAGAGCAAAAGCTCGAGCCGCAGCCCGCGGCTGCTCTGGATGAAGACAGCTACACCGATCGCCAGAGATTTGCTGCCAAAACCCTCAGCTGCCTTCACGACAAGGACATTGGCAACGTCGAGGATTTTACCAAGACTTTGGATTTTATCCAGAAGCTTGAACACTTGTTGATTGGTGACAAGTGGAAATCCAATCCCGAGGTCATGATTCCGTTTGACGAAGTTTACGCGTATTTGGCCTTTGCCGAAATTCGTGGCGGGCATTTGATACCGATGCTCGACTTGGACGATCCTGTTTCTTCCTTTGATTCCATTAAGGCCACGGAGCAGGCGCGGGTGGAGGCGGTGCTTACCAAGCGCGAACTTGCGGTTTTACGGGACGACCCGCAACTTATCCGAACGTACATGCGAGCCAAGTGCCTTTTGCGTTTGTGCACGGATGAAAAGGCTGCCAACTCGCTGTTGCACTCTGTGATTTTTTTCGAACTAGGAGACGTGGCAACCAATGAGCTCTACGCAAATTATAAGTACGGCGAGCAGCTCAAAATCGGAAAGGAGTGGCAAAGTCTGCAACATTTGCGTGCTTTGATTTCCGAAAAGCAGAACACCGACCTCGTCGCAGAGCTTCTTGTGAAATTGCATCGCAACAACCTCGGAAATCTTGTGAACATTTATACCGTTCAGACCTCCAAAATGGCGGTGCAAGCGTGTCTGGGTTACGTTTCGTGGTCCGAGCAGCAACACATTGTCACCAAATCCTCCCAATTTTACGGCAAGCTGGGTCTCGAGCCGTCGAAGGGAAGCGAAGAAAAATTCTTCTCGCCCAACCAAAGGCTGATTGGAAAGTTCGGAAAGAATCGGCGCAGCATGTTTGTGTGCTCCATGATTTGGCTGCATCTCTCTCAAATTTTGAGCGTGAGTATTCCGATGCTCGATTTTGGCACGTGGCCGAGGCGGCCGAAAAACAAGCCCGTCGACTCGTCGCGGCTCGCCTCGATTCTCAGCTTGAGCACGGAAAAGAAGCGCAGCTTTTTGATTACGAATATGCTCTTTGGTCAGGTGCAGGTGACCAAGAAAACTTTCTTGACCGTGGTGCACCGTTGTTTGGCTGCACCGCTTTCTTTCGAGGCGCTTTTGGAGCTCTACGGAATTTTGGATTTTTGGCAAAACGATTGTAGCTCCTCCAGCATGGAGCGACACATTTACTCAATTATTCACCAGAGTGTGTGCGAGCATGCCGACGGTATTTTGAAACCCACGCTCACTCTCGCCATTACGAAGCGCGACGAAAGACTGCAATCGGACGAGATCATGCAGCAACTGAAGGATGCCCAGGGTTTGGATCGAACCGGCTACCTTGCCCAGCAAATTTGCGTTCTCATCATTCTCATGCCCGAGCAAGTGCTCGACCTGCTTTTCGAAAACGAGGAAAATAAGTTCCTCTCCGAGGAGCTGCAGCGCTGGGAGATTTTTGCAAATGTTCATGCACACGCCATTTTGCCGGCCATCAACGACGGCGAGGTATCGGAAGAGCCCGACCCGTAAAATGCCTCCCGTGCAATCGCGGACCGTACAAAAAACCTACTTTCAGAACAACGGGTCCTGGGCGCTCTACTTGAACCTGGCCAGTTTACTGCTGCTGCTTATTCTGATTGTGCTGGTAAGTCTGATTTTATGGCGTGTTTTCGAGCTGCGCAATTAAAACCAAACCACAACAAATAAACCAACTAGTGTTCCTTGCAACCCAAAATTATATGATCTAGAATTTTTTATTCACTCCGTCATTTTTGAAAGTCAAAATGGACTGGCTTGCCAAGGCTTGCGCATCGCTCGTTGGCAGGTCGGAAAATGACAATACCGGAACGCGCGAAGCCTCGTCCGACGGCGACCGCGATGCGTTGAAATCCCCGACAGTCTTCGAGCGGATTAGAAATCCAGTCGGCTCGGCGCAGATCGAGCAAAAAATCGCCTTTGATCGCGGCCTCGCGCAACTGCGAGCCAATGTTCATATGTCGTCGACGAAATGGTATGCGGTGAAAGAAAAGGTGAGACTGCATGCCAAAGCCGGTTTGAGCGACATTGAGCGGCGCGTCCTCATGACCGAATATTCCCTACGGAAAAAGGCTTTTAACGTCGCCCTCGAGAAGCTGCTGATTTTCGAAAAGCAGCAATTCCACATCGAAAGCCAAAATGGCCAGCAGCAATTCGCGGCAATGATATCAGAAATCACCAGCAAGTCGCAGGATCTTCGTCGTAAAATGGGCGATCAAATCGAGCCAGCGGCAGAAGCGGTCAATGAATACGACGACACCGCGCGCGAAACTCAGGGCCAATACAACGAATTGCTTTCGGGGCTAAGAAATTTGCCAAACGATTTTGGAGACGCCGACTTGGACAACGAGTACGATGTCGAAGAAGAGTGGAATTTGATGCTTCAGGAGTCATTGGTGGAAACTGCCTCCGTGTCTACCTCGCAAATGCCCGCCGCTACCACGTCGAGTTCCTTGGACGAAAACACCGCGCAAACGCTAGGAAATGCGGTTTCAGGAAGTTATCTAGCCAACTACATAGCTCCTACGAATTCTGCCGTGCCGGCCACTCCCCGCGCGCGTTCCTTGCTTGCCGAGCTTTCTCAAATGCAGTGATATCCAGCAAAAACAAGACGGTTTTAATTACAAATCAAATTGAAAAGACAATCGCAAAAAGTAGGATCAGTTTGGCTTTTTTTTGTTCAGACAAAATTTGCCGCAAATCATCATTTCCTACTGTGAACTGGCTCCTTTCATCTGAATAATTTGCAAACCGCAAACCAATTAAAAAAAATCATTCTGAGTTAACCAAAAACATGGTTCAAAAAATCAGATGCAGCACCTTGTTGCGGCTGGACCAAAGTTGATTTTGAGAAATTCCAGAAATCATTTCTGTTCGCTAGGAAATAAATTAAGATACATCCAAAAAATCGGAACTGCGCTTCTTAACGCAACGTATAATTCCTAACAGGCTTTCGAGTGAAAAACCACGCTGGCCTCGCTGCTGCAACTGTTTGTAAAATTGTAAGTGAATTTTTTTTGGGAGGCATAAACCATGCGCACCATTTTAGCTCGCCCTAAACTTGTGGACTTTGGCTTTTACATCTCGGCCTGGCAGGCATTCTGGCGCGAAGCACAACTTCTACGCGCACAATTTCGCTGCGCATGGACGGACAGAGCAACACAAAACCACAAAATTACAAAACACCTTTCATCCTTGACCGACAAATTAATTAGGAGCTTTTGCAAATCAATTTTGAGCGGCTCTCTTATTTTTGCACAATTCAGCAGGTCTGCATTTTGAGCGCTTGCCAATGGCGGCCCCTTTGAACGCGCCGGCTCGAAACAAACAAAACGCCACAAAAGCCCGCTTCGAAGCACGGCGTTTTTCGCCCTACCCAAAGCGCCGCAAAAACACGCCGGCTGAATTTGATTTGTGTGGAAATCGTCTCAGCAATTCGCTCGTTCCGGTTTCGATTACGAAAACCTACAAAAAACTCTGCCGGCGAACTGAAAATGGCGAGGAATCCAAAAGCCGCTCCAAATCGGCTTTAAGGGCCGCGTCGCAGTCGCTTGATGAATTTTTTGAGAGCCGCGCCGAGCAGGAAAAATTGGACACCCGAAAACAAATCTACAGAATGGTACAACTGGACTTGCTGCGGAGCTATGGGGTCGAGCCCACGTGGCTGGGCGTGGGCCAGAGAACGCCGCGCGAGTTGGCGCTGGCGAACCGCAGGAACAAGCAGGCGCTTCTGACACGCGGAAATTACGTTTTGGAATTGGGCGAAGAATACGCGGGCGTCTATATTGAAATAATTAACATTGCAGCTACCTTTTCTTTGGGAATCACAAACATCAACACTCGAGGGTTTTTGCTGGCCTGTGGCGGAATCCAGGGCCATTTGGGAATTCCCCAATTTTTGGCATGCAGTGTTTGTCTGGCTCTCGAACATCATGGCAAAGTGATTTCCGTGCGCATTTTCGAGTCTGGAATTGTTTCGATTACCGGCGCAAAAAGCGAAACCGAGGCACTGATCGGGGCGCATCTCTGCGTTCGCTATCTCAGAAACCACGGCGTGGATTGCAGCGTTCTGAATTTCGAAATCGTTAACGTGGTGTCCGTATTTAATTTGGGCCATTTTGTCGACATTGTTAAAATGAGCGACGATTTTCCACGCACCAACCTGGCCAAGTACATCCGGGCTTCGCGACTTCCGGGCCGGAGCGGTTTGGCGACCGAGGCAACTTTCCACACAGCAATTGAAAACCCCCCTATGCTTCCAACAATTCCAGACATCGACATACCTTCTGTCCAAGAACCGTCCCTCGACCAACTGGCGCTTGTGTCGCTTTCTACCGCCCTAGGTGTTCGAACCAAGAAACACTGGTCCGATGACCCGCGGGATTTTCCGTACAGCGAGCCGGAGGTGGGCAAAAACAGCAAATTTGCAGCCATCGTTGTTCATATTGACAAGGTCGAATTTGCCTCTGGAATTTGTTTGAAGCCACCTGCCATTTCTCTGAGCTCTGCCGGAACTGGTGTTTGCTGCGGCGCAAAAAACATCGAGCACGCCCGGCATGCCATGGAGCGCGCAGTAAGAATTTTTAGACGCTACCGCACCACCGAGAAATTCAGCCCCAAGCGCACGCGAGACGCTTTCGGAGCAAACATCGTGTCGGACGTCCGAGGAATTATGGCGCAGGTTGCCGCGACTGTTGCCTGGGAACAGGACCAAGCGCGCGCTTCTGATCCCCTGAATATCGGCCGGCACTCTGACGAGGACGCCGAGGACGGCGAGAGCGAATGCATTGCAGCCATGATCGAGAGCGGCGCGGCCGAATCATTCATGGGCGCGTGCATCAGCGATCTTTTTATGTGCGAATTGCAGGAAGAAGGCGTCGCAGGCATAACGCTGGTGCATCCCGACTCGCCGGGCGAAGGCGACTATTAAATATGTTTTGAGAATTACAACCAATTGAATTTATTTGGCGGTGTTGAAATGCTGCTAAATCAGCTCGTTGGACAATTTACCGGCTTCCTTCAGCTCCAGGCGCGCCAGCTGCAAATGGCGGGCGACGTTATGCAAGAAAGTCTCCCCTTCGCTATTTGGCAAATAACGCAGCGCGTTGTCAATCAAAGAAAGTGCTTCGCGATTGGCCTCCCTTAGCGAATCATGTGCCATGGTCAAACTCGCCATCAGTTCTTTGGCTTTGAACTGACGATGGATTTTCTTCTTCCAAATCAAAGCGCTCATCTTATCAAAAGAAGGCGGGCACTTGGGAGGCTTTTTCTTGTCGAATCGTTCCAATGTGCCCTTGGCTTTCCGCGGCCTCAGCTTCTGCAAAACCTCCTCGCCATTTGCTTGGCTTTCTTCTTTGACGCACGAGTCGTCGACATCCTCGATGTATTCTTCGTCGGTGTCCTGAATGTCATCGTCATCAAACTCGTCGTCATCGTCTTCATATTCAGAAGAGTCCTCAACGCTCTCGGTGCCGGAGCCTTCAGTGCTCTCTTCTTCGGAATCACCCAGAGCCTGATCCTCGACTTTCACGGGTTCCGGACTAATTGGAGGCGAGCTCGAAATCTGGTCTTCCATGGTGGCGAGAAGCACGTCGAGCAAGATAAAAACACGGAAAGCAAAAAATAGTTTTGCCCCTTTCTCGCGTTTAGTTAGGAGATTTACTTTGCCCGCGCAACCACTTCAAACCAGATCAACTGCCTCGTCCTCCCCGTTGAAGTTTTCAAGCTCTTCTTCTAAATCCCTATTCTCAGCCGTGGCTGTAATAAATACGCTATAAAATATCCAAACAAAAAAACACGACACGCTGATGGCTGGAACGGGCTCGATTAAAAACCAAAATCTCAGAACCAAGTAAAAAGAAACAACCAGAACAAAGGCTCCAAACCCGTGGGTGTACATGACCGTGGTTGCTGGTGAGACAATTCGCTAAACTGACGAGTTTTATAACTACAAAATTTTTAGGACAATTATTGCTCTGCGCGTTGAACTCCGTGCACAGCAACTTGAAGCAGGAGCTCCTGCCTGTGCCTGCAAAGGTCGATCGAAATTCGTTCGATTAATTTTTCCAGTTCTCTGTAGCTGACGCACGACTCAAATTGTCTTCGAAATTTTGATATGCGCTCACATGACCCCGTAACCGAAAAAACCAGAAGCAACGGCCGCGAGTCCACCATGTACATTGTAGATGTTGCCTGGATATATTGCTCCAGCAGCATCTTTTTTGCGACGCCAACGCAGGACGTGAGCGGCCTCACCAAATCCATTAGCAGACTTGCAGCTACCAAATTGAAAATGTCGATTTCGTAGGACAATATTTCCAGTTGGCCCTCCACCTGTCCTTGGCAGGCTATGGAAAAGGAGCCCGCGCATACTCCGTTGAGTTCGATCTGAAAGTACGGTCTCACCGGGTTATAGCCAAGGTCGCATAAGGTATGCTCCAACAGTCCGGACTCGTTTTTTTGTGTGAAGCATATTTTCTTTGGAGGCCCTTCTGTGGAAGTCTGCGTTTCGGCGGTGCGACCCCAAAGCCAGTGGAAATTCGACATTTTGTTCAAGGTCATTGAAAAGACGATGTCTATAAATTGCACTCGTAACTTAGTTTCGAATATATTTATTGCTTCATACAGCGCGAGCAAAAGTTCGGTCTACTCGGACGCCTCCGCGACCTTGACGCGTTTCTGCGTCATGCGCTTCGGAAGAAGGTAACAGGAAGGCTGTTGTCGACCGCATCCGCCGAAAACAACGTTCCCCAAAAGCTGGTTGAATTCTTTGTCGTTCTTGATGCCCTTGATCAAATGGTTCGGCGTGATGCGCGAATTTGCCTTGGAGCTCTTGTCGTCGTGGCGTTCGTTGGCTGCCAAAGTCAAAAGCTCTTCGAGAAGCTTCTCGACCATGGACGTGACAACAATGCCGCATGAACGCGACTTGCGTTTGATGGGTGACTCGGCGGAAAGAATCTTGTCGATGCGGCTCACCGGGAGAAGAAGTCCGGTGCGGGTTGACATGGAGACCTGCGAGCGCTTGGCGCCGGCCGGTTTCGCAGCGGGAGCTGGCTGGGCGGTGGTGGTGGTAGTCTCAGGTTGCGACATTGCTTCGCGGTCGATGGGTGAGTGGTGAGAGATGCGGCGGTCACTGCAAATGAATTAATTTCCTTCTGAAATTGTGCGGGTCGAAATTCTAAAGAGGCTATTTAATTTGCAGTTTATTTGCTTTTCCGAATATCGGTGTTCAGCTACAGTATATCGAGGTTTCATGAGGCCATATTCGCCTCGTTTTGTTCGCTCAATAAATCGACCACGTATGTGGTATATTGTGTCTGAAAATAATCCGAGCTCATATAATAGTACAATTCTTGCGGCGTCTGAATCGAGGCTGACTCGGGAATTATCCCGGCCTCGCGCAGGGAGCGAATGACCATTCTTGCGCATGTTTCTTTTTCAGGGTCTGTAAAGCAGCTGATGCCGCAAAAAAGCGTGTCAAGCAGCCCCCAGCGGTCATATTCTCGGTCAAGACGCTGCTGCGACGCGGTCCTGATGACTTTTTCGCGGTCCGCGCCGACCAAGACAACGTAGTGAATGTAGATTGATTTGAACGGCTTGTTGACGGTGGAAAAGGAGCCTTCGCGAATTGTAACTCCAGCGGTGCTGTTGCCGCCCGGAAAAGAGATTTCGACATGGTTGATCGATCCTCCCAGAAATGCGGTGCAGCAATTAAAACATTCGCTCCTCGCCTGCAAATCGCGGTTGCTGTCTGCAAAAGAAACGATTACGTATTTTTTCCTTTCCTCGGCCACCAAATTTTTGCCGCTTAGTGCGCGAGATAAAATCTGCTTAGGTTCTAAGGTCTGCACGGCCAAAACTGGCTCGCCGACGGACTCCACCGGCCGGTACGCAGCCATGCAAAATCACCTTATAAATTTCCTAACTAGCCCGGATTTTGCTAACCTAAAAAAATATGCTATTCTTACGGTTTGACTTGCTTTGTACTGGCCTACGAGTTTCTGACGCGGATTTATTTGGCGTCGTCGCTGCCGTTGGTTGGTTTTATTCCCGGTTTTTTTTTGACGCGTGATGGCCTTGTCTTGGTCTTGGTGTTTTGAAGTTAATACCAAGCGGCCGCCGTTGCCGTACAATCAGTTCGATGTTGCAACCTTGATACTTTGGCTGTTTTCCGGAATTTGGCTTTTGGTCCTGTCGCTGGTGGCGCTTGCGAAATGGCACAGTCACCGCTTTCGCGGACTGAACGTCGCCTGTTTGATGATCTTGAATCTGGGCGGATTTATCCAAATATGCGCGGTGATTTTTAGCGACGGCGTTCTGGTGGGCATTCCGATTTTCGACGCCATTCGCAATTTTCATTGTAGCCTGTGGGACTACTGGGCGGAATTTGCGTTTGGATTTAACGTGTGGTTTTGCGCCTTGGCCTACCTGGCTTCCACAACATGTCTGACGGAGATGTTCGACCGCTCTGATTTTTCTGTCCAAAGCGTCCGGGCCTCGGCGGCTGCGGTGGTTTGCTTTTTCTCATTTCTGGTTTTGTGCCTCTGTGTTGCATCGGAAATCGGTGGCTTTGTGAAATACGACGAACTACTCGACATTTGCGTTACACACTGGCCGCTGAAACTTCTCATGAGCATTTATGCTTTTTCGTGCCTGATCTTTGTAATCGCTATATCCATTGCTTTGCGAAAGGCTCAGACTCACTACTCGAGAATGCTTATAACTCCTTTTCGAACCATTGCCGCGATTGGTTTGCTTTCTTTTGTTCTGTTGTTAGTCGTGAATCTCACAAACATTACGGTGTACCCAGCCGGACGGTTTTTTAACGCACTTGGCGTTTGTTTGCTCATACTACTGGCAAATTCGATTTTCTACCGCGACGTTCTTATCGACATTTTCAAGAACAACTCAGATGCCATTGTGGCGCTCGGTATCGAGCTTGAATCACTTGACAATTTGCATCTCGACAAAACTGAGCAATTTCGACGCGACGGATTCGAGAGCAGCATTATACAGCTTTTTGAACGCGAGACGCGGCTAGTTACACTGCCTCGCAGCATACTTGAACTTACCGAGCTGACAAGCATTTGTGAGGTTATTCTGCGGGAAATGAAACTGAGTGCAAAATTTACCATCGTTTCTATCGAAGACGATGACGATATCGCACCTTCGGAACGGCAGCCAGGTCTCGTTTACGACGCAACGAACTTCAATCCGGTGGATGACGAGTTCGAACTTCCGGTCGCCCAAATTGCGGCCTTGGCCAACACACTCGCAACCACGGAGGACTCAAAACTCAATACTCGGGAAGCATTCGAAAAAACGTTGCTCGTACTTCTGCAGACCCCCGGTGATCCGCAGCGCTACATCATCCCGATGCCTACCATGTGCTACACCGTCTTACTGAACGCTGAAGCCAGTGACGACGAATACCGTTTTCTCCGCGACTGCATTGTAAGGATAACATCTTTTGTATTGAGGGCTTACAAGAACAAACAGTAAAATCAAGCTTTTGCTCAGTTAAAAGTGTCTGCCGTGGCAGGTAGATTTCTCGGCGGTCGATTGGACACTCCATTTTGTTGTCGAGCTCGCAAAACGGCCGCCAAAAAGTACTTAATAACTCTGTCCTGCTCAACAATTTGATTGTCTGTCGCATCCGTAGCGTTGATAACCAATACCAGAGCGTCACTTAGTTGCGTTCTTAGCGATCTCTTTGCATCACCTGCAGCGTCATCTTCTGTAATCGGCAGCAACTCTTCCCAAAGACGATCCATTTGGTTCATAGTCGCAGTGAAGTAATACTTGCTCTGAATAATGAGCACGGCACGCGGACGAACTCCGTTTTCTGACGGCACAAATCCCAGGTTTTCCAAAATGCCTTTTTTCAAGTTGTCATAAATGATGACAAATCGCGTGGGTTTTGTGCTGGGATTTTGTGCTTGTGCAAAGGCTTTCAATAAACCGCGATCTCCGAATTGTATGAAAGCAGGTTTTCCGATATTTGAGTATCCTGTATCGTACATGGTATCGGCCCAAATGATGTTGATATCAACGTCCCGCTGGGAAGAAGTAGCCAGAATGTGTACCGGACGAACGCCGTCCATTTGAAGTGCAGCCTCCAGTTCACGAACTTTTTGTTCAGGAGCAACTTGGTTTTCAACAAATCCGGAAGTGGAGTATTTGGCCTTTAAGAAGTGATCCGAGCCATTGTCACGTGGTAACGATGGAGGTGCGTCTCCAACTAAGTTCAGTAGCTGAACAGCCTGATCAGTGTTTTTGATGGGCCGATCGAAGAACTTGTGATTCCTTGCGTTGTAAATCGTGTTCAAAAAAAAGCCAAGCATATTCTTGTTATGTTGTCTTGAAGGGCTGCGAACGTTTAAGAAAATAAGGGAATTTTGCAGAGTACTTCTCAAGAAACCCGGTACTTCGCCGTAGAACCATTCGCTCAGTTGCTGATCGCTCAACCTTACGGCCTTTTCTGCTCCCCAGTAGAGCCAATTGCCAATTAACAACATGTAACTGGGGCGACTGGGAAATCCGACGAATCTTTGAGCTTGGATTGCGGCAAGGTCGCGTTGGTCTACGAACGTGGCATAAACAAACGAAGCTGGCCATTGTTCGCTGGTTTGCTGATGTAGTGAACCAAAAACCGATGATAGATTGGTTTGCGGGAGCTGACGGGCACGCGCTTGTTGAATGCGCTCTTCGGGATAGAGGCTGAGGGCATAAAAGTCGGCTTCCGGTCTAGTGAAAATACCAATCGGAAGTGTAGCTTTTTGAACCTCAAAAGAAAAGCCTCTGATGTTTGCATTGTTAAACCACTCCGTAAACTGCTCTTCTGCTTTGCCTTGTGCAATATCCGTTGGCTCTCCGATGAACTTGAATTGAACTCGTTCTTGTCGTAATGCTGCCGGATCGACGACTGCTGCTGCTTGCTCGGTGTCGGCAAGTAAAGTTTGCAATTGTTCAGTAGCCTGAGCGGCCAACTGAGCTTGTTGTTGTGATTGTGAACGGGTCAATAAATCAGCGCCTCCTTCAACATCCATTTCCGCCGAGCTTCTTGCATCCCGTCGCGCCACTTGAGACGCTGTTAACGAGTTTCGGAGCGCCTGGATGGTGTCCCGAATTTCTTCAGTCGGTGGTGCGGGGGCGTTGGGGTCGTCTAGAGCAGCTTGCAGCGCACCGACTGTCGCTATCATGTCTGAAGTAATCGCCGGCTCCTCTTCTCCATCATCGTTTTCGGCAGTAGCTTGCGAGCTGGCTGCAAGTGCCTCGCTCAACTCTGCAGCTTGAGCTGCCTGCTCCGCCAAATTTGCGGTAGCGCCAGTGTTCGAAGCTTGCGGTCCGCGGACACCACTTGCGGTCGGCGGTGGGACTACCGGTAATTGTCCCAAACCCTGTTCGGCTCTTCTCGAGCGTTGCGGTCCGCCGAGCCCACTCGCAGTGGCGCTAATGTTCGATGCTTGCGATTCGCGGACACTGCTTGCGGTCGGCGGTGGGACCACCGGTAATTGTTCCAAAGGCTGTTCGGCTCTTCTCGAGCGTTGCGGTCCGCCGAGCCCACTCGCAGT
>VFSW01000019.1_pt1 | contig 170217 bp, 145 predicted proteins | sample 5358111 | NCBI WGS metagenome assembly VFSW01 (sample SAMN11554181, study PRJNA540505) | mine drainage metagenome | isolation source: sediment from site ElyBrook_90M | place: USA: Ely Copper Mine, Vershire, VT | collected 2017 | reverse complement strand
GGGTGGGTGTGTAGGGCAACTGGGTTTGCTAATTACCAAAAGTGCGTTTTAAAACACATTTCCAATCGTAAAAATGGTTCTAAAAAAATTGCTAAAATCATTAATACCTTTTATTGCGGTTCGTTACTTTTGCCTGGCCGAAAGCCAAAACCTGATGAATTTAATCCGAGTTGTTCTCAGGTTCCAAATAAGCGAGTTTCGGGTTGTGATCCAACGCGAATTTTGTTGGGTTCACATGCAGACGAAGATTGATAACAGTCACTGCGTCGTTGTTAAAACTCTCTTCGTCTTTGACAGGGTTGCTCAAAACCTCAGCTTGCTGCATCAGTTGAGTAACCTCGAGCCACGCTTTGTCCCGAGTATTTTCTCCAGGCTGCAGGTCAACGCCGGGCTTTACGCTCACGTAGACATTGGCATGCCAGAAGACCAACTCTCCTACGGAGTAATGCACTCCATTCTTCCAGGTTCCGACTGTCGACTGAGCCGGGTTGGCCACGGCGAGCGACAAAAATATGAAGGTCGCTACTGAAACCAAAACCGTGCAAACCATCAGAAAGATGGAAAACTTGACGCTTCTTTTTCGATTCTCGTCCAAAACATGTCCGACGGTCAACAGCGTAACCATTTCATCCCCCCGAACAACATGGCCATTTTCTGGCTCGTCAAGGTTGATGATAACGGGCGGATTCCGAGTTATTCCCGCGGAGTGATCCATGATGACACTGTCTGGCTAGCTAAAACCAAAAATCAAACCCCCAAAAATTTTCAACATACTTCTTTTTAATTATTTAGTGTATTTTTAGTTGGGTGCAAAGTAAAATCAAATTGGTGATTCGTCCGGTTCGAATCGGTTTACGGCTTCTTTGTGGTCAAGAGCGTCCATCAGAATTTTGATTTCGCTCGGCGACCTCAATGACCATTTCTTTTCAGCCGAGTCCTCCTCTTCCAGGTCCAACAAAGCGATTTCAGCTCGAACCTCCATGAGCAAAATTCCCAAGGTATTCTGGCCGGTGCCGTCCCTTCCCACGCCCCAGTACTTGTCGTGCGGTGACGCCTCGATGAGCTCCTGTTCGCCGGTGGAAAGCAAAACGTCGCGACAAATTTTGCTCAGTCTGAATTTCAGAAGCAGGCAAAATTTCATTTGCTCGCGCTTTTTCGCGTCCCAATCGGCCCGAGGTCGGACGCCGAGATTCAGGTACTTCTGAATTACAGGGTTCAAAAGTCTTTGCCAAGGCCAGCGATTGGCAATGGTTTGATTTGCCAGCAATTTGGCTTTGAAAGGCGTTGAGGCCTTTCGAATCAGTTCGGCATACTCTCTCGAGGCCTCCGTAGAGCTGCTGTGCCAATACTTCAAATAGTGATACACATGTTCAGACGTGGCAAATGTTTTTTTGCCCCAAACAATTGGCTCGGGAAACACAAAAAAATTCGAGAGCTCGCCGAACGCGCCAGAGGCCTCGAAAAATTGCACGCTCATGCTTCGGTTGTGGATTCACTAAAAAAATGAGGATACTGTAGAAAATCATCATGTAGCTCGTATTTAAACAAGAACATCAGAAAATGAAATACTTTACTGGAATTTGCGCTGTACTGCCCACCGGCTCTTTTCTTTTTTTCCTGGCTCATAATGTCGCAAGACAATATTCAGGTTTTGGTGGCGCTGCGAAGTGCCATATCCATGTCTGTTATTTTACACAACGAAATCAAGGAGGTTTCGGAACGCCTGGCTGTGTTAAAGCCAGGTGGGCTGTCGCCGGTGCGCTCGGCTGAGGTCGTGTTGTCGGTTGCAAAATTGACTATGCTAAACGACCTTGTACGCAACCACGCAAATGATGTATTGGTTCAAGTTGCATCTTTAAATGGTCTTACAAGGGAAGGTTTGGTGCAAACTGTCTCGGATGCACAAAAGTCGGCTAGCGAAAAATCCTCTTGATTGATGATAAGTTGCCAAAATACGTGCATATAGTTTATTAAACCAGTTGCAATAATTTCACTCGACACTTTGCGGGATTTTTCGACTCTAATTTCCTTTGTCGATGGCTGACTCGCACCCGCCGCCCGACATGACTGCGGATTGGTTTGATACCTTCAGGAAATTGAGCTCTATTTTTCAGGGCAGCACGTCGGACGAAACAGACCGCGCGTGGCGCAAACAGATATCAACGTGGGGTGATTTTATCTGGTTCAGCGTTTTTGTTGGGGTCACGATAGCGTTCCCGTTTGTAGTTCTTCACATTTGCACGTCCAGGACGTACGTGTACGTTTTGGTACATTTCAAAGCAGACGAACTGCTACACCGAGTAACGGCGTTTTTGGTAAACCTGTTGCACCCGGACATGCATGTCGTAAAAATTCATCCGGTGGAGTCTTTGCACTTGCCGTCCTGGCTACTTGCAAGTGTGACGCTTTTTTGCTTTCTCGAGATTTGGTTGATGAACATGAAAAATCTCGAGCGTTACCTTGAGAAAATGTACCCAACCGCCGACCAAACAAGCTTCGAAACCGAATTTCCATGGATTTACATTCCCTTGCAGGAGCAGCTTCATGTCATATTTCTAGGCGTGTGCATGCTCAGTTTATTACGACAGGTTATTTTCCTGAGTGTTGAGTACTGGCTCAAAAAAAGTGGTCCAAGCTGGTATTACTACCTCGAACTTGTGAATATGCTTGCTGTCGCCGGCTACTGCGTGTTACTTTCTGCTGTTGTGATTTTCTCGAACAGAAACAAGAAAATACTGCGACAGACAGATTACAACCGGGTTCAGCCCGACGTAGCGGACGACACCCGCGCCAAAACCGATTAAATTCGGCTTCAAACCAGCGTCTGCTCGCTCGTGCCCGGGGGGGCCGCGTCCGTCGTCGAGTTGTGGAAATACCTGTCGCGCAGGTTCGCATGCAACACGAAATAGCGTCTGTCGGGCTCGTCGGCTGTCCAAATAATTTTGCAAATACACGAGACAATGCGCATAACCTTTTGTATCGTTTCCTCGCTGCAGTGGCGGCTTTTCAACTTGTAGTTAAAATGTCGCTGGCTGATGCGGCCTCGTCGAGCAAAGTACTCAATCAGGCGCATGCGGTCAAGGCACTCTGGCTGAGGAAAGCTTACGCGTCCTAAACGCGTCATCGTAGCCGGTCGGTGGAGGGATGCAGCAACGGTCGGAATTCGAAAAACGGAATTTCAATTTGTAGAAAGTACCAATAATTTATTGCGTCATGTTTTGCGGTGCTGTTGCAATTTTTCTAGAACCGCAATGTTCACCTTCTGCAGCTTGTGTTGCGAGCAGCTTGCCACCCGGTATGCGGTGTACAGCGACGGGGTGTACACGGTGGACATACATTTCTGCCGCTGGTGCCATCCTCCCCCGATTTACAACGGCGAGTACCAGCTGTTGCAATTTAAATCGGGGCCATTCAAAATCGATTTGCGAAATTTATTCCACGTGGGCTGAATGTGTCACTGGGTTTTTTTGAGTATGGCCTCCACCTTTTTTCTTTCGGATTCCGTCCTTATGGCTTCGACGACACCGAGCACAACAAGTACCACGAACACCAATACAAAAATTCCAAATGTCACGACCAGCGCCACAATCATGGTGTTGTACTCGGAATCGCTTTGTGGCTCCATAAAGTCGGGCATTGGTGTGGGCACCGCGGTTATGTCATAATTCAAAATGTCCGAAGGCTTGCGTATCGCTGGCGGCACGACCGACGAAACCGCAACGCATTGCAAATCGAGCGTCGACGTTTTTACGTTGTTAATGTCCAACGGGCCATTAATTGGCAGGAGAGTAGAACTGCAGACAGCGCCGTCGACTACCTGTCCTTCGACGTTAAGGGTAATATTTACAAGCAGACACTGTTGCGCGGGGATCGGAGTGGTGGTAATTGACCCGCCGCCGGCGACTGTGACACCAGCTCCTCCAACGCAGGTACTTGAAATAATGTAGCTCGATTCGTATTGTGACTCGTTGCAAACTTGCAAATAAATGCTGCCATTCTTAGCAGCGGGATTGGCGTCTATCAAACACGAGCTGCCCGATGGCTGGAACGTTCCGTACGAAACTGAGCCGCGGGCTTGAACCAATTGGCCATTGAATGCCGCCGTCCCGCGTATTTGTATGTTGTTTGGTAACTGCATGCGCATCGTGGTTTTGTCAAACCAAATATTCGGTTTAACCCGGTTGAATTGCGGTGGCAGTACGCCGCTTAAAGGCGAGTCGGCATTTCCGTTGGCAGCATACTGTTGCATGAGGTCCTGGCACGGGGTCACGATTGGGAGCGAAAGAAAGGTGTTTGGAAATTGGGGCGCGCATGTGAGACCCTTGGACATGCCAGTCACGATCTTGTTAAATTGAAACCCTTGGATCGTGTTAGTTAATGGAAGGGTCTGAGCAATTTGAGACGATGCTTTGCTAATTCCCAGCGAAGATGCAATATTCAGAATCAGACTGTTGAAACCGGCCGAGGTCGCAAAACTCTGCGTAACGCCAAGTTGTGTGCATCGATCTCCGATGGCTTGAGCTGCTGTGCTATTGATAAAATACGCAAAGCTGTACGGGTCAACAGTGGTACTGCCACGCATGTAGGCTATGTTTTCTGGAGTAAACGTGCGGTAGGACGGATCGGAAAATGCAGACCAGGGATTCTGGCCGGGATCCGCACCCGGAGGCACCATGGTAAAATTCAGAATGCTGTCCCGTGTGCTGCCGCAGATAACCACAAAGCCCTCGACATACGGGCCAAAGTATCCATCAGGAGTCGGTAGGTCCTGGATAGAAAAAAGAAAGTCGCCCTCGGGCGTGGCCTGTGTAGAGCCGACTCCGACGTTCGGCAAAATCAACGTCCGCACGGTTTGGTTGGCGACGACGGTGACGGTCAATTTTGTGGAAAGCGTCGGGCGAGGACTGACTCGAAACACGCTGCAAATCGGGCCGACCTCAACCGCAGCAGATGTGGTTTTGGCAAAATACTTTGCGTCATTTTTTTTCTGGTCCTTTGTCTTCCAAGTCGCCGAAACATAATTCATGGTGACGCCCGGTGTATCAAGTTCGGGGACGGGCCCCACGCACAGCGGCGGCGCCGGCCGTGAGACCGTCGAGTCGTCAACCGAGTTCGGGAACACGCTGCTATTCGGGTAATCGGAAGGGGCGCATTTGTAGTACTGCTTGGCGTTCGGACCAAACCAAGCCGCATTACGGAAGGTCGAATTGGCAAAGTGATTCACATTCTGCACCGGGCCGCTGAGAACCTGTATGTTTTGCAGGTTCATCGACGTCGTATCAGTGACGGTGTTTGGGTCGATGGCCGAGGTCACGGTGTCGCTAAAGTATGCATAGGGGATGTCTTGATAAATCGGCACAAGGTTGTAAACGAGTGTCGGCGGTGTGGCCGTGAAAGTCAAAGTGGCGTTAGTTGACGCCGTGCAAAGCCCAAGGATGTCAGGGTCGGTGCAGGTGTCTGCCGTGCCATCCTGAGACCCTCCGACTTGCGGCAGTGATGTCAGCTTCACGTCGAACGATACCGTGTTCCCGGAGCCAGAATTCGGATTGATTAGCAAGTTAAGAACCGTAGTGACAAATTCTGTGCCCGGATCCCCGCACTTAAAAATCAGCCCATTTTCTGGAATCGACAGACACGTGACACCGGTCTGAACAGAAATCACCTGTTGCTGCTGAGACAGCAAACACGAATGCAGCAGGACCGCGCAAAGGACGAGCAAAAAAATTCGCATTTCCGACGCCAACCAATCACCGTCGCAAAAATCGAAGTCGATTTTAATCGCAAGTTGTCTGGAACAATTTTGACATGCAAAAGTCAAATTCAATTTTCGATAATTTTTGGAAATGTCACCCAAAAAATGTCGTTTGGCGACGCATTTTGCGCTTGCTCCCACGCTGTGGCTGAAATTTTTCCATGTCGAAATCGTCGTCTTTGGAGTCGGGATTCGGCCCGATGCTTCGTCGCGTTGTCAACAGCGGCCGCATAACGCGCTCTGCGTTTCACCCGTACCAGCGCGATTCCCATCCCATGCCTCCTGCCGCGATCACGCGCGCTATACACATAATCATGGGCGAGCCTCGTGAGAATCTCCCGGGCCAGCCGCTTCTTGTTCAAGTTACTCCGAATGCCCGGCGACCTGATATTTGCAACAGCAAGAGCGCGCAGATTCAGGTTATGCCGAATTTGATGCGATTGTTGCCCCCCTACTCGGCCATTGATTCGCAACAGTCGACAATCGACACACTGGAGAACGCGCGTTTGGTCGCCTCGAACGTGTATAAGGAGATATCCGACGCCCTTCGATTTATGGAAGGCGAGGGCTACGAGGTGGAATTGTCAAAAGTCGTTATGAACACCTGGTATTCGCTGTCGTCCAGGGCACAGCCAGACTCGGAGCACTATGATTCTCAGCCACTAGACGATCTTGTTCGCGAGCACTTGTTGGTCAGCTCGATCGCCGTTTTGATATGCATACAACTTGGAAAGGCTGCATCTCAATTCAACGAAGAGATGCGAATTTCTGGGCTTTATCAAAACGAGCTTTTTGAAGCATTTAGTGTCATTCACTATTTCAGAGACGTCATGCGTGTGATGTCGTTTTTTTGTCGCTATTGCGACGTGGACGTCTTGTGTGGCCCAGCCGTTTCGGATGAGGAGGTAGCCCCAAACACAGTTATTTGCATGTCCCCTGTCGGCCTGCTCATCGCAGTAAATCATCCGATGGCCGAGCGAGCCTTGTTGGAGCTTTTGAATTTGGGTCAATACTCCTCTCGTATAATCGGCTTCAAAAATGCCATTGATTATCATAGAAGTTTTCGCGCAATTGTTGCAGCTTTGATTCGGTCTTTGCAGAACCGTTACCACACGCAATGTTCGGCAAAGGCGGTGGTGGAATACGGTGATATGCCAGCTGCGGCCGACCGCTCGGAGCTGTTGCTGCATCATCCTGACTACGCGATATTGGCTTCCAAGATGGATGTTCCTCATCAAAGTGTAGGCCGAATCTCTTGGAAGATCATCGAGGTTCTTGCGCGTCAGAGATTGGATATGAGGAATTACCAATCGCTTTTGCAAACCCTCATGTACGGTTCTTATTCGGCTCGCGATGTTTTTCGTACCACCGAGACCGTCAACCACCTGGCTGGCTGGTTTCGCGTCGACAAAGTTGAGCCCCTCGAGTTTCTATCGGTAAGCTATTCGTTTTTGCGGACCGACGGCCCGGCCAGCGTCGAGCGTTTTGATGGCAAGAAATTGACGCAGCCTTTGGCTCGTTCGCCCTTGGATAACATACATACTTTTGCGGCTCTTGCTCAGACTTTATTTTCTTTGGTATCTCTGAATCCGCTCTGTTGCGCGGGATCGGCCGCAGTGGTTCAGTATCTTAATTACATGAACTCGCATTTGGCTTTCGGTTGGCAACCTACTTTGCAGTCTGTGTTCATCAATGTCGATGACGCGCTGGAGCCGCGCAACGGTCTGGAGCTGTTGGTGATACTCTATTTGAACGCCGGACCCAAGTCGCCTTTCATTCTGCACGGCTCTCACCTGCATCACAGACATCCGCTACAGGACTGCGTTAAGGCCGCCGAGACGATGGCAGCCATTCTGTACCACGCCCGAGCCTACGGCAAATTTGCAGAATGTGCCATACATTGTTATGAGCGCCTCTCGCCGCGTTCTTTGCGACAAGTTAGGAACGGCTTGTTTTTCCCGAGGTTTTTTTCGACCACGCAGTTTGTGAAGGGAACTTCTTACTGTATGTACAGACACCAAGAAGCTTGGAACTTCTACTGCGACCGTCTGGTTCGTCTTACAAAGGCTCTTGCGCTACTGATTAAGGAAAAGCCCCAGCTACCTTATGGCGAACAAAATAGCTTCATATCCTCTTCCCTAGCTCGATTGCAGCCTTTCGATTTTTCACGCGACACCTACGAAACGCGTTTTGGAGTCAAGGGCCTTCATCCCACCAGTCAGCACCGAGGATTTGTTCGTCGCCGTTTAGTGAGAGAAAGTGGGGAACAAGTGGTGATCGAGATGTAAGCAAGTGCCTTGCATGCAGTTTGTTCATTAAAATACACTTTGAGTCAATAGAAATAGCGCAGCAGCGATCCAGGCCAAATCAAAAAAGGCCTTGGCAAACCGCATTACAGACAGTAGTCTTTGCGGTAAAATTGATAGGGTTACCGCAAAAACCATGAACCAGACAAACGCAAAAATTCCCGGTTGCCACACGCTTGCCAAGCCAGTGATGACTGGCGCTAGCCACCCCGGTGGAAAGTAAACAACGTAGGAAAACAAAGCCACCAGAACCAATTGTAGCACCACAAGTCCTCGGGTGCTCAAGAACCACGTCAAAATAAAAAGTAGGTCCACTGCGCAACGCAATGCAACCAGCGCGTATACCGCCAGAGTCACCAGTTGCGTTTTGATCGCCGATTTCATAAGAACGTTTACTCCATCGCCCGAGAAGACCCTGGCGCCTTCGACCAAAAGTCCGCGAGCGGTTTCAAAAGCTTCTATCAGCTGCGACATGGCAACAGTTGTTAATAGAAGTCAAACGGATTCGTTTTGATAAATCGCAATTTATTTAGAAGTACAGCTGTGATATTCAGGCCATTTACTCAAAAGTGTCTGGCTCTGGCTCTGGCTCTGGCTCTGGCTCTGTCTCAAGCTGCTCTGAGAAGCTTGCCATGGACTCCGGTTGCTCAGCCCACCATTCCAACAATTCAGCCAGGTTTTCGCTAACTGGGTCAAAATCTGTTTGTTCCGCGGTGTGGATATCGAGAAGATTACTGGGAACCTCAGAGTTATTGGTTGGCGGGAATTGTTCGACCAGCGTTACGTTGTTGAAAAAGGGGTCTTGACGGAAGGGTATAGACCTGGGCCAATACTCACGAACAAGTTTTGTCGTGCTCATAGTCACAAGATGTTCGTCCACGTAATTCAGCCCGCGCAAGCGAGTCAATTTTGCGTGGTGCCGCATCCAGAATTCCGGCGACATTTGGCCAACGTAATTCTCAAAGTTGCCTACCAATCTGTTCAAGTTGGAAATAGCATCCCGGAGGCCAGTGTGTTTTGGTGGGTAGAACAATTCCGAAACGCCAAGATGGAAACGTCGATATTCGATAAAGTCGTTCAGAAGCGTTTGTAGATCATTCATCATGATGTCGGCGTAATTTTGTTCGGTGACAACGTGGGCCAACACTGTCACATGTGCCGGCGCCGCGATCAAAGGCGATACTAAGTGCAGTTTGGAATGCTCGCCGGTGATTGGTTTGAGGCCAAATTGGCAAATCGCATATTCGCGCAAAAGGTCCTCGGTCGCTGGTCGGTGCAAAACAATAGGTTCGGGTCTCAAAAAATCGCGAATGTTAAGCAGGTCTGTTGCGTGATCGGCAGCCCAGATAGAAAATTGCGGGCGGGTCACCGGGTCCATGTGGAGCATTACTCGTGCGTAGAAATTCGATAGTTTGTTCGCCGCTGTCCAAATCTCGTTAAAAGACTGCGACATCCAAATGGAAGACCTCGTGTAGTATGCTACTATATCTTCCTCTGATGGAAGATCGACATTACGCGCTTTAACAAAGTCGTAACAAGAAATTAGCGACCTTTTTGTCAAGTCCCAAAAAACAGTGTTGCTTTTGGGCATATCGTGAGGAAGGGTAAAAGAAACGTTCACCAGATTTGTCAGCGCCTCAATTTCCTGTGATCCTCCGTTGCCAACGTAAAGCGAGTATCCCTTTTGCAAGCTGAGAACACGCAGCATCCAAGCGGCTCCAATTTGCATTATGCATTCGCTCACACGATTTCCGAGACCAACCATAATTCTAGGCACGGCTCCAACATTCTGCTGCCTACCTTTTTCCTTTGGTATCCTGGGAACCTCAAGCTGCGCGAAAGTCTTTCGCAAAGTCTCGTTTTGCGCGTTGTTGGCAAGACTCAAGGCAGTCAACGAGTCCAAAAGGCTCTTCATATTTCGAAGTTGCAATTTTTTGTCTGTACTCACTTGCATGAACTTTTCGGCGGCCTGTTGAATTTGCCGCATCAAACTGCCTCCGGCATAAGAAAGCTTGCGAATGCCGGCGAGTTGGTTTGCGATGCCTCGAAGGCTCCAAAACAAGTCGGTTGCTATTGAAGTTACATATTGCGAAGCAACTTCCTTGTATCGTCCCGTTTCCAAGTCGCGATTGAACTTCAGGTAAACGCTTAGCAAAGTCCTGGCTGCAGTGTACAATGCGCGTAAAGTCGTATTGACCACAAGATTCTGCGCCAGTATGCTCGGATAACCACTAAGCAATTTTCTCAAATCGTCGGCCATAGCACCGGGTGCGTTGGAAATGGGATCCAGCCAATAGTTTTCGATACCGGGAATATCGGCTGGATTTACCGGGTTTTGCAGATACGTTCTAATGCGAGTTTCGCAACTCGAGACGAAATGCAGAAAATCGTATGCAAAGTCGCGGTCGTCCAGCTGCTGTAGAGTGCCCGACCCTGCGGAATCGAGAGCAGAGTTCATTTGGCGAATCAGCTGTGCAGCAGAATGATTGCTTGCCCGAATAATTGCAATCTCGATCGATGTGCCGACATCGGCAAAGTGCCTTCTGAATGCCTGTCCGATCCAGGCTGGCTCTTCCGGAATTTCGACGTATTGAAAGCGAATCAACGCGTTCACGTTCGAATGCCACCAAGTTGGAAATGATGCCTCATATCCCGGGAGCATAAACGTGTACCAGTTTGTCCCAATGGTGTGAAATCCGGTTTCTTTGGCATTCTCGTTTAAAATCAGCATGCTTTTAAATGGAACAACACCAGCCGCTTTTTGGAGTTCTTGGACTTTCACCGCCCCCGGTATGTTTTCGGTAATCCTGGGCCAGCGCGGCATTGGTTCAAACAACAAAGAGAACATGTCCTGGATCGACACGTTTTCACCAAAGGGAATCATGACGTCGTCTTCGCTTTCCGTCGGCGTGGTCGCATCGAGGCCGGGTGCAATTAAACTTGTTAGCAACTCGACGTTTTGTATCTGTTTGCTGATTAACGGATCATCATATACCAAGTTGCCGACAATGATCGTTTGGGTAGCCAACAATTCCGAATGCAGCTTTTTCAATTGCGGGAGTAGCGACCTCAATTTTTGAGACCGATTGGTACCAATAGCCGCAACCGCGTTTACTTGTGCCACCACGGCAGCTCCCAACGGTGCGCCAGTTGGTTGGGTTTCGTTCACATATTGACGAATAGTTTCAGCTTGTCGAATCAAAGCCTCGCGTTGTACTCCGATGCTGTTGGTAATGCTCGCTTCCTTCGGAAAGGTGATACTGCTCGCCGTGTACTGGAATTCGTCATCTCGGACAATAAATTGTCTCACGTAAGGATCGCTAAGGAATCCGCGCAACTCCGTAAAAAAGGCCAGCTCAACATCCTCATGGGGCGCTTGCATGATGGAATACAACTTGGCAATGGTTTCGACGGCATGGAACGGGGGTTCTTCTCCGTGCCACGTTCTTACTTCCAAATCACCGGTAAGGGGAAAATGCGGTATATACGGAATATACTTGCGCCACAAAAGACCAAGCCCGATGAGAAAGAGCTCCACCGTCCAAGGCACGTCTTGACCGGGCGCAATTTTCAGGATTTCAAGAGGAATTTGTGAGTTCGAGCCTGTGGACATGGAAGAGTCTTCGTTTTCTTCGAGTTGATTCGCAGGGTTCAGAGCTGCAAACAAATTGATCTCGAAATTCCTGTTAAACGTTGCGATATTACGTCGTACGGCGTCGGCGTACAGCGGCCATGTTCGTCGCATGCTCAAAAAACGCAGACTCGCTTCCGGCTCCTGCGAAGCTTGAAAAAGACCCATATTCCAATTCTGAAATTCGGAGCGGTCGGCGGCAATGTTTGGGTACTCGTAACTGAATATTTCCAAAGTCATATCATGCCATTTGGTACCGAGCATTGCAAGATTTGGAACATCAAGACGCACCCACCCGGTGAAGGGAAAGACCAAATTTTCTGGGGCCAATTCCTGCTGAAATTCGGCAGGCGTGTAAAAAATGACGTCCAAATCAAAGTTATCTTGTAATTCTTGTGCTGCCCAGGCTTCCAAAATTATCGAGTGAACCGCCGAGAGAAACTGCAATTTTTGGCCCCAGCCTACAATCTGAGGGTCGACTGGAACAAAAATCGCAGCCGGCGCCCGAGAATCTTTGACCCAGAGCGCTCGAAGCGTTTGCAAAAGACCTTCTGCGTTCAGAAAAATGGCCGGCTTGGCGAAATTAGCAGGCGCGTTTGCTTCCTGAAAGTCGGCAAAAATTCGGGCGTTGTCGCCCAAGGCCACGTGGCGCAGAATTGCATCATTTTGGTAGTTCATGCCATCGTGCTCTTTCAATGCTGTGTAAGAAACGCTCCAGTACATTTGTATGGAAGGGTTTTTTTTGCAAAGTGACAACACGCTCTGCGTATCAAATAGATTTGCAAATAAAATTGCTCCATTCGAAAAATGTGTTTCGAGACTGTGTTCTTGTCCAAATCTAAGCATTCTCCAATAATCAACGAGCTTTTCGTAGTCCACTCCCTGACGAAACTCGCCCGGCGCGGTTATTGCATAAGTTGGAAGTGGCAAGAGCGAATCTTTCCGCAAAGAATGAGACAAAATGATGCCTGACCGCAGATGCGTTAGCAACTCCATTTTGTTCATAGCCTCCACATGCTTTGCCGAGGGTTTAGTCGGCGCCCAAAATCCCAGGTAAAGTGTGTAATCAAACCCGGTGCGCGGAAGATTTTGAGTAAAAGGCGCAGTTTCGAGGGTTGTTGCGAGAACGTCAAAATTGACCTTCAGTTTCTCGAACTGTGCGGTTCGCGAGTCGCCAAAAATTTCCGTTGCCGGACTCCAGTCAGGCGTTTTCGGCACGTCTTCGACAACCAGCAAAAAAGTTTGCTGCGCCGTTGTTGTGATTTTGTACATATCCAGCAGCACCCTAGGATCGTACTCTTGCAATTTTGATCGTGTCACAATGTATGTGCCGATTTGGTTGGATTTGATATTGGACGGAACCTGTTTGGTTCTTGGCACGTTTACGCCTTGCAATGCATAAAGCTTTTGACCGTTGGATTTCAAGGCAACACTCAAGTACTGCGACACGAACGACTCTGAACCAAAAATCCAAAATATGGTGTTGTTTTTGGTGGTTGCCCATGTCAACAAGCTTGCAGTTAGGTACTCGAGTATGAGAGGATCATTTTCGATGAAGCGCTGCCAGTCTGCAGCTTTGAAAAAGGACTTCTTGTCCTGTTTCTTTTCGGGTACAAAAAGCATTCCAAGACCGTCGAGTGATATGAAAAGGTTTGCTCGAGCATTTTGTAGCAGAGCCTGCTGCGGCCTGACTGCCGCGGTGTTTTCCATGTCAAAAAAGCCACTAGATTTTTTGCGACCTAGTAGCAAATTCGAACAACCATATGGCAAATGATACGAGTTCTAAACCGAACGAAAATTGCAATCCGCTAACTTATTTTTACAAACCACACCATTTAATCAATGCAACCAATTATGCTCCAATAAAATTAGGTAACTCTTTTGTGCCATCAAATAAGCCAAATGTTTAGATGTTTTTTGAACGCATCTGTTTCATCGACTCGTTGTAATGGATTTGGTCTTGGAAGAGGATCAGATTACTTTTGAGGAACCAACAGAATTGGAACTTCCACCGAGTGTTTTAAGCTGTTCCAACAACAAAGACGCGGACAAAAAAGGCGGTTTTACTCCGAGCTCTTTATCCTCGTTTATCGAGGATATCATTTGGAGCTGTGTATTTTGTAACGTATCCGCGGCATCAATTACTGTTGCTTCCGAGTAAAAATATACCACGGGAATCCACTTGGTATTTTTTTAAGAGCGACGCGACAAATTATGCGCAACTAAAAAATTTAATCACGCGACAAATTATGCGCATGCGAAAATCTTGAAACCGATAAATAAACTGTTGACCTCGGTAAATGTCAATTTGCAAAATGGCCACTGCTAATTAGCAATGGTCCTCCACCGCGAGTCATGGAGTACGTTCCGGCCAACAGCGGGCCGATCAGCTCGTCGCACGTGGATCCGGGCTTGGTAAAAATCAAAGAGTTGATTTTGGCACCTCCTGATCGATATGACCTGTCCGGCTCGTCAAAACCAAAAATTCGCTCGCTCATCATTATGGACCCGTCCTACACGTGGGAGGTCGTAGCGGCCGGCGAGCTGAATTCCGACGAAGTGGTCGAGTCGGCAGGGCCATCTTTATATTCCTGGAGCAACCAGAAAACCGTGTCCTGCTGGGGAATTATCATGGTTTTGGTTCTGATCGCGGTGGTGGCCAACGTCACGGGCGTGCTCTACATCGTCCTCGGAGGCGGGTCAAACGAAACGTTCGTTTCGCGATTTCAGGCCTTCACCATCAACCTGGTGGATCAAATATTCATCTCGACGTACGCGCAACAGGCCCAGAGCCAGGGTCAATTATTTGAAGTGCAGCGCAATCAGATGCTTTGTCTGGCTCAGCTTCAGTGTATGCGGTTCAACGACGCCTACTTTTCACACTTTGGAGTGTCCATCGACTGCAACTACGAGGAAGTCATTTTTGATACCATCTGCCCCGTTCCCATTGGAATGTTCACACCGTTCACATTTATTGGTCCGAACCACACCATCTCCGGGGGAGATGTCCGCGCAGAGTTCAACCGCCGTTCCTCGAGCTCTGCCAATTTTGCAAATATCGCGGCCTCGCTGAACGCGCGTGGTTCACCCGAGTCCTACGTGGCGCAGCACCACGAACATCACAAACCGATTCGCCCTGCTCACAGCGGCGACTACAACTACAATGATTATCAAGACAACAATTAAACCGATTTTCATTAACGCGGTTTACCAATGAAATCCGGGTCGATCGCCATGGGGTTTGTCAAATTCCTTATGAACAGCCTTAGAGTAGGGTGATCGAGATCAACAACGCTGCCCTGTTTAACCCAGCCAAGCTCCTGCAAAAGCCGTTGCCAGGCTCCAACTGCCACCATCTGGTCGTAAATCCCAAGTAGTCGCTCGCGTTCTGCGTCGTGAATCACGGCGGCATTTCCCTGCGCAGCAGCTGTGTGTAAAATAGACACTTTCAAGGCGAGTTTGTCGAGCGCGTGCTCCAGCGCCAGACTGAGCGCCACGATTCGGGTTTGCTGCACATTAACAAGATCCGGGCTTTGGTATAATTGGTAGAGCAATTTGCCGATCCCATGCGGAGCCAGATTCGTATCGAAGTCAAGGTACAGGCTACAATTCTCCAGGCCTTGTGACGTGCTCTGTCCCTGGGGAAGGATATCGGGATCAGCTTGCAGCATCATCCCTGCTTCCATAATTAACGAGGAAATAGCAGCGCCTCAAAAAAATGGCAAAGAGCATCTAAATACTTTCGAGTGCTTTTTTAAGTACTTTAACAGTATTTGCACGTTCTTCAGGAGTATACAGAATAATAAAACTCGAGCGGCATCCCAGGTGCCTGGGCTCCCGGCACTAGACCTCATGTTATCACTCATCGCCTACCCTTTTTGCTTTGCAAGCCGCCATCCATCAGGCAATGGGTGCCGTCACCAGCCGCGGCGTCGACATGACGCGTGCAAAAGTTTCGCGAACCAACAAGACCCTCCACGACGCGGTCCTGGAATTCTTTTGGTCGCCGCATATCATTCTCTATCTCGTATCGTACCTGGTATTTGGCGCAGCGCTTCTTACCGGAATTGCGAGCGTTTGGTCGAACGACAATTGGAACAACAATCAGATGACCTACACGACGTATTTCTCAACCACGAACCCCTCGAACAACCTTTTGGAACTGCAAGTGAACACCGGCATCGGCCATGCCTTTTACACCAAGTGGTACTGGGGCGGATTTTCGATTGGAACCTTTGCCATTTGGTTGTTCGCTACCGTCACCATGATAGCATGGTCGACTTTCGGCTACACGAGTTTGCTTGAAAAATACCCCGACATGAAGCAGGGCCACATTGGTCGTTTCATCGAGATGTACTTTGTTCGCCAGCTCAACCATCGTCATGTCGACCCACTCTACCACATAACAACATGCTTCGTTTTTGTGGCGTTGTACCAATTCTTGTTTTGGTCAGTTTACACGCCGCGTGACATTGTCACACTCGTCATTTATGGCATGTTCGTCATCGCAATTCGCGGCGTTTATCTCGTTGCTGAACTTGACAACCAGTCGCTGCTCTTCAACGTCGAAAATGGAGAGCTGCTCACGACGAAAGGCAAACCCGTTCAGGAATACCGCCGCGGTCGCAGCGGCATCTACATCATGTTGGCCTTCATGCACATTGTGAACTTCGTCTGGCTCGGTTGGTACTTCTGGAAGTTGCCGTCTGCCGGCCGCGCCGACTTCCTCTACGGCGACTACTTTGTCATTGTTTTCGTCGATGTCCTGTTGTACATCATGTCCGTGTTGTACTTCTACTCGCAGTCATACGTGCTCCTCCGCAAGGTGCTCATGCTCTTCCTGAACGTGTCGCTTGCTCCGTTCCGAATTTGCTTCGGCGACAAGGGCGACATCAGCGACATTGCGGTGAAGAGCTCCGTCAGCTACATTTTCATTGCGGCCATTTTCCTGATCGAATATTGGACTGCCTGGTCGCTTGTGACCAACTACAGCTTCTGGCCGCCTTTCGACTGGGCCGTCTAGAACCGTCTTCCGCCCTCTTTCTAAAGTGTCTGTGACTTCTTTACGGTCATCAATTCTATTAAATGTACCCGCTCTCCGATAAACATAACGAAGTTAATTACTCAAATTCATCGTGTTTCAACTAGTGTCTTAGAAGCCCAAGTTTACTTACATTACAATATTTTGGGAACATGAGATCTGGAGTGCCACACGGTTAACTTCCATGAACGCCGTAGATGTTGTGCAGACGAATAGAAAGCTCGTCCTCACGGTCCATGGTTTTGACCACGGATTCGAGACGATGTGAAACGCGCAACGCCCAAGTCTGCAACCGCTCATCCAATTTGCTGAACTGATCCACGTAGAGCACACGCGGATCGGGTGTCGCCGGCTGAACGTCGTTGCTGAATTGCAACACGCCTCTCTCAAAAAGTAGCTTTTGAATGGTCAAGACGTATGTCGTTAAGATATCGCTCAACTCATAACTGCTCAACTCAAAATCGAATTTTTTCCAAAGCAAATTCGGCTGCTCCGAGACCTGCACCAAAAGACCGTCGACAACTCTTGCTCCGGCCGAAATGCGGCTTGTTCTTGCTGGGGAATAATCGATTTTGTAGGCATCGTAAAACGAAACCGCTTCTTTCAAAACCTCTTTCATCGGTGCAAATGCCGCATTAAAATCCGGAACTGCTTGAATGGCAATCGGTAAAATGTTGCTATCCAGCTTTTGGGTGAGCTCTCGGATTTTGTAAGCAACGGAATGACTTACTCGGCCTTGACGCAGGCCCACCATCTGAACTGCAATTTGCTCCACGATTTTACCGGGTGAAGGCAGGCAGCACTCGTAGGAAGTTTCTCGCATGTTCGTGTACCACTGTTCGTAGCTCGTCAGCGGATTCGAGTGACAAATCAACTGAGGCATGAATTTAACCTCTTCCGCGACATCTTCTGCACGTTGCCGGACGTCGTCCCACACGGTTGAAATCCTTTGCAAAATTTCAGTGGAAGCCCTGGTTGGAGGACGGAATGTTTTCCAAGCCGCCGGGATGTGGTCTATTTCCTCTGCCTCGATCACCGTGCCGAATTTGCTTTGTATGAAAGAAATAAGCGAAACAAATCGAAGTCGCTCGCCGGCGCTAGAAAGAGAGAGTGGATTCTCGAAAGCCAAAAGATCAATTCTTTGTATGGTCATTAACCGCTCTACCAGTCGATTGAGGAGCCTCGCGTAAATCGGATGATGTTCTCCCAGCTTCCAGAACCGGTATCTGTCAAAGTAAATAAACATCAAAATCACTTCCCACATCGAGGCGTCGGAAAACGGCGGCAGCGCCAAACGCTCGACTGCCAAAAAAATGCATTGCGTCAGCGAAACTACCAGCTGCTGCGCCAACTCGGAAAGCTGCGCTTCCATCGGTAGAAATCCACCTTCAACAAAAAAAACGAAAGCAGCACCGCTGACCCAATATCCAATAACGCATAAGCCGCAACTGCCAATCATAACACAAAGCAGGTTTGCTATTTATTTTTGGTTACGCTCTTCTGGCTAAACTTTACAGTATATCCAACTTTATGACATTGACGCGCGGAACCGGGTTGTAGACAGGTCCGACTTCGGAGATAGACAACAGTCTGTCGCCAACCGTGATACATTCATCTGCGAATCCCTTGTGATAAACCCGCTGCGGCCAAGGTTCGACGACCTGCTCGCGGTTTTGGTTGTGCTTGCGCCCGGGATCGCGATACTTGGTTGTCGAGAAAAAAAAGGAACACGTCGAGCGGACCGGGGGGCCGGAGGGCTCGTCGGGATTTTGGCGAACGTGCGGCCCGAGAGAAGAACGCGGTATTTTACCAGTGTTGTCTACAAACGAACAAAACCCGACGGTCATCACGTCCAGCAAACCGCGCAAATCACCGTGATGAAAAACTATGATTTGTGTTCCGAACATGCACGCAAAGAGCAGCGGCGCATCATTCTCAGCAATCAGACGACGTATGTTTTTCAGGATGGTGCACAGCTGCTCCTGTTGTGCCTTGTGTCTGGTTTTTTCGTTGATCATCGGCTGTTGAATGCGTCTGAAAAACGACATGTCGGCGCATTGGTAAATGGTTCCGCGCTGGTGTTTGCTCGGCCGACAGACAATTACCGGACCAAAAGGCATCTCGCCCGTGCCCTCGATTTGATCGGTGCACCAGTCGGCGAGTGACCGAAACTCCTTAGCCTCTCCTGTCACCGCTGAAATCGACGAGAATTGATGAGCATAAATATTGACGTTGCGATTTGGCTTTTGGGCCTTCCGCCTGATTTTGACTTTGTTAGAAACAGTGGAAGGTACTCCTTGGAAGAACCTGTTCAGCTTTGACTTGCGAGCGGGTGATTTTACCTGAGCACTAGAATAGCGGTGATAATTTTTCATCCCCCAAGTCGAGTCTACATCCGCGCTCTGACCCGGTTTCAGTCTCCTGAAAACGTAATTAACCGGCTGGGTGCTGTGCAAAAGATCTATACGCTCCGGAACGCGCTGATAATTGGCATCACTTGCAGGGAAAACACAACGTAACTGAAGCAGTTGCTGGGGCGAAATCATCGTGTCGTCAGAAAGCTTGGTCATTTGTTTTTCTGTTATCTTTTCTTCATTTCCAAGACGCCGTTCGTCTATCCCAACCTGCGTGCACGAAATCGGAAAATCCACCACGCGATCGCGAATGTCAAAAGTATTTTCACAGATGAGATTTCCAGAGCCCTTATAGTTTGTGGTTCCCCAATTGAAACCGCCGCTGTCGTGCAAGTTCATGATGTGGACCAGTCGACCTTCAACCAACAGAGCATTGCGTTCGTCCGAAGGCGTGTCGACAATCGCCCGTAAAATCGGTTCGAACGCCGGAAAATCGCAACCAAGAAATGCGTGGCAAAACCAGTCGGTTCGGCGCTGCTTTTCCGTCACGGGATGAAGGCTGCAAAAAAGCATCGGGTGCGTGTTGCTCCCGTCCACGCCCTGTGCGGCAGCTAAGGCCTGCCACCTTTGCGCCCTCGCCATCAAAGTGAGTCTCCTTTTTGCGTATTGCGAACGCTTCTGAGGATCGCCCAGAATTAAGGTAATCTGGCGACAAATTTTGCCATTCACCTTCTGAATAATCGCACGTCTTTTTTGGACCGGCGGCACCGGCGCGACTTGGTCGAGACCGGGCTCGGGAATGAGCGTGCGTATCAAATAGTCGTCAAGTTTCTGGGGAGAAAAAAATGTGACTGGGATAAATTCTCGATCCTCCCTTTTGATCGAATTATCTGAGAGAGACGACGACGGGCTCTCTTCCTTGAAGCTCTCAAAAGGTAAAGTGTGCGTCTCAGGTACTTCGTATTCCGGAGGCTGATAAGGAGAAGCATGTGAATCCGTGTGTGCAACCGGACGGCATTCTTCCTCCAGCCCTGGCTCCTTCTTGATTTTTGGTTTTACATCCGAAAGGAATTGCTCCATGTAGGAGCTCATAGCTTTCAAAGCGCAGCCCATGATGTCAAAAAATCACAAGAAAAGTTGTTCTTGGGAATCGGTGAAAGAGAATGTAAGAAAACTTTTTGTTCCACCCGTAAACCAAAACACAAAATCGAATTCCCAAAAAAATTGTAAAATGCGTTTCATTCTATAAATGCCGCAATTAAATCGTAAATCGATTCGTCTTCGCCGGCAATTTCCGTTAATTCTTCGGGCTCGTCGCTTCCCGTGACCATTTGCTCGTCGTCCTCCGCGGGTGGCAGGGCCTCCTTTTGCGCGGCCAAGAAGTTCACGAGTCTGCGGTAGCGACCCAGTATTTCCTCGGGCACGCGTTGTAGAATTTTTAGGATTGTCATTTCGACGTATCCCAGCTTCACCTCTTGAAGCGACCTCTCTCGAAAAATACCACCGGTCTGTGAGTAGACCGCAGCAAACCAGATCATTAATGCCTCGACGATATCCCCACATGGGAAAAAGCGCTCGTCAATGTGGAAGAACAATTTGTTTCCGAATTGCAAAATAAACGGCAAAACCCGTGCATTGCAAATTTCCATAAGCGCCCCGCACTCCAAGGTGTGCGAAATCACAATGGCGTCGCGCGAACAAATTCGCTTTTGCACCGCCTGACTCGATGTTATTGCATCGATCATGTAGCGGGCCATAACCAAGCGCATCGTAATCGGCCAGCTGGTCCTCAAAAAAAATCCCACCGGTCTAGTTTCCCAATGCACCATCTGGTAGGTCTGGGTGATGCGCGGAATGCAACTGTCCTCCAAATCACGCCGCTCGGCGCTCCAACGCAGCTTATTTTGAATGCAATTTGTCTCGGCTGCGCCATACGTAACCTGCATCAGCCGCATTTCGGTGCAAAGCCGGCCTTTTGTGGTTTCGTCCAAAGGCATTTTCTGCGTGTGCAAAAGAAGCAATCTCATGGCGTCGTAGAAAGCGCGGTAGTCCGCCAAGCTGCTGTCGGGAAAGCCCAGCATATTCCCAACACCTGTACCGTAAACCATCGGCACGGTCATTTCTCGCTTCGATTTCAATCGTCTCGGCCGGTTTGTCCCGGGCTCAACCGGTTCTGGTTGTTCCTCCTCTGGAAAAAGTAGACTCACTGCTCCGATTACCCGCACGAAGCTGGCTGCGACAAACGGGGCCAAGAGCGCTCTGGGCTCGGCATGTTGTAAACGCGGCGCGAGTATTTCTCGAGCAAAATTCAAGTCGACAAAAAACGGTACCAAAATTCCCAAAACTCGAATTTGATATTCGGACGACAGGCTGCTGCACAAATCCTGCTGTTTTTTCAGGGCAATGATTTCCTTGGATATTGAATTGTCCTCGATTTCCAAGCCTCTCTTTCCAAATTGAAGCTGCTTCTGCACACTCGGCGCTTCGGGGTGCAAACCTCTGTTTGGCTCGGGTCTCACGTCTGACGCTGTTTGATCCAACTCCAGGCATTCTTCAGGAAAGGCCAAAGACTGGAGCTCTTTGAATCGGATATGCAAAGCCACGACCAACTCGTAAATTCCAGGTTGTAGCAAATCGATTTTGTCCCAAGCCTCCGCAAGCGTGAGCAGTTGCGAAATTAGCTGGCCTTGAGTGTACGACCCAACTGGCGTGTGCGGGTACAAAAGACGATTTTCATCGTATAAATATTGGCAAAGTGATTTTGAGTTTTGACAATAGCGTGCCGGGACTTTGACTTCTCCATTTTGTGGCTGAAAACCGTCAGCAAGGATTTCGTCCACCTTCAAAAACGGTGCTTCGAAGAGAATTAATTTTCTGCCTTTGCGCGTGGCACCTTTCAGTCGCAAAACCTCGACGAGCGCTTCGAGCAAATCCGAAATGTAGCCGGCCTTTGCCAAAATCATGGAAATCACCTGCGCCTTGGAGGAATAAATCATGTTGCCGCGATTTTCTGGCTTCCTGAAGGCATTGTAATTTTCGCAGAGCGTCTTTAAAAGCGAGTCATGTAACGACCTGAAAAAATTAAGCTTTGCAAAAAAACGCCACACAAATTCCGGTTTGGGGCCAGACTTGATTTTCATAATTACGCCATTCAGCAGCAATTCACTTCGTTGGATATAAACCCAAAAATTCAGTTGTTTTACCGGCCGCGTATCCCATTCCGGAATTTCGGCTTTCCAAAGCGCCTCGTAGGTCTGGATAGCTGCGCTCGGGGGTTCATAAGAACCCAAAAGGTCGTTATCCCCGCGAACCTTTTGCTCTCGCAAATCCAACTTGCGTTTTTTCCCTGCGCGATGCATATTGTGTTTCGATACGTTCATCCACTGAATTTGCGGATGGTCTAAAAATTACCTTATCAACCAATAAACATGTTCTAATGTAAAAAGGAAAGTTAATGGTAAAATAAATGCGACGCAAATGAATCAATGCTTTGGCGAGCGTGACAATATTTTCCGTAAGTGCCAAGATGCTTCGAAGCGGAAATGAGGCTACGCCTCCCATTGGGGCGTACGCTCCACCGAAGGAGCGCACCAAAGCTCCCAGGCCGCCGCCATTTCAACTGCCGCCGCAGCAAAAACGCTCGAGAAAACGACCTCGGGAGAACGACGTTGAAGAAGAGGAGCCCGAAACTGTTCCTTTGCGGAGATTTAATGCCGGCAGATTCAATTTGCTCGAGCGAATGGGGCGCAGCAATTTTGCCTCGGTACTTGGAGAAGAATCCGGGGTTGAAGAGTATTCGGGCGCGGAGTCTGAAAGCAGCTATGACCTTGGAGGCAGTGACTCCGCCTCCATGGACGATTTCGAATTCGACGAGCTCGAGGGTCCCGAAGAGCTACCGGGCCCGCAGCAAATTCAGCCGGCATCAGCGGCGCCAGCCACTGCGTTGGGCTCTTCCGAGCCGCCCAAAAAACCAGAAATACGCTTTGTGCCAGTTGAGCCGGAGGAATACCGAAAGAAGCGCAGAAACTTGGAACGAGCCTTGCAGGCGCAGGGCTTTGAAAACTTCGACGACGCCAAAACGCGATGTGTTTTATGTATCTACGAATTCGATATGGGAGAAGGCTCGGTGCCGGCTGGAGCAGAAACAAGAGGCCCTGTAAACATGCCGACTGAAACCGCTGGCTTCAAAAACAAAGCCTACACGACTGCAATTGAAGGTCTCAACATGGTTTATGCAAATAACCTGGATGCGCCGGAGCCTGTTCTTTTTGGTCTAATGCAGACGTATTGGGAAACGAATGTCGTGGCGGTGATTGAAGATTACGAGCAAGAGCCAGTTCGCTTGACTCGCGAGCAAATTCAGCTTCACTTTCAATATTGTTACGACCACCATCCGATCGAGTCATTTCGCGCGTACGTTGAGCAGGCCGACATGATTGTCCACAAGCTATGGACAAGCGGTGTACATGTTCAAGAAATGCACGGCGACAAAAAAGTCGGCGAATCGCGCATCAGTCCCTCGGCGCACAAAAGTTGGCAGTCGGCCGTTAAGGATGTAATTATGTTGAAGCAAGCGCAGCTAGAGCAAAAAAATCTCTACCGTGCGCAATTCGGAATACGTCCCATTTGTGCGCGAGGTGTTAAGCGGCAACGCACTTCCAAAACCAAACGCTAGCAAGCAAATTTGGTTCAACCTCCTTTGAAAAACAAAAAATATAAACCTCGCGCGCAAAGATCGTATTAAATCATTACTTTGTTTCGCATCCACTACAAGCTGCCAACCACACGCATTCTCCTCCAACGCAGAATGACAACTCCCAAGAGAGGACTTGCGGCCATCCAGGGTGGCTACCCTGAGCCGCCGGCCAAGCGCGCGGCTTTCCCATGGTCGTCATTTGACATGCAGCCGACTTTGAGCGGAAGCATGGGTCCGATGGGAACATCATCTGCCTTGCAGGGCCGCGCCGCTCCCGGACAGCGAGTGGCGCAGATCGCCACCGAGGGAGGAGATGATCGATCGTCTTTTAAGGGCGTCAGTGGCGTTGCGCTGGATGCCCAGAGCATACCCGATCTTCCGGAAGAAACCACCTTTGCGCGCGGCGATCTGATTTTCAATTTGCGTTTCGTCAAGCGCACCATTTTGTCCCTCCCGATGCTGAATTTCTTGCTGCGTCGTGCGCACAAGCACCGCGTCGACTCTCTCAATCGGCTGATCAACGGCCTCGGCGCCGACAACGACCTCGATCCCGACATGATTGCCTTCGACCAAGCCGGACGCGCGCGCATTCCCGATGATCGCGGCCTGCTCCATTTTTTGGCTGCTCTGCAGACTGCGGACCAGGTCTTGAGCCACATTTTTCCTATGGGATTCTACAAGGGAAATTCGAACACCGTTTTTCGAGGCGCCAACATCATTACCGAGCGCAACCCGTTTGCCTATGCGTGCACGGTCGAAAATGAGTATTTTGGGGACCTTGAGGAAATTGTGAACAACTGCAACGCGCAAACCGGTGACCGCATATATCTGGTGTTGTACCGCGATCATCCGAAGCCGGCCGGTCATCCGCTGAGTCTGCTCGAGAATTACGGCCCGTGGCAATTCAAAATGATAGCCACGCCGGAAAAGGCCCTGCCCGCCATGGACCGCAACAGCGATTTAATGGCAGCACTTCACTTGTTCGAGCATCGCCACCAGCCAATTCTTTCGCCCGGTGAGATGATTTCGCAAAAGATGAAGCTCGAAGCGGACCCGCGTGAGCGACCGGTCGAGTGGGTAGATCAAACCCGGAGCCATTTTTCGACGCTTGGAATTCGCTTCACCGATCTCCGTTTTGCTTGGTCCAACGCCACAAAAAGGGTGCGAGTGAAGCAAGTCAGCGACGCTCCGCCGTACCATCTGCTCGGGGAGGTGCAACTGGAAAACAACTATGTTTCAGAATTTCTGCCCGAGGAACAAATTCGCTTTATGCAGAGCGATCCAACCAGCCGGCTCGTGGTCGAGTATGATAGATCCATACGTCTGCTGTTCAATTTGCGCGTGATGCAGTGATTTTGTAGTGTTTAGTAAATTTTTTAGATTGCTAAATCACAGGCGACATCGCATATATTCGCAAACCCCGCAATTGCTACGCTTTCTCGAAGGTTTTCCTTTTTGCAGCTATCTTTTGCTAATTGGCAAGCTATTTCCATGAGCCTATCACGAAAAATAAAATCTTCCTGCTTTGGGCCATGTAGCGGATAGGCGCCTCCAATAGTCCAGTGTCTCATCTTCCGACATCTCTAGGGCCTCACGCAAACGCCTAGAAAATGGGATCCCGTCGTCATCGTGACCAAGATGGCTTGCCGGCCGGTGACCCGGTCGGAGTCCTCAAGCTCACCGCGCGCGCTCACCAAGCCGTTCCCGAGCTTTCCAAGCGCAACACCAAGAAGGGCGTCTTTCACAGCATGGACGAGTCGCGCAACATCGCCAACATCGTTCAGGGCGAGCCATTGGTTAGCTGGATGCACGCACCGGCGCAGCAGCGCACTTCAGATTCCGTTCCTGTTTGGAGTTGCACCAACGGCTTGTCGGTGATCCCCACGGCGCACATGAGCATCGACGTGCAGGACCTGTACACCAAGCTTTTGAGCTATTTTAACGGCAACGAGAAAATGGCGAAGGAATACCTGTGCCATACGATCACCGACAACCTCGTTTTCCAAGGAGTTTCTGCAACTGACGTCGAATACAACCACAGTCTCACCCACAAAAGCCCGGTTTTTGCCCGTCAAATTTTTGGCCCCGTCGAAATCCGCGTTTCAGAGGTCACCATTCCAGGACAGCTCCTTGTCGCCAAAGCAAACCCGGACTCCACCGAGTACCTCAGTGCCACAAGCGGATTTGCTGAAGGATATCGCGGCACTCCGATTGAGAAACGTCTTATCGACATTGTCCCGATGGAGATGGCGTCGGGCGCCTCGGCATTCGTGAGGAAACTCAACATGTACCTACGAGACCCGCGGCTCACGATGGTTGCGCACGATCCGCGCATTCCGGGTACCAGCATTGGACTGGCGCCCCTGGAGCTCACAACGCAAATGATCAGCTTTTCCGGAGTGATTTTTGCCACAAGACTGATGGCTCTTGTGAAAGCCATGGCCAATAGCGCCGACACTGTCGACAATATGTTGCTTGCGGAACCGCGGTTCAGTTTTCTGGCGCGAGAAGACTTAGCCCCTGCTCTCAAATATTTGCGCGCCCTGAACGACCTGTTTTTCCCGCCCGCCAGCGTGCAGAATCTTGTGCAGGCCATGGCAAACGCAATACCTGCTCAGAACTGGCTCATGGCTGCGTTCGGACTGATTCCCTATCCGCAAGAGCAGCCTTCATGGGGACGAAACGAAAAGTTTATGTACGGTCTTCTGGAATCACCACAAACGCGTTTGAGTTTGTTGAAGCTTCGAAATCATTTGGCAACCATTGCCGTACACGACCAAGGCGACATGAATTTCGAGTTCAACATTCTGAACAACGGCGACATCACGCAGCCTGATACCGAGGGAACGCTCAACACGACTCAGGGCATCGTTCCGAATCCCACAAAATTGGAAGGCCAGGCGCTTTTGAAACAAGCAAGTCTTGCAACGGACTGGATAGCCACTCTCAAGCACAACTGGCTCAACCAGCGGTATCACGTCGTCGGTCGCTCGATAGAGACCAATCAGGCCGGCTACACCATGGCGTTGCTGTACGGCTAAACATCTGGTCAGATTCGAAGTTGTACAATTCTAGTGGCGAGTAAAAGATGAAATGTATTTGGTTACACGCTATGAACAAGGTTTTGGAAGCTGGTGCGCGGCCAGCAAATCCTTGCGTTTTTTGGTGAGGTGGAACAGATCGGCAGTTGCAATACATTCAATATTAATCGACGAAGCGGCCTGGGTCTCGTCCGGGCGTCGATAGCCGAAGAACATCGGGTCCATCAGCAGAATATTCGGCTGACCCAGCTGCGACATCATAGAAACGTAGTTGGAGAGGCAAAGAAAGCGCGCAAGCAGCTGCTCGCGGGAGAGAGCGCTTCTGCCAAGCTGGGTCAGGACAGAGCGGAATTTTTTTAACGGCATAGTGGGGTTTGCGATCGAGTCCAAGTAGCTTTTGATATTGAAATCGCCAACCGCCTTCACGTGCTCGTATTTCAGGTCTTGAGGAAAATTCAGCATGCCCTTTTTTGCAAGCTTGTCGAAATTCGTTTTGTGCACGTCGTAGAAAGCCAAGAAATAAAGCTTTAAAAAAGCGTGTGCCTCAACGCAAATTTGCATTTCTACCGGGCGATTTAGGTCGACCAAAACCAGATTTCCAATCTGCACGCTGGGCCGCGGATCGTCTCGATACGCCAAATAAGATGCAAAAAGCTTTTCAATCGTAATGAAAGAAAATCCAATGGTGTAATCTGAGTCGTACATGAACGAAACTGCTAGCATAGAAAATACCCTAGCCGCCCGGGAAAGCGCGCTCGTGTTCTCAAAACCGGCGTTGATCATCGCGTCAAATAATCGGTATATTTCGCGCATGTCGTAGTAAGATGCGTTGCCTTGGATGACTCGTAAAAGAATGACGCGCGGCAGTTCTTTCAAAGGCACTTGGTCGATGTGATGTTTTCTGTTCATATACCACAGAAACTGCAAAAACGTGTCTGTATCCGTTGTGATGACTTCGTAAATGTCGTCTGGATTTTTTGGCGGACACTCGGAGTGTATTCGGTCCACAAGATAAATCATTTTGTGGTCTGCTTCGCCAATGGTATTTTGCAAGTGGAATTTTTTGGGGCCTAATTTGCCGTCGAAAGTAACCTGCGTTCCCACAAGCGGGCTGTTGATGGTGTATTTGTCGTCATCCATTCCAACATGCGCATTGTTCGTCAGCACCAAAGGAAAATCCTGCAGACGCGCATCGGACTCGAGACCGTCGCCGTCGAACCAGGGGTAGGTGGAAAGGGTTTTTGTGCTGCAATAATGGCCATCAACAATTAATTGTCGTCCGGGCGAGGGATTTAATCGGCGCAAACTGAAAATCAAAATCTGCATCAGATAAATCATTGTTCGACCGCGATTGCCTGACGCGGAGCTTATTGCAAAATTCCAAGGGCTCGGGAGAGGCTGACTCAAGGAGGCGTTGACAATGGCCCTTTGCATGTTGGCCGGAGACATGGTCGATAAGTATTTGTACTCCAGACCCAGTTTGTGGCACACCACTTCCGGTTGGTCGTCGTTTACAAAACTGTAGCGGTCGGCGGTCACCTTTTTTTCTAGTTGTGCCATTCTAATGTTACTCAAGGCCTTTTCGTGTCCATCCCGCAGCTCCTTGGTAATCCCTTCATGCCGCACTTCGAAATCCGGCAACAACCCGGGCTCGCTGGTCCGACCCATTTGCGTGGGGCCCTTAGCCATTGAAACATACTCGGTTTGATCGCAACAAAAAAATACGCTTTCCGTTTGCTGAAACAATTGCGACGCGTACTCCGTAAAACGCACGGCCAGCTCGTCGTTGCGGCCTTCCACAGACCCGCCCGTAAAATCGGGATTGCTAACAGACCGTCGATGCGTAAGCGGCTGCAGCCAAATGAGCAAGTCGCAAATAACCGCTCGGCGAGGCGGAAGAGTTTGGCCGTTCACCATTCCACCGCCGACGTATGACATGACCCACGGGAAAATGTTGCTCTTTTTGCCCATGCTTTGGAAATGCGGAAATAAGTTTTTCTCGCCCGAACAAAATAAAATTGCCTTCGCGGTATTGAGACAAGCATCTTGCCGGCAAAACAAAGCGGATTTTTCATTCAAGAAAAATAGGACATTTAGCAAATGTCATTTCTTTTTTCGCGAGGCCAAACGCCCGAGAAAAGGTTGCGTGCGGAAAGAAGGGATGTAGAGCGGATCAAGCGCGATTTGGAAAATCAGATGCGCAAAATCGATGGCGAATTGGCCAAAGATCGCCGTCTCGTCAAAACAGCTTTGCAGAAGCAGCAAATCAAGGAAGCGCAATTTAGAACCCGCCACATGCTGCAAATCCAGGATCAGAAAGATCATTTATATGCGCTGAAAAATGAGGTTTCGGTATTTTCTGAAAGTCTATCGAATGCCGATGCGAATATCCGTCTCGGCGAGTGCATGCGAAAAATTACGCTGGCAATTCAAAAAGCGAATCGAATGATTTCGCCACACCACGCGCAGTACATCAGCGCACAATTCGAGCTTTCACGCGACATGCTGGCCGAAAAGCAAGAGATTCTTTCTGAAACCTTTCAAGGCATTTCCGACGGGTCGGAGTCCCTTTTTTCAGACGGCGAAAGCATCGACGCTCGACAAGCCAACCTGCTGCGAGAGATCGCCGAAGAAAACAGTCTGTCGATTTTGGAAAGGACTCCCCAGCCAGCGGCCAGAGGTTCGCGAATTCCGATTTTTGAGGCGCCGGAGCAGCCACAAATTATTCGGACACCCGTGGCATTTTTTGGAGACGCAACCGAGACTGCGGCGAGACCGAGCCCCTCGTCCGAAACCAGCAGCACCAAAGAGAACCAGGACGAGGAATTAAATTTGCGAATTTTGTTGCTGAAACCGCCATCAGGTTTACCGCCGGCAGAGGACGAGCGCTGAATTTTTACATTGTTAAAAAAGTTTATTCCAGCCCGACGCTATCCACGTCGTTGCTGTCCAACACGACGCGCGTGTTCAGCGACTGAGAAAGGAATTTCCAGCACCGTCTGAGGGCGTCGTTGTTGTCGCGTCTCCACGCGTGAAAGTCCATGGCTTTGTAATGCGAGAAAGGCGAAAACGGCTCGTTGTAATAAATCCAAAACAGAAAAAAAGATGAAAACACGATCGCAATAATTGGATAAAGCAACGGAGTGAGAATGTCGACCATTGAGTAAATTTGCAAGGGAATGACAAATAAAATGAACAGTGCTATGACCGCAAGTGTTATCAAATCGATCATGGGCGGGACGCCGATAACCGATTCGCGTTCGATGTCTTCCAAAAGGTCGATAGTTTTTTCGACTTCTTTCCGAACCATGGTTTCTTGCGGAGTGCTCAGAACCGAGTAATCACGGAGCTCACCCGCCTGTCGCGCAACCACAAAAAGAAGCGCCTTCGAAATGTCGATCGGACGCGACGGGTCCTGGCCAAGCTGGTGGACCAGCAAAATGTACATGGAGGCGCTCATGGAAATTGGTTCGGCGCGGCTCTGCAGAGAGAAAATCCGCAGCGACACAAAATTGAGCCAGTACAAAATTTCGTACAAAGAATTCAGCACTTCACGTTCTCTCGGGCCGACCTTGGTGCGCTCATGCACGCTTGTGCTGATGCTCGAGCCTATGCGCAAAATTTGGTGCAGCAGCTCCCAGTAAAGTTTTGGACCGCGCTGAAATTTGATCATCACTTTTCTGATCGTGTCGCGGTATTGGAGGGCCAAAATGAAATCCATCAACAAAAAAACGCCGGTAATATTTCGCGACATCAAAATGTCCTTCAGGGACGTGAGCTCGAATAAAAATGTAATTAGACTGCTGATGGCCACAAAAAAAGCAATGACACAAAAAACAGCCTGCAAAATTCCCTCGCGCACGAGATGGTTGTAGGCTACCACCGCCTGGACAATGTAATTCACATCGTAAAGCCGACTAAAAATTTCTCGATATCGCACTAGCTGCTTGCGATGCGCGTCCTCGCGCGCGGGTTGCAAACGATTCATCGGCGTTCAAAATTAGCAAACCCAGACACTGGTGATTCGTATTTGAATTTTTACATTGCCCGACTATGAAATGGTTTTGATTATATTTACAAATCGCCGCGATTTTCTGTCCGCTCAAACTTCCTCTACATTTCGCGACATGCTTTTGCGCGCGGGTTTTTGGTAGCAGCAGCAGCAGAGCCGCTTCACCAGTTTTCGGGTCTCGACTCGTATCGTCAGGCAAATGGCATACACCAATGTGGCGATCACGCACACGCCGACCAACCAAATCATTGTGAAAACCAGTCCGGCCTCAAAATCGAATGTGTACATATCGGACGAGAGCGACACCAGACTCACGGGGTCAATATGGCCTCCATGGTCGTAGGTGTAGCGGCCGAATTTGAATAGGTATCCGCCAAAAAGAATGCTAAGAGCGACCAAAAGTGCGCAGACAAGCGAGCAGATGGTCACCAAACAGCACTGAATAATGGACATGGCGTGCCAAAAATGTGCGGTCAAAATTGCAGGTCCGAATTAAATGGTCGGCATTTGATTTCGATAATTTTTTTTCAACTTGGACGGGTGCGATTTATTTCGTGTCTCAAACCTCTTGTTCCGGCACGAGTATTTTTCTCGCAGGAATTCGCATGAGCAGCCCGACTCGCTCGGCAACGGAAGGCATTTTTTCGTGAGCAGCAACAAATGGATTTTTGAGCATCAGAAAATGTAAACATTTCATCAATACCGGAATGCCCAAGGCCATTTTGCTTTTCAGCACTTGGTCAATGTCTTCGCGAATATGCATCATGCCCAAGACCGAGGCGTGGTTGGAGTACACCATTTGTCGAACTTGTTGCACTGCCAGATTTACTCTCGATAAATAGAGATCCATCGGGATTTGTAACTCAGCGCTGAAAGGCTTCAGTCCAATTTCTCGCTCCAGAATTTCAAAGTACCACAAGGCCAACGACGGCGCGTCCGTGTAGGCGGGAGCTTCCCAGCGCGGGTCGCTGGAAAAAGGACCCTCGCGTTTGGCACACTCTGCAAATTCCGTCCAACCCCTTTGCTCCTCCATTGAAGCAATGGTGACGCAGAGCGCTGCCAGGACTTTGGCTTGTTCCAGGACCAGCAAAATTGGGGTTTCGCCCGGTAGCAGCTGCAGGTTGTAGCCTGATTCGCAGAGCAATTTTAGCGACGAAGCCGTCGAGGACAACATGTGGTTGGTGTACGCAAGCAGCTGCGCTTTCTTGGTTATATCGTCACATTGCAAGGCCGTGGACTGCTGAATTTTCGAAAGGCACAAAGTGTACAAAGACTGAATTAAATGCTTCGGCAAATAGCTTCTGCATTTTTCGAACCATTTCGACTTGCTGAACATGGCGTAGATTTTTGCAGCCAGCTGTCCGTAGCTCACGGCGTCCAATAAAAATTCCTGCGACCCGCCAGACGAAGAGATCGATTTTTCGGAGTCGCTCTCATTTTGATTTGAACATACTGCAAGCGAGTAAGCCATATTCATGAGACTGTAAAGCGTAACAACATGCTCGACAACCGGATGGACGACATTTAAATAGGTCGCAGAAGGGATGGCGGGCTTTTCGCCATCGGTCGAAATTACAAACGGCTTTGAAGGCATGACTTTCCAAACCAAAAGCATCATGTGTCGTTCAGCCAAAAAATCGCGCTCTTTCAAAAATGCAGCAAGATCCATTTCGTACTGCGCAAGCGCCTTGTAAACGTGGACGAGAGGTTTGTCGGCATCGAACGCCTGTCGCACGGAGGCGCGAGAAATTGCGGCATGTGTGTCGTACGGGGTGTCCTCAGAGGGGACGTAACATTTGTCAGGGATCAAACGCAGCATTTCCAAATGACAATTTTGTGTGGGCAGAATGTGTCGCGACAAATTATGCGCACAAAAAATTTCAACAAATTTATCGGCGTCCCAATTAAAAAATCCCAAGTGAAAAAATTGCGCGCCTTGAATTTGGTTTGCAAAAGTCCACACGAAATAAAAACAAACGCATGCTTGCCTGGAGATGCTTGGTTGTCGTGTGCGTGACTTATGTTTTCACTTTTAAACCTGTTTCATGTTGGGCCGACGACCGCATGGTTCGGCCAGCGCGCCGCCGCCTGTGCCGCCCCGCTCGGAAAGCGCGATTTTTTGGTGGGACTACTTTTGGCTAATTCCATGGAAGGCCTTCAAGTTTACGGTTTGGCCCGGCGCCATGGCTGTTGGCAAAATTCTGATTCGCAACGAAAACATCACAGGCTCCATCAAGCCGCTTCTTGAATTTTTGCAGCTCGTAATTCTCGCGGGCGGATTTACGCTCTTTGGGATTTTATACGTTTTGAATTGCGTGGCGTATCAGCTGCAGTATTTCGGAGCGATGCATATTGCCTTCATGGCAATTATGATTCCGTCCGCGTTGCTGCTACTCTACGCCGAGTTCGGAATTCAGCTGCAACGCGATCCGCTTGACCCCAAGTATTTTATTCAAACCTGGCACACGGGGATGATGTCGGCCGTGCGCGCGGCCGCAGAGGTTTACGGCACTCTTTTTATTGCGCTGACTCTCACAACATTCATACAAATTTACGATTTGGTAATGAATGGTATTAGCCGCGAATTTATGACCTTGCAGCAATATGTGGTTTACCGATTTGTCGGCTGGACTCTCGGGTTGATTTGCTTGGTGGCGATGGCTGCCTTGTACACAAACGACACTTTCAGAAATCGCCAGCAGCCCGCGGTCGAAGTCCTGGACCCGAGCTTTGGTCGCGGCTCGCGAGTGTAAAATGATTTTCGAACACGAGGCGTTCTCAAAATAAATACCGCATTAATTCTTACCAGTGTCACCGACTCGCGGAAAGGGTATGAATATCTCAAACTTGGGTGGCGTTTACATTTTTGCAGTAAATGGCACAACAGCGCCGAACCGGGCCCTCGCTGGGTATTCCCTCGCCTAGGATCGCTGATTTTCGCCCGAGTCCTTCTAATGGTGCGGGCTTTGCTAGCGGTACCCAGCCGACCTCTACAAAATACCTGCTGCCCGATCAGATACTCGGCGAAGCAAATCCTGATGGTTTGGCGACCAAAGAACCGCGTCCGGCATTGTATGGCGTAATTCCAAAAAGACCGTCGAGGTTGCGAAATTACAATTTTGACTTGCCCAGAAATCCCGGTTCAACCATGCCCGACACGCGATTTATTGGAGGCTCTGCGGCTCCCCTTCCGCCTCCCAGACTACCGCAAACAGCCGACCCAGAGGATGTTGTCACTCTTCACAGCTCCGACCGGGTTTACGGCACCGAACCCGTCGAATACATTAGCCGCGAAAAAGCCGACGAATTTGTGAGTCTTCAAGTCGCCACCGACAAGGGCATGTACCATGAAAATTTGGGACAGTTGACGCCGACCCAACGAACTGATTTTTTCGAGGCGCTCTGGGCAGCCGGCGCCTTTGTGTTTGTTGTATTTTTTGTGGCTCGTCACCAACGAGGAGTCTGGCCTTCTGTCCTTTTTTCTGTGCTTACCATCCTCGGGGCGTTCGTGCAAAGCACCGCGAGCATCATTCTAATTGTCGGCCTGATCGATTTTAATTTGCGAAGCTTTTTGCTTTTTTGCGTGATTTATTTTTTCTTTGTCGTGGGTCTCGGACTCGCGCTGACGGGTCTCGAGTACGGCCGCAAAAATACCGACCTCTCGCCTTGGCACAGGAAGGCGATGTTCATGCCGATATTAATGGCTGTGATTATGTCGCTTTTAAGCATTATTACTCTGGCGGTGCATAACAAAGTCGACGGCTCAGCTGTGGACCGTACTTCGATCGAGGATTATACCTCGCTGGCTTTTTGCATGGCCATCATGGTTATCAGTCCAGTTGTCATTGGGCGCGAACTCGTTCCTGCGTTGGTCAGTGCAATTTATCCAGAATGTGAAGGCCCGGAAATGATGTCGCTGGCGCCCGAGGCTCTTCGCCGCCTGACGCAATACTACGTCGACTCGCAGAGTTACACCGGAATCGGAAGTAGACCTCATCGGGTGTGATTGCAATGGATTTTATAGACATAAGAATGTAATGTAAAAATTAAAACGCAGCTAAAATGCATGTATTTCAATTCAGTTCGGCGTGAAAGGCACGCGTTTTCTGAAATACAACTTTGTCAAAGAAAATAACGCCAGTAGGAGCAGACCGAAACACAGCCACGATTCAGGCCTGATCAGTACGTGCAAAAAGGCTCCTAAAAAATTCCCGACATCCTGCGGACTGGGGAGCCCGAGTTCGGGACTTGGGACCCAGTTTTGCTCGTCGTCCATGATTTCGAAATTGTCAAAACGAGCCATGAAAAAAAGGGATTTTGATTTGCGTTTTGAAGAAGCGTCAGAACATAAAGCATCCATTTATTTTGCGATGTTTAAAAAGCGATTTCAACAACAAAAAATTGTTTTGTGTTCCTACACTTCCAAAAGTGTTATGCCGTTCAAACTCAGCTCATCCAGCTCTTCCTCGCAGAGCGGGTCGTTTGGCGAATCCCACTTTCTGAAATCTTGTTCGGCAAAGCCCATTTGGCACAAATCGGTGATGGAATATCCCAATTTCAGCCACTGGGTGAGGGAAAGTGCCAACAATCTCAGGTTCACGATGCCGAATTCGCTGAGCTGCTGCGGCGAAGCCTGTGCTTTAATTGCTTGGCCCAAATCGATTTTGAGTTGCTCGCGAAAAACTTCCTCGGTGGTGCTGTTGCGATTTGTTTCGTAAAGGGCCTTCATTTGCGAAAAGGTTTTTGTGATGATTTCCTGCGCAGCATCGTCGGCGATTGTTCCCTCAAATTCGTGGCTCAGAAGCATGTCACGGGCTACAATTCGTTTGATGCTCGCCAGCGTATCGAAGGAAAACAAGGATTCCCCAGGTCCATCGTGCCGCAGCGGGCACTTGAAACTCAAAGCCGCAATTTCGCAAAAGCACTGCTGGCAGCTGATGCATTTGCACGTGCCAGAAAATTTCACAAAACCATTTTCGTTCACCAACAGCGAATTGCAAAGGGCACATGTGGGCGGTTTGAGCTTGGATGAATATCCGGTTGTAGCTGCCGTCTTGGCCTCCTCCCGAGCCGGGGCTTGCTCGGTGCTTTGTCTCGGGGATCTGGCGCTCGAGGTGCGTGGCGATTCCCAAGGCTCTTCCAGCTCGTACTGAGTATTGGTTTGATCTGTTCGAATCGGATAGGACATTGGGCTCGGCACGTTGGCGCTTGGCATGCGCGGCGCGGTTCTGCGTCTATTGCCAGCACCCAATTGCTGCGTGCGCGGTCTAGGTGCCGCAATGGCCGGCGGTTGGGACATTTGCATTTTTGATTTTGCTCGAGGGTCCGCTACGACAAAATAAGCCCAAGCTGGATAGCCCCGAGGAAATTTTCCTCACAATTAAATTATTGACTTGACAAGCAGAAAAATTGGTTCGTCGTTAAAAACTTTGCAACGAGCTGGAATCGAAAGGCATATTCCAATTTCACCGTTTGTCAAGCACTCCCTAAAATGTCGCTTTTTTCCCATTGTGTAAAACTCGACGAGGAGTGCTTTTGCATTGTCATCGGACGCTTTCCCGAGTATCTCACGGTCGGAATGTTTTTCATGTCGCTCATTCTCTACGACGTGACATTTTTTTGGTTCAGCCTCGGCCTCATCGCAAACGGCCTCTTTAACATGGCGCTGAATTTATTCATGCATCCTCACGACGCAGTGAGGGTGATTTACGGCACAGCTGGGTTCTTGGGCAATCCTTCTTATAGGGCTCAATTTTGTGTTTATGCCGTAGTCACGGTTTTGCTGTTTTACGACCTGTTCGACGTTCACGTAGCAGCCTGGATGTTGGGCCTATTATTTTTTACGGTTGCCCTCGTGTTGTATGCGACGGTATTTTTGACCCATGAGTCCTACTGGCCGATTTATTACGGCGCCGCAATGGGATTTATTGCAGCCGTAATTTTTTTCTGGATATACGCAGCGCTTTTAGAAAAGTATTCCGGAGCGCTCACCTACTCCTGGTTTGGGAATATTAATGGCCTGCGCCATTGCTATTCGTCCCGCACACGTTTGGAGGACCCGGCTTCGCACGATACCATGGAGCGCGTCAAGCGCGCGGTAGGCACCGATAATGTAAAACAGGTTATGGATTTTGTGGGGCTTTGGGGCGGTGTTGCGGACGAGCAGAACTCGGACCCAATTTACGAAGTTGTAAACAGAAATGCGGAAAACAGTCAGCTTGACGCAGAATATAACGAACACGATTTTTTGTAGCAAGTTACATTTTTAATTAGCAAGCGCGCGTTAGCAACATCCTCGTATTCCATCCGAATAAAGTGGCAGCGGCGCTGCTGCTTGCTTGGACGCTCACGGTGTCGTTCGGGTTCAGGCGCATAATTCCGGCTGTTTGGCATTGCACAAATGTTTGCGAAACCGGGTTAACCTGCGTCTGGATGCAATAAACTTGTGACCAGGGCACGTTGTCTATGTACACATAGAAAGTCGTGCTTCCGGTTGTATTCGGCGCAACCAGCAAATTGGCAGCGAACGACACTCCAAAAACGCCTTTGTACTGCGAAATTAACGACGTGCCGTTCGACAAAAAATATGGCGTTGTATATGAACTGGGTTGCTGGGTCAAAGCGCCCCAAACCAAGGTGGTGTTGGTGCCGGCGTTCAAAATCATGTCGCCCACCGGCTGCGTGGAATAGGCTTGAAGCGGCTTTCCATGGCAGTAATTTTGCGTCAAAATCTGATTTGTGGAATTTTGCAAACCAACAATATTTGATTGCAAAAGTGAAAGATAACTCACAAATTCTGAGGTATACAGGGCTTCTCTTTTTCGGAACATTTGGTTCAAGAATGCTTGCAGTTCGACTGGGTCCACCGTGTTGGTGGCGGCGATGACGTCGTTGGTGAGCGTGTCCATCACCGAGTTGACCGAATAGTACAAAGAATTTGGAATGCCGCTTGTCATATTTTGTGTCCATAATTTTATGGACATCAGTTGGTTGTCGACTCCAATAGTTCCTCGGACATTCATGTTGTAGTAGTACACAATCTCGTCAAACCACGTATCCGACTGCCAAAACAGCCACCGATAACCGGAGCCAACGTTAAAAAAAAGGGTATGGCCTTTCCTGCTCGTGTGTACGTTTGTCAAATACGAGTCGCTAAAAGTAATCACGCCAACGATGAATGCAAAAATTGCGCCCGCAACCACGACCGCCAAAACCAGCCACAAAGCAAGTTTTACGGCCAAAGGCGTGGTTTGGCTCCAACCGATTGGACTGGGCATCCACGGCCACGTGACCGAGGATTTTGGCGAAGCTTGGCCGATTGTCGAAGAGCGCGAATTTCGCTGCCCAACCCGGCTCATGTTTTCAAGCTCTTGGTAGCTAGCCATTTCGCTTTTTTTTGGTCGCGGTGTTACTCCAAAAAAATCGAACGACGCACATTTATGTTTTCACCTGCAACTGTTTGTTTATTTTTATTCCAAGCCTCAGCAAAAGGGAAAACAAGTCGCTCTAGCTCACGTTTCTAATTGACAAATTGGTGCCCGCCGCTGCAACGGTAGAACCGCTTGCGCTTGCAGAAACTATCAACTGAATAACGTTCGACGTGGTGAGCGATACAGAAATTGTGCCTCCCGGAAAGGAACAAATTCCCGTCGACCCGCCAGACCAGTTGATATTGGACGTGGCAAGGGTGCTGGAATCCACCATCAAAAGCAGAGTTTGTTCGATGGCGCTGGCCGGCTGATTCACGGCGACATTAAAAGAAATGTCATATAGCCCTGCCTTTGTCACGGTAATTTGATTGCTCACCAAAGAAACTCCCACTTGTTGCGCAAACGGCCCAACTGCGACCAAATTCACCAAAGAATTGGACGGGCTCGCCGGAATAACCGTGGAGGCTCCGGGATAAAATGCGTAATTTACATTCGCGTACAAGGACTGGTTCAGGGCGGGTTGGCTGTTTTGCAGGTTTGTTACGTTGTTTTGCGTGTCGTACAAAAATGTTACGAGGTTCGGTCGGCGCTGCAAATTGCGTTTTCGCATCAAAGCAATTGTTTCGTTGTAATACGTCGCCAAATAAATTTGCAACTCCGGCATACCCAGCGTAAAATCAAGTGTGTCTTCGGCAGCGATGATATTTTCAATGGCCGTGTCCAAATCGTAAACGACGCCGGATGTCTGGTTTGTGATGCTGATAAAATTCGAAGTGGTCGAGGCCGCCGTAATGTTTTGAGCGCTAACGTCTTGGAAGTTGACGTAGCCGCTAAAAGTTGTAGGTTGCTGCACCTCGAGGACATCTCGCCAACTTGTAGCTCGCAAAAACACCAGGTTCTCATCTGATGATACGGTGCCCGCTTCTATGCTACGTGGCGGCGGACTGTCCAACCAAAGAATCGCAAAAATCACCGTGCATACTACCAGCGCTCCGATGATGAGATAGAAAATCAAAAGCGAAGGCGGCAGGCATTCTTGAAACCACGACCAGCCACTTTGACACCAGCGCGAGCTTCGTTTTTCCGGGCGGTCCATTTTGCGTCTGAAAAAAGCGGAGCCGCTAGCTCGTTTGCAAACACCAAATATTATCTACAACAGCGAACGTCACCCGTTTGCCGACTTGGTGGGCTATTATTATTCTGTAGCTTGGCCTTGTTCCTCAGAAATGGCCCTTGCCTGGAGCGCCGTGGCATACGTCATTGACCTGCTGAGCACGCCCTGTTTGGTCTCGAGAAAGCGCAAACAAAATGCGCCTCGGCAAGCGGCCGCAAAAATGTCGAATTTGGTGCAGCAGGAAATCGCGAAGCTGGAGCGCGATCAAAATCGATTGCAAAAATTACTGGATGAGCAGCAAGTAATTTGGAGAGCCAACGTGGAGCGCGGCGAGAGCGCGGTGGTCACCGAGTCCGATCGCGCTACGATTGCCAAATACGAGGGAATGCTTGATGCCATATATCAAAAATTAGATGTTCTGCACAGAACACGCGACTCGATATCCACCAATCTGTCTTTCCGCGGCACGGTTGCCGAGACCTTCGAAAGATACCAAACTGTGGTCAGACATATTACCGCTCTGCGGTCCGAGGAGACTCTGTCGAAAGTGGCGGAAAACCTCGAGTACTTATTACAACAATCGGACTACGCAGCCGCGATTCACAAAAGCGATTTGTTCACAAATGCTCTGCAAACCGAAAGCCGCGGCGACGAGGAAATTCCCGAACCGGACCCTGAACCAAAAAATGCAACGTATCCCGATCGTGAGGAGCATGAAATTATTTTAGACGATCACATACTCAACGATCCAGAATACTCTTTGGATATGGACTCAATTCCATTAATGTCTGCGACCAGCGCCACATTCGAAACTCCCTCTTCCTCCTCCGCAAGCTCCAGGAGAAATTTGCAAAGCTTGCCCACTTCACCACGCCCGATGCAATCAAACAAAAAACCCAGCCTCAACATACGAATGGAAGACATCTTTTCCCCCGAAAGGGTTTACTTAAAAAGAAATTTGCTGGCCCCGCCACCGTTCACTCCCTCCCGAAGATATAACGAGGTCACTGCGCTTATTCTGTCGTGAATGTAATTTAATTGTTGATTGTCCTAATTAACTAAAATCCCAAGAGTAAATTTTTTTGATACAGCAAAAAATTGCTTTGCAACGATTTCTAGCTGCGATCCCGTTTTCTCGAGTATGCTTGCTTCCGCAAAATTAAATGGCCACAATGTGACCAACTCGGTTTGGATGATGCATACCATGCACACCGCCGCCTCCCAGCGTGGCGAGTACCGCGATGCGTTCGAGCATGACCAAATGTTTCGGGAATTGCGAACGTACAAAGACAACCAGTACCGCTGGAACTCACAGCTGCGATTCAAAGGAGTCATTCCTGACGAACATCATTTCGAAATGCCCTCCGAAATTGGCGTACTGCACAAAAAAAATATGCCCTTGACCGACGGCACCCAAGCAGCTGTTGTGGTGGCCTTGCCACAGGCCTGTCATTTGTACCAATATTTTGGTAGTGGTCATCTGAAGGACGAAGTAATTTATCCCATGGAACTGCGACGTTTAAGTCTGGCTTGTACTCCCGACCGGCTGCGATGGATGCTTTCCTACACTCTCTCGTTGCCACTTTCTCAAGTCGACGCCATTTTTATGTCGGTCACAAAAATTCCGATTTCGCGTCATTTGATTTTGGGCTCGCCCCACGTCGAGCATCGCGTGGCTTTCGACCTGCTGCGAGACATTCTTGAAAAGTACGTTCGCATCCAAATGGGCCTGCCTCCGGACAACCCCCTGCTAGCTCCCCGGGAGGATCCCGAGCCCGAGCCGGATGCGGCCATGCTTTTGGAATACACTGGCGAGGAACAAATCGGTCAGAGCTACAGTTACGACCTTTTGACGACAACTCGGTCGCGGGATTATTATTCGGTTGTTTTTGCGTCGCATCCGGAAAGCAAACGATTTTTTGGCCACCGACGATTTTTCGAGTTGTCGCACATGTACGATGAACAATGGCTGATGGGTCTGTCCATGGACGAGTTGGACAAATTACATTCAAGTGTTTCCGAAAATCCGTACCACATGTGTTTTGCAGGCCACATTTGCAGCTCATGGGCGGCGACAGAACACGAATACCTCGCCAAGGGACAGATCGACCTCGCCATTCAGGAAGTCTCCTGGCCGGGTTTTCTGCGCGGACTCCAAGCATTTGGATACCAAAACACAAAGTCGGAGGAAGTAGTCGACGTACTTGTATACAATGCGGTAAAATGTGGAATTTTTGAACAGGACACCTACAGCACTGCTTTGACAATAATGGAGACGATTCGCAGTCACCCTCTTTTTATGAATCAACTGGGCGTAAATGTGAAGCTATCCACAATTCTCGAGAGCCTCGCGAGACTTCACAAACGTCGTTCTGTTTATGTCCACTGTTCCGAAGGCGAGTACGCCGAGCAATTTGCCAGCGAAGAAGGAATTAGGTATTTTGACCAGCTCAAAATTTACCACACAAAAGTTTACGAGTCGGAAGCAATTTTGGTCGCAACCATTTATCAGATTTTTTGTCGCGCCCTCGACGCACATCTGAGCGGAACGCCACTTTTTGTCAGCCCACCGACTAAAAAAACCAAAAAAAGACTGTGCAGCGAGCAAATGTTTCTCCTCGACAACATTGCCTCTCGACCGGTTACAAATATTTTTGGACCCGGAGGAGTGGGAAAAACTTTTGCGTTGCACACCCTTGGAGAACTTTTGGGAGACCAAATTCTTTTTCTTGCTTTCCAAAATCGCCACGTAAATGTGCTCGCAAAAAAATCCACTCGTCGCTGCAGCACGCTGCACATGATTTTGAAGCAGCACGAAAATTATTGTCAGGATGCCCTGGATTGTTACACAAAAGAAAGTAGCAGCTACCGCGCGCTGCACAAAATTCAGGTGGCACTTCGTTCAAAATCCGTCGAACGCGAGCAAAATACCGACTATCGCCTAACGACCTACGACCGCGTTTGGTGCAACTGCAAAAAATGCCCTCTAGAAAATCTCGTTGCCGTCTGTTTTGATGAAGTGTCCACAACCGATCGAGCTCTTCTCCAGCGCACGCTGTTTACAATTTTTCGCTGTGCCAAAAATTTGCGTGCGGTCTTTTTTGCCGGAGACCCTAAACAATTGCCGTCCATGGGCTATGGCGACTTGATAATGGATTTGATTTTCGGTCTCGGCGGTTTCGAATTTCTGCATACCCATCGGTCGAATATGCGGACGCTGCGCCGAAACGCCGACCTTGTGGCCGGCAAACACATGCCGATAATTTTTGACGGTGAGGACATGGAGGTCGTTAAAAACGATCCGAGTTCGGAGCGTGCAATTCAACGAGTGATTTTTTATCCCTGCACCCCCAAGCCGGAGTCACTTTTTTCCGTCCTGAACGAGGCTGTGGAAAATCACAATTTTTCGATGCACAACACGCAGTTCATAACCAGAACCAACGAGGTTCGACGGATGTCCTGCAACTTTGTACGGAACCTGATGCTTGGACTTCCTTTGGAGACAACGGGACATCTTTATCGCGGCCAAAAAGTCATGTTCCGTCGCGGTTGCATTGGTGAAGTGGGCGCCGGCCAGGTCATGATGACTTGGGGCGTGGTCTGGGCCCGGCCTCTGGTAAAAAAGGACAAGGATGTCAGCCCCTTCGAGCGCGAGGCTCAGACAGTTTGCGAAATTGTTCAGGCCTCCCAACTGATGCAGCTGGATCAAAATGACAATCCCGAAAATGTGTCAGAGTACATTTCGCGATTGGCGGCCGGCGACCTCGATATTCCGGAAGCTTTATATACCTTGACTGACACACTGGAAAATCGAAAAACGCTGGTCAGACAGGGCCTCATCCCTCTGCACCCCGACATCATGATTAGAATGAAAGGCGACGTCGACCGCAAACGCTCGTGTGGCGCCGGCTCCGTGACAAGCCTGTCGAATTATTGCGCAACCATCTGCAACCTGTTTCCCAACACGACGTTCGACTCGGTTTACCGCCAGTCGGGCGCGAAACAATTAATTGCCTGCATATCGTTGGACGACGACGAGGTGGCGAGCATGCCGGAATTGACGTACTTCAATTTACGGGAGCTGATTCTGCAGAATCGAATTTTTTTCCTGCCGTATTTCGGCCGAGACTACGCCGAAGATGCCACCGTTTTGACCGTGGCGGCGATGCAGGGCTCTGCCTCTAGAAATATCGTACACGTCATGCTACGTGATTCAGAATACGAAACATGTCGGACGCTCACTACTGCCATCGGCAGGGCGGAGTCTTGTTACGTGGCCATTGGTCAGCGAAAAGCATTCGACAACGCGGCGCGTCGAATTGATCGACCCAGGCGTTCGGATTTCGGTTTCATTTTGAGAGAGCTGCAAATGCATTTTGAGAAATTTTTTGGACCCATGAATTACGCAGCCGCGGCCCTGCTCGAAGTCCAGGAAATACAAGCGCGTCGTAAATTTTTCGATCACTTGCCAGAGCACCCAAAATTATACATACGACGATATGCCGAGCAACTCGGCCAGACGATTCCGGAGACCGAAGCAAGTCTCGCCGCACAAATCGAAAGCAAAAAAAAAATTCCAGAAATTCAATTTCATCAGAAAATCGAAAACGTTTGTCAACAATTTGACGACGATTTTGACGACGAGGATCTGATGATTTTGCATACCGCGGATAATTCCACGGTGGCTGGAATGCCGTGGGTCCAAGTATATGATTTGCTGCTACAGCGAAATCTTCCGGCCGAATTGGCTCATAGCGCGCGCAATTAAACGTACCTTGCAAAAATTGTGTGTCCAATGCCGGGGCAGCGCGACGCGCGGGAGGCTGTTCCACGTACCAGTGGACTTGCGGGCAAAAATCGCAAGGAGCTTTTTTGTTCCGGAAAAAGTAATGTTTGAACCTCGATTTTTTCGCCCTTCACCGAGCGACCAAGGAGGTGTCCATAATTCGATTTGTACAAACATCCAAGAACAGCGGCTCGCAATCCGTCAGAAGCGCGCTTTCCGGTACTCAATGTCACAATGGCCGTCGGCTTGACCAGCGCAAGCGCTGCTTGAACTTGCCCGGCGGTAACAGTTTTTCCAAATCGTCGAGCGGCCACAGCAAAAGCCACACGGCTCATGCGGCCCCAATTATACTTGGCTCGATAATGAGCCGAAACCTCGGCCCATCGGTCGCCCAATAAATACTCTGCAACAACTTGCAGAACGCACTCAAAAAACTTCTTCTGGAAATAATGAAATCGGTAATGAAGTCCGTATTCCACCAGCCACACAAAAAGCTGGAAAACTTCCTCGCCATCGTGCTCCTTGGTTTCGAGTTCAGTTTTTAGGTACGAGAAATCGGTGCGTTTTTTCAGTTTTACGCTGCGCAATTGCTCGTTGCACATTTGTTCGGCATCTTCAATGTAGGCCGAGGTCAGGCTAGAGTAATTTGAAACACAAGCCTTTGGCATTTTCCCAGGCCCCACAGATCGCGGATGTATTTTAAAGGCCGTGTCTGAATTGTTTACGGGCTCAGCAGCGATTAACTTTATTACTTGATTATGCGCAGAATTTGTCGCTCCAAATACCGCATAGTACGCCATGCGATGCTTTAATATTCAGTTGCCAATTTTTAGTTCGCATTTCATTGTGAGTGTAATTCTCTTGAGATCAAATATAAAACTACAATTGCTATTCTTTGTATAGACGCATGTTGTTTATAGGGAATTAACGTTTGGTCGCGTGAGTTCCCGTGATTTCTCAACAGAATGGCATCGACCTTCACCGACGACGAGATCCAGGAGCTGCTGATGATTTTGGACCCGGCTCAAATCGCAAAAGATGAAGAAACTTTGCTAGCAATCACAAACGGATCAGTTCCATTTGACATGAGTCCCGAGGAAGTGTTCGATCGCACCTTGCTCTACGCCTTCGAGCAAAAGCCGAAGACCGGCTCGTTCTCTCAGCACTATGGACAGCTGGCTCAAAAAAACCGGTTTGAAATTCGCGAGGAACTGCCGAACATGCCTTGGAATTACGCGTTGCTAATTAGCAGCGTTTTTGAGGAGTACTCAGGCAAGGATTTTTTTTTCAACAACGTCCTCAGCGGAATGATGCTCGACAGCTTTGCGAGAAATTTTCGAATCCGATATTCCGACGCCGCAAATGAACTTGCTGTTCTGCTGCAGAAAAGGGTTGGACTGAAAATTGGTCCTGACGGCATTCAAGAATTACTGGATGATTTTTACGGTTTCACAAACGGCCGATTTATTTTGCACGTCGAACATCCGACCTTCAAAGTCCCGGAAGAAACGCCAGAATTTGTTGAAGCAATTCTGGTGCCAGAGGAGTTTGAAAGCACCGCTGGCAAGCCTGAAAATATTCCGCAAGTCGACGATGTTGAGCCAGTTGAACAAACGCAAAATCTCGAAAATCCTCCAGAGGCCGCAGTTGAAATCATCTCTCCTGTTTCTGTCGCCGAACCTTTTTTGCCACCTTCAAAGTCGCTTGTAAAATTTTGTGAAGCTGAAAATCAAGTGACCGTGCCACTTGTGCATGGTTTTGGATTACATCTTCTGAATCTCGCACTTTACGACATTTACCTTTTGCGTGGTCACGAGCGGAGCGAATTGGAAAACCTGCTGCTCGGTTCTGGTTCTTACCTGCTGGTGGACGGTTTAGTGTGTTCGGAAAAGTCCAAACCATTTTTTGATGAAATTCGAAAACGTCATTTTTTTGGCTCGAAGAAATCGATTGCCATCGCAAAATCGGACGACGAATTGCTGGCGTTGAAACATAACATTTTCCTTTCAGAATTGTGTCTGCCCACAGTTTTGGATTACCAATTGGCAAATTTGGACGGTGAAATGGGTGAATTGGATTTGCGTCGAATGCCTTGGCTCGTTATCCCAACTCCAACATATTATCAAACGCTTTTTGATTTTTCGCCGGAACTGCTGGAGCCATCCAATTATTCATACGCGCAGGTTTTAGCTGCGATGTGCTGCGAAATCGCAAAACAGCCTGAGAACATGCGCAATTATCAACCGCACACAGCTTTGACAATTTGGTTAAAACATTTGCTTCTCAATCATCCGCACGACGCCAAAAAATTTATACTCGACGGAGCATCGCCCAAACGAATTTTTCCTGCTTCTTTAAACCGATCCACGTCTGCCTGGCTCGGTTTACAAACTCAAATTCTGTTGTCGGAATTTATGAGTGTCTACGAAAAATCAAAAGTCAAACGAGCCGATGTTCAACCGCTCTCGTGGTCCGCTGAATCCTTCGCCCCGGTTCTTCTCACCGCCCTCCGGGAGCCGCTGGAAGACCATGCCATGTTTATCAAACACAGCTGCAAACAAAATGATTATTATCAGCAACCAGCAGAGGCCGACTACCGAATCCAGCAGGTGCTGATGTTTTCTGCTCAGACAACGAAAGACGTTTTAACGCGGCCGGACCACTTGCAAATCGAGAACCACAGTTTGAAATCGTTCAACTCGTGGCACGTGTACCAATTTTCGAAGTCTCTTTCTCGAGCGCCGGCTGCTGAAGACCTGCAAAAATCTATCAGGTATTTGGATGCTTATATTGGACAAGCTACAAAATATGGCGAAGTGATTCCGGAAAAGCCGTCCTCTTCCTTGGTTCAAGCCACTTTGGCCAAATTAACCGACATGGGCATGGCAACATTGCATGGCAGCACGGTGGCGCCTGTGAAATCGGTAGATTACTTTTTGTCTTGGTTGCTGCACGTGATGCCGTTTTGGCAAGTTACACGAACGGTTCTAGCAGACATTGAAAAATTGCAGCAGTACCACACGAATTCGTATGCCGACCTTTGGACAACCTGGATTGAAATCATGCTCCCCATGCTGAGTTATGTCGTGTTACATTTGCAGCGTTCTTGGATGGGCTTGGGACATCCCACTTGTTTTCACGCTTTCGATCAGATTACATATCATTATTTGGTCGAAAAAAAACTGACCACTGAAAATCGGATTTCCATTGGCACCTTGATTTGCTTTATGCAATTCAGCGACAGACAACGCGTGCCCTTCAGTCACAACGAACACTATTACAGCGACGCCGTTCTTTTGCAAATGGCTTCGTCCCTCGCTACGCTTTTTGAGGGTTCGCATCCGGAGCTTTACTCAGAAAATGTACCAAGCGTATTAACTCGAGTGCACGAGCCAACGATGATTGCCGAGGCCCTGTCGTCCTTGTCAATTGTTCAAGCTGCTCTGATCGCTGCCCGCAGCCATCCCGCTTACGAACTCGACGAGACCGTCGAGCGCGTTTCGCAATGGATTACCAAAAGGCAAACGATATTGCTGGATGGCTGGGAAAAAGACCGGCTTTCCCAGCCCGTGGAAAACGCAAACTCCAAGCCATTCAAATCAATTTCATTCCCGGCCGCCAAAGTCCATCGCCGCGCCGGAAACAGTGTTGCTCATCACCGTTGCAAGGCCAAAAAGCCTTTTTCACGAAGCAAACGACGAATTCAGGTCAAAATCGATCCTTGGATTTGGGATGCATCGCTCGGTCGATATGTCGGCAATGTCGACCAACTGGTCAGCGCCGGCGCCTTTGACCAGTATCCAAGCTTTTCGGAAATGCAGCGCATGCGCAGCCAAATTTTTTATTCGGAAATCGACAAGATTTTACATGATTTTCCTCGCGAAGTCACGACAGATTTGCGCGGCAGGCTTCACAGCGTTTACATTATGAAGGCTTTTAGTCGGCTTGCGCAGAGCGGCCGATTTCCGGCGGGCCATCTTTTCAAGCCAGGCTCTTCTTTCGAGTGCTTGGAGCCGTTCGTTGTTTTTGTGCTTCCCGACGCCTACTTCCGCGCCTTCGTCGGTCGCATGAAAGGCATGACGCGCGAAGAGTCTGCTTCATTTGCGGAAAGTCTAGCGACGAGTTTTGTTACGACGCGCGTTTCGGGAGAGCAAGAGCTTTTGCTTTCGTACTTGGGCAACCATTATATTTCCTGGCCCGCAATTCTAGCTCAAAACATGACCGTTCCGCGTCCACAACCACGCGGGTTGGAACTTCTTGGTTCTGGCGAACCGCAGTATTGCATTCCGCTCAGCAAACCCCTTTCGCTCGCATATGTATCCTAGCTGCGCGCGGCTACAAAGAAACAAAGATAAGTAAATTACTCTTTTTCATTTGATAATTCAGTCCCAGGTTTTTGTAGTCCCCGCTGTGTTTCACATCCAGCACAACAATGGCTCGTGTAAAGACTGACCCTGACCTTTTTACGGGAGACGACGCTGAAAAGGATTTTTCGCCACGTCTTACCAGCAATCAAATACGCGCTGTTCTAGCCATCATGAAAGAGGCTCAGGCCGGGCTGGAGCTGGTCATAGAAGAGACTGATGGTAAATCTGTTGAAACCGAAGCAACATCCTCATCTACTACATTTCCATTTGTTAGCCCGAAAAAATCAAGGACATCTACAGATTCAAGGGAAAGCTCTTCTTCTACAAGAAGCAGAACGAGCGCATCCCTGTTGTCGTCTGCTTCAGAGCCTGCCGCTAAAATTTCACTTTTGGCAAAAATCAAATCCCTGCAAGCAATACCTCGCGAAAAGGAAGTCTTGCAATATTTAGAACCCGAGCTTTTTTTTGTCAAGCAACTCGCAAAAATTGCAAACCGCCTGCCCAAAGCCATTTTACCGCGATACCAATTTTTTGAGGATGTTTATTCAATTCGAAAACTCCTCAAAGACGATGACGAAATCGAAAGTGAGGACCACGTCAAAAACCGTCTACTCGCCCAGGATAGCTTGCAAAAGCTCATCGCCAATATCGAATTGCACCATTTTGCAATTAACAACCATCGGCTGGGGTTGCAAGGAGGATGCGTAATTTTGGACGGAAGCGACCTTTACACTGAATGTGAAAGTGCGCTCAATTCTGCCGCACTTTTTATTGACAACACCGAAATGCTCGAGTGGCCACTACGAGCTTTCATGATCGACCGAAGCACCAGAAGCTCTTTTGCAGAATTGGTCGGAAGGCATTTGCAATCTTCCAAAGTGTTGGTTCCGACTCAGTGGCAATTCCGCGCAAGCTATACCAGAGTTGCGTCCGAAACGCGCGGATGGCAGGCGGCATTTTACGGCAGCACCATCGAGGGCGGTGTTGTTTATTTGCCGGAGCTCAATTCCAGTTCCAGTTCGAGTTTGTCCATAACCGCAATTCCTGGTCCCCGAGCGCGCCCGCAGTGGTGGTAGATGAAATTCGTAGCCGGGAAAAATAAATATCGTCTGGCTTCTTTCAAGACGTGGGTAATATACTTGTACAGTGTTTTTATTGCTCATCCGTTTGGCATCCACTTGTTCGCCGTTCCTTCTGCGATGACGAGTCTGGGTGACGACACGTTTGGCGACGGCTACTCGGCCAATGGCGGATCGCAAGGCTCCTACCGCTATGTTTCCGCCCCGTCTTCCGGACATCACACCATGTCGCACAGCAAGCACCAGCACGGCGGCGCCTCCGCAATGTCCTCGTCCTCGATGCGTGAACAGTCCGAATCGTCCTCGTTCCGCGACCAGGTTGAAAACGAGATCGAATCGGACGTTCTCGAGTACGAGGAGGAGGCTCACATGGCCGAGGCTCAGTTGAATTTGCACGATCCGCGTGCCGACCGACCTACCAGCTACACTGCGACGTTGAACGTCGATCTTGATTTTGACTTCAAACGCGGTTCCGGAAGCGCCCACGCCCACATTTCGCAGGACGAACTGCGCGATTTGATTGAATCGACCATGACCAAGACCGGTGCAACGTGGGTCAAAATGTTTCCGCGTCATTTGCTGGAACATGCTTTTGTGGACCAGCACGAGGTCACGCTGTATTCCTTGCCGTATCGAAGCAGCAGCCACAACCATTCGCTGCTGTTGGTTTCAAACATCCCGTCTCTGAACAACCGTCGGTATTACTCTTCGAACTGGCGCCACGGCAGCGGCGAGCGCGCGGTCGATACCGTATTACTGCACAGCGGGTTTGAGGCCAAAACCCACCAGCGCTCAGAAGCGGAAACCTACTTTCACTTGGACCCGGTGCACTGGAAGCATGCGGCGCACGGACACGAGTCGTCCGTATTCTATGTCAAAAGTGTGAACCCAAGCACGGGTGATTTCTACATCTTCCGCAAGAATTCGATTTATGACACCGCCCTTTCGGAAATCATCGTGGCGATGAAGGAGGACAACCCCGCGCGCCCGACGCTCGAAAACTTTTACAACGAAAGCGCCCAGCGTGACATGGTGAAACTTCTTGTTCTCACGAAGGAAATCAAACACCTCGATCTGAACGATTTCCGAATTGTTGCCCGGGCCGCCGTCGACAAGTGGGTTCGACCAAAGGTGTTTTTGAAGCTGAAGGGGCAGCCGCTTTCGATGTTTTCCGAAGGTCTCAGCTTCCATCTTACCACCGACCTTTCGTCGGTGGCGGCCATTGAACATCTGACCGGCCGCACCCGGCAAACCGAGGCGCTCACGGCTTCGCCGATTGACCATCGTGCCACAATGCATTTGTCCCTCACACTTGTGTTTCCGTTGCCTTTCCCGTCGCACGGCGAGCCGCAAGCAGACCAATAGCGTCATTCTGAACTCTAACTCCATTTCTATGTATTAGACAATTGCACAACTCTCAATATCCACACTGTTGAATATCTTATATTCAATAATAAAACCGATACGGTTGCCAGAACATATTGTTTGTTTGATAAAATCGATCACTTGCAGCGTAAACTCCAGTTTTGCAACCCATGGGCGAACTTACACAATCCTACGTGCAGTACCTGGATCACGGGCCGTTGGCCGTGCTCTACACAACCAATTACTGGCACAAAATTCTTTCGAATTTGGTCAGCGACAACGTACATACGCGCGCTATAGAGTGTTTTAATGGAGACAAGCATCTTCGTTACTCGCGCAAATTCCAAAAAGTCATCGACACCTATTACCGCAGATTTAGCAAAGCAATATACGACTGGAGAAATGTTCTTGGTGTCGTTCCCTGGACCCCAGTAATGCTTCTGGACGGAACAATTGTGCCTTTGGCGCTGGACTTCGACGTTTGCCAAGTGGGTGTTTTTTACGACACAAATTCAGGTGGCAATTGTTATTCTGTGAGGTTGAACCCAAGCTTTACAAACATGCTGGCCGACTCGAATTTGGTTTTGCCTTTCGACCTGAATATGGACAGTCGGGATTTTTACAACGGCGCACAGCGAACCGTTACACGTGATTCCAGAGCGATCGTGGCAAGACGTCTTGATTTTCGATCCATGACAAATGTAATCGAAAATGTTGATTACGGTATTTTTGTGATGGATGGATTTGGTTGCGACCCGACCCCTTCTGGAGTGATTCGTTCACTGGTTGCAAATTCGATGCCCATTTTGCAGGAGTACGAAATGTTTCGGGAATTGCGTCTGCATTACTATCACAAAATATTGACGTTTAGACCATTTTGCGAGCGCGAAAGCCCATCGGACGCCGCAAAATTACGGGAATACCTGCAAGAGCTCAATGGCGCCCGCGCAGGCGGAGACCGCGTATCCGAGTTGTTCTTGCAACAAATCACAAAACTCAGCAGCGCAGCGCACCAACTGGATAGCCGCGTGGAATCGGAAATCAATTCGAGAAAACCCGACCGCTTGTACGGGGACAAGGGAGTTTCTGCAATGGCCTCGGGAGATAACTCCTACGGAAAAAATCCCTTGAATCAGTTGTTGGTCAAATTAATCAGTGACGACTCGAACGAATACTCGTCGGTGTTGGGTGGCAAAATATCGAATTATCACCCGCCCACGCTGGATTGGAGCTTTATGAGTGAATTGCTCGACGAAATGCGACGCACCATGGCAAACTTGTACGGAGTACCCGAGGCAAACCTGAAAGCCACTTCCTCACAAAAGGGCAATGTCGAGTTGCTGGCATCTTCATTCCAACGGAAAATCAACACCGAAAATCAAATGCTCGAGGAGGCGATGAATTCGGCATTTTCTGTCATTGAATTGCGCAACAACACAGCAAATTATATAGCCATCAAATTTGCGTCAATGATTCGACCGGAAGCGCTGGCAACGGTTGCTAAAAAGAAAAATCGCCCCAAGCTGCTGGAGTATTTTTCCAAGGCCGATTTTAGCGCCCCGAAACAAACCCTTTATGAGGTCGTGACTGCTTTGAAAATCATGAAGGATCAAAACCCAAAGCAGGAATTTATGTTGCAGGCCAGCAACGCAAGCAGCTTTACATGGATACCCGTAGACAAGGCAGGGCCTGTAAAATTGCTTGATGGCACACCGTCGCCCTGGCCGATAGAAAAAAAATCAGAGGACATGTACAACGAGGAAGACGTATTGGAAAATGCTCCATCGAAAAAAAAGACTCTAGCGATAACCCAAGAAATCGACCGTCAACTTCCCGAGGACGTGGGCTGGCTTATTGGCGAAATCGATTATCTTACCGACAACGAAATTGGCGATATATACATGTTTGTGGCCGCGCAACTGACCGACGTCGATCTCGTAAATATTTACGATCATTTCCTCGACGGGGAGTCGGCGCGATGGATGGAGTCCAAGCTCAACAGCGTAAGCGAGGAGTCTAGAGCCGAAGCCCTGAACGTACGCCTGGTGTACCGAAATTATGGATCGAATTCAATTAGCACGATTGTAACCTGCTATTTAATTGGAGCCATTTCGGAGGAGGACATGGTCCGCCAAATTCGATTTGACTTGGCCCTAGAAAATGAGCGCAACGACCAAGTGGACAACACCAAATTTATCAGGCAGATGAGAGTGCTTTTGCAGCACGAAATGTACGCTGGCGCGCTTCGCGACACCGGATTGGCCGAGCTGGCCGACAAATTGGAGCGCGGTCGTGACGCCCGGGTCCAGGAAAAATACCTGAAGCAGGACAAAGAAAAGCAAGCCAAAGAAAAGCAAAAAAAGGCGACAACAAAAAGTGCCAGCAAGTCCTCTGCTTCCGCCTCGAAAAAACGTCCCCGAGAAGCCTCTGCCAGTTCCGAAAAAAAATCAGCCAAACGACCCAAGACCCAGTAAAAAAAGACTAGACTTTTTCTATTTATGCCAATTGTATTTGTAATGCCATGTAAATTAATCACAAAGTAAATCCGTTTCGGGATTCAATCGCACTCGGTTGAAGTCGCTGTACTCGTCGAGATCAGTCACTTCTTTCGGTATCTCAACTCGAATCCTAAGAGCAAACTCAAACTTGCGCAGGTCCGCACGACGACGGTGCTCCTCGGCGCGTTTGTTGTGCTGCTCCCAAAAAATCGTGTGGCAAATACGCAGTCCAAAGAGAACAGCGCCGGTGTCCTTGTTGCGTTCCACAAGAACGAGCTTGCAGTCCAAGGCGCGTTTAAGCATGCCGAGTGTGAATTTAGGCATGTATCGGTCGATGTGTTCGATTTTTGAGTGCTCCGGGCAAAGATACACGTCGGTGCGAGTGCGACATCCGGCAACCGAATCATCAATTACCGAGTAGCAATCGACGGATTTTGCTGGGTACAATTTGCTGCCATCTTTGCAAAGCACGCATTGAAATCGAAGAAAATCGCTCAAATTGGTGGGTAGAAGACGCGCTTCGGCCAGGGTGCATTGGCCGCAATTGGCTCCAAACGCGTCGCACGAGTGTCGATTGTAAACCATCGGCGTGGCGCATCTTGGGCACAGCATAATTCGGCGCCGGTTATTAACCAGCATAACTCCAATCATATTCACGCGCAGGTTGGGCATGGTGCACATGTTGTGTACGGAGCTCAGCCTGGTTTTTTTGCTGCGTCGCACTTTGCCCTTGGAGGTCAGTTTCTCTTTGATCGTGGCTGTGCCGTCAAAATCCTCCAGAGCTCCAACCACTGGCAAAATTGCTGTGAACTGGCCCTTTTTTTTGGAGCTTGCTGGAACGTAATCGCCTTCCTCGCCGCCCGCTTCTGCGTTTTGTCCCTCGTCGAATTCCGGACCAAAGATATTGGCGGAGTCGTAAACGTGTCTCATGCCGTCGGTGTTTACACCTGGCAACACGGAGCTCGAGCCCTCGCGCTGACGGGAGCCCGTAATTACGCTGCATCGACAATAAATTTTTTCCGTAGAAACTTCGAGCGCAGAATTTGTCACTCCGATCGAATCTCGAAACTGGGCGTTGAATTCGCGCAGCTCTCCGCGCGTTCGAGTAATAACCGGTCTCTTAAAATCGCCATGAATGGGACAATAGAAAAATTCTCCAACCCGGCAGGAAAAGGGTTGCCCGGCCGGCTCGAAAACGGAGCTGTATTTCTTTCGCAGCGCGTCAATTTGTCCTTCGGTCCAATCGGGAGGCAGCGAAAAAAATCGGGTCGATAGCCGAATTAAACGCTCGTTAAAAACCAAATAGATAATCAAAAAATCACGACAGCTCGAGTTTGCCATGTCCAGCAAGGCGTTGTAAACGTGTGACGGATACGTATGGCTCGTGTACAAATTTTTGATCTGCAGCAACGTCCACAAATTGCGCTTCTGAATACGCAAGGGAGGATCAAGTAGGAAAGTCAGGCCGAGCTCGTTAAGGTTGCAGGAGGCGACAATGGTTGCAATAAACCTTCTCTCGGTTTCGGTTATCGCCTCTTTCATGCGCATCATGCGCGGGTCTTTCGAGAGAGGTAGCATAATGATTTCCATTTGCATAACCATAAACTGTGTGAAACTAACCTTCGCCGGTCGGTACATGAAATCCAGTCGATGTTGGTAGGCCATGCAAAACATTGTTTCTCCAATATGAGTAATTCGGTGCCCGAAAAAAAACTGCGCCAAAGAATTGTCGCGGTGCAAATCCTGCAATTTGCGGTATGCGTTGTAACCGGCAGTTTTTCTGTTTTGCGGTTCGGCCAGGCAGTATTGACAAATACATGGACCGTATCCGTAAACCATTGAAATGCCGTGCGCGTCCTTAAATTCCTCGCGAAAATCGGTGCTAACCGTGTGCAAAGGCCCGCAATAAACAGCAAGCATATCTTCAAACGAATTTCGACGCAGCAAACGCCAGGGTCGCTTTCCGTATTTTTTGTGGTACTCCTGGCGCAAAACTGTGCAAAATAATCCCTCCATAAGATTTCGAAGATGCTCTTTGTGGTTGTCCTGCAAATTGTCCGGGACCAGAAGCAATGACGCGCGTATGGCATATGCACTCACTGCAACATGCACCGAAAGTCGTTTTGAAAGAACGCCTTCTGCAATCGATTCCACCGTGTCGTAAATGTGTCCGTTGCTTGCGGCGGCGATGTCGACCATCATGATGTAACTTTTTTCAGCGTCTTCGCGCTGCTCGCCCTTGTCACCAGCTGACTCGCGCCAATTTCGACAGGCCCACAGCACCGGAACTTCAAGATACCTTCGCATAAGACGCAAACGTGCTGCGTCGAATAAATGCGGGCGATTTCGCATGCTCTCCATCAAAGCACGAATAGCGCATGACATGTAGGCCTCTGATAAAAATCGACTTTGGTCGTATTTGCATCCGGAAAGATTAATGAAATGATTGTCGTACTCGGTATATGGAATACTGCACTTGTTCAAAATCGATCTCGATTGTTTGTCGTAAAGCACTTTGGCATACCGCTCGTGATTGCCTTGAAACCGCTCCCACTCGTTACCAAATCCAAAAAGACTGGCCGTCATCGTGGCTCGGTATTCGTTCATGGTGTCGGTTATGTTGCGGGTCAAGGTTCGTCCATAAAAATTCTCGTCCATGTAGTCTTTTAAATACGGCAGCATACTCATTAACCACACCATGTACTCGTTGAGCAAAGTCGTCATGGTATATTGTCGATGAAAAAGTTCGGTCCCCAAGAACGTTTGTCGGGTGGTTTCTTGCGCGTTTAGCCAAGATAGAAAATCCTCCTGAGGGCACTCGTTGATTATGAAGTTGCGGTAAACTGCAGCTCGAACATAAAAAGATGTCGGCTCGCCACTTGCGTTGTGCTTGTTGCGATAATAGCCCCCAAGGGAAGCAATCACCATTTTGTAGAGGACGCTGTAAATCAGCGGATACAATTTGATGATGCTCCAGAGCAAGCCACTCCAATCACGCCTGCTGAGCGGAATCCAGGCTGCTTTTTTGAGGAACCCGACCATCGCAACAAATTCCTTGTCGTCATAGGGCCAGTCCTGTCGCTCGCGTTCGTTTGGAATACCGAGGAACTCCACATACATTGAAAGATTTGGCAAAAGACCCATGTGCCAAACGTAAGCATAATCCGGTCCAAATTCCGCCAAAAAAGAGCCGTCCTTCGGGATGTCTTTCCAATTCATGCCAATTAAATCGCCCATTGCCCGGACCTGATAAGTCAAGGCGCGCAGATCGGCGCACGACTGAACACGCCCGGCGTTTGTGGTTCCGATCTTTAACGTGATATTCTCACCGCTCGGCATAGTGAATGGCACTTTGGCAACCGTCTCACCCAAAGGCATTGGGCACAGAAGCTCTCGGTCGGTGTACATGTCATTTGCCATCATAAATTCAGTGAGCTCAATAAACGAATCCTGTACGGAAACTAAGGCGTTGCAAATATCAACCGGAAGTCCGGGCTTTCGAATAAGACGCTCGATGTAATCAATTCGAGAAACCACCGACAAATACGTTTGATAAAAAGGGACGTCTTCGTTTGCGACTTCCTTTGGGTACCACACGTAGTGTGCGTCAGGGCCGAGGTACAGAGCCCCCGGTTGGCGCCAATCAAAATATTCATAGGCCCACGAATGAACCTGAATTGTTTCTTCATAGCATGTGCCACCAAGCAATTTAACCGCACCTCCTGGCATAAATGCTCTTAAAGTAAGAGTGGGGTCACTGTCCACCGGAAATTGCCAGACGCCCTCGGTGAGTCGTTCGCGCGCAGGAATTGAGTTTCCGAAATGAAACATCGGTCGGACTTCAAATTTGTTCAGTTTCTGGTGAACTTCGTTGTTGTATAACGCGGTTCGCACGTTATGAACGCTGGCTCGTTTGTTTCGCTTCAAACGCATCCGGCCATTACGATTTCCATTAAGACTTACGCCCGTGTTGCTGTTGGCCACTTCGACGCTAAATGTCGTCTCTCTGAGTCGCTTGTACGTTTCAACCGGAGGCAAGCCCATATTGTTGGGCCAAACCATTCGCTTGGTCACCGCCTGCGACAAACGTTCACCTGCTGCAGGAATTTGTTTTTCGCTGTTTACCGCTGATGAATCCATATCTAACGGCTGGTCGAGCGGTCCTACGTAACCATTTTCGGTGTCAGACGCATCCTGCGATTTTGGGTGACCAATAAATTCGCTAAGCCAATCACTGGAATTTTTTGTCGGAGCCTGACGCGGATTTCGAAGGTAAACGAGCTCCTCCGATTTTAAGTCGTGTTCCATCAGGTTAAATCCGTCGGCAGCCTGAATTCCAATCACTTCTGCCCACGGGTCGGCTTTCCAAAAAGCAAAGCGGTTCCCCAAAAAGGGGTCAAGAGGGTCTCTATGCGACACGAACCCGTTGTTCACATAGAGGAAGCCCTGGGGACCGGCCACCAAGGCGCGCGCGTTGCGGAACGCACGACTCACCATACCTTTGCCTGGCAAAGAGTAGTCCCTCTTGACCCCATTGGAAAATTTAGCTCGCAGTTTTTGGAGGGCTTGCGGCAGTTGTAAACCAGCCCGCGAACGCGTTCTCCATCAGCACCAACGCGGGTCACAAGACTGAACCCGGTGAGAGAAAACCGAATTATCGGCCCCTTGATGCCGTCTTGTCGCGTTGAACGAGGTAAAATGCAGTCTGTCGAATGGAATTCACCGTCCTGGTCGACAAAAACTTGCGTCGTTGAAACAGTGAAATTGGCTGCCGTATTGGCCTCGTTGTTACTGAGCGCTGCCGTAGCCGCAGTGCATGTCTCGAACGACTTGCAGAGCCAGCAAACTGAGTCGGAAAGCGCCTGAACAATTTTTGGAGAAAGTGGTTTTCCAAATGTCGAAATCGCAGACGATAAAGACGTCAGCGTGAAGGTCGGGGTTGGCAAAAAAATCATGTGGCTTTTGCAAAGTCCTCGGCGTCCGTTGGAACATTCGGTCTCGTACTTGAACGGTTCTCGCATGCAATACTCCAAAAATGCGCGAGTGGTTTTGGTAATGTATTCGCAAAATTGCGAAAGGTCGACGTTTTGTGGCACAAAACCCGTGGCATCACTCTGGCTAATTCCGCGCAGCAGCGTATTAAACCACAATCCCTCGGTGTGCCGTTCTCCGCGTTCGAACAAGTCCATGGTGATGTCCTGAGAAATATTCGGATTGGTCGAAAAACTCGCGTCCCAGTGCATGATTTTCGATGAGGCCTTAGCAGCCGCAGCGGCTTTCCGAGTCACGCCAGAAGCAGGTTTGGGTCGCGATTTGGCCTTTGTCACCGGCGGCGCCGACTGTGCGGAAGACGACGTGGTTGCAGTACCAGCGATTTCTTCTTCATCATCCTCGATTGTTACCGAGCGATGCATTGCGTGAAGAATTTGTGCAACTTCCGATTTTTCGGATTGCTGGCCGGCAGTTTTCTGCTCCATTAAATTGGAGACGACAGATTTTGCGCTTTCTCGGTGAACCGTATTGTCAAATTCGATAAACCCCGCCTGGTTATTGCGAGAAAAATCCAAAACCGCCTCAACAGCATTTTGGGTGGCCTCACCGTCCGAGATCGTTAATTCAACCGGTTGCTCGTTCAAAAGACTTTCGATTTCCTGTTCGTCAACAGGTTCGTCGCGAAAAGTGACTCGTCTTCGTTTTGCGATTGGCCGGTCACCAAAAGGTGGTTTGGGCGGAGCAAACATTTCGCGAATTTCGTCGTCCTCAGTCCTTGCGTAAAGGGTGGCGTGGTCGTCACCAAACTTTTCAAAGTCCGCCAGTTTTGAGGCATCAATTCTTCGGAATATACCGGGATGCGTGGCTTGGTTTCTTTGATGATGTTCGTCGATTTTGGCCGCGTGCATGCCGTTTTCGATATTTGTGCCTCGTCGGGAATAATTGTCAAAGGTATTTCCGATGCGTTTGTTGAGCTTTTCATTACGCGCGCGCCCTTGAGGATCCCAAACTCCTCGAGAACTGTCGCTCAGCTCCATGTGGCGCATTGCTGTGACCTGCGAGCTGTCGAGCACAATTTCTTCGATTTCGTCGTCGATTGGCGGCGGCCTTCGAATTTGCTCGACTTGTTCGGCGGTGGCGCGATCCTGTAAAAATGTTCCAAAAAGATTGGCCGGATTCATGACTCCTTGCAGTTCCTGTCGAGAAACGACAGTTTCGGTGCGCAATTTTTGTCCTTCCAGCAACTCCAAGGCAGACTGGTTTGGCGTGCTCAAATTTTGATAGTGACTGCATGGCGGTCGAATGGGCTGGCGGAAAGCAAAGCAGTCCCCTTCGCCGCTGGTGGTTTCGCGCTTTCGTTTTTGAAGCAGCCCACCTCGTTGCTCGGTACTTCCATGGATTTCGCAACCTCCAAACAGTACCGAGGCACTTTCGCGGGCTAAATTTGCCATTCTAGACAAAAGGGCTCCAAAAAATGGGTTTCACGAGTCCAAAGATTTTTTGGTATCCTTGAATTATTTGACGTTGTTTAGGATATTTACCCTATAGGCTCTAAGAAGCCCTAGCTCCCAAAAACTGCGACAATCGATAGGAAGTACACGGAAAAGCGGTTTTTGATGAGCCAAGCGCGAGAGGGGGTAGAGGGCCAAAACGCGGGCGGCGCGAGCTCCAACGAAAAACAGGCAACTTTTCAGAAGCGCTACGCCGCCGATCCCCGCCTCCGAACACAGGTCGATTTGTTTTGGTTCAAATTATCTTTCAAGGAGCGAAAACGCGGAATCGCAAGTATTTTCATCGAGTCATTTTTGAAGGATCTTTTTAATGGCAACGTCGATTTGCTCTTACACGAGCTTTACACGACCAACCACACAAATTCGCCCGAGCTGGGGAACATCACCGACACCTTCAAGTACATATTCCGCATTTTGATTTATCAGGATATCAAATTTCAAGCTCGAAGCGATGGCAGCTTTTCGCTTTTCGACGGCGGTGACGATACCTGGTGGATAATTCCAAAAGTCATGTCAGACCATACAAAAATCTTTCTAAAGCAATTGATGCATCCGGATTATTTGGCTTTTAAAAGGACGGTGGTTGGCGGCGGTGGCCTCGGATCAACCATCACCACGTGGTCCGAATTCGAGTTCGATTACATTATACGAAATGCTCTTTTGACAACCCGAGCGTTCGACACCGAGTCGAGTATTGCAACGGCGTCCATACTTTCTCCACGCAGCCATTTGGGAGAGAGAATGATCATGTTAATGATACTGATCAATATCGCTTTCACAAAAATCGACGTGACGCAGCCGGGTCAACTGCCCCAGGCTTTGCATATTTTTCGCATGTCCTCCAATTATCTCAATGCAAGTCTACAAGAAATTGCGGTCGAAAAAGTTTTTTCAGATACCGCGCGACAATCGTTTTATCTGCCGGTCACTCCAAAAATCGCGGGGATGCGTGACGACCATTCTGCGGTGCATTTGTATTTGATAGAATTACTGGAGGACGAATCCAGGCTTTTAAGAGGTGTAAATCGATTGGCGACTCGTCTCAGAAGTGACCTTGCCATCGCGACAAATTCTGCGCATCTGGCGCCATCCAAAAGAGTTTTGCCGCTCCTTGAGGACGTGGAAAGACGGTAGCGGGAGAATTTCACAAACGAACTTCACCAGCAATCCGGGCCGGCTAAAAAATAAAACCTGTCTACTCATACTTGCAGGCAAAGGTCTGAACATGATTAGAGCTTGTATCACGTTTCTCGCGCGCGCGGTTAAGGCCCCTCTTGCCGTACCGGAACTCGATAGGCCATTTTCTGTGAGAAACGCCGCAGCCTAGTCTGCTCAGAAAATGGCACACGCGCGGCAGTCCCTAGCCTGTTTGGCGCTTGTCCTTGTTGCAATTGCAGTGATTGCAACCGGCTCTGTGATTCGTATCGACACCTCAAATCCAATCAACAACATCGCCTCAGACATCCATTTCCTGCAACAAGGCTCGGGCACAAACCAGTGGACCGACGCTCTGAAAAACGAGGTAATTGCCGCGTTCAATTTGCTGGGAAGCACGGTTTATGTCGACGGCACTCAAAAGCAATACAACTTCTGGTGGGCATCGGGCGTCAACGGCTCGCAACCTACTGCCATATTCCCGAAACTCGCCTATGGCTACAATGCCGACAACTTTGGAATTTTTTACTGTAACAATCCGCTGATTCTGCCCGGAGTCGCGCAAGTTTGTTACCCCGGACTTACGGCTGCCTACCGAACCAACGCAGCCGATGTATCTGGCCAGTTTGTCGGCTACGACATTTACTTTGGCGCAATGGTTGGGCTGAACTCGTCCAATTACTGCATTACACCAACCGCAAACTGCTACTACTTCCGTGGTGCGGTGCTCGAAGCTCTGCTTTGGACTGCGGGTCTTGGTGGTTCACTTCCAACGACGGCAGTGGGCAACAGCGGCATTCCCCAGAGGTTGTCGAGCGCCAACTGTCCGAACTGCATTTCGGTCTACGATTCTCAGTTGCAATTGAGCAACGGAACGTATTTGTTCAATTCAAACTCTCGACCGCAAACAGCCGGCGCGCTCGCCGTGCTTTATTCCGCAATCACTTCCACCTCGCTTACGGTGGTGTACACGCCCAAGAGCGACGAACCCGACACCACAACCACGGTCTACACGCAGCCCGGTGTTTATTATCCTGGATGGACACTGTACACGTGGAGTACCAACCCACTTCGCTCCTCTGGTGTCGGACCCAATCCCGGATCTTACGCCTCGCTCACCAGCGGTCCAAACCCAATTGGTCTGGTTGGTAACACTCTTACCACGCCGCTGACAATCAACTCTCTCGAAGCTTACATGCTGAGATCCAACGGCCTCTACTCGTATGCGTGCGGCGTGGCTGCTTCCTGCGGCTCGTGCAACGCTATTGCCGGCTGCGGCTGGTGTGAATCGAGTTCTTTCTGCGTCGATATTTACGCGTCGCAAAAATGCCCGAACGCAACCGAGGTTCCGAATTTCGACCAGCCTTGCAATGTTTGCACCAGCTCTGCAGGTTGCAATCCCGTCGGTGTACATCCGTCGTGCTACACGGCCAACTGCGTGAACAACAAGTGCAACGTCACCATTACGCCTTCGGTTAGCTGTATCGTCGGCGGAAATGCGTGCAATCTCGGCCAATGCGATACCGATGGCTACTGTGTCGTGAATGGCCTTTGCAATGACGGCAACGCTTGCACGAACGATACTTGCTCGGTGGTCATGGGAACTCCTACTTGCTCGCACGTCCCGATTGTCACCACCCCGTCCACCACTTGCGGCGTATGCGCTGTGGCCGGCGACTGTACCGCGCCTCCTTTCCCTGGTTGTGTAAACACCACGTGTGTCAGTGGGCAATGCGTTTACACGCCGCTCACCGGCAACACCTGCAACACCGGAAATTCTTGCGAGTCGAACACCGGAACCTGTTCCTCATCAGGTGCTTGTGTGCCGCATTGGACCTACTTGACCAATTCCACCGGGTTCGGTTGTCCAAACGTAACCAGTCTGTGCGCCCAGCTGCAATGCGTCGGTACGGGTATGTCGCCAGTCTGCACGCAAGTACCGATTCCGGCGCCAAGCCCATGCTATCAGTGCAACACCAATACCGGCCAGTTTTCTATTGCCACCTGCCCGGCAGCACCGGCTGGCGAAACTGCGATTTGCACGGTAACCTCCGGCGCACCAGCCTGCAGCAACGTCACGCTTGGCTGCGCAGTGAATTCCGACTGCAATTCTGTCTGCGGCTCCGCCCCAGTGTGCACGACGAACGTCTGCCAAGAGGGAACTTGCGTCTGCGCAGCGCCGCTCAATTGCCCCAAGTGCTTCGCTTGCTCGCTTTGGACCAATCAGTGCGAAGTTGTTGCTGGCGGATTTCCGGAGAATCAGTGCGGCACCTGTGTTGCAGGAAATCCTTGCTGTCGTCGACCTGATTGCTCCGGCGCTCGGTTAGTTAACGGCCTGGGTCCGTTTAACAAGCGCGAAGTAACCCGCTCGGATTTCGTGCTTTCGGACGACGACAACGACATTCCGGAAAACATGGTGATCGAAAACGGAGTGCAAGTCGTTTGCCAGCCGGGAGTTCCCAACTTGTGCCAGTACACCTTTGTGGTGTACACCGACGACGCAAGCAGCGTGATCATCTCGGATCCGGGTCTGAACTTCGTGTCCTTCGATGGTCAGCGACAGACTGCCAGAACTCCTCCGCAGACAATTGTTCAGCAAACCGACGACTCACGCGGCACGGTTTACCGTCTTACGACCTACTGCAGCACCAACGTTACTTGGAGTTTGTTTGCTTTCAACCACTGGCTGAATATCAGCAGTGGCTCTGCCGGTCGTCAGCTTGTCGATGACTGCGGCGTTTGCAACGGAGACAACGAATGTGCTTATTGCGACAACAACGGCGACGAGTGCATTTCCTGCGGCTGCAGCGCGCCGTTGCTCACGTGCCGCGCCCAGGACGCGTTGGCTTGCAGCAGCTCCGGCCCTTGCAGTTACCCCACCTGCAACAACACGCTAGATATTGCCGACATGTGTATCGACAACTACGTCCCCGAAGGCACTCTCTGCGAGCACAAAGGCCACTTTGGAATTTGCAACGCCGAGGCGGTCTGCATTTTTAACACGCCCTGGAGTTCTGCGAGCAGCCAGCCTTATTACTACTCCTCCGTCGACGAGCCTCTCATGAACTCGTCTGCAACCCAAGCCGGCCTGATACTCCTGCCGGTTGCAGTCGCTATTATCATGGGCGCAGCTTTTATTATCATGATGCTGATTAACGCGCGAGCCGAAGTCACGCTGTTTGTGCATACTGGAAACGACAATTGGCAGTGGATCACGTTGACACCCACTGATCGTTACGCACTTGCCGGCGATACTGATTACAGCCAACTCGCCCGAGAAGAATATGCGGTAGTGGGAAACGCCACGAAGTATGAGGAAGACTTTTAGTTAGCTGTCTTTTTTTGCAAGTATCTGCACATCATAATCTAGCTGTACAAATAACAAGCCATTTAACGTGAAACTTGGGAAAACATGTGTGCAATTTTTTGTGTAATTCTTACCTCTCGGGTGAACGTTTACTCGCGTACAAAAGCCAATGTCCGACCAAACCTTGAGTAGCTGGCTACCGCTTGAGCAGTTGCAGTTAATTTGCAGCCACACGTTTTTGGATCAAAGTGGCGATTTTTCTGGTTTTCTGCGCCACTTAAACGATGCTTTGCAGTATATACCAAGAACCCGAAGGCTTGCTCGTGGTTTAAAATTGTTCAACCTCCCTTCGGTGGCAAGTATTTATTCAGACTCACCAGTTGGGGTGCGATGCATTTTTCGAATTCCTGTAGGCCAATTTGTTGGCATATTAAATCAGTTGCACAAAACGTGGGTACCTTTTGTCAATCGCGTGCAGGACATTCCGTCGTCAATGGTGGCCGCGTTTATTCGCAGTGGTATCACGTTAAGCTCAGTTTTCAGTAATTTACAAGACAACAACTTGACTATATTTCGTCGTTGCGCATTCAGTCTCGTGGTTCTACCAAATGTGCTTATTTTTTGGACCCGCTTTTCAGAGTCCGAAATTCCTCCGGTCACTGAAAATATCGAATTACAACCTGGCGCTCAATTTCCTATTTATCCCGGCTGTTTTCGCGGCGCTCTCGCTGCTTCGATGGACGCCGACCAAGACGAATACCCAAGCTCCGTAATTACCGATACGGTTGAGCGGATTGTGTCGCCCACCGTGTTGAAAAGTTTAATTGCGAGCGAGGGCTGCGTTATCAAATGCCCCTCGTCCGAAGAAATTGATTCATTTGCTCTCTCGTCATTGGTATTTTTTTTAGCAGTCGAGTCTCATGCATTTTTGATTTCGCATCTCAAAAAAGCGGAAAGCAAATTTTTCTGGCGAACTCACGAATGCCGTTTGGGCTGCTGCAGCATTTCCCCCAGTTATGAGCGGACTTCCCTGAAACTGCGGGACTCCATAGAAGAATTCCAGCCTCGATCTCCGCGCTGGGTGGGACGAATTTCGGGCAGCCATCTTACGGTAGGCCCTCCCTCGGTCGAGGGAATTTACAAACGCGTGGTCGACCTGTTAAATAACGTTGAACGCGTGATTCAGTCCGAAAGCCGCCGGCATTACAGCATTCCAGCAAGAGCCGAACGCAATTTTGATCCTCAATGTGAATGTTGCAATCTGGTCAAGAACATTTACAATTCGGTGGTATATTGGGCCCATGGCGAATTCTACAAACTCGAGCGCATGCTGATACAATTTCCAAATCACGAAAATCAGAAAAGTCCAATTTCTTTGGAGGAACCCGAATTTGTTTGCCCTACGAAAAAAATAGAAATCCAGCAAATTTGTCAAGGGCTTCGCCTGGGAACTCTGCTGCAGGGAGCTTTGAGCTACTGCAAATCGATTCGAAACACAATTCAACATCAATGGCTGCTGCGTCTCGAAAGCGGTTCCTGGTCCTCGCAAAATGTACAAATTCTTGTGGCCCTAACTCACGACAAAAAATTGCTCACTAGCTCCGGCTCGATTTTGGATGTGGACAACAGCATACTTTTTACACGCCCAGTTTTTTCTGGTGAAGCACGACCTGGAAGTCCAAGCTTGACGGAGACTCTTGACAGTCATTCGCGTGCCTATGTGTTTCCATTGGAGCAAGTCATGGACGTGAGATTTTCTGTGGCGATGCTGAAACTCATGCTCGAGGAGTGCGGATTGAAGCTGGAACCGTGTTACTACACAATCAGTCGGTCGGGCAGGAATGTAATTTTAATCGTCCCGGGAGAAACGAATTATTTAATTACGTGCGGATTGATTCCGGTTTTGGCCACGTTTCGCTACGTAACATTTGTGAATAACCAGCCAAACTGTAAAAAAAACCCAATTGTCTGGACCTCCTCAAGCACGCAAGCAATTCGCAATTTTTATCACCCGCGCGACGGAATGATGCTTTTTTCTCTCCATTGGATCGAGAGGATGATTTTCAACAAACGTGCCGCGAAGCAATCGGATTTCTTTTTGTCCTTGGAAGACTCCGGATTTTCTCAATATCGACTTCTTCCGAATTTATTACAGCTCCTAACCGAACAGGAAATTGTCGATTACCTTTGTCTCCCCTACAAACATGCGGATTACTGGATGCAAAGGGTGCATTTAAATCCTAATCGTCTGTACCGAAAAAAAACCCATTCTTTTGACGACACAACTGCAAATCAGGAGTTTGACAGCGTTACTCAAAATTCTGAAACCCCGCCAGCCAAAACCAAACACGCTGACCGCCGTACTGTATTTTTTGCTGTGACAAGACCAAATTTTTACACAGCCCTGCGCGCTTTTCTGCTGCGAAAAAAGGCCAGAATTTTGGTGAGCCTCGATGCCCTCCGAGCAATTTGGTTTGCGTTAAGAAAAAATCCAGTGCTTTGGAATTCGTACCGAGAGCTGGCCGGAATTCTTTGCGAACTCCGCGTACCACCGCAGGCAGACCCTCGCGGCCAGTTCAGTGCACAACCGCCCTTGTGGGTGGAGTGGGTTAACTCGAGAAAAATATTGACACAGCATTGCGTCGGCGAGCAAATCATTTGCAAATCGTGCGAAAGACTTTCACGGCCAAAACTTTATTCCAAATCACCACTGGAAGGTGGCGAATTTGTTTTACAAGAGGTACCGCCTTTTCCCGCGTCGGACAGTGATTTCGAAAGAAAACTTGCGTACATGGACGAGTATTCATATTTTTCGAATCATGAAGCAGTACAATTTTTTCCGGCTGCTTATCGTAAGACAACCACGCGACAGTGCATTCCAGACGATTATATTCTACTCCCCGGGAAATCTCAAGTTTACATTGGCTGCAACACCGAAGAAATTCTAGAAAGCCTGTATGCCTTTGCATCCGATCCGGAGATCGCCAGCCCGATAAGAAAAAGAGTTTTTTTGGGCATCCACTCCACGGGTAAAAATCATCTCGTACAGCCTTCTTCCCGACCCAAGGACGGAAATGCAAATTTTTTCCTCAGTGGCTTTTTGAAGCTGGAGAAATTACCGCCGGATCGATGGGTAAATGAAATCCGCAAAACTCGCGGCATGATGACGACATTTGTGAATGATCGATATTGGATGTCTGCGTTTCACAAATATTGCCACAACTCTTTCGAGCCGGAGGAGAGTTGCTCTTCAAATGTGCCCGGCCTGTTGCCAACGGCGGCGTTAAATAGCGTGCTTCGAGACAGAAGTTTTTCAAGACACGAGAGCTTTAATTGTCATGCAACGGACCGCTTTCTTTTTTTCATGACCGCCATTGAAGCAATGTTTTTTCTAGACTACACCATCCCGGGTGGCGACACTCCGATTTCTCTCGGTCCGCCGCTCTCCAACTCGGGGACACCTCTTCCCAACCATAGCTACCAAAACAAACGCCAAAGGCACCAGTTGACAAGAGAGTGTGTAATTGCTCTGACCAGCCAAAATATGCGGGGATACCTTCGGATGCCCAATGTTCCTATTCCTTGCGGCTATCGATCAGCGGCGGTCAAACCGGACCTGAAACCCGAAGAAAAAAAAGCCACATCAAATCTTTTTGAAAGATGTTACCACGACTCGTGTTTTCCCTTGTGGAGTTCGCCTTTGTCAGAGCCTGAGGATGGCCCAAAACCAGCCGACTCGGTTTATCGAGGAGAGCTTTTGCCATTTCGCGGCAGTCATGAATTCTTTCTTCCACTGGTCACGGCGTACCAGGCTGTGGCAATTGGCGGAGAACCAATAGCCTAGATTTCTAAATAAATCTCGAAAATTAAAAGAAAATCAAGTCTTAACCAGGGAAATGGAAGTGTTAATTGTGTACGGTTGTGATTGCCTTTTTTCCGAGTCGTCTTTTTTTTTTTGCTATGGATGAGCAGGCAAGAGAAATCGAGGAGCTCCAGGATTACGATCTTGACGAGAGCGAGTTGCGAGCGCTGGATGCGCTGGCCAGGGTTATTGCGCCTCCACCACCACCGGAAACGGTGATATCCGAGGATGAGAAGTTTGCCGAGTATTTGGCGCAGCAGCAGATGACCGCTGAGGACGTGATTCGCATTCAACAAGCAATTGAAACGAATAACGTTTTGTCGAATTTGGCTCTTGAGGAAGAGCAGAACGATGTTTCGGAAGACATTGAATTGTCGCCTTACGGCTCTTTGGGATTGTCTCGAGTTATAGCCTCCGGTTCTCGAGGTGGAAACGATTATGCTCGAGGCGAGGAAGACGAGGACTACCGCGAATTACTTTCGACCGAAATGCAAGAGCTGGTTATCGAGCCGGACGAATCGGACTGCGGCTGCTCATCCAGTGGAAAAATCGACGAGTACGCGGTTGCCAACGAGGCAGTTTTTGCAACCTATACCGGCGACCTGCGAACAAAAATTTCCAGTGAGGTGGCGAGGTTCATGCGGATGCCGCACGTAAGGGCTTTTTACGTATATCCGAACACGCTCGGTTACGTGGAGAACTCTCGTCCTTTTAGCGCGATGCCAAAGCTGGTAGGCTACACAGCCATTCTCAGTGACGAATGCTCGATTTTGGATGTGTTGTCCGCCGCGCGATTCGAAATTTGCAGTCGAGTCCTTCTGCCAATTCAGCCGGTGTACGAATCTGTTCAACAAGTACAAACCAACTTCCGTACCTGGTATGCCAACAACCCCGAGGCTCGCTTTCTGCGACACGATCTCGACAAAATGATTGCGTCTGTGAAGGAACTCACGCATTTGAGCGGCGGTTACTCCGTTAAGAACGAGTTCCAACATTTGTCTTTTGCACACTTGATCAATTCCCCCGTCGAAATTCAAGTTGTTTCTCGCAAAACTCAAGCCGTTGGAACGGATAACATAGAGACCGAGTATTTTGCTTTGGTCGAGCTGCTCGACACGGAGGGCCTCAATAGCCTGCTCCGTGCGGCTATTTCCAGTGAGTCGTATGCTTGGAACAATTACTCGGACTTGAGCCAATATTTTACGAGACACGAAGACCTCTTGAAATTGGCCATGAAAATATGCCAAGGCCTCAATCTGATTTATCGCCCGACTTCTCAAGATCTCGAGTGGGATGACCATTGTTCTATTGTCGTCGAGAACAATCAGACTATCGTGTCAAATCACGTATTGGATTGGTCGCATTCGCAGCGTCACTTTTACCCGGTGTCCACGCCCGGAAGCAAGGTCCGAAACTTGGTTGCTGTGGCCGCAACAAAAGCGCCGTTTCGCAAAGACTACCAAATTCAACCCTTTGCAGTGCAACGAAGACTGGCGTCGGTTCCCTTCAGTCGCGGCGGCCCTGAGCGTCACTTATCGCAGGACGTTGAACGCGAACTAGGCAACGAGGCGTCGATACTGTCTCGAATCCGCGACAATACCCGACTTTTGGCAAGTCCGTACTTTCCGTCCGATACCGAGTACGATCCGGTCGCCGCCTACGTACATGACCAGGTTATGCAAACGACTTCGTTGAGCGTGTACTTTGTCAAAAATATACTCACACCGGGACGTCGTGCAAGCGATATCAACATCCACGAAGCCAAAGAGCTCATCCCGGGCGGTTTGGTGCCTTTCGGAAACCCCTACTTTGACAACCTCATACTAGAGGAATTGGCCATTTTGCTACCCTCGACCTCGGTTCGACCGACGGAAAAGCAAAGACGAATTGCTGCAATTTTTGGTCTTGATTTTCCAGCTTCGCCGGTGCCATTTTACCGCGTGGCCGAGGTCGCGACTTCTTCAGCACTTGCGCGATTGCCCGACATTAGCATTTAGGGTTTTAGCTATGAATGAAAGCATTTTATAACAATGTACTGTTTGTTAACGTAGCGAAAAAACCCACTAAATGCGAATTACTACAAATTAACTAAAGCTGTCTATTCAAAAGAATTTTGCTTTTCTTGAGCTCGCATTGCAGCGCGTTGTTGTCTCTGTGCTACAGTTGTTTTTTGGGCCGAAGCTGTCTTTCTGACTTTCCTCTGCGCCCGATAACAAGTGCATAAGCTGTAGCTGGCGTAAACAAGAATAGCCACCACCAATAGCCAAAGGATCACCTTGATAATCGTTTGCCAGACAGCGCCATTAAAACAAAGCAGGTCATACCAATGGCACACTCGAGATGTGGCGATCGCCGGATTGTCTTCCGGATGGTCCGCATAGCCATAAAAATTAGGAACAATAGCGACGCCCGCTACCGTGCTACAGGAAGTCGAAATCGTAGAAAAGTCATAAGTCTGGGAAGCAGCGGTGGCTGATAAAACCAAAGTCACAAGAAGAGAGTTGCTTCCGAGGTTGCCGTCATAAACATAATTGAACAAGCCCGCTTGCGTTCCACCCGCTGCAACCGAAATCATTTGACAAATTGTTGCGGAAGTTCCATTTGTGCGTGTACTCGGGCCGTAGAGGGTCAAATGTTTTTTGTCGGCATCAGGAGGAAGCGTGTATGTCGCACACACGCTAAATTGTCCCGCGGAAGTGAGGTTCAAATTTTGCACTTGATAAAACGTGCTACCTTCGGTATTTTGATTGCCGCTACAAAGAACCGTGCCTTCGACAAATTGTCCTGCGACGATCGTAATTACTTGCCCCAAAAAATCCTGGGCAGCGTAGAGTACCATTTCGACTTCCCCTTGTGAGTCTGCGGTGTTTAAAGCATTTCTGTAGTATCTTCCCTTGTGAAAAAAATATTGCGATAATCCGTCTCGCACATTGTAATCAAGAGGCAAAAAATCCACCTGTGCCGTGCACTCGTGATTGTCAATATAGCAGCTGACCCGCGTGGCAAATAGCTGCTCCATCAAACTGGGCGTATATGTGATAGGCTGTCTGGGAAGGGCAAATTGTATCGGCTGTGGTAAACCGGGGATGCATGTTCCTTGGGAACTCAAAATGTTCGCGCAGATACGCTGTTGAAGCCCGGCAGCGTTTGTTGCCTGCCCGGCCAGAGCGTCATAACTCCAAAATGCATTCGAATTGCAAACGCCGAGAGCAGTAGAAATTGTTCTTACCGGAGAAAGATAAAACCACCGGCCGGAAGCCGGTTGGCCGGGAATCTGAAAAGCAGCCCGGCAAGCTGCCAAGGGAAGAGAGCAGGCTTTGTTCTTACTTGTCGACCACGGGTTGTATAAGGTAAACCCATCGGTATCCCCGGGAGCAGGCGGCAAATCGTCGAAGGGTATGGAATTGCAAGCCGGATCAGTTGGAGCGCAATTCGCACACGTAAGCAACTGACCCGGAAGCGAGGGAGCCACCACACCAGCCCCAAAACCGGTCCTGATAATTTGCGCAAAAAGTAAATTCTCGATGGCTGAAATTGTGTTACCTTGCTCGGTGCTCAAAACCAATTTTTTAACCACATTTCCGTAGGTCACGGTTATACGGATATTCATAGCCGCGCTGGGGTTGGCCTGTATGTTCCAAACGCTACAAACGGGACCTTGGGTTTCGATAATGCTAGTTACACGTCCATTTGGTTGCTCATTGGAAACAGGAGTGCGACATAACAATGCGCTGCAAAGGTTGTTTTCACCAATAGAACTTCCGTCGGGGCCGGTGTAATACTGTGCAACTTTGGCGTCCGGAATGGCAGACTGTAGCGGACATCGCGCAAACAGCCCGGCACTTTGGTAGTAAGGCCCAAGGTCGACCAATTGCTTGGCAGAATTACAATCCACATAACCAGCGCAAGCATAATTTCCTTGGCCGCATGAATTCGCACTGGAGGTCAAATTCAGTAGAGCGGGGCTTTGTGAAACCGCATAGCAATAAGGAATTCCATAGGGAAGTTGTTCCAAGCTGTAGGCCGCGAAAAGCTGGGTGGTGTCAAATGTTATGATCAAATCCTGTGGCAGAACTTGGCACTGGGAACCCGGAGTTGTTCCTTGGCAAACGTTCGAAAGCGAGTAGTTGTTCGGATCGCCAGTTGGGACAAGGTACCTCAGAGTAAATTTGAGGTTGGTGGAACCCGCCCGCAAATTCGGGGTAAGACGCAAAACAATCGCAGTAATGGTTCCATTGACCTTATCACAAGGGGGAAATCCGTTGCTGTTGGTGGAGCTGGAATCCATTGCGGTGTTCCCGACAAATGGCAAAGAACTTGGAATGTCGATGCATGTTTGGTATGTGGTAACACTGAGTATGTTCCCTTGCAAAACCTGCCCGGCGCAACAACCAAAACAAAGAAACAACGCAAAAATCCAAAACATGCTTCACTTGAAAAAATAATGCGGACACACGCACAAACGGCGTTCTTACCACAAAACAAATGTTCTGGTTATCCGCGGATTCAAAGGCGCTGCAAAGGCCCATCGTTTTAATTTGCCACCGTTGTTTCTTAACATGGGTAACGGGGTCTCGCTGCAATGGCGCGTGTTCCTGAATTTCACGGCAATAGCGTCGATTGCGCTGGCTTACGTATCAGTGGCCTATTGGATGACAAATCGAATTTATCGAAACCGACTTCGAGTTTGGGAAGCGGTGATCGTGGCTCGGCGTGGCGATTTCAACACTCTCTGTTTTGCACAACGCAGCGGTTTGGAAATTACACCGGAAAGTGTCCTTAAAATGCGCGGGGCTGATCTCGCAATTTTGCATGCGGACAACCCAATGGATAAGGATAGCTATCCCTCCGGTCTGGCTGTTATCAGAGCAATGAGGAAACACGTCATGTGATTTTGTCAGTAACGTACCTTGTCCACAAAAATCACTGGTACCAATAAATAATATGTAAAAGATTATTGATATCAAGTCAGTTGGATTGCATAAAAAATATTGCGTCGCTTTCCTACCCAAACGTTCCGATGAGTAACTTTGTGTACAATACCGACGCCAGCATCGGTGATGCGGTCGCATTCGGTACCATCACTCTCATCGGGATAGGGGTGCTCATTGGATTCTTTGCGCAGGCAACGCGCTACGCTACACACGATTTTCCAATCTACAAAACCATGAAGGAATTTTGGGACCTGTACCCGACCGTGACAATTAGCCAATTTCTTGCAGGAAGAGAGACTCTGCATACGGTTAAGGTTCTCGATCAAATTGTTGGAGCATATGAACAACCATCCTCAAAGGATTTGCTTCTGCAGATTCAGGACGAAAACCTCACTGGTAAGGAGGATACTACTAGGCTTTATGAATAACGAATGCATACAAAATACATACATATTGAAAAAATTGGAGGAATCAACCAACCCGAACGCGTTGGCAAGGGGAATCAGGCGGACGCAAAGCATGGGTCTTTGGGCGACGCACTGCAAACTTTTGGTTGTAAAAGGTAGGGGTAAGCCAAGACAAAAGTTCGCGCTGGTTTGGGTTTGCGTTAGGCAACACCGGGGAAAAAGTGGAAGAAGATGTAGTGGAAGCAAACGAATGCTGTCCAGGTTCGCTGGGTCGGTCTGGAAGGGTTATACCAGTTATGCGTTGACGCTTGCGAGTAGGCGCAGGCTGCTGAGTAAAAGACTCACGAGCACGCTTACCAAGAACAGAGACAGGCAAAGGAGGAGCAGAATAATTTTGCAAATCAGGGGCAATGATATCAAGAGCCTGACCAAGTTCTTCGTTTTCCTGTTCAGAAACATTCGATTCCAACTCGGAGACGCCGCTTTCTTCAAACGAAGCAGGGGTGACGCTGGAAATAATATCGACAGCGTTGTCAAGAGAAGCGCTTGCCTGCGCGTTAAGCGCGTCCGAAGGGTGCTGCTCCAAAATCGAGAAGATCAAATTGTCGATCTGCATATGGTCAAAGTAAATCGGCTGATTGAAAGGATCGTCAACCGCGACGACCGGAGGCGGCTCCCAATTGACGTTCGCGGGATCACAGCGCTCAACCAAATACAGGAGATTGTTCATGGCCAATTGCTGAACGTTGCCCGGGCGCTCAAAGTCGATCGATAGACACTTGAACAGTTTGGCGGACACAGGCAAATAACGGTATTTTTTCTGTTCCTTAGGCAGCTGTTTGTTGGCGGCAAGATGCTCCATAAATCCCAAAAGCGCCGCAGGATGGCTGCAGTCAGGATGGTGAACAACACCGCGAACAGGTTGCGTGGTAGTGCGCGCGTCAAAATCTCCAGCCACAACGCGGTGAAGCCAGTTGTTGCCGTCCAAAAACTGGAAGCTGCAGGGCCAGCCATGCTTGGCCGCGAGCAAGAGCATCAATTTGATAACACTCTCAACAATAGCAGCCTCCTTCACAAAGCGGTCGTAAAACTCCTTCTTGTTCTGGCCAGGACGAGCCTCCCAATCGGCTCGCTGATACAAGCGCGGCATCGCAAGTGGAGCAGAATTGCCTGAATTTTTCGCAAAAGAAGGGCGTGGCGCGCGCGGCGAGGCAAGGAAAAACTACCTGCGCGAGGCTGCGCTGCCTTTTTTCTACTCCTTCCCCAGGTCCTCTCTGTCCATCTCCCGTCTGCCCTGCGGCCTATATAAAAACAAATTCTCTAGAAAAATTTTGTCAAAAAGCGTTTGTGTAATTTTCCGTGCGCAGAATATGTCGCGGTTTGTAGACGTTTTCTTTGGTGCAGCAGAGGAGTCCCTTTTTCAAACGGGATTAATTGTCGAAAGACCGAGACCCGACAATCACATTGATTTACGGGCACTTGATACCTTTTATCGGCGCTATCACGCACTACATGGGCGATGCAACACACTAGTCATAATTGAAAATGACCCAGATTTCAGTTCATTTTTGTCGCTCCTTGCAGTTCCTTTCATGTCTTTGCACAAGCCCCAAGTAATTGTTTTGGATGCGTCCTTACCTACTGAAGAATTTATGGCCAAATCATCGGAAATCGCCACCCAGCAACCTGATATTGTTGGGTGTTGTTTTATGGTTTGGAACTGTCCCCTGAATTCGACCTTGCATTGTCGCGAAGCAATTCGCCGCTTTTCACCGGTTGTACTTTGCATTCATGGATGTGGTGATTTTTCTTTTGGGAATCATTTTACTGCCAAGCTGATTGAAAAATCTTGCGAGCGCTCTCTTGCATTCGATCCTTCAGCTAGGAAAGTTGATTTGCAATTTTTTCGCGCGCCATTGAGAGAGTCTCGGTCCGGCAAATATCATTTGGTGCAAATAGTTTTATGTGGTTTGCAACGCGGCGCGCAGACATGCAGAATTAGCCCGAATTTTGCTACAACCTTTTTGTTTCGCTTTTGATTTTTTCAGGTGAACTTCCGGAAGTAAAATTCTGGTTCCACTGGCTCGTCTTCGATTTGCGACGAAACCGGCGGAATGTACAAGCCTTCCATCATGAACAGCGCGGACAAATCCAATATCGCTAAATACTTGGTTCCATTTTCCTTGGTACCAACGATGCAGGCGCGATTGGTGTTTTCGTCAAACGTGAATCCATCAGAAACCGAGCTCTTGATTCTTCCTCTTACCGAAACCATTCTATGATAAATCAAACCGTCTCGGTTGTATCTCATAAAGTGGTCCTCGTATCGTCCGACTATTTCTCCAGAGCTAAGTAGTATAAATCGTTGAGGAGATACCACTTCCGAATAAGAAACTATGCCGGTCTTAACATCGTCAACTAGATACCTCGGCGTGTGCAACTGGCCTGGCAAAAAATGCTCCCAGTAAATATTCGAGGTTTTTCTCAAAGTGTAGCCATGTGACGGGCCCGTTAAAAGGAACTGTTGAGTTGGGCTAATAGAACTTCCAAATGGTGCAACGGAATCAAAAAATTCGAAACCAATTTCGAAATTGATACGCTGATTCCTGTCGTAGCCCCGTAAAACGTTTTGCGTAGATGTTGGCGAATCCAAGCTGTTATTCCATTTTCGTGTTGCCAATACGTTAAATATGTACTGTCCATTCACGGGGTCAATCATCACATCTCGAAAGTATTCGGTAACATTTTCGCGATCAGGAAAGTCAAAATTGTAGACCAAACTGACACCGCCATTGAGAATGCTAATTTCGTAAACTTGGAGAGCTTTGGGTTCAAAATAATCGACAACCACAGCAATCGTGTTTGCCTCGTAGGCCGGCAACAACTGAATTATGCGTCCTGGTCTAGGGATTTGCAAACTCAACATTTTGAAGCCAACTGGTTTTCCAAGGGTTACAACCTCGATTTTCAGTTTCGATGACGCGTTATTTCTGACTTGCGCGTAAATTGCTTGCCCATTGCGGGAGAAAACCGGGTTAAAGAGCGAATTTTCAGAAGCCACGGGTCCGTTAAGCAGTTGCATTTTGGTGTCGATAAAAACTTGGTACTCAATTTCCGGCCTTTGTCCAGTGTATGTAGGCCCAGGTATCCCAGCCAGCCCAGGAATCGGCTCAGTGTTGCTGTTTGAACCTGATACTGGCCCGAAAGCGCCTTGAGAAGAATCCTTCTTTTTTGTCGACGTGCTTTTCCACTGGCGACTTCGCGTTGCTCGGCCCTTAGGATCTTCCATCCCCGCGCCATACTTTTCGGCCAAACCATCTAGTTGCCACAAAAACTCAGGTCGTATTTTGATATGTCCTCCCTTCTTTTGCCTTTTGGCATAATCAAGAGCCAGTGCTGCAGGTATGTGAAACTTTTCAATCAATACACCTGCAAAAATAGCTGGGGATCGGCTAAGTCCTTGGAGACAATAAATCAGAACAAATGCGGATGGATCGCTATCCAAAGCCGTTTCGATGGCCTTGGTCACGTTTTTCAGATATCCAACAATGTTTACATCCGGTAAATCTTCAATGGCCACCCGCGCACGTTTTACGGCCATTTCCTTTGGTAAATCGTATCCTCTCTTTGTGCAATTGACCGCAAGATCAATTTTTCTTGTTGATTCCCAGTTGCGTGCTTGATCGTAGCTTGCAACAAAAATTCTGTTTGTCCAATCTATCAAATCTTTGAAGGTAAGGTCCTCGAAAGTTTTGGAAGCACTTGGGGTTGTTGAGATGGCCTTTTGCCCGCTTGGAGGAGGTGAGCTTGTGAGAGTTGGAGCAAAAGTTCCAAAAGATATCATCGGCTGGCCATCCGTATTGAAAACTCCAAACGATCCCTTTGGAACATATGGTGTAGGTGTTTCACTCATCGAAGACGAGGGACTCGGTTGATAGGAAGAGCCGGGAGATGTCGATCCAGCACTATTCACGAGAGATATAGCTACCGGCGGTGGCGAATCTGGAATTTCCAGAACAACCGGCTTCACATCGCTAACAAAAAGCGGTCGATTTGGCTTTGGTGCGGTTTTGGCTGCAGGCATGGGAGATGTGTTGTAGAGTGCCAAAGTCATCTTTTTGGCTGGTGGTACCGAAGCGGACACAGAGCCCGGTCTTTTGCGACTGGGAAAAACTGAGGTGGACAAGGCCGGTGGCGGCGGAATAGGCTTTGTTGCCAAAGTCGGGCGCTTGGTAGGCAGGGGCTTTTCGTAGGCCTTTTCTTCTTCCTCATAATCCTCATCCTCAGCAGGCGGAATGCCGTGGAATTCGTAGACTCTGTTCAGAACATCCAAATTCTCCTTATATAGACTGGGAAAGTTTTCTTCGGGGTCCCAATAAAAAGTGGGGATACTTAGCCGCTCTTCCATGGTGCTATTAAGCACGAGACTCGCCGAGTTGTAAACGAAAAGACCTTGGCCGGTCTTAATTCCAACCCGTCCCCTTACCATCGGAAGAACTGCAGTTACAGTGCGAAATTCAGGTGACCATTCTCCGGGGTCGCTTTCCAACTTGTAGAGCTTGTCGTTCTGTCTGTAAAAAAGTGCGTCGTTGGTCCAAAGCTCTCGCGAATTGTACGAGCTATCTTTGGTTGCAACCGCAGAAAACCAGGTGCCGAATCTGTCGTCGGCCAATACCCGGATTTTTGGTTTTGAAACCAAGCCAACGATGCTTGGAATAATTACGCTTACTCCGCGCGGTAGAACAGGATCGCCAGAAGTTGTTTCGGACGTAACAACATACGTTCCTGGCTCAGCACGAATTTGTGCGCAAAGCATTTGGCCTCCAGCGGTCGTCAGACTGTTGAAAAAGTTAACAGCCACCGTTTCCGGTTGTTGCAAACCACGGACAAGCTTGCCATCGATTCCGAATCGGTCCTCCTGCTCGTACTCGGGGCTGCGAAGGATGATTTGATCGTCCGCGGCATTCCAGGCCAGAATTCCCGAACGCTTAACATTTTGAGTTTTTGCTTTCCAAAAGGTCTTCAAAGACGGCCGTTCTTTCGGTGCAAATTTGTAGCAAACCACGTAGCCTGAGTAATCAAAGCCATTTCGTTCAGAAAAGTAGATCCACAAAAATCCCCTTTCCATGGAAAAAGCAAAAGACTTCACCATGCCGCGGTACGAACGCTCTCCTGCCTTCTCTAGTTGAATAACGACTTGATAAAGAAAATCCAACTCAGATTTGTCCACGACCAAAAATCGAACATTCTTTCGCTCGGTCGGCTCGTACAAAAGAAAACCGAGATTCCTGCTCTCATCGAGCGCTACGTCAAAACGATTTCCATCGTCCGTCCAATCGTCAGGTGGTTCGAATTTTGCAACAAGCGAACTGCGCTTCGCCTTCACCAAATGAATATCCTTGCCCCTTAACGTAGGCGGCAACTCCATTCTCAAAGCTTCTATCTGCAGCCAGCAGTACACAAAGCGCGATACAAACAGCTACATGGGATTGGAATTTATTCTGAAAACATGTATCAGTATTTTGTTTTTTTGGAGGATTATTCAGGAGCGGGTGAAACCCGATTCTTTTTTGCTTTTCTTGAATTTTGTAGAATTGCGATTTACGATTAACAAATAGGAGTTTGGTTTTGCTTTCCTGCAGGCTGTAACTTTCGCCAGATGGCCACCGCTATTCGCTCTTACGCCGCTGTGCTGTCACAAAATTTGCCCGACTCGCCCGTGCAGCCAGGCAGCTCGCGCGCTCCAAGCAGCAACAAAAGCAAAAAGCGGAAGCCTATTCGCGCGTTTGTACCTCTGAATGCTGTAGTGTTCGGGGTGGCGGGCCCTGATTTTCATCAGCTGAAACAATGCGCCAAACGTCTTCCGGTTTCGAGCCTGCTCGGGCGAACGGAAATCCGCCGCAGCGTAGTGCCTTTGGCTGGCAAAGGTCTTCGCGCGCGAATCATAGATGCCCTTTTTGACTCACCCGAAGCACTGGTTCTCTACGGTGATGGGCAAGCCTATCGCGATTTTACAGGTGTGGTTCCCGACATACTGGTTGTCCATTCGGCCGTTCTTGAGGCAGCGCAACGCGTTATTTCTATGTTTCAATTTCTCGTTGCGAGCACACGTTTGTCTTTTGTAACGCTGTACGAGCGGTATTTGCAACCGTATCTTGTCCCGCTCCAAACTTCGTTTTTGGTTTGTGACTTGCCACCCGGTATCGATATCGGGTGTCTACTCGAAGAAATCCATCGCGGCCGCCTGGCGATTTCTGAGTACTTTTTGCAGCTTGGCGAACCGAAACACGACTTTGTTGCCTACCGCGACTCTGGCAACGGGGTTCTGGATTTTTTGTCGTTCGACCAGCGCAAGGTTTTTGAAGACTACTGCGCAAATGTGAAATTGGTTTTGTATTTCATAGCTCATTTGCAGCGTCCGGTGCTTCCTTACCTGGCCTAATTGGTTTTTTTACATGCGTCCTATCAGAAGTCTTTGTAGCTTGAATAAATAAAAAGCCACAAAAATTTGGGACGATTCTATAGAATCATGTCGTTGGGTATTTTTTCCAACGTCCTGGTGGGGCACGCGATCTTGTAAAAAAACTCGGTCAAGGGGGGTCCTCCCCAGGAAAATGTAAAAAGTGCTCATTTTAAGTAAAGCGAGTTTCGCTAAACGCTTTACGCTTGGGTCGCCTATGGAGGACGAATTTTGACAAAAAATCCTCAGGGGAAAAATCGCACTTTCTCACTTTTTTTTGGTGTTTTGGGTTTTAAACTCTCAAGAAGCCTGACAACAAGCTTAACTGGTAAAGCCCTAAAGCTTAATATTTTCCTTAACGTCCAAAGGAGCTTGGGACTGACTATTTATTTTTTCAGCTGATTCTGCAAGGAAGTAGGGAAGTGCTGGCGACGTATGTTTACTCGCGCAGGCTGCTGAGACGTCTGGCAAACTCGTCGGGTATTGCTGCCGGCGTCGTTGAAACCTGGCGTGGAACTACTCCCATCCTCTCCGATATTTCCAGGCCGTGCTGCTCGGCCACCTCTTGGATCAGCTCGTCCACTTCCGCTCGAGGGGTGCTGGTTTCGCTGGTTCGGTCGACGGCCTGACCCATTTGCACGCTTTGCACTTCGAAGTCCTCGCTTTGCTTTTCGAAAACTTCCATGATATTCGCAACCTTTTCGACGTCCATGATCGCGAGTGCCTCGGACAGGCCTTGGACGACGGATTGCATGGTCCTCGAAAGTCGGTGCATTCGAATTGCAGACTGAACGCGTTCGGCCACTGCTTCAATGCGAGAAGACAACTTCAGGAACGTTACGGCCTGCTTTTCCAGCCGTTTCGCATTTTCTGCGTAGATGTAAATGATTTCGCGCGAGGCTCCTTGTTGCATTGCCTTTTGATAGTTAGCTTGTGTATTAATTTGTATATGTAGGCAGCGTCGAGTACCTTCAAGAGTTTTGCACGTTCGACCTTTGCCTTGGCAGTGCTTTTTCGCGATTCGCCGGCCATGCGCTTGGCGGAAAACTTCAGGTTGAATAATTGCCCTGTGCATATAACCAACGTGAGTTACTTGCATTTGTCAGACGTTTGTTGTTTTATATGACTTACTGTCCATTGTTTGTATAACCTCAAAGTCAAGACCAACTCAAATTATAGCGCATATTTTTTCAAGTTGGGTAACAAGCTAGCCCTTTAATGTTTGCAGTTTGATTCTTGTTAACCGGACTGAATGGAATCGGTATCGTCCTCGGTCGCGTAGCCTGAGCTGCTTGGCTCTTTACTGGCGCTAAAACTTACGGTGGATGAAGGCTCCAAGTAGTTTAATTCCAACTTTGTCATTTCTTCGGTCAGCTCGACCATGTGCCGTTGAATTTTTTCACATTCCGTGAGCAGACTCGCTGAGGATATCGAGTTCCTTTTTGCGCTCAACAAAGTGATACATCCTCCCACATTTTCGACTTCCAAGTGGATTTTGGAAAGCGCCAGACGCGGTACGCGAGAACTGTTTAGATGATCCAGTTGAAATACGACATTTTCGTAGTAGGCTTCTAGAGGATCCAAAGCGGCTGGCACTGCACCGAGCGCCGCTGTTTGGGAATCCATTTCCAAAATGACTTCGCTCGAAACGTGAACTAGCGGTGCATGCGTGACTTCGCCAGTGGCCGGCGCAGGCTTTGGCTTGGCAAAAGAAATACATCCACCCATGTGAGCGTCATAAAACGTTTATTTGTTCGAGCCAATAAAAACCGATAACCAGCAATCGATTTTGTTCCTTAATAATTGCCACCCTGGCTATTCCAAAACCGCCATAACCAAATCGCAAAACTGCTTGAAAGGCGGTCGTTCTCGGGGATCACACAGCAGGCCACATCTGAAAATCTCAGCGATTTCCGGATCAACCACCGTCGCGGGAATCAACGGTACCTGGGCGTTTCGGTATTTCACAATGCCAAGCTTTGCAATCGCAAAAGATACCGGATACTCCTTAACGAATTGACAAGCATCCCCCAATAGAATGTTGTAAGCCAACATCGAGAGCTCGAAAACCGCCTGGGCCGAATAATCGAGAATGGCGACAGGACCTTCAGACAGATTGTAGGCCGACAGTAGTTCAGGGGCGATGCACGACACATTCTGCCAACATGACGGCGGATCGCCCGAGGCATTTTTCACAAGAACGCAAGTGAAGTCCTCGCTCAATTTGGCCGCATGAGCAAAATTGCTCAATATCGACCTTCTGACCACGTGCGGAATTTCTTCGTCTGTGTTGCAAAAAATATTGTACGGCATGATTTCGTTGTGGGCTATGTAGTTTTTTCTCAAATGTACGCTTGCCAAAATCATGTCTCGCATTACCTTGCTAAGCAAAGCTCTGTTGACGCCGCCACTTTTGTGAAGAAGCTCCAACTTATCAGACAAACTCTGTGGCTGATACTCAAGCACGTGAAATTGCGCCGGGTTACCAAGCGTGCGGGGCTGAGGAAGCTCGAGCGGCCAGGATGCAAGTAGCTCTTGGTTTGGCAGGTCGCTAAAATTCGTGTAGTAGCGTATGACGTTGTTGTGCAATGTCAATGATCGCAAAACATCAAAGTGGTTTTTTTTTGCCTTGTAGAAAGACTCGCTTTCCGAGCCATCCACTTCGCAAAATACCAAAAGATATTCGTGATAGCAGTCGTTACCGCTGCTGCATCTATTCAATGCGCGAAAATCGACGCTATATTCGTCGCCGTCCACAACTCGAAAGTTACAAAAGTCGCCCAAACTCAATTTGGCCCGTGTCATTCGATGAGTTTCGGCAAGTGCGCTGAGAAGGTCGTCGTTTTCTCTTTCTAACAACTTGATTCGCTTTATCAACGCGGCATCGCGCGCAAAAAGCATCTCAACTGCATTTCGCTTTGGCTCGTCGGAGGACGAATTTTCGTCGCCCTCTAGAAATGCAGAGCAACTTTCACACTGCATGGCAAAGCGCGGCCGATTGTCAGAATACTTCCAAAGATTGCTTTATACTTGAAGACTGTGCTGGTTTCTATAAGCAATTTTGCTGTGATTTTCTCAAAATCATTACAGTGGGTCAAAAAACGGATGTTCTATCGCAGCTGCGGCGGTGATCCTTTGTCTAGGATCTAATGCAAGCATTCTCTGTAATAAAGATTGTCGTATAGTTAGCAAAAAAAATCAATATACCAATATAATTTTGATCGGTACCTTGAGTAAATCCGCAGCATTTTCGCCATAAATACGTGCGACTTCTGCAAAATTCCCGGTCACTGATTCGCCAGCCCGAATTATGATATCCGGAGCTACTCTTAACCCGCCTCGTCCGAAAGCTTCGTCATAAACAAGCCTCTGGTCCTGCTCAACACCAGGCATTCTTCTTACAGGTACGCCGATCCACCTAAAACAAACCGACACTGTTATTCCAAGCCAAGTCTCGCATTCAACATTTGAATTACATCGTACGTATAAATAAATAGTATCACGGATCTTTCCCAGTAGTTCACGTCAGGTCTGTCGTTGGGAATCTGTCTTCGTACTACCGTGTCGATGTAGTCATAAGCAACCTCTTTGACATAAATCATGTTCAAAAACACCATTCCAAGTCCCCAAATATCAAAGGCCGTCGAATTCGTTCTCTTGGTTCCTGTCTTGTCGATCATCATTGCTTCAGGAGGTCGCGATAGAGGAGTTCCAATTTCACCGGATACCAATGGCGTCGGTAATGGCGTGGCACGTCCGAGACCAAAATCAGCTATGTACGCGTCGAGCGATCCGGCTTCCCGAGAGTTATAAATCAGAATATTTGGCTCTTTGATATCGCGATTTACGATGCCCAAAGAATGGCAATGCTTCAGACCGAGCAACAGTTGGCGCATAAACCTTCTCACTTGATACATGTGACCGGTGGCGCCTCGAATCCATTGTGTTGTCATGTGGGTTTTCAAATCACGTACGGCCAATTCCAGTACCAAGCCAAGTATTTGATGCTCCGTAAAAGTGGCGCTTTCAGGGATCTTAGCAATAACCACATCCAAAGCCTGAACAACGAATTGGGCACCTCTCAACCTCGAAGCCAGTGACAATTCTCTGATCATATTTTTCTCGAGCGATGTACTTGAAAACGGCTTCGCTCCGGAGAAACTAAATTCTTTGATTGCCACATTCCCGAATACTTCGTGATGAAAAAGATGCACCGTGCCGAATGAACCGTTACCAAGCTTCTGTACCCAAGTATACCTCTGGCCTCGTTCGAAAGCCGTTTCAGAGCGAGACACTCCGGCGAACTGGTTGAAGGGTTTGAAACTTTCTGGGTCAGGCATATCATTTACAAATCCGTCCGGGTAGTGCAAACCCATAGGAAGCTCGCCGGTAGCGGGTATTACCGGCCTGGGCGCCTCGGCGGGAGGCGGAGGTGCGGTTCTGCCAATGCCTTTCAGAAAATTCAGAAACGACATTTTCACAAAGAAATAAAGAACCACAACCAAACAATATAACCAGTTGGTAAGTGGCCGCAGGTTCGGGAATGCAAATTATTTTGGAGAAATTTACACAAATCGTGACCATTGTAAAAAACTTTTTATTTTCTAAGCGACCACGCTGAAGCACTTCGCAACCATGAGCGAGGAGCGTGCCTCGAATTCCGCGGTTGTCGAGGCTGCCTGCGATGCAATAACCGAGCTTTCTCAACAAACTTGCGAATCGCTTCGACAATTTAAGGAGCTGACGGCTGCGCTCGGACGGTCGGTCGGTAAAGTTTGTATTACTTCAGACTCAGCCGTTCTTCCAAAAATTCGCCTGCTTCGACGCGAACATGAGTGTTTAGCAGCGCAGTTGGCCGACCTCGAATTCCAGTTGAAGCATATACGCAACTCATCCGGACTTTTCAGCAAGGAAGAGATAGGGCTGGGTGCGCCCGTCGACATGCCGGATTATCCGTCGAAAAGATTACACAAAGCCTTTTCAGAGCAAGGTCCCGCAATCACCAAGCGGGTTTCCGCGTCCTCCCGCATGAGCCAGTACCTCAGCAGTCGCCCCAAAAAAACCATCAAGAAAGTCAGATTTTCTTCTAACTCAAAGTAAATCAATTTATCAATTTGGGCATTTGATATAATATATAAGCAAAGCTAAAATATAAACAAGTTACTTAGTCGAGTTAAAAGCCAATTGCGCAACTTTATTTTGATAGCTGTGGGGCAACACAAAAATCGCTGTTCGTAAAACAATGCGGTACTGCTGGGTACTATTTTGCCTGCTGCTGGCTAGGCTATCAGTACAACAGCAACCGGTTACCGCATCAGCAGGGTTTGTTAAACAAACTCAGTACCTTTCGTGTTCGGAGTACATGGGATTTGTCGATTGCGGAAATACTCAAAACAACGTCACAGTTATTAGTCTCTCCATACAACCTGGTCTTGGTAACGAGACTCGTTATGAATTTCAAACCGTATCAAATGTCGAGAGTGTGGACGACGTAATTAGCGGCGTACTGTCATGCCCGCCTGGCGGACTGTGCACGGTGGTGCAACAATACCGCGTGCGAGTTGTTACAAAACCAACGACGATCATGTACCAAATCCAGGACACGGGCATTACATTTCCACATGTTTATTCGGCTCACTACACTCCCGTAAACTCAAATACGGCAAGCACTGGGTCGCTGGATCAAACCTTTTCTCGTTGTAATGGAACCGGAATTTTGCAGGAGTACCTGGTGGATCGGAATGGCGGCGCGCCGCCAACACCTCCCGATGCCAACGGAAAAAACGGCGGCTATAGCTACTCGAATACAATATCACCAACTCTTGGGGCTTTTTTTTCCTGGACATGTACGGTCGAGGAGTCTCCTACGGTAATGGCGACACAATACTACCCACCTGCTGCAACTGGTATTTTGCCGTTCAAAACACCTATCACGCCGGGTTGCATTGGAGTTCCCACCTATCAAAATCTTCTTTATCCCTACGCATATAGATGTATTGATGGTCCTTCGGGTGTCGACACTCTTTTGCCGGGAGTAACATTTTCTTCATTTCCAAGCGCATATTCTGCGCCATTAAGTATCATTCCTCCTTACACGCAGGTAAAAATGACCCCCCATACTGCGTCTTATGTGATGTGTACAAAGCGAGTGCCGGTAATTGGCTACCAAAATTATTGGGCCAAAAACTCGCAGTGTCCTTATTTCATGTTTCTTTGGAACGGCATTTACGAGTATCCATTACGCTATGCCTCGCCTTTTATCGATTATTCGGTTTGTGGCAATCCGGCGCCTTGCATTGCGGGTGGTCCGACTGAATGCCTTTCCGACGCCGACTACAATTCCTTGAAGTCTACCATTTATCCACCGCCATATAATGGTGCTAACCAGCCGACTTTGGCAACCGATAATTTACCTGGAGGCTTCGGAAACAATCTAGGCTTTTACGGATTTGATTATGCAAACCCAAAAATTCAGGGGTACCTGCAAGACTTTTTTGCTGTGCCTCATCAGACCGACGCGAACGTGGCCGATCAAAATCGATGTTTGCAAAGCTATGGATTTTTGACGGATGCATCACCCGTGGAGCAGTATTACGGCGGAAATCAAAGACTTGGTTATTTGCCGTTGCGCCGAATTCAGAGTCCTGTTGCGGTGGCTGCCATATGCAACGGTGTGGATCCGGAGACCAAGGGAACGTGGTACCTAAATCCTGTTCCACTCGGCGTGGGCAATTTCTTTTCAGACCTCAGCCCGCAAAGTGGCGTTTTTCCTGTTTCCTACGAGGATTCAATTGCAAACGCATACAAATGCGGCCAAAAAACATGTGGTCCGGGCGGAATTCGCGATAAGGACAGCAACACGACTCCGGTGTGCGGCGCGACCGATTATTACTGTGGAACCGGGCGTATTGGTTCAGTAATTGGTAAAGATGGCGTTCGAAGAGTACCAATGGCCCGGTGTCAGCCCACTGATTACTGCGGAGACGACAGGTTGGGAATTATTGAAACCAGGAACCACGATATCCGACGATACAATACGGCCGAAACACCAGGCGGGGTTGGCCCGGATTGCAAGGGTTGGGACATTCAAAGCACCGCACTACCCTATTTTGAGGCAACTGCGATTTTGGAGCTTTTAAACCCGCGTACCGGAGAATACGAATTTGTTGGTAACTCTACCGTGAGCAACGTGAATATTTACGAGTTTAGCCAACCAACCGCGACCGAAAGCCAAGCAGCAGGCGCCACGTACAACTTTCAAGGCGCGCAGGGAAATTCGCAAACCTCAGCAAGCAACTTGATTAATTTGCAGTTTGATTATTTCTCGACGCCAAACGGACAGATAGCGCCAGACTTCCCGTCGGATTTGAGTTTAATTATCTGTAACACTTCGTCATCGTTTGGCCTGATTTTTATGGGTGATCCCAATGATCCTACTGTCAACCCGTGGTATAAGATCGATGCCAAAGTACAAAAGGCGTCCGGTGGCTACACTCCTTTGGCAAAAAATCTGCAGTACGTCACCAACGACGGACGCACAATCAATTCACCAGGAGCATCATTTATGTTTTATCCAACATCAAAAATCGGCCGTGGCGGAAATCAACTTGGGATGCTGCTGGAGTGGGCGGGCGACAAGTACAACGCGCAGAGCGTTTGCCAGCTACCACGTTACGCCTCGGTACCGGGTTGGATCGCAGGTTTCGATTGGACGATTCAAGAGCGAATTACCGATCAACTGAATGCCAGCTGCCCGGGTTGCAAAGAAAGAGCTTTGCGCGAACAAGTTTCCACTCCCACGCCGGGAATGATTATGGCCTATTTTCGCGATTACGAAGCGCAAACCACCTGCGAGGGCTTTCGTTTGTACAATCCAACCAATCCGCTGCGGTTCATGTTTCCAAGCATGGTGGCTGCGAGTGATTCGAACAAGTGCCCCCTTCCTCGCTGCTGGCTAAACGGCCTTTACATTTTTTGTGAAGCCACCGCAACGACAAATAACAACATCCGCGCCGAGTTACGTTTGGCGGTTCTCGGCACTGTGCTTCGAACCGAAACCGTGATTTCCAGCGGCAAATTCCAGATCGATGTAACACATCCGGTCACGTGCGCAGTTGACGCGAGCACCAACACCGGATTGCTTTCGTTATACGTCAAAAACACAGGCATTGATGTTGGCGCCTACCAGGTCCAAGGAAATTGCACTGGAGGAATTACTTTGACGCCAACGATTGTTGGTAACTTGGCAGCTGGCCAGATTTCGCCAATTGTCAATATTAACGTGGCTCAGAGCGGATTAATTCCACAAGGTACTCTTTGCGATGTTTACCTCGTCAACCCGCAGTATACGAACGTGATTCTTGATTATTTCAACACTACCGGTTGTGCTGTAATAACGAGCACCGACGCCGAATTGGTGCGCGCCGAGCGAGTTCAAACACTCTGCGAATTTACGGCAAGCTGCCCCGTGCCGAATGCGTATAGCGATTTTCAAGACGGAGTTCTTTGGGTTTCGGTCGGCACTTTCCTGTTTGTGATTTTGCTTTTGGGCGTCGCCACCGCTATTGGCTGCATTGCCCAACAAAGAACAGAGAAGCTAAAAATCGATGCCGGAAGCGCCGCCGCTCCCATAGGACGAAACTGATTTTTTTTGCAAATGTCTTTGGTATTTTTTATGTACATAAACACGTCACCGAAACTAGCTTCGGCAGGCCTTGGAAAATCGAACAAGTGCGTGTGCCGCAGATTGTTCCTGGAGGTAGGCCTTAATCAGCAGCAAAAAATCGATCATGTTGTGCTTGATGTCGTAGGCGTCGTGCGCGGCTTGCTTCCGAGATATATCGCAAATTGAGCGCAAGTCCCGACAGCATTGCAAAATCTGCAGTGGTTTTGAATTAGCTTGGAAGGGTAAATATAAAACTCCATAAATAGCGTACATCTGAAAGGTAGGTGGCCAGTGTGCGGTTGATGAGGTGACTTGCAAATTGTGGTTTGTCTTGAAGAGTGTTCACCACGACGCGAAAGTAATTGATCGCACTCATTACGCGTAAAAGACGTTGGTTGTAGACATGCTGCTCGTAGTGTCGCGACCAGCGTTCGATATGTTTTGATACGATTTCATGTACGACCAAGAGATGTGCCTGAAGCTTTTCCTCGGGACTGCCGTCGGGAAGCTGAAAATGCTCCACAATCCCGGAAAGAACTTGCAAACCAGCGGCTGGTTTTTCCGTTGCGGCCATGTAAAAAAGTAACTCGCGGGCTGTCGAAGGCTGGCAAACAAATGGGCTTCAGACCGTAAAATACAAAATCGATAATTAATAGAAACAAAAAAATTGGGAAATATTCCCTAAAATTTAGTGGCTGATTTTCCGGATTTTTTTGCGACAACATTTGCGCGATTTTTTTGCCATGGATTTTATTTTTTTTAGATGGCTTTCGATTTTATCGGTCGCCTTTTTAGTGATCGCACAGCCGCAAATATATAGCCCTGTACAGGATTATACTGCGGTGGTGGCGGATTCAAGTGTACCGCTGTACGCCTCGCAAATCTGTCCCAACAACACTGGCAATGTTTTGCAGCGGGCTTTCGATCTTTACTTTGGCATTACGTACACCTCCCTTGGTTGCTGCAACATTGGGCAGTATGGAATTCCGAACACCGATTTTTCTGGTCTTATTGGTTGCTGTCCCATCGGTCAATATCCTTGTGTAAATTCGATTTCGAACAACGTTGCAGGTTGCGTTAGCGATCCGGCCCTTTGCTCACCTTATGGAGTGGTTTGCCCGGCGGGATACGGATATTGTCCGTCCGAGCTGTTTCTCACCTTTGCAAATTACTCTACAAATTTTTTGTGCTGCCCGCTTTTTACTGCACAAAATGCCTCGAGTTATCAGGAGTACTGTGAAGTGTTTAACAGCACGGACGTTACGGAATCGAGTTTCGGAGACACGCTTTACGGTACCTGCTCTCAGGCGTCCTTATCGGTTTCAGCAAACTGCAGCTCCGGGTCTATTTACGTGCTTTACAACTCGACCAACGTAACAACCTCCGAACCATCCGGAGTGCTTTGCGCTCAATATTCTGATTGCGTCACAGTTTTGCAGAATACCACCATGACAAACGAAACTCTGTTCAACACCACAGTTTTGGTACAGTACTCGTATTATTACCAAACAATTGGGTGCTGTAGCGCTGGGCTGGTTCCGTGTATCAACGAGCAGCAGGTTTTGGTCGGTTGTTCGAATTCTTCTCTTGGCGAAGTATGTTGTGGCAACCAGATATGTCCTTCCGGAAGTCAGTGTTGCATTTCCAACGCACCTTCGGGCGCAGCGTCCGGGGGTTGCTGTCCAAACGGCCTAGAATGCTGCTGGCAAAGCCCTTGGATTTTTGACATGTTCGACAACGCCACGCAGCTTTTTTGTGGCGCCTCCTTCCAAAATCAAAGCTGCTATTTGAACATGTGGGGCAACACGGGATTCCCGGACACGAATTAAACATCCAAATTTTGCAATATAAATAATACCAATTGTTTAGCACAAATAGCCAAGTCGTCCAAAGCGGTTTGCTATTCAGTGTTGGGAAGCAAAAGATTTCACTAATTACATTTTAGTGCACACTCGGGATGGTATGCCTACTTCTTTGCAACATCAAATACTACCTGGTCGTTATTTTGGTCGTAGTTATTTTGCTATGCGCAGCCGGGGTTTGCGCGTACTGCATCTACTTGAGATATGCCCGAAAACAAAGTGGCAAGGCAATTGCCAACGAGCTGGTGAAAGTGCAGGCACGGCAGGCAAAAAGTTTTTACGACGTCTAGAAATCGCAAAAATAGTTTTGGCCTCCTTCTTGTTTTTTGCAGTCCTGGGGCTTGCTCACGCGGACATTTTGAATATCGAAACCGTATCATATCAACGATGTAACACAAAACCGCCACTCCGATGCGATTCCACAGCTTCTTCGACGCTTGTCAGAGTGCAATTTACTGAGGCACTCGACGGAAGTCCGACCACGAGTTTCGTTGGAAATTGGACTTTGGTCGCAGCGAATACCGTAAAGTCAAATGTCAATTCTGGGATGAATAGTTGCTCGGCCGATGCATGCCAACCGCTCATAACGCCTTTGTTTTTGAACACGACCATTGTTCGCGAGCTAATTGCCTACGACCTGGAGCTGGTGGCAAGTGGCATTCCTTATGGTTACATTCTACTTAGCCAAACTGCAAATGGGCAGAATGTGTCGCAGCTGCAAAACCCTAACCAGTTGGATGCAAACATAACTTGCTCCGGAGCAGCTGCTCCGCTATCGGCAAAAAACGTCTGCTCGGCCGGCGCTCCGCCCATCACACCCTCTCTGGTGGCAGAAAAAATGGGAGCCTACCCAGATACAGCTTTTGTGAATTTATTGAGGTGGTTGCCAAATTCTCAGCGCAAACAATGCAATGGAGTTATTTGCTATGCATGCCCAAGCGGCCAACCGAAATTGTCGACCTTGTTCCGCACGTACGGTTTTGGTGGAACTTGCCAACTGTTCAAGATTTCGGCCACGTCTCAGCAAGCGAATTTCGAGCTGGACGTATTTGCCAATTTGACGACAGTATCAGGTCAAAATCTTGGCGCTGGTTTGTATTTCAGCAGTTTGATGAATTTCGGTTCGGGCGGCCAGCTTCCAGACGTGCAGCGTACTTCATTTACACGCCTGGCTCGCGGTTGGTTCGAAGGGCTTTCGGTGTCTGCCGGTGACAAAACTCGACTGACGAGCGTGTCTGCCACGATCGAGGGCGGGTACATCATGGTATGCAATGCCGATCAGAGTGATGTTCCGTTAGACCAAGGATTCTTCAATCCGTACAACTCGAGCAAAAACAATTGGGTGCCCACCGCCAACGGTCTTGGAGGCAATCAGTCCTGGTTTTACTTGAGCGCCAACGACGTCGTGGCTCTCCGTGGCTCTTACTGCGGAAAGCTGGGTTATGTTTCGAATCTTGCTCCGCAGCTCTCAAAGTACAATCTAACCAACGCTTGCATAACGGGAAATGTGCAAGCCGGCCTTTGCGTGCCTGGATATTCAAACAACCCGAATGCCACGAATTCAACGTCGCTAACCCCGGCGCTAATTATTAGCCGGCTGAACGAGTACGCCTTGGCAGCAGCAGCTGATCCGTCCACGCCGGTGCCGGCATTTTTACCGCCGCTTTGGAATCCGGTCAATCCTCCCTACTACTTGCGGGTTCTTCCAAACAACTACCAGTTGGTCTATCAGCCGCAAAGCTTTGATCCAATTCAGGTTACCGGTACATACGTAATGCAATTTAGCAACGACGTAGTGATTTATGGCAACCAAACCAAACGCGTTTCAGTCAACTACGCCAATACCATTTGCACATATTGGACCGCGAGAAAAACCGGCGCTTTGCAATTTCAGGTTTGCAATTACGGCAACGACACCTCGGACACGACATTTTTTTTGCAAGTCCTCCGATGCACGTCGGATGTGGTTTTCACCAATTCTTCCATGCCCTCTCCCCCGTTTACTATTTCGCTCTACAACTTGCAGCCCGGCTCTTGTGTTTACACTCCATCAATCGATATCAAATCGTACTCCCAGCCAGGAAATTACACCGACTTTGTTCCCAACACGCAAATTCCGCTGATTGGCAAATGCCAGTTTTTGGTTTTTGATTCGTCAAATTCCACAACGCTCGTTGGCTCGGTATCTGCCCCGGCCTCGCTTCCCTGCATAGCGCGAGAAAATCCATTGAGAAACGTAACAGCAATTCCCGAGGCCACTTGCAATTTTTGGGGCGACCCGTGCTCGGACGACGACATTTTGGTTTGGATTTCTATTGCAGCCCTCCTTGCTGGCACGCTGGTAATTATTGCCACGATTTTCGGCTGTTTGATACACTACAAAGCAGACAAGAAAAATAACTACTCGACCGTGCCAAGTAATTACTAAGGAATAAGAATAAAATATGTTACATAGTTGCGTCCATTGCTTATGTGGGTAAATTGATTGTTTATTTCATGTCAGTCAACCAGACAAAATCTGGTAGCCCTTTTTCATGGGAAATCTGCAGACTGGTTTGCAACGCTCGTTTTCCTTTCTGCCACCGACGGAAATCGAGAAAAACTCAAATGATGCCGCGCGCCTGGCTGATCGCGACTGCGCTTACGATCTCTCTATGTTGGGCGCAGGTCGCGTCTCCAAACGACCTAGCAACGTCGGCGTGTCAAACTCAGGCGGCCGCCACATCAAAGCCGATTAACAAGTTGCAAACGCCGACGCTGCTCTACTCCGTCACCGATTTGTCTTGCAACTATGATTCCGGAAAATACGGCGGAGACAACGAGCTCGCATGTCGGAGTCTTAGCGACAAAACATATTCGCGTTTTGTGGTCAGCATTCCGTCGCGTTCAGATTTGTCATTCGTAACCAGTTTGACGCAAAATGTGAGCTTTTTGGGTCTCGAAGAATCGTACAATGGCAAAACGAGTGGTTCTTTCTGTCTTCCCGATGCCACCGCTTGTGGAAGCACGCCCTGCTCCATTATTCAGCCGATTACGCTGCAGCTCGCGAGCAGCCCGGTTCGCTTGGCTTATACCTTGATTCCGGTTGACGAGTCTTCGACTTTTAGTTTTTTGCCAGTTGACCTTTTTGGGCTTAATGTGACGGACAATTGCGCGTCATATTTTGCGTCTCTGGCGGCTCTAACTGGAATGAACGGCACTTTTGCTGCCACGGCCGACGTGGGACAAATAACCTCATGCAGCTACAACGCCGGTGTCATTAGCGCTTTGTTCAACGACTCGCTCAACCTGAATGCCTCCTGCGGAATTTACTCGGACCCTACGACCGGCCTTGTGAATGCCCAACAGTGCCGCGTGGCTTGCGTTGCCAACGTCACATCAAATACCACTTCCGAGCATCGACGCTGGCTGGCTGGCCCGCCTTTTTATGCGTACCGCGTGCAGACGCGTGTTGAATGGAATTCGGTTTTGGCTGTTTCGGTTACTATTGGCACGACCCAGCGAACGATTTTAATTCCCAGCGTGAATTCCAACACGGTAATGCTTTCCGACGACGGACTTGTCCGTGTTTCTATTGCCGGCAATTATTTGTCAGAGCTAGCGCAGGACGCCAGATTTGTAGTGGATGGTTATGTTTTTGTTGCCAATTACATAGACAACCCCGACGCCGGAAATTCTATCAATCAAGGGATTTTTAATCCATACCTCAACATTTCGAATTTGGTAGCGATTGCAAAACAGCGTGCTGGAAACAATCCATTTTCCTTGCTCACGGCAACTGAATCCTTTTTTTCTCGAGCCGGGCTCACTCCGGCGCAAATTGGGTCGGGAAAAGTACCCACGTTTCGCTCGACGGGAAGCGTTTCTTTTTTCTACATTCCCACGGCGCTGGCGCGTACAAAAGGCAACCAGTACACTCAAACGCAAGATCAACTTCTCAAACGCTTGCTCGATACCTCTTCTTCGTCTGGATTGGATCAGTGTAATTCGGGAAATCTTGCTGCTTGCTGGAACTCAATACCTGGATGGGCTTTCAATTCTAGCGGGGCGGTCATTAGTCAGAGCCTTTGTCAAATAAGCAACGGATTGAACGCCTACTCAGCGCAATATATGAGCAATCTCGCGTCGGGGATGAGCGCGGCCGCAAGCGTTCCTCCCGGTCCGCCGCCACTTGGATTATTTCCTGGCTATACAATTGAAGCGCCAAATGTTTGGGTTAACGACGGGCAGGTGCTCGTGGACCCGGGAGCGGCTTACAACGTTACTGCGGTTTTTTCCGTGGCAATTGATGTCGCGAACGCGCTTTTGACCTACGTGGACGGTACAACCGGCGTCGTTCTAACCACCCCGAACCAAGGATGCATAGCCTACAATCAGCTCGGAACTGGACTTTTGGTCGTTGGCATTTCCAACCTCAATCCATACGGTTCTGGTTCTATCAAATTGACTCTTTCTGCAAATTGTTCGATTTTCAATGGCAATGTTACCGGCGACCGAGTGTATGCAAACTACACACTTGGACCGCCGACGCTAATTATTCCAGCCCAAAGTTCGGTTGCAAGCGGCCCGTTTGCCCTCAATTTTACAGCCTACAACAACGGCACGGTAGTTTGTTCGATCACGGCAACATATCCCGCGGCTTTTAATCTGGCGCCGGTGTTTTGGTCTAACTTCACTTGCGCCAGCGTCACGAGTTTGCAGCAAAATGGAGGAACTGCTGAACTAACAAATCCAATCCTATCCTGGGGAGCCGGCACGATATCAATTCTTGTTATAGCAGCCGTTGTTTTGGTGGCCATTTTGGTGGCAATAATTGTCGTTGTTGCTGTAAAGGCCAAAAAATAGTCCTTGCGGTTATTTGCCTATAAATGCTGTATTAAAATAAAAACCAGATTTAGTCAAGTGGACAGACATTGTTATTCATCCATGTGGCGCGCTGTAGTATTGGTGTCTCTCTTCGTTTTGGCAGCGAGTCAGTCGCAATGTCCTGCTCCGAACGAGCTTTTGCAGTGCCAAGAACTTGGCTCGGGCCCAACCAATACCCAGATTTCCATGCTGGGTTACTCGGGCTCGCAAAGCTGCGTCGACACATTTGCTGATCCGTCAATGTGTCTTTCGAGTCAGCAGCAGCTCTACGAATTTGATTTGGAGCTGCAGCTTGACCTGTCCGAAACTGGTTCTTGTTCTTTGCAATTTTTTGTGGATAACGTTCCTCTTGATCAAACTGAAAATTGCGATACCTCATTTTGCAACGGCACCCAAAGCAATCGATGCGGGTTTATTGCACTGTCGGGGTTAACTATCAGTGTCGCGATCGAGAACATTCGAATCCGTAAGACTCTCCAGGATATTGGGTCGTTTCCCTACGATATATTGGAGATAACGCAACTGTTGCAGTACACTGATTTGAGCAATCCCGCGGGCACAAATACGGGTTTGTCATGTAGCAGCGTTTGTAACGCAACACAATGTGAGTACCGTCCGTCCGATCCGACCGGTAGCTATTGCTATTACGACAACACTGGCAATTTTCCAGCGGCTTTTGGTCCTAGCCAATTCAACTGTGTCAACGTCGTTCAGCCAATTTTTGTACCTGGAACGCCGGACCTGACCACTTCATGCTGCGGTGATTGCGAAAATTGCAATTGCGGCTCCGTCACAGAATATGTTCCCTACTATCCGCAGAGCTCTCCTGCAGACGTCTACCAGCTCTATCAAAATTCGGTAGGCTCCGGATTTCAGTTAGACGCCAGCACGGGCGGAATTCCGGGCAATACCTATGACCAAACAAACCCGCTTTTTATTTCTTCACGTGGATGGCCTTTGAACCCCGGCGTCGACGATCAAAGTTATTACCAATCTCTTACCAGCTGTCCGGCAGCTGATCCTGAGTGCGACTACGGAAATGGACTTTGGCTCGCCGCGTTACGCAGAGACCCATTGGCCGCTCAAGAAACTCTATCCAGTGACTACGATGGTAAGCTTGCCTGCGGCTACTGCACGTTGGGTATGCCGGCATTCCAGGCTTGCGGAGACCCGGCAGTACCAGCACTTTTTGCGATGCAAACCTATGCCGTTGGACAAACCCCCATTTGCAAGGCCATGATTCCCGTGGACGATGTCACTGTTGAATTTGATTTGGTCGTCTCCATTACTGGTTTGGCCGACCAAACGGTTACAGAGATTTTTCTAGACCTTACTTTTGAGGGCCAGCAGGACTTGCTAATTTCAGGAAGCTCTGGAACAATATTGCTGGCCATCACGCCAACCTTGCAGCAGAGTCCTTTGGACGACCCCTTGGTCACGGACTCGGTCTGGGTGGCGTGTGCTCCGGATTCGCGAGGCGAGGATTTTTCTCCACTCGATCCGGAAACGTGGTACGGCCGCGAGTCGCCCTGGTCGGCGAGAACCGGTCCGGCTTCAGGACTTCCTAATTGTTTCGGCTGCCTGCCGGACGAGCAGTCCCAAGACCCCAGCACTCCTCGTTTGTGGTGGTATATGAGCTCGGACCAAGCGGAACAAATGCTGGAATTTAGCAACGTTGGATTGCCTGGCCAGAATGGATTTGCAAATCGCTTGGTACAGGAGGACGACTGCGACAACCCGGTCGGAAATCAAACCGGATGTGCGCCGGGTAGCTTTGTTGGTCTACAAAGTTCCACTTGTGCCAACGGTGGAATCAATTCAATTCTCCCTCCCATCACTGCCGCGAGCGTCGGTCGTGCGTTTGCTTCGTATCGCAAACTCGTGGCTGCGTCGACCATCAAAGCAATCGACCCACTCAGTACAGACGCAGGACAATTTTTGCCAAGTTTCTACAACTACCAAAGCCCCAATGTCTGGCTCGAGTCGCAGGGTGACACCATGACCCTCGTGTATTTTCCAATCACGTCGCCGTTCGAAAACAATGTGCAAATCGACATGGACATGAGTTTATATGTAGACACTTCGCTGGCCTCCACTCCACAAAGCATTTCTCCCTTGGTCATTGTGCAGGCGGACTCGGTTTTGCCTTTGTGCCCATTGAGCAACTCAATGCCTCCCAGGGCCGCTTCTGGAATTCTGAACATCATGATATCAGCAAACTACCCATCTCCCACGCCGGTGAATTATGCACTCCAGGCCAGTGTCGGAGGAACGCTGCCGTGCTTTCTCAACGGTGACGAATATTTGGCAGTCACTTTACAAAACGAAGAATTTAGCGTTCAAGTTGTTTGTAATGCAACCTTGCTCACCAAACGCATTGAACCAAACCTTGTGTTCACCTTGACCGCAACACACGGAAGCATTATTTCTTTGCTCTATCAAGCAACCGTTTGCCCCACTTTGGTTGCCGATGAGGCATCTCCAAACTACTTTGTTCAACCAGCACCCCAGACTAACGTCACTGTTATGAACATGCAAACGGGCAATTTCACGGTTTCCCAAAACTACGGACCGGGAAGCGTGAATGCCTATGCAAACTCGCTGTACGCCACACAGAACGCGTTGATTTATGTTTGGAGTGCGATGCTTTTAATTTTGCCAGCATTGCTGTTAATAGCAGCCATTGGCGCCGGAGTAGCGTTCTTGATAAAGGACGAACACAAGATTCGCCAATTCGAAAGGTCTTGAGCTGGTCAAAAATTGTCAATAAACTGCGCAAAAATTGTCGCGACACATTATGCGCATCTCATATTTACTTTTTACAATATAGAGTCAGGTACATTGGTGTCATTTTAAACTCGATTGATTTGCAACCCATTCAAGTGGTGAGTATTCTTCTTTGCTTTCTGATTAACTTGTGCATAACCTTGCTACAATGAGCTAGGCGGCTTTGCAATTGCTCGCATTTTTCTTTGTAGTCATTCAATTCCGCGGTTAACGCCTGTACCCGCGCTTCCAAATCTCGAGACTGAAAGCAAAAAAGACAGTGATTAAAATCCTCGTCGCCCAAAAGCGATTCAGAATCCTCGGTAGAAGCGTTTGAATCACATGGCGAGGGCATCTCGATAAAGCCGTGACCAATCATCGGGTTATTGGCGTTCACCAGCAAACTCAGATATTGGTAGCGAATAATATGGCACAAAATGTATTTAATTATTATTCGCGAATGCCTTTAAAATACAGCTTATAAATTGCCTAATTGCGACGAGAAGTATCGAGATATCCGTTCGGAGGCGAGCGACGCGGATTGGAAGGGCCTGGGGTAAAGGCAAAGTAAACATGGTAGATGGCGGGTTTGGAGTAGGTAATATTGAAAGTAACTCCTTTGGTCTTCTGGTGACGGAAAGCATAACCGGGTATCGGCTTGTCTTCGCCCGAAATCGGCATTCTTTCCGGCAGGTATTTTTTGCCGTCCGACACACCGTTGTCAATGAACGATACGTACTCGGGCCACCGGTCGTCAAGCAGAACAATGTACTTTTGCTCATAAGAGCAGCCCTCTTGGTCGCCGCGGGCAAAGGCACCAACAGTAAAGTAAAAATCGTAAACTTGAAGATTGCGAATAATCTTGCTGCATTGTGATTGTTCAACAATTCCAAAATGGCACAGATGCAGCAAAATATGGATACAGCAGTCGTAAGGCAGCCTATCATTGAAGTGAGGACACTCGAGAGCTCGCCCAACGTTCAAGTTGGTTGGCAGAGACAAAAGACAACGCAAAGACCTTCTGAGCGCTTCGGGTCGTGGATTGTCACTTTTCAAGGCTTTTAAAGAGGTCAAAGTGGGCAACCAAAAACACCGGACACTTCTAATACGAGAGCGCACTGACTGAAAATCCATAGGATGAAGGTCGTGCAAAAAGGGAGGCATGTCGGCTGGCTCAACCTCTATACTGTCTTCCAAGAGTTTGCAAAGACGCCAGATGACCTCGTTATCCTCATCCAATTTTTTGTCGTCTGAGAATCCATCCAAGTCGAAGGTCGTCATACCCAAATCCTCATAAAGCTGCTCATGCGGACGAGAAGGAATAAGCTCGAGGACCAGAGAAAGACACCGCAGCCATGAAATGGCACACTCATCAAGTAGGTAAAAGTCACTAAGATGCGTTACAAACGGAGAACCGGGAATCAGATGCTCGGGAGCGTAGTCGTCCAAGCCGGACCAAGAAAGAATCTCGCTCTCGGATGTGCTTACACTAAATTGCGCGCACTCCTGACGGCTGATTTTAACAGAAAACCCATACTGCGCAAACGTGAACAACCTCTTCACTCGTCTTTTCAAAGACGAAAAACAGAGGTCTAACGCACGGTTGTTTTCCGCGCAGAAAGCAGTCTGCAGATGGATCGGACGCTCAAAAACATGCTCTAGGGCCAGATTGTCGTCGTCAACCTGATCCAGTTCAGCTTGCTCGAGCTCCATGACCAGGTCGTCTCGTGTTGCCCAAAGAATAACAGAAAATTAACAGGCAAAATACAGGATATTTACTTTGCAAGATTTTCGGTAATTTTCAGGACCGATTTAATTGTAAAAAAGTTTCTACACAATTTGTGAGAGGCCAAGTTGAAACAATGGCGTGCGAGCTAAGCACAGTCGCCAACGTGTTAGAAGCACAAATCACGTTCGAGCAACGTAAGGTGGATGAATTGCTCGGGCTTGAGCGAAAGGATTTGTTCTGGATCTCCGGTCGGCTGCCGTATTTTTTAGTGTCTGGCATATTTATTTCTTTGGCTTTTCTTTATCAGTTTCAAGCTTGGCCGTGCATGTTTGCAACCGCTTCTGCGCTTACTCTCTACGCGTTGCACATTGCAAACAAATCGATGGAAGCCAAAGAAGAGGCCTTCGCTATTTTATCGAATCGACTCAGGCAAACAGAAACATTGATTTTGCAGCTGCGCAGCGTTGCTTCTAGCTACGACGAAAGCGACGACGGCCTCAAAGGTGTTATTGAAAACTTGCGCAAAGGTCGAGTGTCAATTTCGGCCACATCTATGATCGTGTTGCCACGTGCGAGCGATTTATGCATTCGGTAGTGTACCAATAAATTTTTTGGGATTTCTGGAATTTTATTTTTATGTCATCTTCGATTTTCAATTGTAATTCGTTTACTCCCGAACCGTAATTATGGAGCACGACGAATTGCGCGCGTTCTCAATTGCCCTTTGCCAGCGATACGGCGAGTCGCGCACCAGATACAGCGGCTGCCATGTTTCTGTCAATTTGGACGCGGATTGCGTGGCGCCCCATTTGTACTGCAAGCATTGTCACAACAAGAATGCAGCGGTGAATGCGATTTCGGTACTGCAGTCGATGATCGGTCGCATTGCAGAGTCGCCTCAGCGAGCACAGGTGATATTCGCTTTTTGGAACGACACCGCCGAACCATCTGCCGATGTTTGTCGTATTGATTTCTTCTGCCAGTTACGTTCGAGTTATCGCGACACCGACCGTGCAGCGACCGCAGATGCGCAGGTAACCTACGAAAACCTTGAGAATATCAGGAGAGCGCTTGTGCCTGATGCGCTTACGCTGTCGTTGCTCTCTCGAGCTTCGGATTCGCAATCGGACGAGCTGCGCCAGACCGGTCTTTCTCAAACTACTGCCTTGGATGCGTTCGAGGACTTTGCAAATGTATCGGCAGCCGTGCCCGATCCAACTCCGAATTACCTCAAACGCCTGGATTTGAGCCTTAGGGAAATCGAGGTTCATATATATCCCAGACGCTTGGTCGATATATTCAACTTCTACAGATACTGGCCTGAAAACTGCTGCGCATTTGGAATCCATGTGATTTCACCGGACGACCGAGGATGCTTCTTGCAAATGCTTGAAGCTGCCCATTCGCTTCTTGAAACGAGCATGGATGAAATCAAGCTTACGATCCTGAAAGGAGGTGTTTTTCGGAAGAAGGTCAGCCGAATTTACTTTGGAGTAACATATTTTATACTTCTTCTTGTCAACAAGCACCAACCTCCGGACGAGCCTGCGGCGAACACCCAATACCGCGAGATCCTATCGTTTGTAAATTCGGCCTTGAAAAAACTCAGCAGCCTTTTGGCACCCTCGGTTTAATTTCGACCACAAAATCGATTTTACGCAATTTGCCAAAATCGCAAAATTTCTAGAAAACTTTTTAGGGTATTATTTAAGACACGATTCGTCGACTTGTTACTCAGTTCAAGCCGAGTCGCTGCCTTCAACAACCCCCTAAAAATTGCTAGGAGGACCGGTTGCCGCTCACGTTCCTCGTCGCGCTTCGTCTCATTTACGTCAAGACAGCGTAATGCTGTAGTGCTCGTTACCCGAGGCGGGGCGCGACGTCGTGACGGTGCCGATCTTCCGGGACAACCGACGGCCAAGGAACTCTTACGACCACCGAGACGCTAGTCTGATTTTTTTAATACCATCGACACTTTAATTACTTTTCTGGCATATTTCTATCTAGCCGCTTCTTTACTACGCACTTGTGATTGTGTTTGCCGATGGTTTGCTTTCGAACCCGGTGAATGCTATCGCGACTAACTCAGGTTATTTACTCGTACATTTACAGTACCTGGGTATTTTGACTCGCCAGTACCTGCTTGCCCTACTCTATCCCTAGTACCTTGTATATGCATTTTGACTTCTCCATGTATAAAAACAACTCTACTCAAATATTGCAATTGTCGATTTTTGTTATTACCAAATTCCAAGACTGCTGCTTTTCGCTCGCTTACCAGTTCTGCGCCATCTCCCGCACCGTTCTCTTCCAAACTAACCCACTACGTTTTCCTATTTAATATTTTCCAGAGTTTTTAGACCTCGAACACCCAAGGTCAATATTCTACAACCCTTTAGCCATGGCGCTTTCGGACGACGAACCCATCGTAGCACCGCTGCGCGAGTCCCTTGCAATCATCCGATCATGCGACGCGCCGCCAATGCAGTTCTACAGAAGCTGCGAGGTCTGGTGGCCTTTTATCGACCAGATAACCTGGTTTGCATGCCCGGAAAATCAGCGTCTACTTGCAGATTTTTGGCAGCTATTTTGCGAGACCGTTCATAGCTCGGGTGTCAGTTACTCGAAAACCATGTTCCACAGACTGGAAATCCATTTCGAAAACGGCGAGCCGGTCGCGGCTTCGTATGGTGCCCAGGCTGACAACTGGCGTGTCCCCCCAACAATTCATCGCCGAATTGATTTTCCGAGCGGAGACTACGTACAAAAAATGCAAACGCTCTTGCGCAGAATTCGTCGCGAGGTCACCGAGGGTTCGGCGCTTCGGTTTAGCGAATTACAAGACGATTACTTTTGGAAGACGCCCGGCCAGTTTTCGACCGTACATCGCGCAGCGCCGGCGTCCAGCTCTTCCTTGTCGACCAGCGACATCCACAGAATTTTTACGCCAGAAAGAGTACTCCACTACAGGTAGTAAAATGCATTGTAATTAATAAAGCAAAATGAATTTGCAAATTTTTTGGATATTACATATTCCTTTTACCTTGCATTGTCAACTGACTGTATTTACCCTCCTGCAATGGATGCCGACTATCACCTCTCTCGGCTGTACTGCCCTGGTGGCTCAGTCCGCGCCTTGCCACCGGTTTACGTAAGCAAACGGAGTCTGCTGGTATTTTTGCAGCAGCGCCTTTCAAGTCCCTGTTTAAGGATTACTACGGATTCGGAGCCGGACACTTCTATTTTTATTGTTATAGAAGAGCCGCTTAAAGATTTGGTCAGGGACGAATTTGAGCATAACAGACTCGTCTACGACCAAGAAAACGATGTAGTTCTTATTGTCAACGGCCGTACTGGATTAAGGCTTATATGCGATAAGAACAATTGGACTCCAAAGCTTGTGACAAAGACTCACCGCGATCCCAGTTGGTTTGAAGTGGGATTTTTGACAATCAACGAAAAGCCGGTTTTGTTAACCACTTGTAGTGGAGCATCAAATACTATACAGTTTGAGCAGTACGAATGGTCAGAAGACCCTTCTCTTTGTTGGAGTTACCGAACAGAGAATTTGTCATTTCTCCCCGATTTTCAGCGAGAATTGACCAGCGATCAACGTATTGAATTTGTTGATCAGGTAAACAATCGCGTTTTTCTGAGCTGTTTCTACTGCCTTCCGGAGTTGCAGGGTAGGCTTTTGTATTACTACGACGTCACCGGCTCCGGTATTTTTTCAGTACCGCGATTGATTCTATTCGCAGTTGGTGCACCCGGTTTTACGACGCCCTATTTTGCATTTAGCAGGTTTAGCGGCGGCAAGTTGGCTTTGTTACTGAAACGCTCGTCGCGGCTTTACACTTTTTACGCTGATATGCAAGTTTGGCACAGCTACAAATATGTCGCGGGTGACTCGCCTGACCATATTTTGTGGGATATGAAAACTTTTTCATTCGTTGGCTCATTTTGCTCCGAAAAGAAATACCGCTATTTGACTTTTGGAGAAGGCAGTCTGGAGTGCGAAAATCCGTTTGATTCCACTGATAAGGTTAATAACAATTTCCAGAAAGAATTACGCGACGTGACACAGTTTATGCAACTACAAGTGTCGAAGTTGAGATCTCCGAGCATGTCTGGCTACTATTTTCCTCAAATTTCTGATGCTAAGTCCAAGATGGACCGAATGAGTTCTGAGATGCAAAATATGCGAAACATGCCTTTAGAAACCACGAAGCGTGACGCAGCTTTGGAATCCATAAAGGAAATGATTCGTATTGGAAGTCGTTCGAATCCCGCACTTGCTCAAGAATACCGATACAAACTTAGAGTTGCAGCCTCCAATTCTGTGACACCCGAGCAATTTCGAAACAAACCCAGTGTCGAAATTGTGAACTCCATGGCGTCTTTTAAGATTCCACGAGATTTGCCGCAGGGCGACATGTCTACCCCGCAAAGTTCTGATATGACCTGTACCTCAACAAGCTCTGCAGCAGTGAGCGCTATTACCGAAACCAAGCCGGCTAATGAGACACAGAACGATCCTGTAAATATGGATAGTAGCGACTGCAACGAAGACTCGGAGGTTCCCACATGTTCGGTCTGCTTCGATTCTCTGGTCTCTCAGGCAAGAGTCGCTTTTATTCCGTGCGGACACGTGTTTTGCAAGCCCTGCGGAAACAAGATTTTTGATCTCGAGTCCTTATGTCCGAAATGCCGTCGCAAGCCGGACACGAAGATAGAAATCTATCTGTAGTTTTATGGACAAAATGCATTTAGAAAAAATACAGGCAATTTTTCATTTCGCTACTTGCATCGATTTTTTGGTTATCTTTTTTTGTTTTCATCCCGCCATGGTCAGATCGAAACAGACTGCGCGCCGTTTTATTGCGCGACCCGCGGCAGAGTCCGGCCCATCAACCCAGCCCCGCAACCTATGGAGGCTCCGCAAGCAGCTTGAAGGCCACAACAACTGGAGCGTGTGGAACGACGAGTATTTGGCCTTGAACAAGTCTCTCGCCGCGCCCGAGTTCAACCGCTGGCAGAGAACGCTTTGGGACCATTTGTTTTTGGGACGACTTGCCCCCGTGAATCCGGCACAGCCTGCGCAAGTGCTTCCTCCTACCCCTCCCTCTCCGCAAGTCGTGAATCCCGAGTCCGATTAAAGACCTGCGAGGTTCTTATTCTTAATTACAATCAGCAATAGCCGTAGCGTTGCGGCGCGCGTATATCACGTCTAAGCATCAGTGCATCGCCTGCAACTTGCGGCTGTGGTTCCGGAGGAGGTGCTTGAACAACGGGAGGGCAGGGGACCGCGACAAGAGTTGGAAGCATGTGAAAGGACATTGGGATTGTGCCAACGGGCAAGGTCGCAGCATTTGGATAAAAGTCGTGGTTTGGCTTGCGAGGGCCAATTGCAAAAAAATCAACCCACATTGTGATGGAGGCAATTTCGTCGCGTAAGCGCTGGGCAAAAAGCTCCAGGCCTGGAGCAGGATATCCGTAAAAAGCCAAAATCAGCGAGCAGCTCTGCGCCAAATTATGCGCATCTTCGAGCAGTTTTCGAAATCCAAGCAGCTTGCCATAGCAGGTCCAGACAAAATTCGGGTCGTACAGAGGCACGAGTTGGTGCTTAACGACGCGGGTAAAGCCAACCACCAGGTTACGCACCATGTCCAAATGGTAAACCTGCCGCCTCAGCTCCTCGTTTTTGAGCATAAGCGCCTCGCTTACCAAAGGAAAGCAGGGAACCTCTAAAGGCGCCACATCTCTGATAACTCGCGTGAACATCGCCGTCAGGGCAGGTTGATAATATCAATTGATTATATGTTCGATCGTAAAGAATTTTGTTTTCTGGAATTATTAATCAATTCAAAATGGATTCGACTTGCAGGTAGTTTACAAACATATCTTTTTTTGCTTCTCGCTGGTCATGGCTGAACGCGTTGAAGCAGGCCGTGCAGTTGCTGCAGAAATGCTGAAAGATTACGATTCCATGTCGTATTCCGAGCTGTTCGCCAGCATCGGAAGCCGGCGTATAGCGTACTGGATCACTACCATGTGCGTTCTTTTTGTGATTTATTGGGTCGGCGTCGGTTACTGTTATTATCAACCACTTGCCCATCAGGATGACATAGCCTCGATAACTTGGATGAGAAAAACGTCGTTTTTTGTAGCGTTGGTGTTCTGGAATATTGTCGACAATCCGCGTGAGAGCTACAGACAAGTGGCTGCCTCGTACCAGTCGCTATTTGCATTTTTGACGTCCGTCTTTTGCGACCAGGCATTTCGCGAATTTCTAGGATTTCTTTCCATGGCGCATTTTCAGCCAGCTGAGCACACGGAAAACTGGATTGCGGACGGCTTGAATCGCGAATTACTTTTGGCATTTTTCAAGCACTACATTAGTTTTACTTTTGCCGCTATTACCTTTGCCCCACACGAACTCGTAACTTGTGTTGCGCAAAGGAATTGGTTTTTGGCTGGAGGTCTGGTTGCAGTCAGTTTGTCAGCCGTAGCAATTCCCTACAGCGATATCCGAAGCATGGCGTTGGGTCCGGATTTAATGTTAATTTGGAGACCCGGAGCACAGCATGTTGGAACTGTGGTTCTCGGGACGGCCGTCAGCACAACGCGTTTTGCAGCCTTGTCTCTCGAAGCAGTGGTTTCGGAGCAAACCGGAAATCAAGACTGGAAGGCCGAGCCGTACGAGCTTCTTTGCAAAATTCCAATTAGCCCTGAGGCTTTTCCCACGGAGCAAGATCGCGAAAAGGAAGCCTTTAGGAGAGTTAGGGAATTTCTGACAAAGTCACTCGGTCGAGACTATGAGGAGATGCAGCTCGTGCGATACTTTGCTTTGCGATCTGTGAATTTCATGTCGGACGAGGATTTAGCGTTTTTAAGAAGTCTTTCTCGCAACGATACCGTGCCCAACGAGAAAGTCAGCTTGAACAGCACCTATCGTAACTCGACCAAAGCAGAGCTCTAGAACCAAAATGCACCAAGTCAAAAAAATCAAAATCATAAAAAACATGCGCATAATTTGTCGTCGTTTTGGAAGGGGACATTTTTACTTTTATCGTTACAAGTCTGAGACATTGCGAACAGCATGAACTTGAAGTAAACTTTTCCATGGCGGCGGCGGCTGATTTGGATTTTCTAATCGTCGACAGCGCGAATAAAGGCATTCCAAAATCAAGAACATAACTTCAGGAGGAATATATGGCAAAACGACTCCGCTGTCCAAAAGTTGCAACTTGTTGATCAGAAACAACAGAATTGTGACCTTTTTCTCGGCGTTCGTCAGTATGGATGTGTGAAGCTGCGGCGTCCAGTGTATAGAGCCCATTTCATGGTAGGCGAAGGCATGCTCGCCATGAGTCTTACGATGCCTTCTGTCGATACTTCGCAGAGTTTTAAGAGCTAACGCCTGCGACCGGGAGTTGGCAAGAAAAATTACCAGAGGTACTTTCGTATTTTTCTCTTCTTCCAAAAGCGTCCTTACTTGATAGTACAAAAAGTAGTTATCTTCTGCCGTGCGCATTTCCGGGGACTCATCGTTTACATATGAAATGCGAAGGTTGTCACCTTCTGACGAGCCTAAGTAATAATCAGATAAAGGAAGCTTTTCGAATCTGACGAGACAAAAAGGCTTATGTAACGGATTTCTGATGCCAATAATCTCGTTAGTGCTGTATGATTCGTGTTGGTTGAGAACGTGAAGTTCTGGGTTATCACTAAACATTTTAAGAAGCTCCGCGCGTATCTTATCCTTGTAAACAAAACAACATCGAGTGGATTCGGCACCAATATGGATTTTGATATCTACAGAGGATTCACCATTATGGCTCTGGCGCTTGATAAAGTTATGCATGAACACCGCAATCAAGGTTTTTGTACCCGCACGAGAATAAGGAGACGAAATAACAATCACTCGCTTCTCGTTGATTACATGTTCGATAAACCCAAGTGCCCATCTTTGACATCGAAACAAATCGAACATTGTGGATTTTTTAGGAGGGTTGAAAAATTACGTTGGTGTCGAATTGATTGTATTTTTATACTGCTTTTCATTTGGTGCAAAACAGGGAATTTTACACATTACACAGTATGTACGGTGGCCGCGCTAAGCAGTGGCGCTGTTTTCTTCCGAAAACTTGCACTTGGGTTCAGACTTGAAGTCCTGCGCCGACGGACTTGGCTTGTCGAAAAGACTTGGGTCGAATTGGTAGAGAAGCCTCCATCCGCCACGAGCCTCGCGCGACATCGGGTGCGCCCACAACATCTCACGTTGTGCCTGCCAAATACCCGAATTGAAAAGAACCACGCTGTGCAGCGGGTAAGACTTGTACGGATTCCAACGTTCGGTGCGCTCCAACACGGATGGACGTTGATAGAAAGCATGCGTAAAAAATCCCAAAACCGCGCCCAACATGAACGCGATTAACACGATGTGAAACAGGTAGTGGGTCTTGATCCTGTAAGGCAAGCCGGCATCTTTGACAATGTGATCGAAAATGTTATCCGGTATACGCGTGTTCTCATCTTCAGAGGGAAGATTTGCTGTGACGGCGTATGTCGAAATGATCTTGCCGCCGGTGCGAGCAAGTGCTTCTTGAGACGCCTCCTGAGAAGGCTCTGGCGCAGCCGTGGGCTGAGGGGTGTTTGTTTCGGCCATCCTGGGGCGAGAGGAAAACAGCAATTGCAACAAAAACAACAACTAGATTTTACAAACGACACTTTCGCTAAATTGCTTATTTATTGTTTTTGTTTTAACTGACCGGTAAACGAAGCATGGTACGCGCGGTGTACCACCAAGTGGTTTCCTTGCGCCATTGTAATTTCACAGTCGAAACAGCTTCAGTTTCAGACGAAGTAATATTCAGCAAACGTAACGCGGCCGTGCAATTACTCGCGCGCGGGTTAGAAAAATTTGCATAGGTACTAAAAACTTCGACCGAGCGATATCTGCCGGAATCGACCTTGAACGGGTTACCCATGGACCAACCCGAGGCGCACTCAATGTAAATCACAAAAGACCGCGTGTCATCAAAGCCGTTGCGTACTTCAAAAACCCACGGAAAACCACTGCTATCAGAAGCAAACAAATCGGTTGACCTTTGAAATCCGACGATACCCGTTCCTTGGTTGTTATCAAAGACAACCTTTTTGTCCAAAAATCCAACGAAGAAGGCCATAAGGCCAATCAAACAAACCTTTTTGAGCATTCTGTTTGCAGCAAAGTGAACGAAAACAAAAGTGAAATCCCAACTACGAAACTCGATATAAAATGCAATAGAAAACGGCCTGTTTAATTTTTGTCGGAATAACGCGTTGCGTTGCAAATGCCGCGACAGCCGATAATTACGCCCGACGAGTCCCGAACGATATCGGACATTTTGGTGGTGGGCACAAAGCAATGTATGCCAAACCGCTTAAAATCACCCAAAACCGAAGCGGCTATGGCAGAGCAAAAAACCGCGCAGCCTCGAAGAGCTTCCAGCATACGATGAAATTCTTCATCCACTAGCAGCTCCGGATTTCGAAAACGAATTTCCGAAAGATTTTGAGTCGGAGGAATTACCTCGTCCTGGATGTAGCCCGGGCCATAAAAGCGGCACCACGTTGACGCAGATGGCGAGCCTTGTCCCGGACAAAAGGCCTCGGCCAAGATTCCCGAAGCAGGAACAGCCCAGATGGGCTTCTCGGGTTCGAGTGCATCGGGTACGCTATGCGAGGGATACTTGGCCAGCTGATGCGGAGTGATGTTCACAAAAGGCACCTTCCCCGCATCCTCGATGTCGACCTTGTACGGCCAGTCGGCCTTTTGGAATGCAAAAAGCTCGGCCATCAGTAAAGGAACAGAACAAAATGCTGCCTTCCACTAAAACCACAAAGCAAAAAAGTTTTCTAAACGATTTGCTAAATATTTCTTGATTTTCAGGTGTTGAAACCATTAAATATTAAACTCGAAAGAATAACAATCCTAAACGTAGGAAACCCTTTTTCTCAAGCTTTGGAAGTTTTTGTTGTTAAGAAAACGCAATTACTGGTTCTGCAATGGAAGGAGTCTTGGATTTGATTAACGCCCCCACTCAGGCCACTTCGTTTTCGTCCGATGCAAATTCTCTAATTGACTCAATGTACTTAGCTTGTTCTTCGCTCGCCGATTGCGCCCTGCTCTTCTAACAGCTGCAGCCCGCCACCGCCTTCGCGGGCCCATCCAAAGGCAAAAGCAAATGGGCGCCACAGAACGGCTTGTTGTGATTGCCATGGCGTCGAGATCCGAGCTGGAATGCAAGTTTGGGTGCTTCGATTTAAAGACATTCGAGGAGAACCAACATTGCCAGCGCCTTGGACCATCGATTCGACAACGGCATCGGGATTGTGCACAATTACTGGGCCCACTATACCGTCCGAACCATCGTTGAGACTCGAACAGGTCCCCTCTGACGAGCTACTATTGCTACCGGTTGCAGTCGCCGATGAGATACGCAATCTGGTACGCATGTATTTTGCGCTGGTCTCTGTGATAAATGTAGCTTTTCTCACCACGTCGTGCTCAGTACGAGAAGAGCAAACTTTTGAGGACGCATAACAAGCTTCTCATCGACCGCCTGCGCGGTTGCGCGCTTCGTCAGAAGCAGACATACGAATTTACAGTTTCGAAGCTATGACCTTCGCGGTTTAACCAAGCTTTCGAATAGCCAAAAAAATTCCAAACGAATTGCAAATCGATACATTTCCTGATTTTTCGTCGTTTGTTATAATTACTCACAAAATAAATAAGAGTCACACTTGCTATATCTTAGTGTTTCTAGCGGCTGTCGATTTATTCGTTTTGAGCGAAAACTAAATAGCAGTTTCATGGCAGAGCCAAACATGCAGCATCCTGCCGAGCCCGAAGACTTAGCATCCGAAACCCGTCGAATTCTTCATGATATATTCCTTCTCAAGGAGGAGACTAATTCGCGACGAAAGGAAATGGAAAAAATCAGAAAAGAGCGAGAAGACGTACAACGTCAAATAATGCTATGCAAAATTGAAAAAACCTCATTCCAAAACGAAAAAAATACTTAAAATCAGGACTAGGACGAGTGATTTGAAGCTTTTAACAAAGTTGTATTGGAATCAACAAGTAGCGAACAACAACTATAAATGCAATTAGCATTCATAATCGAGGCCGCTCAACAGGTGAAGTGGTCAGCCGTGCAAGGCTCGTTCAGAAGACGCAGTGCGGCATCGCGGGTGATGACGACTCGATTGAACGAGTAGCAAACACAGAAAGTCAAGGGAGTCTCGTCCTCAAAAACAACAAGGTGTGCAGGCTGGAAAAGCTTGGTCGTAATTCCAGATTGCCGGTCGATGGAAATGCTGCTCGAGGGCCCGTAGATTGGAGCGCGCGTATGTACCAGCACCAGGCCGCGGTCAGCAAGCAAGCCAACCACCTTCTGGCCGAGTTCGTCCGAAGACATTGGCTCGGTCGAATAAACGACGTCGTAAAGGGGTGGTCCCAAATCGTCGTGCTCACAATCAGCGGTCTTCAGCAGCACAAAGGGTGCAAAGTGCTCGTAGACAGAGCGACACCATATCTCGACCTGGTTCGGAACGTTCAAGTTCAGCACCTTGATGGTTTCGGTGTGAAAATAGTGGCGCAGGAAGTCAGAGACCTCGGAAAACGAAACCGGGTTGGACATGACGCAAAAGTGAAACCCGAGAGAAAGGCAAGACAATTAAAACCATTCCAAAGCAAAAGACGAATTTATTGGTTTGTAAAAATGGTTCTAAAAAAATTGCAAACCCGTAATTTTGGAACAGAAAAAAATCATTCTAGAAAATTTGTGTAAATCCAAATCATTTTAATCATGGGAAAATATCGAATTGGGTTTGCTTGTTGTTTGCGGTTTTATTGAACCTCTTGAAATGGATTCGACGCAAGTTGAAGCGAAGCCGGCTGGCCGCGGCGCGTTGATCGTGTTTGAAGGCATTGATGGTTGCGGTAAGACCACTCTTTCTCGGCACATCGAATCCTTTCTTGTTGCCAACGGTCATCCTGCAAAGGTTATTCAGTTTCCGGATCGTTCCACCGCGACCGGAAAGCTGCTTGACTCGTATCTCAAAGGCGATCAAGAGCTTCCGGAGCAGGCGCTTCACGTCGTCTTCAGTGCCAATCGCTGGGAGGCTCTTCCCGAAATATTGGCGTTGCTGAACGCGGGGACAACTGTGCTTTTGGACCGCTATGCATATAGCGGTTTGGCCTACAGCAACGTTCGCGGACTTGACGACGAATTTTGCAAAGCCGCTGATCGTGGCTTGCCAGCGCCTGATCTCATCATTTACTTTCAGATTTCTCCCGAGAAGGTTCTCGAACAAAATCGAAAGAGTACTTCTCCCGAACGTGGCGAGAACCTTGATTTTCAGAAGAAGGTATACAAGCGTCTTGCCGAGGTCATCAGCTACGAGTTTACCGACAAGTTTATGCTCGAGGAGCAATGGAATTTCGAAGAAACCGTTGAGGCTCTCGGGCTGTTTGTGTTGGGCAATCTTCACATCTACAGTCAGAGCGTGTTACGCGGCCTTTTTGGGGACAGGTGATTTCAATCATGAAGGAGTTCTACCTAATTAAAACCATGAATTTTACCTCAATATTGTGCTCGGTTTACTAATTGTATCGCAATGTATTTGGATATACAAAACTAATCTTTTTTGCGTCATTTAATTCCCAATCCTCGAAATTGTTCGTCATGGATGCGTTGGCCTTTTTCTATTTGGTCCCTTCTGCCGCAACAATTGGGGCGATGTTTGGTTTTATTTTAGGAGTGATTGCTGTAGCGTCGAAATGGATTCGAAAAAGCCCCAGATCATCCCTAATAATGTGCTGTACTATTTCTATGTCTATTTTATCTGCCTCGATAATGTTCATAGCAATCGTCATGGCGGGTTCCAAAATGCAACAAAGACAAGCGCGGGAGTATTTCGCACAGATGCTAGTGGGCATGTTTGGCGTGGGATGTGGAGCCACATGTTTTGCCGTGTGTCTCAGTTTTTTCTTGGGCGAAACAGTTTTAGTGGCTTTGCAAATTACCGATCGAATTGTTGACAAAAAGAAATGATTTCTTTTTATTCAGCGGCCTAACGGACTAAATTTAGTTGCGCATAATGTGTCGCGCCGTATTTTGTCACTGCGACAATTTTTGCTCATGACCAAAATAAATCCTGAGACTCGGTCCTCGGTCTTTCGGAATTCTGTCGACAAGGCAATACCACCAGCCGCAGCGACACATTAGCGACGCAAGGGCGCTATCTGCAATTTCCTGGTGTATGGGAAAAATAGTCGGGTAATCCAAAGGTCCTGCCGGAAAAACCAGACTGTCAACGTCACCCCAGAGCTCCGAGGGCCAAAGTCTCAAAAGTGTCTCTCGGTCGCGCCACGACGAAATCATCAAAATTAAATACGGGTTGACCAGCCTTTGTTGAATCACAAATACCTGATAGGGGCCCAAATCAATTTGAGCAAATCGGTGGTCCCGATAAATGAGCTCAAAAGTCCGGATGGCAAACTCGAGATTTTCAGCTGCTTTGTGTAGCACAATGGGATTGTCAGGATAGAGTTCGTTGTTGTGATAGGCAAATGTGATGTGCGCAAAAAATAAGATCAACACGGAAATTCTGACAAACACGTTCATAGTGGCGTTGTCGATAAGTGTTTTGATTTTTTGCTGTAGTTCAAAAGCCATCCAAAATAATTGCTGTGAAAATAAAAGTCCGTTTTTGCCACTTAAAAAATCCACCCCTGGATCGAAACCAAAAAATCAGCATGAACATAATTCTGCCACGGTCGAATTTTACGGGTCAATTGCAAAGTTTTAATTCTCTAGTTTACCAAAGAGCGCCAATAAATCGATGGCTAGTCTGTATCAAACATGTTGGCAGCCTCTTCGATTTTCTCAATCGACTTCAAGAGTTTAGGCAACAAAGATTGAGTCGCCCGCGCCGCGTCCCGTCCAACCGGACTTTCCTCGACGCATTTCTGAAGCACGCCAATATCCTTGCGCAAGGTCTTAACCGCTTTGATAATCATTTCTGGCGGAGTTGCAGCGCGGTACACCCGGGCTTTCCTTGCGCGCGGCGGCTTAGTCTGGAGAGGCTTGATTGAAACGTGGGGTTCTGCCGGTGAAGCCTTTTTTTCGTTGCTCCAGGGAGTCAGAAAAAATCCGTTCTTGTCGCAACATAGCCTCATAAATTGGGGTTCTTGTTTTTTTTGATGAACGCACCTCGCCGGCGTTGTGAATCGGGTCTTTTGAGATTTTGATCGAGGCCCGACTTGGCCGCTTTGTTCGCTCGGAAGACATGGCAGCAGAATACAAAAGTGCCGAATGTGTCACCAAAATTGTTCCAATGTAAAATATCAAAACGTTTCAGATTTCATATAAATTTTGGAAAACGATTTCATTATCTATTGAAAATATCTTGTTTAACTTATTCATTTGCCCCCTTCCTGCAGCTATCGCTATGCAAGACAACCGCTCACGTTCGCGCGAGTCGCAACCAAGCCCGCCGAAATACTCGCAGTTTGAGGATTTCAAGCCGCGGCTTTACAGCAACGTCCCTCTTTCGTTTTCCGGCCTCGACGAGAATCACTATGCACTATTTTTCGCGCCCGAAAATATGCGTTTTGGAGCAGAGATCCGCTTTTATTATGGCGACATATTGAAGCTCACGATGCAAATGGGCCCGGGCGTGGTTTACATTCGCTCGGACTTGAGCGTGGTGGAAACCGTTATCGACCCGTCGATGGACTCTGAGAACGCCTACTGCTTGAAGTTGTATCTCCCTTTGAGGTGCCTGACCATCGGCCCAATTCACCACGATGGCCTGATTGCCAAGCTCAATGCCGAGATGGTCGGGCAGCCCTCGCAGCGGGTTTTGCTTCCGAATGGCTACCAAGTGGAATTCACGATTTTTTGCGACCCGTTTGTTGCGGTACTGCAGCCGGCCCGGATTGCTGCCAATAGGTATCGCTTTATTGGACACGGCATTCCGTGCAGCACACCTATTCTTTGGAGCGATCCGACCAACACAACGACCCTGTTGAAGGACAATCCTTTTCCTCCCAAACAAATGATCCCGAATTTTTTGACGAACAAAGTCGGCGATGTTTGGGACAACTATCACGATTTGAGACAGGCTTCGATCAAGTCCTACTACCTGTCCTTTTTTTTCCACATCAGCCCTCGAAGCTTTGTTCCCTACATTGCGACCATGTCCTTCATGAGACATCCGGCGCCAGGGTTGCCTCTTGCGCTGCCGACTTTGGCGTCAAACAGCGCGTCTTCTAGCGTCTCCCCCGCGCTGCTCTCGTTTGCAAACGAGCCGCCAATTACTCGAGCTGAATATGCGTACGTTCTTGCGAAAATCAGCGACATCGAAGGCCGGCTGGCCGTTCCTCCCGGCGAAAGCAAGTTGACCGAAGCTTTGGATTGCTTGAGGACTTTTCGCATGATTGAAAGTCAGCTTTCGTCGCGCATGGAATCCTTGGAAAAATCGAGCGAGGCCGGTCGAGACGGTGCTATGCAACCCGCTGCGTTCAACGCACAAATGATTGCGATTGAAAATTTGGAGAAGCGAGTTGCCAGCCTGGAGGCCTCGGACCAAGCGCAATCGCGTGTTTCTGAAAACCATGGATATGGCCTGTCGAAAGTACAAGAGCATGTTCACGAGCTCGAAACTCGAGTTACCGTGCTTCGAGAGCAATCGCCCACTTTGGAGACCTCGGTCAAGGTCTGCGAAACCCGTTTGGCGGCGTTGTCCGAGCGGCAGACGGCTTTTGAAGAAATGGCCCAGACTTTTGCCAGCCACTTCCAGGTCATGCGTGACCAAAGCGAGCGTCTTACTTCTTTGGAGCTTCGCGTTGACAAGCAGCCCGAAGAGTTCAAAGCAAAGCTGAGCGAATTTCAAAGCGCTTGGAACGAGGCCACCTCGTTGCTTGCGAGCCAGATTCAGAACTGGGAGAGCCGTCTCGTTGTGCTTGAAAAATCACCTGATCGCTCAAGTATTGGAGCCGGACTTCAGGAGCTGATCAATGGCTACCATGAAATCAAAGCCGAATGCATGAAGATGGGCGACTGTGTTGAGCAGAAATGTGCGACTCTTTTGGAAAAGGTTACCGAATGCATTGTTAACTGCAACACTCGCTACAACGAGTGGGAATCATCCTGCGGGCGAATTGAGACGCGCCAGGGAGAGGTTGACGACAGAACCGGCAATCTGTTTTCCGTTGTCCAGGATCTTGAAAGTCGTTTGGATTCCTACGAGTCACGTTTGCAATTGGATCGGATGGCCGAGCGAGTTGTTGCCACGGATGAAAATACCGTTGACTTTTCTGATGCGCCATTGGCCGCTGCGATTCGACCACGCATCAAGCTCATCGTCAAGAAGCATAATCGCATTTTGCGGCCTCTTGTAGTGTCACTTGATGACACTTCTTCGGTCTCGTCGACCACTTCCTCCCGCCCCAAGCGCGTCATCAAGCCGCCTAGTCGCTTTGGTCAAGTCTCCAAGTAGATTTTGACTCTTAACCATTTTTTAGTACTTCAGCAGAATTCAGTGGTCGAATGTGTCGCGACAATTTCTGCCCCACAATAACTAAATTTTCAATGAATTCAATTGCAGAAGTCAGGCGAGGATTTTTCATTCTGATCCTGGTCCGCCGCGCAACATGGCCGTCGAGAAGCGCGGCAACATCCTCGAGTCCGAGATGCACGCTCTGGTCAACCCGGTGAACTGCGTGGGCGCCATGGGGAGGGGTTTGGCATTGGCTTTTCGCAAGGAGTATCCAGACATGTTTGTTGATTACCAGCAGCGATGTAGTTGCGGAATTGTGCTTCCAGGCCAGCCGTATGCCTTCCGCGTGAACGAGAGCCGCATCATTATTAATTTTCCCACCAAGAAACACTGGCGTTCGCCGTCGCAAATCGAGTGGATTGAAATGGGTCTGCGTCAACTTCGAGAAAGTTTGGTCGACTGGGGCGTGACCTCAATTGCAATTCCTCCCGTTGGGTGTGGACTGGGTGGCCTGCCCTGGAGCAAGGTTCACAAATTGATTTTGGACAATCTGCTCGGAGTGGTGCCACTCGAGATTTATTTTCCTGGTCCCTAGAGGACGTCGAGCAGGTCGGCCTCGATTTGCGGTCGCTTGACCGGGTGGACCAGACGCACAAACGAAAAGATTTTCGTTGGGCATATGCGGCAGAGCCCTGTTTCAGTCGCTGATACGGCACAAGCTCGACAATAAAGATGTCCACAGGATGATTGCAATTGGGGTCGATTCACGCGGCAGAGAGGGCAGAAGGCCTCGTCGGCCGCAGGACTGGCGTCGCAAAAGTTTGGAACATGCAACGGTAGCTCGGGCACTACATACAGGCGATCTGACCCGATGTCAAGAAGCCAAGTATTGTTATCCAAAACAACCAATCCATCGTCGCACGTTGCCATCAAATCAAATTTCACAGACGTGATCGATGTTATCGATTTTTGAATCATCGACTTGAGATTTTTCACGTTAAGACCGCGTAAATCGGTCACCGGAAAGCGGTGGTCACGTCGCCCGGCAATAGAAAGAATAAAAGTTCGCTCGGGCAAACGTGTTATAAATTCGATAGTGCTTTCCGTCGTCAACCGATTCGCAGTTGTCAAAAGTCCTTCGGAAATCAATTGGTATCGGGCTCCATAATTCCAAACATCGCTCGGAGTGACCTTCATCTTCAGCAAAGGATGATGCGGAATTGGGGAGTCGAATTCAAATGTGAGAGCAATGGGTTTTTCGATCGAAGGGCCCTGTGGTCCCTCGGGCAAATGAAACAGACGAAAGCTTGCATGGCGGTGCGATCGAATGCAGGGGAACTCGAACCACATTGGCGGAATACCTGGTGCCCCTACAAGCCTGGGCTCGAACCGCAAAAAGCCTGGAAGTGGCGCGAGCGTCTCCTGCTCGTCCAATGCGCAGAGAATGTAGTCTCGCTGAAAGTTCTGGATCAATGAATCCAAGCGAATATCGGGGTTCAAAAGCCTTGTCTTGCGCAGGAACAGTTTGATACTAAGAGACTTTGCGCCAAACATGGATTTTTCCAAGTAGCTATGGAGGTTACCAACCGTAAAATCCTTTGGGAAAATGCGAATAACTTGGTGCAGCGACCTCAAATACACAAGTTTTACGCTGATGGAATTTTTCAAAGCCTCAGTCATGTTGATTTCGACTTCAAAGGTCTCGAACGCAAAATCACAGCCAAATTCGAGAAGGGCTATGTCATCCACCAATCGATGCAAAACACCGTCAACTAGCAACCGTATGCCCAGTATTTGCTCATCCTCTAGCCCGAGGTCAAGCGCCAAAAGCCGTCGAATTTGACATATTTTGTCGCACTTTTGCAAGTTGACCTCGAGCGTGTGGCAAAGGCCACCGGGCAAACGAAAACGAAGCAAGCTCACCTCTTCCATCAAAACCCGAGTGAGCCAGAAAAATGCTAAAGGCAAAACTGAAAAACATGAAAATCGCACAATTGCTAAATATTTCCCTCAATTTCTCTACGCAATTTTTTAATTGCATTTTAATTGCAGGATATTTATTGAGACCGCAGTCTAACAAGAATTCTCCTTCACGCGACAAAATACGCGCGTCGCAGTCGTGGGCACGGAGCGACAGAAATGACATTCCTTTTTCTGCACCAACGAGACCGAGCAAGCTCGGCAAAAAATGTGGCCACAGGAAAAGCTAACTTGCGGCCGATTCGACAGGCAAACAAGGCAGCTTTCCTCGCCCGGCGTCGGTGGTTCGTCTTCGAATTTGGGTAAAACCAAAGGAATAATTGGCACGGCAAAAAGATTGTTCGGCTCGATGGTGCTCAAAAGCGTTTCTCGTTTCAACGACTCTCTTGTTCCCTTGTTTTCCGAGACCTCGACAAGTTCGAAATTGAAATCCGTAAAGAGGTTGGCTTCATCTCTCAGAAAGTTGTAAAGCCCCGCCACGTCGGGGTAGGTTTTCTGATTCAGCTGCAAAGGCACTTTTCCGCGCCCGGGCACGTCTATCGTCAAGTTCAGGATTTGTTTCTCGGTTACAAAGTTGAACTTGTACAGGGCGGTGAGCTGGTTTCTGATCGTTTGCAAACCGCAGATAGTCACATAGTACTCCGTCTCAAACTCCAAACTTTCGCGAGGGTTTAGTATAACAGTTACCACCGGTTTTGCTGGAGAATTTGTAACCCAGTTGTAAACTACCAAACATGGGACCAGGGCACCCGGCGAAGCGGCTGTGGCTTTCTTGAATAAAGCAACCTGTGCGTGTCGGGTGGACTTGATGTCCGCAATAGTGAAACGAAGGTGAGAAGAGCAAACTACATCCCTGTTTTGATTTGCAGTGACCATTAAAAGCGCGGCATCCAAATCAGATCGTTCAGTAGAACAGAGTAGGTAATCGCGACGAGGATCAAGTCTGAGCATATCCAAACTCACATCGTCAAACAGAGGCCGAGGGTGTCGCATGAAGAAGTCCAAATTCGCAGTGGGTGTTTGTAAATACTGCGCAACTTGTTGACGCAGATCGGAGATCAGCGCGTTCTTGGGCAACTGAAACACACGCTGGTTCATAGTGCGTAAAAACATGACTTTGACGCGCACAGACTCGGGCATATCGGCAAGTTCTCCATTGAATGCCACGTCTATGTAATCAAAATCGGGATTTTGCAGGAACTTGTCAAGCCGGTCATCCCTCGCTAACGGAACGTAATTCCGAGACTTGAGTGTGAGGCATTCGGCAGGAACTCCCAAATCCCGACCTAGATAATTCGCAAGATGCCCAGCGGTGCCTTCGAGCAACCAGTTGAGTTGCACCAAATGAAGCTGCCCTTCGGGCAAACGCGTGCGCACTTGGATTATGTGGTCCATCAGCGGCGAGCGAAGGAGGCAAATGTTGTTTATGTCTGATTTGTATGTCTTTATATTTTGGGAAGAAACCAAAAAATCTCTCTAAAAAGGTTGCGCGACAAATTATGCGCAAGTGAAAATCATTTAGCTTCTGGATTTTTTTGTGGCCTTTATTTTACCACTTACCCCGTTTCAAAGCGCTCATATTGCACAAGCACCGAGTTGTAAAGCCTCTGCCGGACACGTATCGCTGCGGTTCAAAGTCATATTCAATAAGAGTCAGAGAGTGTGTATGCCATCCTGCGGTTTTTTGTTGCTCTGTTTCCTCGTGGTACACCTCAACTAAATACGGACGTCCTTCCGAGTCCAACGAAATCGATGATACCAATTCTGTAGCTTCCGGCAAAGCGCGAAACTCAAATCGATTTAACTCGGAATTAAATCCAGCACTGCAAGTTTCGAACCAAGTTGTCAATCTGCGAAGAAGGCACCTTCTTTCACAAAGTACACGGTTGTTGTAAAATGAAACCAGACCCGGTGGTGTGTGCTGTCTGAGGTCTTGGCGAAATAATCCTATTCCGGTTTCCTGAATAACAGTATAAATATTTACTAGTTCCTCCCCGGTGGCTGGACGAAGCATCTGCTCAAAATCGTTGGAGAACGCAACCTGACTTTTTTGCGACAAATTGGCAATGGTATCCAGCAAACCGAAATATAAAATTAGGCATATTTATCGCAAATTTTCATGTCTTGGACTGAAAAAAGCTGCCTTTTGAATTCGTCACCTGGTTTCGTTTTTTTGCTCGCCATGTCCGAACCGTGCAGCTCTTCAGCCTCGGAGCTGATGCGTGCGATTTACAACCAAAACCTTCCTCTTGTCCGGCAACATATTGCCAATGGCGCTGATGTAAATGCGGTTTGCAAATTCGAAAACGCCATAGCTGATACGCCGTTAACATTTGCCTTGAATTACGGCACCCGGTCAATTGTGAGTCTTTTGATAGAAAGCAAAGCTGATCTCGAGCTCAAAAATTGCAAAGGTAACACGGCACTCGCCGAGCATCTTAGTTCATACGGTCACACAAACCTCGATTTGTTGCTTAAGGCCAAGGCGAACATCGACGTTTACTTCAGAAATACGGTACCGATTATTCAGCTGGGTTTAGGCTGGATACCGACTTCGGTTCTTGAATTGATTCTGAGAGCCAAAGCTGACGTCAATCTAAGGAATAAGGAAACCGGTGAAACTGCTCTCATAATCGCCGTTTCGAGCTGTTATTCGGTGGATATTTGTAAACTCCTGTTACAATACGACGCCGACGTAGAAATGGTTTCGGTACGCATCCTTTTGTATTCCTAAAAATTGTCATTACTTATAATTTACGATTTACTCTAGACTGACGGCCCGTACAAGCAAAAGAGCGTTATTGCAATTAACCAATCCGAAGAAATCGGAAAGCTTTTAGCGGATTTCAATGATGGCTGGAAGCTTCATAAGCATGATCGATCGCCTGTCGCTGTTCACGAAATTCTGAGGCTGCTTCTGACTATATATACGTTGGAGACTGGGTCAATTCTCTATATTCTGCCGCGAGAATTGTTGTACCATATATTTTATTTTATCCAAGTTCCAAAAACACCACAAAAAGTTTTCGAGCTTTTTGATTAAATTTGATCCCGGTCCATTGAATAATTTTTGCTCTCTTTTCATGGCTGTTCTCCACGCATCTTGAGGCATGACGACCTCGGGTCATGCCGCTAAAATTCTATCCGAAGCTCTTATGGAAGCTGTTAGACTCGACGATATGTTGAAAGCTTCCAAAGCCGTGGCTAAAGGAGCCAATGTTAATTGCCAATCTTCTTTCTACGGCGTCAACTACTCTACACCTCTTTGTCTGGTTTGTGGTATCGGAAGCACGCGCATGGCAAAGTTTCTGCTTCACAGTGGCGCAAACCCAAATCAGTTGAGTCTGAATCAAGGGCCACCACTTTCAATGGCGCTTGTAAATAGACGCGAGGAGATTGCCAGCTTACTCATTGCTTCAAAGGCTGAAATACGACAACTGTATCTGGACCAATGCACGCCTCTGCTTCACATTGCTTGCGAAATCATGAGCGTAAATATCGTGCTTGCTCTGCTGAATGCGGGCGCTGACGTAAACCGGCCCAGTGACTTTACAAAAGAAACCGCGCTTCACATTGCCGTTCGTCAAAGGCGCCATTTAGTGGTAAAGTGTCTGATTGCTCATGGAGCCGATGTAAACTATGTACCGGTACGCAAGCAAGTCTCTATTGCAATTCATAAATTTTGTTCGGGTAAATCTAACCGAGCTTGCTGAATGATAGATGGTTCGGAATCAAAGAGGTAGTAGCCCATTGGATATACCTAGTTACGGCGAAACGAAACAGATTCTTCTGAATTATCACGGTGTTTGGGCAGTAGAGGATCAACAAATATTTCCTATGGCTATTCGAAAGGCTGTTTACATTATCACAATGATACGCTCATTGGTTCCCGAATCCCCGATTTATTGGCTGCCAAACGAGCTGCTTTTTGCAATCTTTCGCTTTTTCTCGCCGTGAGCATTGCTTAGCAAATAAATCAACTACTCTGCAGGCAGTAACCCATACACCGGCAGTAGCTCAATTGGTAGAGCGGTGGATTGTAGCTCCATAGGTTGCGTGTTCAAGTCACGTCTGACCGGATAGCTTTTTGAAAGTTGTACTGTATTTTGGAGCAGGTTGCAAACGACAACCTATAGAAACACGCTTCAAAACTTCAACTGCGCCGCGTGTTTACGAAACTTAATCTGTTGACCAAGAAGCGTAAGGCCAAGCTTGCGCATATCCTCCTTGGAAAGATTCTTGATGGTCACGGGCGCATTTTCAAGACCGTAGTCCACGAAGGCGTCGTAAAACTCCTGAAAGCCGAAGCTCGTTAACCATTCCAGCAAGTTGAATGGCGGTAAAGCAGGTGTCTCGATAGGCGCTCCAGAGCAGCAATCATCTTGCAATTCTTCGTCCATAGAGCAAGTCTTGTGCAAGGGGGCGTCCGAAGCCGACAAAACTTCATAGGAGGAGTTCGTCACTGCCTTTTCAATAGTAATATGCAAAGACTGTTCGTACACAACGGCACGGTACTGCTTGTACATCGTTTGCGCCTTGTCAACCAGACTTGCGGGAAACGTATCAAAAATATTGTACATATGCTCTCGATCGAGCAAGCAAATCTCAGGAGCCGTCGAAAACAGCTGCCAGCAGCCCTCCCAAACCTGCCAAAAAATCAATCCCCACATTTTCTCGGGGAAGTCGGCATACTTTTGGCGCTCAAAGTACTTCATCACAATTGCGTCAAAAGCTGCGGAAGGAATGTCCATCTGCTCGGAAATGGCGACGCGCTTCATCAAAGTCGCAACCGATCGGCCATTGTTGAACATCGATCCAAGCCGTCTTTCTCCCATCGCCCAAAACAAACTTACGTAGGAAGACGGAAAGTCATCGGCAGACCTCCGCGGCAAGTACATGATGCCGGCAGAGCGCTTGTTTTCAAACCCAACTCGAACATCAACTCGAGAATCTTCGAGAATAATGGTGAACTGCGTAAGGTTCTCCGATGAAACCGTAGAGAAGTCGATTCGCATTTTGGGCAAAATGTTCACATGCAGGCGAACAAAGTTGTGCACAGCTCTCTGGCAGCTCTCCCAAAGCTTTTCCAAACAGTTGGAAAGGATCGGGGTCTTCGTATCCGAATGCAAAAACAGAGAAAGCGAGTCCGCAGACTCTTTCACAACAGCAAATCGCTGGCTCAGAATAAGATTGCAACGCAAAAAAGAGCCGATGCGCTTGTTGACACCGTCGTTAATCACGCTCTTGCACAGCCACGCGCTGGAATCCATCCAGCTGTCAGAATTAAGCTGCTGGGCCAGGGACTCCGCCAATGCATTGTGATGCGTAGCAGCAAAAGAAACCGCTGAGCTGGATGCCTCGCTTTCTTCCTCGCCTAGTTCCCACAGCTCCGTGTCGATCTCCGATTTCTCAACCTTCTTTTTGAAGCGAAACTTCGGGTCGGCTGCGTCGTACAGCCTCTGGTCAAGTTCCGACTTCTCCATGAGCGAAGCTGTGGGTATTGGGCGTCGTAGGCGGCGGACGGACAAAAAAAGAATGATAAAGTCATGGAAAATGGGCGTTGTAAAAAACCAATTCTGGAGAATTTTGTGATTCGTTTGTCGATTTATTGTTAAAGTTTCGCTACAAACTTTGCAGCAAAAAATAAAAACGACAAATCAAATAGCCAACTAAACGTCTAGCTTAGAGGCGTGCCACAACAGGATCTTCTTGTGAAGAGAGCTGGTCACACCCAAGTGTTCGAGATCCTCGCTAGAGATATCCTTCACCAAGGCAGCATCGGTCAAGCCGTTCTCAACAAAGCGATCGGCATACTGCTCGTAAGCTGAGCCGATCGAGCTAAGCCAAAAACGAACCCATTGATCGCGCAGCAACGCGACGACGGCCCGCGACGTAGCGCTCTGCGAGGTCTCTGACTCATTCGACAAAGAGAACGCTGTCGAATCGGACGTCGAGGAAGGAATAGAAACGTGAAGAACAGCTTGCTCAGTTCCAGCAGCTTCGACCGACAAAGCAGCATCAGACCAGTGCTCAAAGTGCGCCGTATCGGGAGAAATGGCCGCTCGCAACCAATCAAGAAACTGGTTCTCGTTCTGCTTGGTGAAGAAATCAGCCAAGGCGCACAAACGAGGAGTAAGAAAAGGCGCAATAGCCTGGTCGACAAAGGTGTGATCCACCCTCGAAAGTAAAACTGCGAGCTCCTTGGTCAGAAAGCAATTCCAAAACGCAAGCCAAAAACAGTGGAAAGTCGAATCTTCCTTGTCGTGCGGAAGACTGGCGCCCGTGTAACCTTTCTTGATAAACACGTGATATACGAGCGAGTCGATGACGTCGGGAGATAGCTGGATGGCAATCCAGAACGAGCAGATGACCTTGATCAAGTTCGAAAGGTACCGCGCCTCGAAGGGCAACTGGGCCAAATCCGTTTCGCAAAGAGTCTTGCGCATCTTGGTGAAAGGCGTCTTCGAGACGCCGGAAGAAGGCAAAAAATAATTGCCATCTTCGCCACGAAACATAAAGGCAACAAATGCCAGAGCCTTCCCTGCGCGGAACACAAGCTGCATAAAGCCCTCGGGTGTGGACTGCGAGTAGTTGACCACGAGATCAGGGATTTTGGAAATGTAGTCGCAAACAAACTGATCCGCGGCTGCCTGACAGGCCTTCCAAATCTGAGCTAAAATCTCAGAGGTAATCGGAATGCTCGAACCGCACGTTCCTGGGATTTTGGCTACGAAGTTCAGCCGCAACGAGCCATCAAGGAGATTGATACAAAAGCTGCTGTTTGGATGGCTCGAGTGCAAGGAAGCGATAAACTGCGAGCAGTTGCCGGTGTTCTCGCTACCAACCTGCGTAAAGCCAGCAAGAAGATTAACGCGATACAGCGTCACATGCTCCTGAAGCGCTTTCATCAGATTACCCGCAAACCGGGTATTCAAAAGCGTGATCAAAAGCGTTTTCCCATTGTAGGCACGGCTGATCTCCCTGGCCTTCACCCAAAGGGAAAGGTCGTCAGGTGAAGCGCCAGTAAAAAACATTGGCTCGCGAGAAACCATGATGGCAACAGGGAGGCAACGAAAGGTGATGAAAATGATTATTTTCAGGGTGTTTATATGAGCAATTGTCAACTTTGTAAAAATGTTTCTGAAAACTTTGCGACTTTTTTCTTGCGACAAATTATGCGCAACTTTTATTCGTTTTTCTGGCGCTGAATTTGTCGTCCAATTCTTCTGGTCTACTCCAACAACTTGGAGTTGGACTGCAGCAGGTGGATGTGGTCATCATAAAAAATGCCGATGGAATTGAAATCCGCGACGCTGGTGTCCTGGAGGACCTCAGGACAATTTCCAAACCCGTTTTCGATCAGAGTATCCTCGTACTGAAGCAAGTCGGGATCGATCGCGGCAAGCCACGTCTTGTAATCAAAACCACGCGGTTCTGGTTCCTTTGCAGGCGCCACCGCTTTTTCCACAGCCGCTGCCTGAGATGCAATAGGCTTCGTGACGCAAGTTGCGGTCAACAAAGGTTTCTCCTGCGCCGGAGCAGAAGAGGTCGAAGTCGAAGTAGACTTTGAGGCGCAGCTCGAAAAAACATTCGCCAAGTCCAATGGAGTTCGGTGGTATACCGCCGTAAGCCAAGCGAGAAGGGCGATGTCGGTTTGGCCGTTGAAAAGCTGGCAGTACCAAATAGCTTGATCGAGCGAACGTTCGAGTATGACACCAACGCCGTCTCGATAGCCGCTGCGGTCTTGAAGATCCAAAGCTCCTCCCACGCTGAACCTGGCCCAACACGCGTTCCAAATCGCTTGGAACCACAAATCGTCGTCGTCGTCCGAAGTCCAGTTCTTCTCGACAGCAAAGTTATACACGAGCGCGTGTATAACATCCAAAGGAATCTGAAAGTTCTGATTCACCGTCACAACTTTCATGAGGTGACAGATTATGCGCGCCTTTGGCGACAAATCATTCCAAGTTTTTTGGAAGGTGGTGACGACGGAAATAACGTGCGTCGAGGCCGGTGGAAGAACCTGCCTGCGCAAAATGAAGTGGGTTCCGTCGCAAGATTCGAGTGCCACCTGCATATTGACAATCACCTTTCCAACGAGCAAAACAAACTGCATCAGACCCTGCTTCGATTTCACATCAAAGTCGAGCGAAGACTCTCCAAAAAAGCCTCGGTGGTGACTGCAAAAAGTCGTCACACCCTTTACGCAGCTTTCCCAAATTCTGGCCAAAGCATAATTGCCAAGTTCCTGCGCCTGGCCGGGCTTCCTGTGCATCGCTGGAATGACAACTTGCGCGTTGCCCTTGGGGGCTTCCTGAACGGTGACCTTTTCGTAACCTTTCACGCGAGCTTTCAAGAGCAATGTGCAATGAATGTTGTTGACAGTTTCGGCTGCAGGCGTACAAATTGCGCTGCATTCCCAGTCAACTGGGTAAGACGGCGACTTGTCAATAGCCAGTGTGTTGGTAACACTCTTGGCAAGAGAACTTGTCGAAATCATGAAATCGTGCAAAGTTCGAGAGGGTTTGGCGCATTCCGTTGCAAATCGCCAAAGTTCCTCGTTGTTCACCTTAGAAAAGGTAGCAAGGCGCGCGGTGGGACTTTCTTCCACGTCCATGTCGGCCAAACCGGAGTACAACCGCGCAGAAAATGGGGTGATGTTGCAATATGAAAGGGCAATTTTGATATTGATTTTTGCCAATTTCCAAAAATCGAGACAAACAAATTTGTTTGGCCAAGAATTATCCCTTCTTTCAACCGCAAAACCAATTGCCCGCGATGGCCGAATATCGCCACGTATTGCATTCGTCTATTGCAAAACTTTGCATTACTCAAACGCGCGAATTTTTGGTATCTTCCCTCGTGCTGGGAGGCCTTTCCTTCGTTGCTTTCTTTTTGACTGTGGACTTGGCCGATTGCTACAATGCTCGTATACTTCTCTTGTTGGCCTGTTTGGTTTGTATTTTGACAAGCATAATCAATTCAAGCTGGCTGTATATCATGAGGTTCACGTCGTACCTCATGAAAATTGAAGACGGCCTTGCAAAGTTGTCGGAAAAGCGCGAACAGGCTGCTTTTCTCCGTCGCAAGCGAACTTTTGAAGTCGGGCAGGTGTTTGTGGCTTTTGCGCAGCTCCTTTTTGCGTTTGCTTTAGCCTTGGATTTGGTGGCGTTGCTACTTTTCAGCATCTGCCTCTTGCCAACCGACTATCTCATCGTTGGCGTTACTTTTGCCTCCGTCGTGCTGGGCGTATTTTTTTGCATGTTTGCGATCACCATTTTTTGCTTATGGAATTTGCCGCGGGTCCGATGGTTTTACGACTAGCGCACTGACAAGCAAGCAGAAGATGTCTAAAAAATAAAACAGCATTTTCCCGACGAGGATTGAACTCGTGACCTCCGCGTCGCGCACACTCGACACATCGAAGCATCGTTGGGTATACTTTGTGGTATAAGCACGGCGCTCTAAACCGACTGAGCTACGGGAAATGTTATTGGAGCAAAAATTGTCGCTGCACGATTTTATTCCAGCTTCGTCTGCTGCAGACTCGCTAAGACGCAACTCCTCGCAAAAAGTAAAAAATCTCAAACAATAGCTCGTTGGGCAAAAAAGATATACAACTTTCTGGAGCCAAATCGCGAATCAGTGTAACGATATTAACAACAGTTCTAATAGTCACGGGCGCACGGCTGTGGCAATCGGGTTTCCAAACAAAACCTCGATTTAAAATCTCATTCTTAATCGACTCGCCAGAGCCAAAGGTGGATAAAAAATCGACCTCCTGCATGCCATCGACGCAGCGGCTTATCAAAGTAAAATCGATGCTCGCTCCTCGGTCAAGCAGCATAAAAACGAGCTCCTCCGAACCAGCAGCAGCGTAACTAAGAGCACTCCATCCGGTATCGTGCTTTTGGGCGTTAATATCAGCACGGGCATCAAGCAAAATTTCCGCAGCTCTATAATTTTGGTACAAGCATGCCTTGTGCAGTGGCGTTAAACCATTATGAGCCGGAGCGTCAAGACATGCTTTTTGCTCAATAAGAAAAGAGACGACTTCGTCATGGCCTTCTCCGCATGCAAAATGAAGTGCTGTGATTCCATTATTGTTACGGGCTTCCAAGAGCGCATTTGCATCCAGCAGCAAAGCTACTGTGGTAACGCATCCAGCGTATGCTGCCATATGCAAAGGAGTAAGCAACCTCGAATCCCGAGTTTCCGGATAGGCGCCATGCTTTAATAGAGTTTTTACGGCACCGTGGTGCTTCACATGGCTTGCCAAATGCAAAGCGGTCTCGTGCGGTTGGCCGCAAAACTTTGCATTAACATCCGCCCCGGATGCAATGGCTGATTCTAAAAGTTCCTCGTCATTGTTTTCTACGGCCATCAGCATCATCTGGTTTAGCATATCTTTAATGCTTGTAACCATTTTCTTATATCAAATGATGTTGCAAAAAGTGAATGATGTTGGCCTTCATGAAATATCGATCCTTTGTCGTCGAAATACCATAAAAATAATATCTGGAAAATTCCAAAAGTATGGATTTAATTCCCAATCAATTTGAAAGGATGCTTGGACAAAATTTGTCATGCGACAATTTTATTCCACTTGCACTCGATTTTTACTTGCTAAGACGCAACTCCTCGCAAAAAGTAAAAAATCTCAAACAACAGCTCGTTTGGCAGCAAAGAAATACAGCATTCAGGCATCAAGTTGCGGATCAAAGTGACGGTCTCTACAACCCTTCTAATAGAAATCGGCGCTTTGCTCTGGTTGTCGGGTCTCCAAACAAAACCGCGAATTATCATGTCCTGTTTGAGGGTTGAGTCTTCAAAGGTGTCCAAAAAATCGATACTCTTCGGGATAAAATCGCCTCGACGCAACACCTTAAAATCGATGCTTGCTCCTCTATCAAGTAGCATAAAAACAAGCTCACGATTACCAAAGTGGCAGGCGTAACAAAGAGGATTCCAGCCATTAAAAAGTATGCGGGCTTCTATGTCAGCGCGGGCGTCGAGCAAAAGTTCTGCTGCTCGATAACTTTCATGTAGACAAGCGTTGTGCAGCGGCGTCAAACCGTTGCCAGCTTCTAAGGAATGTGAAGCTTTTTTCTCAAGTAGAAGAGAAATTATGCTCTCGTTATCCTCGCTGCAAGCATAATGAAGAGCCGCAAATCCTGGTTTGTTCGTCGCGTCCAACGGCGCCTTTGCATTCACCAGCAAGCTTACCGAATTATAGCATCCGACCCGTGCTGATAAATGCAAAGGCGTGTTCAAATGCCGGTCTCGAGCTTCGGGATTGGCGCCATGAGCCAAAAGAATTTCTACGGCGCGCGGGTGTTTCAAATGGCTTGCTAGATGCAGAGCAGTCATTTGATCTTTGTGTTTGAAGGCCTCATTAACATTCGCACCCGATGCAATCGCCGACTTGATGGTTTCTTCGTTATCCGTGCAGGCCCCAACCAACATCAGCTGGTTTTGATAATCTTTGGGGGTGGCAAGCATTTCTGTTTACGCTTTAACGTTCCGTATCGAAATCCAATGACGTTCGCAGCGACAAAAAGTAATTATTTCTTTGCGGAGCATAATAAAAAAATCTGGAAAATTTCAGGAAATATACATTTGTTACTCAGTCAAGTGGTTAACTTGATTACCTTTCCAACATGGAAGACCTGTTTATGACGGAACAAAAAGCCTGCAAACGCCAGCTCAAGCGTGCGGTAGCGAACGAACACCACAAAAAGTATATCGATATCTTACGAGCATTTGTAAAGAGGCATTGCAATTATTTTGCTATTGAAACAGAGAGTTCGCGTCATTTTAAACGCCTTGCCTTCAATTACGCACTATGTTTTCCGCCTGTAACCACATTGGATCTGGAGCAAATTCCAGTTTGTTTGGTCGCTTGTATTGACATTCTAATTGGTAGAACAAACCTGGTATCATTTTGCAAGTTCAGCCCACGCCATACGACAACGAATACGGTAGTTTGCGAGTTGCTGCATCAACTTCATCAAAGCTCTCCGGATTGGCCGCGCCCATACGCCGCGCTTGAGTATCTTTTGCAGCAGGGTTGCAGTCTGTTAAATCAAGAATTTCCTGGATCGGAGGAGGATGCGTATCACGTTCTGACAATCCTTGCCAAAAAGAAAAACATTTGGTGTCCGCGGAATGGCTGGCTAAAACTTCTTGCGGAACATGATCAGTTACACTTTTTAAGCAAGTTTATTGCCAACAACCGCCGCTCGAACTACCCCTTTGCTCTTGCTCCCAGAAATGTGGATCTTGCCATCGAGCTTTATCAGGTTTGCCCTTCCTGGCCGATGAGTTATTTTATGTCTGAAAGGAGCGCGCTTTTTATTGCTATCCAGAACAACCGCCTGGAGCTGGCCGAGCTTTTGATGCGACGAGCTGCTCCGCTCAAATGCTATCCTCCCGAAAGGCATACGAGCATCAGCATCGATATTCTTCGTCTTCTGGCTCGCGACCATTATCCGGAAACCTACGAGGACTTCAAGCTTTCCTTGTATCCACGCAGGCCAATGGCGCGTGTTTTTAAGACCGTGCTGCTCTTGCGCAACGACAGCACTGTTTGGAGTTTGATGCCCATGGAGCTTATATTCGAGATCTTTTTTTACTTTCCCGTCAGCTACAAAACCAGCGTAGAACCAGAGCTTACCGGCTCTTTTTTTTCCAGTCTTGCCGACTCGAACGAAAAATTAGGACGAGTTGTTTTTACGACATAAATGTGTTTTATATGTATTTTGATCGAACGCGCTTTAAACCAGCTTCACACGGTGGGCAACTTCGCGCATCAGAATACAATAGTGTGCGACTATCTCTTCAGCGTCTGCCTCTGGGTCGTGGGGATTGCGGTTCGGCGGCAGCTCAACGCCAAGTCGCTTGGCAAGCTCCTTTCCAAAGCCCCACTGGCGATCTGGCTCCAAGAACACGGCATACTGGTTGTCGGCGTTGATCGCGGCTCCAACCCAGGTAGCCTTAGTCGCGACTTTTGCGTCGTCGACCATTTGCGAGCCGGTCTGCTCGGCAAGCTGCATGAGGCGCGACAGATATAGAAAACGCTCGACGCGCGCGACGTCGAACTCCGAGAAATCCGACAGATATCGCAAAATCTTTTGACCCTCCGGTCCGGTGCCATATCGAATTTCGAGATCCTCGAGTTTTCGGGCGAGTTCGGACCGCAAATAGCGATTGACGGCCTCTCGGTGGTGGACGACATTGATATCCAAATTTCCAAGCTGATATTCCTCCACAACGCGGTCAAAACTCTTCCTGGATTCGGCCAGCCAGCTTTCGAGCAAGCCCGGGTTCTTGTCGAGAAATTCTTCCTTCAAAACGAGGTCCACCATTCCTTCGGTAAAAGCAAGCCAAATCTTGCCGGAGTCCAGCTTGGTGCCATCCGCGCGCATGGCGCACCAGCCTACGGCCGCGAGGTTGTTGATGTTGTTCGGATCGCGTCCAATGCATTCGCAGTCAAGTGCCACATAAACCATCCCAAGCTTTTCGGCCGGCGTCAGGCCGCGCGTACTTGTTGAGGAAAGCGGAACGGAAGTACCCATGGCGAGTAGAAAATAAAAGCGCAGCAAAGAGGATGACGAAAGTTGAAAAATAAAAACTCAGTCACAGTCTGTGCCTTTAATCCCAGGAAGGTGTTCTATTGCCTTTTTAACTTTCTGAATTAAACCAACGACAAATTATGCGCACTTGAATATGTTTGCTATTGGCGGATGGATTGTCCTCGCCAAACTTTGTGTAAAAAATGTCTGCTCCCGACCAAGAGGTTCTTTATTGTTATCCACTTTTGCCGAAGGGAATTCAGAAGTAAACCTCTTGCGACAAATTATGCGCATGCGTGATGGGAACGTGTAAGGATCATTGTGGCATTCAGAGTTTTCATCGTTGAAGTTTAGACAAACTGATTTTACTTTGCAAACTCGATTTTGCGCGCAAGCTCATGGCTTTGCAAGCGCGGTGCGATTGGCCGCCAAAACCTCCTGAAGCACGTCTTCAACCGAGGCGTAGGCCATGGCCAGCTTGGTGAGCTCTGACTCGTGCTCTGCCTCGTCCAGGAGGCCCTGCGTGTCGTCGAGCTTGGCCAACACTTGCTTGAGCTTTGCATAAATGCGCAGATGTCCGGTTCGGCGGAGCTTCATCTGCAGCTGCTTCTTCTCGTCGCGTCCGGCCTGCTCGCCGGGGCTGAGCACCTTTGCCGGCTTGTCTTTTGCTTTCTTCTTGGATGCCTTGGATTTGGGCTTGTACGGCTTATCCTTCACCGCATTGGATGTGGCGTCGCGCTTACTCGCGGATGTCTTCGGTGCCATTGAGACACAGCTAAACGGAAGATAAAACTAAGATACAATGATCAGTAAGCACTTAGCGCATTAAACCACCAAAATTATTCAGTTGCCTATTTATAAATTCGCGATTTAACTCGCGACAATATATGCGCACCAAAAAAATCAAACCACTTTTGTGTGTTTCTCGTCATCCTAGAAATCTGCAAAGATGTCCGCAGAATACCAGCAGGTTTCTATTGACGAATCCAGAGTGTTGCAATTGGAATTGCCGGAGTTTGAGCATGAGTTTTCCTTTGATCGCATTCCAATGCCCAAGGAAGTTGAATTTCCTGTCGCTTTAAAATGTGTTTTCTTGGCAATTGATGAGTTGACCGGACGGGAGTTTGCGTCGGTTTTGGCTCTCGGCATCACCGACAACGACGAGGCTATTGTTATTGGAGCAGCTGGTAGTACTGAAAGAACTTGTAGTTCGGCAGATGCGCTTTATCTTTCGGCTGCAACTGCTTTAGCAAACCATCCGTTGACTTCCAGTATTCCAGTTTATGTTGCTCTTTTGCGAGGCTTTAATGCCCAATTTGTAACAGTTTTCCTGCGCAAGTCCCACCCTAAAATACGATTTTTGGGTACTTTCAACGGCTTTCACCACGAGCCGGGCATTGTTTATACGCACGATCGTAAAGTCGTGTTTTATTCGTTGCTGCACCACTATTTGGTTGAACAAAAACTAGGCATGAGTGTTTCTGGTTTGGATCTTTCTGCGCCCGGAAATCCGAAAGGTCTGGGGTTTGACGAAGCCAGGTTGATTTTACAAGAGCAGCTAAAATATACCAAAAACTTGGAAGAAGCTCTTGTCGACAAAAGCAAAGCGCTACCGCATTTCGACGCCGACTTTTTGTTTCCTTTGCAATTGGCACTTTATTACTTTCATGCTTTACCGAACCAGAAAGTATAGAGGAGCAGCCGCGACAAATTGTGCGCAAGTAAAATTGAAACACAAAGTAAATTTTTACTCGACACTTTACCCGACCAAATCGTCCATTTCCACCTCGTAGCCCTGGGACTCCCGTCGCGCGGGCCTTTCTTGGCGTTTGGGATCACGTTTTGTACTCTTTCTTGCGCGTCCAAGTATAATTCCCTCTGCGAGCTTTTTCTTCCGTGTAACATAAATGAGCGCCAGAAGCGCAGTGCCGGCCAGCATCAAAATCACGTAGACGGGAATCATGCAAAAGAAATTGCCAAAGAATTGGCCGTTTCGGAGCATGCAAGGAATGCTGGCGTAGCCGCAGGAAGTTTCGCCAAACCCGGCGCCACAGTCGATAGGTAATGCTTGAACGACGTCCGGCTGGCCGCCATTAAAAATCGGGTTCGTGGCAATCAGCGTCAAAACGCCATTTCGGTTGATCACACCGCCGATGGCCGGACTGACGCTGATCGAGCCCGAATATGTCTGGGGCTGTAGCGTAACAGCCGCAGTTGTGGATATTCCGCCGTCTGTCCCGGCGTAACCAAGCTGTACCGTGAAAACTGTCTCGACCACGAACCCATTGAAAATTGTCAAAATGATCGAATTGCTGTTGCCATTGCAGCCAAACGGAGCCACAAAATTTGTGTTTGCAATCTGTGTTTGTATCGTCTGGCCGTAGGCGATACCCAGCAAAAAAAGTACGGTTACAACAATTCGCAGCATGCTTGCGAGGTGGCTTCACATAATTCATTTAATTCAGCCGTGATCGGGTACTGCAGCGGTTGTGATTATTTTTGTATTAACCTTTGTATGAATTTCTATTCTACACTTTGGCAATAAATCCCGTGAGGCCGATGGTGTAATTTGCAAGCAGCCGATAGCCCAAACCGGTTCTCATCGGGTCTCGCAGCACGGCGTCCTGGGCGCTCTTGTCGAACCGCACGGCCCGCTTCGCGTCTCGGAAAACCATTCGCTCGCGCGCAAATTCTGTCGTCGGAATTTTGTCGGTCAGTGACTCGTCCGGAATCAGAGCGCGGTAGCTTTCCATCTCCACCAGCTGCTGGGGGGTTAAATAGAAATCGTCTTGGGGCGTGCTAAAATAAATTGTCGAAGGACTCTCGACGTGGTCGGCTCGGACATAAATATCGGTTCGACCCGGCACGTCCTGGAGGCATTGCCAGGTGCCCATGTTATCGATCAACCGAAATTCGCGGCCGCAGCGAGAACATTTGCTAACAGTGACGGAACGTCGAAATAAAACGGTGATCTCGCTCATTTGGATCGCACGAATTAGCAGGAAAGAGTGCAAATTGCTGCGTGTGTATTGTGTACATGTTTTGGGGTTTATTTCAGGGTTGTTAGGGCCTTGCAAAACTATTTGCTTTAATTACGCGTGTATTTTAGCTCTCCTCTAAAAGCAGTTTAAAAATATGAACTGAATTATCTAAATAAAATACCAATATAACTACAAAATATGGGTAAACAATTGTGAAACTGAAACAGATGAGTTTGTTTCAAGCAACGTGTTGCTAAAACATCCAATATGTACATGAGGTTGTTGGTTTGGGCTTTTTCTTTACAAGCTACAGAAGAAATAGCATTCGGGACTTTGCGCTCGAACGAGACATATTACTCTGCACCGGAGGGGTTGAAAAAAGTTTTGTACTCTCCTCGAATTGTGAAAGTCAAGATTCTTGTTCGTGGCAAAAAACATTTATTAGTACGGCAACTGGGAGAGAAGCTTTTGGTCAATTACGATTTTGCATTTGAGCCGGCTGTACGAAACTTGCTTTTGAGCTTTGAAAATTGTCTGGTTGCTGGAGACTTAGCTGAAAATGTACCCATGTATACTGATGACTGGGAAAGATCGAACTATGGTCTAACTGCGATTGGTAAACGGGAGGCATTATGTTGTGGAATGCTACCATTTGAAGGCGATTATAGAAAGCAAGCGGAAGAAGCAGTAGACATAACTCGAAAATGGTTGGGCTGTTGGCAGTTCATATGGGATGTAAATTGGCATTGTTTGTCGCCAAACAATATCAAGGATGTTGTGGTAGTTATGACAAAGCTTCACCTTCTGTGCCCAGAATCCCTATGTCATGCAATGCCATGGGAAATGCTACAGTCTATTTTTTATTGGCTTTAGCAGCCGTTAAGTAGAAGCTAATACTCATAAAGTAGCATACTAAAACGGGGTAAAAGAAAAACACTACTTTGCAAGAACACCCGCCAAGTTGCGAATTCGGCGGTTGCTGTGATTGCTGAGAAACGAATAAAGAGTGTCCAAGTTAGACTCAACCAGCGGAACGGGGCTGAAAAATTCAGACATCAAATCCAAATGCGTCTGGGGCGGCTCATCAAACGGAAAGCGCGAAAAAGAGCTATCAAAACACGGCTTGCAAATGAAAGAATCCTGCATCGAGAAAGACTCCAAAAGAAGACCGTCGCCGACGGACTGGTGCGCGTCGCAGACACGACAATGGCGGAAGGAATTGAACAACCGCGCGGCCAAGCGACCAGAATCCGCGTTCTCAACACCCTTGCTGATGAGGTTCCACAAAAATGGAGAATGCGAAGCGCCCGGCGGGACGGCTAAGGTGACAGAGTCGTTCAAACGACGGAGACGACGCAGACGGTTGCTCGGACCATCCGAAACATCTTCCGAACTGACGCTCGTGCTGGTAAACGGCCGTCTAAAGTTGTCGGGATCGTCGTCGTCGTCGTCCTCGTCCTCGCTGGCCGCAAACTCCTCGACAGAGCTGGCGTCTTCGCAGGGAGTGTCGACTTCGTCGCTGCTGTCCTGTTCCTGATCCGACTCTGGAGGCTCAGAATCCGAATCATCGTGCGGCAGGCTCTCCTTGCCGGTGTCGCTGGTGGCCGAGCGCCGGGCACGAGTGCCAGCCGGGGTAGGCTCCGTGGCGTAGTTGCAGAAAACAATGTTGTGCTTGAAGCTGCGAGGAGCGGCGTTGTCGTAGGAAAAACAGTGTGTCGCAAGAGTAGCGGCAACGGTCTGAGCACGTTCGTCCGCCCACCAGTTGGTCAGGCCGCCAGAACGAGGATCGCGCGTGGTGGTCTCGAGTTCGTCCTCGGGTAGCGGGTCTTCGAACTGTCCGAGCTTGCCATCGCCAAAGGGCGTCAGCCACTTAATGGCGCGAACGTAACTGGGTCGATTGACCAAGCGCTCGAAAAAGATGACGCACGCAAAAATCTCGAACTTCATCTCAAGCTCAAACCCGTCGATGGCCAAAGAGCAACGATAGACAAACGACTCGCCAAAGCGCGTCGAGGGCGTGCAAACCAAATTCAACTTGGTGGCGCGCTCAGAAACGGTAAACTGAGCCTGATTGGAGTCGCCGTTGGCCTTGTTCATCTTCGCAGACTCGACGCGCACGCCGTTCCATCCAAACAGCGAGCGCACAATCAACCAAGACGAAGAGCCAATCTCCTCGGGTGTCGGCGGCTCGGAGCTCAGACGGACCGCGCCAGCGCACACGTAAACGTGCACATAAGGAAAGGTAGAGCAGAAGCTCACGGGCGCCAGGCTGCCCCGCTTAACAGCAAGGGTGGTCTGAGCCGGCTCGCAGTTCTCGGGAGTGAAGTGCATGTAGATCGAGCATTTGTCGTAGCTGAACGGCGAATCGCAGTAAATGTTCTTCTTGCACGGAGGAGCCATGGCGAAGCAGCGCGCGGCAAGGAGCAAGCAAGCGAATGGCTGGAAAAGGTGGGCGAGAAAAAGCCACAAAACCCGTTTTGCAATTTGTGCAGAAAAATTTTTACAAATCTTTTTTTGATTATAACATTTTTTCTAGAGAATCTTTATGGACTTAGGTTGCGAAAGTTGACGGAGATAATGGCAAATTTCTAACAACTGGTTCTAGAGATAATAAAAGATCTCGAACAACAACTCGTTCGGAACAAGCGAAATGGTAGAACCAAGTTCGAACGTGCGAATCATGGTCATGGTCAAGATGGCCCTCTTGATCGGCGGCGGGGCGTACTTGTGGGTACTCGGAACCCAAGGCGACCCTAACAAAATAATTAGTATTCGACTTACTCAAAAAATAGCAAAAGCACGTACAAAAGTCATTCACCATTGAAATGATCTCCTTGTCCTGCGTCCAAGCTTCGGGCTAATAATCATATTAGTATCGCGGTTGGGCAGGTGCAGCCAATCAAAATAAATAACGTACTCCGCCGTCGTGCGCGTAGGCGCCATTCCTAAGCAACAGCATGACCTCGTCTCGATAATTAGAGGAAACGGCAAGCTTCATAGGAGAGCATCCTTCCTCGTCACGCGCGTTGACGTTGGCCTTGTGATCCAACAACAATTGCATGATATCCAAATTGCAAAAAACCGCGCTGAACAACGCAGTACGACCATCGGCGTAATGGCGAAGCCCAACTTGCCCTGGCTCAATCGCAGCATCCGAAGAAACCCCGCCCTCAAGCAAGGCCCTCACCACATCCACGTAGCCATGTAAAATGGAATTGTCCAAATGAACCCCTGAAGAGTTCTCGACAGCCATGTCGGGAAAACGCGACAAAATAGCCTCGACAGCATCGTCATTTCCACAGTACACAGCGACTGTCAGCGCACAAACCTGGGTACGGTCGTTGACATATGGACAGGCATCGTTATCCAACAAATGCTCAACCATCTGATAACTGCCGTTAGCAATGGCATTACCCAAAACGTTCAAATCCTCGTCGTCTACTAGTTCCAAGTCAGCGCCTTGCTCAATCAAGAAGCTGGCCATCTCGCAAAGCTCGCTTTCCTGCGAGACGCCGGCAACATTGTGAAGGGCCGTGCCGTCCGATTGGTCCAATTCGTTAACCTTGAAACCGGCCTCCAGAAGAGCTCGAGCAACGTCAATATGGTTCGACGTGCATGCAAAATGGAACGCATCGTAGCCTTTCTGATAGCAATAAGGCTTATAGAGAGTCAACATCTCGGTGACTATCTCCAAATCGCCAATGATGCAGGCACGCTGAAAAGGATCGCGATCGCCCATGCTCTTAACCGTGCGCCAGAACCTGACGTCGTACTCACAGTTTTCAATGTCATCCACAAGAAAAGACACTCGGCGCAGGTCGGAAGCATCAACGGCATCAAACAGCCGATCAATAAGCTCTTCAAATAAACTGGAGTCCTCAAGCCACTCGCGAATCTCGTCGATGCACTGCAAAACGTAAGGTTTGCGGCTTTCGTCGATTTCTGTAGTCAAAACTACATCCATTCGCTGGTCCTCAAAGGCAATTAGCTTTCCTTTGCAAATGGCGTGTAAAACACGGTCGAACTCGGTGAGCTCATTGCAACCAAGCCATCTTAGATAGCTGTGAGGTCGGTACATGCGCTCGGAGGACCTAGAAGAGGCCATGTCGCCGGTGGTGGAAGGGAGTGCGGGAACGGGCGAGGATGGGGGAGAGGAAAGAATGAAGAGCGCTTGCTAAAGAACGACCTACTACACATTGTCGAGGCTGGAAAGCTAAAAAATTCCCCAGCATATTGTTTAGAAAACTTTTTACGATTGGGGTTTTTGTCATTTTTGCACTTTTTCTAGAGAATATTATATGATTTTGAACATTCTTTGTGTTCTATATTGTATTTTCGTTTGTTGAATTCAGCCCTGATGGCTATCGCCGCACACAGACTGCTTGCCAATACGGCTTTTGCTTGGTCGGTAAATGGTTCTCGGAAGTCAGAATACCGCGGTCTTGGCATCCACAGAAAGCGCGACATATTATGCGCTATAGACTTGTGGAATCTAAGCGTATCTTTCTTTCGCCTGGAGGATGGGCATTTCCTTACGCGGCGTGCTGTACCTCAAGGATACGATAAGGAATACGAGCTTGAGGTTGACGAAGCTCTCGACCAAGTCGTCATCAGGCACTTTGGACTTCCGCAGTTTGCATATTTCAAGTTTGAATGGCTGAACACTCCCCCATACCAAGACTTTGCGGTGAAACATTACGATTCTTTCAGCCACGATTTTGCAGTCCGCTTTGATTCGCCTTTATACAGCGCCGGCTTTGGTCCTGGAATAAGATGTATGGACTCGCGCAGACTCGTTGTCGCAAGAATCAATCGAGCACTAGGGACTTTGTACATTTCCCATTACCGCGAAGCGCTAATTGACGGCAGAGTTCACCCTTTTCTGAGCGATGAAAAGCAAGTGTGCACAGCGGATCACTTTGATCCCTATTGCGTTTGCTATGACAACCTTGGTCGACTAATTGTGGGAGAATTTAACACCGGGCGTTTACATCTCATATCACCATCTGGAGAGAGTCTTGGGACTTTGGTAACCTCCAATGGCGTGTTTGGGATTGCTTTTGACTTTCGCCGTGGCCGAGTGATTTTCAGCGACATGTCGTTTAGGATACGGGCAGTCGAATCAAACGCATGGTTTACGGATATGTTTCGGTCTATGACCCTGGCTTATGACGTTGGTGATAGGAGCGAGCGCCTTGCCATGCAGACGATAGTGGAAATTCGAACTTTGTGTCCTGAGACTCCGCTTTCTGGACTGCCTAACGAGGTTTTATTTCTCATTTTTGAGGCGCTTGTTGGATTATAAACTACCTTCTGAGTTATTCAGATGCTGGAACATTTATTCAGAATTTATTGAGAATGTCACAATTGCGCGCAAAATGTGTCGCTGGAATTTATACTTGCTAGAATCTTTCAAAGCTAGGCTCTCCAGACGGCTACACTCAATCCACTTCATCCACCACTCCGTTGTCATTCTCAACTGTTGGGGGAGGGGCAACTGCGCAGCGCATATCATTAAATTCGCCCCATTTGTAAGTTAGTTCTTTAAGTAAAGAACTTAGTGCAATAAGTGAATCATCTGAATTCTGCCCAGTAAATAAAGCTTTTTCTATAGCGTCGCCCGCAAAAAAAAGGTTAAACCGTATCGAGTCCGAGGCAGTTTCGAGCTCTTTCAACGCGACCGCGTTGAGGGCAGCGGGATCATCAGCTGAGTTTTCCATGTCGCGACCAACGTGAATGGCAGAATTGAAATGGAAAAGAATCAATACTGGTAATAAACATAAAGTCGAATTAAAAGAAACATTTGTCAATGTTGCTTTTTTTTATTCGTTTGATTTTTGGTTGCGCATAATGTGTCGCTGCAAACTTTATGAAAGAAGAAAAGACAGAACCAGGTAATCAGAATATGCCCACCTCTCACAACTCCTCGAGCGACGCCAAATCAACAACAAGCATATCCGAAGCAATCTCTCGCAAACGAATCTGGCCATCTCCCATACGAGAGAATAAATTCTCGTCGTCGTCCGCTGCGGCTCCAGGAGCTCTGATGGATTCGGCGCTCTTGATCATCTCCCAGCACTCACGCCAAAACTCTCGAAACCGCGTCGAGTCCCCTCGATCGATCACGCGACCAGACTTCCCGAAAATCTCAAGAACAACCGCCTCGAACAAACAGCCCGGCGCATCGACGCGGCCAACGACTTTCGCAATGTGCTTCAACGCACAGATCATGAACGAAGCCTTCGCGTGGAAGCAGCCAATCTGACTTGCAGTTCTGATGCGAAAGGAACGGATGACGTTGGAGCCATCAGCGTCAACCTGGCGACGAAGAACAAGATGCATGTTGCTCATCTTGAAAGCGGGGAGTACATCAATCGGAACTCCGTTGATGGTAAAGGAAGCACGCATCGGCCGCGAGGTGCCGCCGTCCTTAAAAGAGAGATCCTGCACGTCAAGACCGTTGTATGCAATGAAATTGCTGACGGCAACGCGTAAAGCCTGGGCAACATCCTCGAGAGCGTTGTTGTCAAAAACATGGCGGTGAAACGCACCAAATGTGGTTTCTTCAAGGCTGCACTTGTTGAACTGGTTGCGTAATCCTTTCTGGAGCCCAAGCGAGACCTTGGAGTTCGGATTGGTAGCCGAGGGCGCCACAACCAAAATGAGATCAAAGTCGTTGTACTCGCAGTTCGAGGGAACAGCAGCGGTTTTCCGACCGTCGACGCCTTGGTTAAAGAACTCGCACGACCAACTCAAGTCAAGGCCAAACAAATTGGCGTTGGTGAGACACTCAGCAAAGCCCGCACAAAGGCCGTTGACCTCCGCAGATAAAAAGCGCTCTCGAGCAGCGGCGTTGGAGATTTGCTTATCTCTGGCAAGGGCCCAAAGCCTCTGGTCAACTCGCGACATTGTAGAGCTGGTGTGCGTTTGTGAGAGTCTGAAATGAGAGCGTATGGGTGATGGTCTAAACATAAAGGTGATTTAAATAGCCTGCGCCTGTTTAACAAATATCGCAAATTGTCTAGAAAAACTTTTATCGTTTCCAAAAATAGTGCGCATAAAGTGTCGCCAAAAACTTTGTACGAATTTGCCTGGATTTCACAAAGACAAAACACCTCTTGCCACAAAATCCGCAAGCCGCACCCCCGACAGCCGCCGCGTCCTGCTTTTACCATGTACGACTCGGGGGAGGACTCGTCGAACTCGGAACACGATGAGTCCGGCTTGGAGGATGAGCCTTCGAGTGCGGAGGACTCTTCTTCGTCCGAGAACTGGAGTTACCAAGAGGAAGACAGTGCAGAGGAAGACAGCGCGGAGGAGGACATACGCGCCGAGTTGCCCCAGCGGAGTGATTGCCTCTGCCGCAAGCCCGGCGACGTCATCAAGTTCTGCCACAGTCTGGACCGCAAGAAAATGTCTGGCATAAGCTTGATACTCGAATACGACTTGTTCACGCGCGGTAAAAGCTACGTTGCCACTTTTGCGTTACGCGACGACCCTCGCGCTCTTTTTGTGGTGCTTTTAAGTCTGGATAACGAGTTTTCTGGACATATCACAAGCGGCGTTCATTCAGACCTCACGATTTCGTTTCGGTTAGGTATCAACTGCTTAATTCCCAATGATATATCAGTGGTCAGCGATTTGGAGTGCGGAGTGGTTACTATTATGCGACGCACACTAAATTCCGGAGTACTACTTGATCCCGTAATTGTGCCGGACGAGCCCGGTTTGTACAAACCGCTCGTTTCGCTCGACGGGTTTGTGCCAGAGGACGGGTCCTGGCCAAGCTTTGACGAGTCATACCAGCAATCGAACGTCGTAGACGGTCATCTGGTGTTGTTGCGTCGCCTGCCTTTGTTCGATACTGTCTCCGGCAGATTTCCTTCCTTTAGAGACACTGTGAAAATACCGTACTGCATTGGGACTTGTTGGTTCGACGCCTTGAAGGACGGCTTTGGCTTCAAGCCCATTTGGCACAACGTCGACTGCACGACGCCTCTGCTGGTGGACCACGCAGTTGACGAACATTTTATGGATTACATCACCAACTTGTTGTTCCTGGTCGATAATGACAGGGGAAGGTGCTCCTCTGTCAGTGTCGCCTTTCACGAGCGTCAAATCAGTTTTTCGGGTAACCCGAAGCTTTTATTCGATTTGTCGGAGCATGCAGAGCTTTGCTCGTGCCCGCATGCGTGGGAGTTCGTAGGCATGTGCATGATAACACATCGCCGGATGTTTATTGCTCACATGACGGGAAGACGGAGCACCATGCTTCTTCTGCTCGACTACTCTGGTAATGTATTGGCAAAGACCTTTTTGGAGTTTGTGGTCAAGAGAATCCTATACCACCCAATATTCCACACTATTGCGCTTTTTCAACAGTTTCGAGTCATGTTTGTGGAGCGCCTGAGAGATCTCTTTGTTTCAAGCGCCCTGACCTGGAGCCCTTCTTCCCATTTTATGACCCCAAAGGACACTCGCTGCTTGATCGAGTGTATCTTTCGCATGCGTACTCTTGCACCCGAGTGTCTGTGGGATCTTTTGCCGAACGAGCTTCTGTTCATGATTTTCTCGCATCTTTAATGTACACCGCCGCGCCATCTCGCAAACTATCTTGAACTAGACGCTTTAATTACAGTGGCATAAACGGCTCCTTCAAGTTGTAGAAAGAAGCAATGTACTCGATTAGTTAGTTCTGGAAGATGTTGTTGAACTCGCGCGCCAGAACAGCTGTCTTCTCTCTTGGATTGAGGGTCTGCCCGCTATCATAAAACACGAATTTCCTCATTTTTACAAAGTCTCCAGAAAAATGTTTACCGTTTCCAAAAATCATGCGCATAAAGTGTCGCCAAAAAAATTGCAAATCGAAAACTCGAGTTTTGCATTTTTACAATGTTTTTAGAACGATTTTTACAAACACAAAACAGCGACTTTGGGCGTTATTTGTCACCATCTCACCTGCTGCACACGCTCCCCAACCTCCCAAACCCTCCCAACCTCGTTGTTGACTTTCTGTTACTTTGCTAACTATGGCTGAAGTTGCTCCATTCCCCACCCCCCTTTATCATGGCGAGTGCAATGCTGCTCTCAACCTCTCCGGCGACGTCATGCCTCTTGAATCTGCCATCGCATCGCCGACCGACGGCCCCTGCTGCCCGCCATCCCCGGATGCCGTTGCTGGATCGCATGCTCACCCGCGGCTTTTCAAGTTGACCAGTTTGATCGCGGTGCTTCGCTCATCGCTGCACGTGCGTGAGTTCTGCTCGAAGCCTACCCCTTCCGCGATGTCCGCCTACTGGTTTGTCGACCTCGAGTCCGGCAACTTGATGTGTCACTTCGATGCCAACAACGAACTTCGGCTGGAAGCCGACGACGAAGTGCTCGTTGAAGCTCGTGCTCAGACACGCCCTGCCATGCCTGATTATGCCGTCGTAGCAGTGAAGGCAGCCCATCTCTTCGGTCACGGCGCGAAGATTTGGCTTCGTCTCTTGGAGGTCGTTGGCGAACCGTTCATGGACGACGATCAGTCCTTCTGCGCCTGGCAGGCGATCACAGAGGACGAGCACTCCCGACGCCCTTTCACTAAGGACATTGGTCCGTTTGAATCTTTCGATGAGTTCTACTCAGACCTGCGCCGTCGCTTGGTGTCGTTTTACGACCTCCACTTCGAGGAGCAATGCAAGTTCGTGTCTACGATCTTGAGCTGGCAGTCGCCCACTTGGAATCCTGCGGCTCTCGCCTCGGGCATCGAGTTGGAGCAGGAACTCCGCGACCGCAAGCAGGGATTTTCGCTTTTGGTTGGCCGCAAGTCGCAGCGAGTGATCATTTCTGCGATCTCGAAGCCAGTTCGCCGCTCCCCGCCTCGCGTTTGAGCGTATCTAGTCGGCGCAGATAGGTAGCTTAGTAGTGGCTGTTGTCTTTGTTGAGTTTTTACTCGTTTCTTGAAATACACTCTAGCTTAGATTCGCTACTCTTTCTATTATAACTGGCTTGCTATCTTGATTTTCTAGTTGCTAAAGACATAGAAAATCTATGCTTTGAAGTGAACATGACTTGAAAACACGAATTTCCGGATTTTTACAAAGTCTCTAGAAAAATGTTTACCGTTTCCAAAAATCACGCGCATAAAGTGTCGCTAGAAACTTTGTAAAAATAAAACACGAATTTCCGCATTTTTACAAAGTCTCTAGAAAAATGTTTATCGGTCCCAACAATAGTGGGCATAAAGTGTCGCAAGAAACTTTGTAAAAATAAAACACGAATTTCCGCATTTTCACAAAGTGTGTAGAATCATTTTAACGAACACAAAACCGGGATTTTGATTGCTTTATTCACCATCTTACCTCTTGCAACTCCTTTCAACCACTTTGGTCGACTTGTCTTAATTGTTGTAACCATGGACGAGTTTGCTGCTGGATCGTATCCTGTCGAGACCAACCCCGCTTTCATTTGGGTCGATGCCCACTGTGGCCAGGTTGTTCCTTACAACACCTCATTGGACCATGACACGCTTCCCGACGACCGACTCTTTTATTGCATCGAGAATGGCTATTTGTTCCAGTCGATTGACGACGGCACTTCCCTTGACCCTTGCATTTTTGACCGGCAAGTCGCAGTTGATTTTCCGAAGTACGAAGCAGTCAAGTTGGCGCTGACTGAGCAGTTTCGAACTCCTTGGGATTCGAAGCCCGACTTCAGCGATTGCGTCGTTCGATTTTTAACGGTTACTTTGCGCTGTCACGATCGTGTGCAACGCTTTGTTGGCTGGCGAGTGGTTGCGATGGGTCACGACGTCGATTGGTACCAGCTCAACGACACGAGCGACCTTCTTTGCCATGGCCCCGTCTCGATTTATCGTGAACTCGAGAAACGCTGGCGTTTGGCTGATCCCGAGTGCCAAGACATTGGTGCTCAGTTGCTCGTTGACAACTGGTTTTGCATCCAGCGGTCATTTGATTTCCAACCCATTGACTTTCCTTGGACTTTCTATCCGAAACGCATTCTGTATGAATTTGTATCACTTTCGAATGCCCGGATTTATTCGGCTGTGGATTGGTTTGCGCTGAACTCCGAGCTACTTGGCAAGGATTTTGTCGTTCCGATTCCCGACGGCCCTCTTGTGGCCCCTTTGATCAACGATGTTTCGGCAGAGCTTCCGGCCCAGGAGGACACCGATCTTCCCCCCACCGGTATCTTCATCCGAGTTCACAAGATTCGCAAGTTTGGCTATGCTGCCTGGGAGCTTTGCGACGACGAACTCACCGGGCAGTACTTCTGCACTGGCAGTGAGGCCCTTTACCAGAACATTATGGATAGCATGGGTCCTAAGATTTTGAGGCGCCAATTGGTGATCTCGTCGGCGGAAGATTTGACGGAGCCCAGCGTCACTGTCGTAGCTGTTGCTGACGATTCCCGCACGTACACCTTGGACGACGTGTTGTGTTACGATTGCAGCACTTTGGAGCCATGTACTTTTCAGTACAAGGTCAGCCGGTCTTTGCACAGGTTTTGGTTTGCGGATATCGAGACCGGCTGCTTGATTGAGGACTTTGCTGCCCATGTTCAGAAGCTCGGGATTCGGTCTCTGCAGTCGGTCTTTGTTCCTCGTTTGGCTGGGCAGCGCCCTCCGTTTCCAGACTATGAGGTTGTCAAGCGCAAGGTCGGTCATCGTTTTGACGGCACCAAGTTGTGGGTTAGGACCCATCGTGTTGTTGCGGTCTTCCAGAACGATCGCAACCCCTTCTTGACGTGGCACCTGATTGGGAAGGAAAAGGCCGCTCGACATTGCAACGCGGGGCCGTTCGTTGGGTTCGATGAGTTCTACGCTCATCTGCGTGGATTTTTTGTGACCTTTGCCTGGCCGCGCACTCATCCTATTTGGAATCCGGCCCTGCTTGCGACCGACGCCGAGCTCGAGGACGAGCTTCGTGCCCGACAGTCCAGGTCTGGTTTTACGGTCGCCAGGACCAAGAGGAACTTTGTAGTTGCCTCCCCTTCCTCTGCGATTGCCAAATAGTCTCCATGCTAGCTATACTAGTAGCGTTTCATACTCTATTCTGTCTCACACATCTCCTAATTATATACCGCCTTATTTTACATGCATATGGTCTGAGTTTTAATCGGATCTTATCGTATCTAACGACAGCACCTTTACCCACAGTTTGTCGTTTTCCGGAGGAGGCTCTGGCGCATAAAGAGGCACCCAGTTGTGGTATTCATAAACAAAAATGGTGTTGTGATACAAAACAAAGTCTCCAAAATTGTAGAATCGATTTTCTTTCCAAGGTGTTGTTTTCGAGAGCTTTTGTAACATTTCTCTGTAACTTGAGGTCTCGCCATAGTTTGAACCAGCGAAAAAGCATATCAAGGCTAGCAAAATAAAAATGACGGTCGCAATCGTCCCGTACCGTGACATGATGTTGCCATCAGAGTTCTCGTGCCAACGTTTGGCGCCCATGGTATGGTACGGTAATAGTCAGGGTTACGAGCAGCAACACAACATGTTCCTAAACGAAATCATCTCTAAATTGATCTTGATGAATTTCCTCTTTTCTTTATAATTTTACATCAGTCCGCAAGGGTTTCCAAATTCAATATTTCAGGCCACACATTCCTGTCGGTAAAGTAGCTCATTATAATGAGTACGATTTCGTTTGGTATTTGACTCCACACGCTATTCGTTAGAGCACGCAAGCGCAATATAGTCCAAGTTATCTGGTTAAGCAGCGGCCTGGAACATATTGCAGCCTTAATCAACTGCTCGGAGTCAGCATAAAATGGTCTGATTACGCCGTCTGGATAAAGAACCTTTCTGCAATTAGCGATCTGCGAGCGGCTCAAGTAACCGTCGAAATAATTGGAGTTGTCTGGCGGAATCAAGGCGCCGACTCTCACGCCAATGCAAATCAAAAACTTGGCGATTTCCCACTTTTTGGCGTTTTCGTAATAGGAGCATAATTTAACCACATTCGCAAGGGTGTTACCTACAAAGTAACGGCTTTCAAAATTGTATCCTTTGAATGCAAGCCAATATGCGCGGTCGAGGTCGCGAGGGATAAGTGGTCTCCAGCCGATGGTCGATGGACCGTTCAACTTAAATCCATGGTCCAATAACGCCTGCGCAAGCCTCTTTACCGTCTCGAAATCAAAGTTTCTTTCCATAATTACATGGAGAAGTGACTTGTTTGATCGACTCCAGCTTCCAGCGGATCTCGTAAACAAAGAATTTACTTTTGGGGAGTGCCGTAAAATAAGATCGAATTTTTTGAACAGCAACTCGGTGCTCGGATGCTCGTATTCGGTCGTCAACAAGCACAAAGTAAATTCGATTGGTGATCTGAAGCAGGGATTGTAGGTCTTGTTGCGGAAAACCGCGGACACCATCAGCGGCTTGTTGATGTCCGAGCAGTGCGAGAGAATCACTTCAAGTTGCTCGAGAGTGAGCCGTACAATTCCGATGACAAGCATATCATCCTGTATGTAACTCAATTTCTCCTCGTGCTGCTCGTAAAAAGCCAGCATCGTTTTGGTGTCTTTTTTTCGAGCGGCTGCCTTGAAAAGCGACAAAGCCTCATCTCGAAATTTTTTGTTGATGCCTACCGAGGTTGACATGGTGTTGCAAATGAAAATGCAAAACAATACAAAAATAGCCAACAAATTGTGGCGTAATTAAAAAGTGGCTATTTACAATTTTTGCTCTGCTTTCCTCCTCCGATTTGGATGTCGTTCAACTCTTTTGCGTTTTTGATGAAGCCCGCCAAGTCGAATCCAGCGCCACAAGAGGTACCTTAATTTTGCAATCGAAGACCGATTTCATACTAATAAGAAAAATAATTAGACCTTTGAACAGAGGCTTGTTCGTTTGAGAGAAAAGCATTCCAAACGCGATCGCTCGCAAGCCTCGGACTGGCGAGCTGATTTTTTGGAGGCGGCGCGCGCTTCGGCACAAGCCGGTGGCCAGACAAGCAAATGAAAAATTCACTTGCGCAGAATGTGTCGCGACAAATTAAGCGCATCTTTTTTCTTTTTTTGTTCGCTCTGATTTTACATTTTGCAAATGGCATGTGCTACTATCCAAAGGGTAGCGATCCCAAGATGTGGATCAATCCTCTCACCGGCATGACTTATGGCGACGACCCCCTATTTCCCAAACTCAATTATCTAAACGTTTCAAGTGAGCTTCGGATTTTTGGCGACGGTGTGTGGCCGAGTTGGTGCTGTGGCTGGAGGTTACGGACGCGTTCTGAATTGGAAACACCTACAGTCATCGATTATCATACTTTTAGCGTTTTGGATAGAATTTTAGAGCTCAATGTAACGTCGTTGAATTTATGAACAAGGTCGAATTTTTTATATGTGTATAAACGTTTTCACGATTCACCTAATCCTCAAATTGGATCAAAGTCACTTTCCAAAGGCTGTGATTCGCAAAGTCCTTGAAACCGCTGATAGATGACCTAATCTTTCTTCCCTTCTCATCCAGGCTGCAAAAGAGAGCATCCCTCGCTATGCTTACTTGGCCATAACGCTTCCTAGCCAATTTTTCAATTGCGTATTGGTAAACTTCGGCAAAATCGGTAGGGAAAGCCACCAGCTTTGGTGCGTACGGGCCGCTGTCCTTTGGGAATAAGGTCAGCAGCAACGGAAATGGATTCATGTGAGCCTTTGGCAAAAAAAGGACAGTGTCCAAGTACGTGTCGGGATGTGTCGGCAGCGTCGGGTTCGGGTCCTTCGGGCGCATGACGGCGTGCAGCCAACGCAATAAAGCCCAAACAATTAGGCAAACCAACAGAAAAATTATATCACCCCAAAGAAACACAACAGCCATGCTTATGAAAATAAAAGGTACGGATATCCAACGAGATACCTTTGCGTCCGGCGCATGCGGCATAACCACGGCATGGTGCTGCTGCGAGCGAAGCAATTGATAAAATTCCTCCATGAGGTGTGGATGTGTGGGGCCAATTAAGAACTCGAACGCAAAAATGAAAATGAACAGACGTTGTTTTAGTATTGCATTAAATAATTTGCCAGTTTAATTCCAATTTTTATCTTGGATCTTCGCAGACCACCGACCCATTTTGACCCGAGGAGTTGAAAATCTGGGCATATTTGCACCTGGTTCACGTTTGCTTTTCTAGCGTTGTTTTCAACGCAACCATGAATCGTCTCAAAAGCCTGACGGTTTTGTTCGCGTTGGGATTCTGCTATTATCTCAATGGCATGTTTTATAGGGCCTATTACAACTGGGTGATGCCAACGGATTTTGTGATGGATTCACAAACCCTTGATCAAGTTCAACAATTTTGCTTGCAATCGATAATTGTCGCGCTGATGACGTTTTACTGTTTTTCCCCAAAGGCAGCAGCCGAACTGCGTCAAGCTATCAACAACCGTACCTCATACACATCCAGCCTCCAAACTTGTTATTTAATGGTGGTTGGTTTGTTTTTAATGCCCAGCCTTTTCTGGTTTCTTTTTACAAATGGTTTTGAAATGGCTTATGTGTCGTGCGCGCTTCTTTGTTCCTACTTTGTAATTGCTGAATACTAGAAGTTGTGCTATCCAATTGAACTGTGATTGCATAACGTTTAGGAATTGTTGGTCCATTATGAGCAAAATAAAAACACATAAATAAATACAGCGCCCCATATATCAGCATCTAAACTTGGCGGACATTCAGCTGGTATTCTTCCGTTTCCAGACCTTCAAATGGCTCGCTTGCTTTCTATCGTCTGGCTTGCGGTTGTCCTGTCTGCGGCCTTTTGTTGCGCTCGGGAGCCGTTGGTGCAGGGCGAGGCCGACGATGTGGAGTTAGTCAACCCGTGGCTGGGGGTGGCAAGCAAGCTCCGCGGCCAAGACCAGAACGACCGACGCCGTTACTCGTCAATTGATTTCTGTAGACCTAGAAGGCTGTCTGGCCAATTAGCGCGGCCTTTTGGTGCGAAAAAAGAAAATCAGCTACCTGTTGAACTGCCGCAGAAATGCCCGGACGTTCGAGGAGAGCATGCGGATTGGCAGATGAAGCACCGGTTGCCGGGCATGGCCGGTGTTTGTGAACCTTTCGATATTGTTCCGACCGTATCTCCAATATTCACAGCAACAATGACGGTTTGGCATGCTTGTGATGAGCCACCCTGCGAGGTGCTATTTGAGTCGGTTGTCTCTCATTCCTAAGCGCATTTTGCGCGCATTTGTATGTGTTGTAAATCTAAAATCCCAATAATGCGATTTACGAAAGATTCTAAATAGAGGAATTGATTTCGTAATTAAAGTTGTTATTACGATTTATTGAATATTCCAAATGAAATTGTGTTCAGCAAAAAATCGTCTGTTAAAATAGCGACAACAAAAAGTTTGGTATTTAATACGATTTCTGTGTTGAAGCACAATTCAAGTTCGAAGCGAATCCTCTGGCTTGTTGAAGTAAATTACTTCCATGAGCGTATACTTGCCAAATCCCAGATATTGTTTAGGATTGATGTAACGTGGTGCTTTGGTGTTTGGAGGCTCTTCGAATGATTGCATATTGTTAGTTTGCACGAGCAGATTTTTTGATTCCGCAAACAATTTGATTGCGTCCAAATAAGCAGGCAGGTGCTCTTCAGGCAAAAGAAACAAAATGGGCTTCTGGATTTGCACATGACTGTATACCATGGATATGCACGGGTTGAGCGACATCCAGGCCCTTTCCGAAAAGACGATGGTTTTGCGTGTTGCGTCGGGCAGCTCGGGCATCACACTGGGAAAGCGGTTCCAGAGGAGCGGGTAAACAATGTACACAGCCACAAAACAAAGCGCAAACAGCCAAATCAGAACCCGCAGGTTAACTGCCACCCACGCCCACGAAAATCCGATAATGATCCCCAGGAAAAAAAATTGCAGCTTGCGTTCCAAGCCGTAGAAAGAAGCGTTGGCCTCGCACCGGGCAGCATGAACCTCGAACAAACTGTCCATGAGAAAAAACACGAAACCGAAATGCAGAAACACTGAAAATTAATGGTAACAAACGGACGCTAAATAACTGCAAAGTGAATTTCCTGTTTTACCTTTGCTTTGATCAATTAGGCATTAGCAAAAATCACGGCTGCCAACCAACTCCTTTCGCTTTTTCGACACAGCGCACAATGCCCTTTTCGGATTCGATGTCTTCTTTCAAAAATGTCACGCTCGCGTTGACATTGTTTCTTGCTTACTACATACTTTCGTGCGCTTGGGCGGTGATTCTCTATCAGGCCAAGGACGAACTTCGAAGCAGACCGCTAGCGGCAGTGTTTGTCGTTCTGCAATTTATTTTGGCGCTCCAATTTCGCGACGATCTTCGCAGAAACTGTACCGCGACAAAGGCGGTCTTTTTTGCGGTGATGATCTTTGTGGTGCTTCCGCTACAGATGTATTCGCTCGTGGAAGAGATGCTTACTACTTTCTATCCGGTGGTAGCATTGATTTTTACCATCGGTTTTTACTATGTTGCTGAAAAGTAAAAACATTCTGTTACCATCATCTCAAGATCGGCGAGACTGATCTCCATGCAAGTCATCCAAAATCTCGCCAAGCCCGCACGCAGCAAACATTAAACCCACAGGCCAAAACAGTCCCAAAAGATAAAGGTAGGGCGCCCACGAAATGTCTTGAAGCTCGTTTACCTCAATTACTTTCGTGAAAAAAGCAATAGCAGTAAGCAGACCGCTCGTGACGCTCGCTGTCCGGTCGATCAAGCGACCCAGCTCCCAAAAATCGCGACGACCAATCTTGTGACTTGTTTGAATAGCGAGCCAGAAAAACAAAAGGCTGAAAGCAATTTGTCCATCGTGGCTGAAAACCATGGCCGCGCCTTGGGCTACCAAGCAACCAAATGAAATTGCAATTTGGAATCGCTGCGTCAAAACCAAGTTGCGCAGTACTTGCTCAAGCTTTTCACCCGTCGGCCTCAGGAGGAAGGCCATTTCGAGACGGCAAAGGCCAGGATTGTAGAAAGTGCGATTGGTGATATCGAATTTAATCCGCCTGTTTTTAATTTCTGACATTTTTTGGATATACATTTTGATTGCAGGTCGCGACAATTTTGCCATTTGCATTTTCTTTCGGCATGAGTCACCACTGGCCTTTTGGGCCGAAGGCCTGTCTTCAGCCTCCCCTTCTGGAAGAAAATGATTTTCCGCCGGTCAGCGTTGATCATCCGAAGCCCAAGTATCAGGTGAGGATTTGCGAGTCGAAACCATTTCTTCCGCAATGCGTCCCGGGCGTCGAAGAAAACAAGGAGCGTTCGACCCACGACTTCCGCCTTTTTGTGCCGGGATGTGTTGACAAACAGTTCGTTTTCGTAACCGGTTCTGACCGTCAAATTGAAATTGAGGGAGTTTCGAGCTTTTACGAAGCGCTGTATGCTGCGAGAGGATTCGAGGTGTACCTGAAGCATCAGGCGTCTTACACCGGTCGCATTCATGACCTCGGAATTGCAGGACCGGGCGTCACGTTGTCGTTGGCTTGCCCGGAGACTTGGTTGCACTATCCTGAGCTTGACGAATTTTTTACGAGATTTGACGAGTTCGTGCAAAGTCATCCTCCGACGGAACACATGTATGGCTGCGTCATTCTGTTGTACTACGAGCCGGACGGCGATTCCTCCTCGCAGGCGCCCCAACAAAATTCGGAATACGTCTCCAAAGCCGCAACTACCAATGAAGCTCCTCGAGAAGAAGACGAAGCTCACAACGTGGTGGAGGAAACCGCTCCTGAAGTACCTGCTACTCTCGCCCATCAGGCGTGCGTTGCTTTTAGGGAGTTTGCGGCAGTCAGGGGATTCTGCGTGCAAGGCTCATTTTATTCAAGAGGAGCCGACCAGCCGGCCGAGTAGCTCGTGCCTTGTCACAAGTTACAAATGCTCAAAAATAATAAACAACAGCTCGTTCGGCATCATGCCCCATGGACATTCGGGAACCAAGCTCCTCAGCCGCATAACACATTTCACAATTCGCCTTGTCGCGGGCGAGCTCAAAAAATGAGACGACGGCCTCCAAACCAGGGTCTCGGGCGAAAATAGGTCTTCGAGTCGATCCACAAAAACCACTTCCTCCGAACGCACCATCGCGATCGTGTGAAAAACCGGATGGTAAATCAAGTACCTGAAACAAAATCGTAAATAGGTCTTTGCAATAACATTTCCTGCGTAGTCCATCAGAACCAGCATGCTGCAAGTGGTTGTGTCCAGCTGTGCGATAAACATTCGGCGATGCGTAATCATGCACAGGCCGTGAAACTTCCATCTGTGCCTGCAATCGTGCCAGTTGCATATCAATTCGAAATCGAAAAATTTTCTGATGGGCCCTACGATATGCAAGTCGCGTTCTACAAAGGAAATTGGCACCGAAGAGCCCTCTCCGGTTTTGTTCGACACCATAAACATCAAACCGCATTTGTAGTCTACAAAATGTTCGTCTACCTCGTGGTTTAGGAATAATTTCGATAGTGTAGGCTGATGAATCCATTTGCCTTCGTAACCCGAGCCGTCGTTGCTAGCCTCGAAGCCCGAGGAGCCGATTGCAAATTGCAAACTGGTGCCGGGGCTTCGCGAAAATTTTGGCGTATAACCAGGCAAGCGCGTCCTTCGAAAAACAAAAACAAACTTTCCGTCGACCACATCTGATCGCTGAGCCGATTCGCCGTCGTCGATTGAACCTTCCGATGGATACACCCCAAATCCCTGGCGTATAAGAAATGGGTTTTCCACAACTGCAGGAGGTGCATCCAACCCCGGGGATTCGGGCAAAATAATTGGATCCACGCGAAAGCCAGAGTCTTTTGAGCGACGCATAAGGAGCGCAACTCCACCGTTGATGTCATGCATCAGCTCGACTCGTTGGTACCGCTCGCCGCAAGCCGGAACTGGAAATGATAAGTAGCAGCCCTTGTTTCGCCCGCTTGTGTAATAAACCGAATCATAATGTTGGCTAACGAACTCTGCGAATTTCACCAGCAGGGCGCGCGGATCGGTTCGGGATGCAAATGTGATAACGGCTTTGCGATGAGAAATTAGACCATAGTGTACCGAATCCGCGACTTGAAGTAATTTCTCCAGCCGCAAAACGTGACCGCTTTTTAGAGATTCGTCAGCATTCATGCATCCGCAAAAGAACTGTTCGATGCGAAGTCCGTTGCGGTAAGCTGCTGCGCCATTGTTGCTTGAGCTGCGACTCGAGTCTACTGGATCGTCGGAATCAGAGGAGTAGGGTTCAGAATCCGAATTGGACTCCTCGGACTCGTAGTCATAAGTCTGCATAGGAACGCGGTTGCAATAAGCTCGGTGCTGATTCGCCAAAATCATTTCCGACTCGAGTAGGATTTATTGAAATTTTATGCAATCAATAAACTAATTTAATTGCATGGTATGGCTTCTGCCTTGACACGACATATCATAGATGCTCAAAAATAATAAACAATAGCTCATTCGGCATCAAGCCCCAAGGACATCCGGGAACCAAGCTCCTCAGCCGCAAAACAGATTTCACAACTCGCCTTGTCGCTGGGGAGCTCAAAAAATGGGAGGAAGGCCTCCAGACCAGGGTTTCGGGTGAAAATAGGCTTTCCAGGCGATCTACGAATATCATCTCTCCCGATCGCACCATCGCAATGGTGTGAAAAACTGGATGGTAAATCAAGTACCTAAAAGCAAATCTTAAAAAAGTTTTTGCAATAACATTTCCCGCATAGTCCATTAGAATTAGCATGGTGCAATTGTTCGAGTCAAGTTGTGCAATAAACATTCTACGGTGAGAAATCATGCAAAGTCTTTGAAACTTCCATCTGTGATGGCATTCGAGCCAGTCGCATATCTGCTCCAAATCAAAAAATTTCCTGACTGCCCCTGAAATATGCAAATCGCCTCCTGAAAAAGAAATTTGTACGAAAGAACCCTCACCGGTTCCGTTCGAAACCATGAACAGCAACCCGCATTTGTAGTCTACAAAATGTTCGTCCACCAAATGGTTGAGGGCCAATTTCGATAATGTTGGCTGGTGCACCCACTTGCCATCGTAACCAGTACCGTCGTCGCTTGCGTCAAAACGCGAGGTACCTAATGCAAAAAGTAAATTGTTCCAGGCTCTTTGCCAATGGCTACGTAAATAAGCTTGGCTGGGAGTCTGTCGAAAAATAAATACAAACTTTCCGTCTACCACATCCGAACGCTGCGATGATTCTCCGTCCTCTATCGGGCCGTAATTTGGGTAACCGACAAAACCGTGTCGGATAAGAAATGGCCTTTCAACAACTGTAGGAGGAGTGTGCACACCCGGGCAGTCGGGCAAAATAATCGGGTCAATCCGAAAGCCCGACTGTTTTGAGCGACGCATAAGCAACGCCAAGCCAGAATTTACATCAAGCGTAAACTCCGTGCGGGGATGTTGCCCATCGCAAGACGGAATTGGAAATGTTAAGAAACACCCCCTATTTCGCCCGCTTGTATAATTGATCGAATTAACTGGTTCGCTAAGCCCATCTTCCAACTTAATGAGCAACGCCCGGGGGTCTGTCCGCGACGCAAAGCTGACTACGGCCCTCCTATGAAGAAACGAAGCATGGTGTTCGGAATCTGCAACCTCCAGTAATTTTTCCAGCCTCAAAAAATGGGCAGTTTTCAAGGATTCCTCAGCCTTCATGCATTCGCAAATATAAGGCTTTAACGGAATTCCATTGACAAGTATTTCATCGTCGTCGTCGTCGTCTTCGTCTTCGTCGCTTGAACTATAAATTGATTGATCCACTTCATCAGAGTCGTATGACTCAGTCCCGCTGTCCGATTCGGACTCTTGGGATTCGTAATCGTATGTCTGCATTGCAAGGCAACTGCAAAAAGACCTTGATTGTTCTTCACAAAATTATTCGCGACTCTTACTTGATTTATTGAAATTTAGTACAATCAATATTCTAATTTAATTGCGTTGGATGTCGTTTGCTGATTTCCTGTTCCAAGGCAATTTTTGGAAGTCGGGAATAGTGATTCAAGTTGTCCACATTCACCTCGCTGCTGCTGAGTTGTTTTGGTTCACCCAGTTTGCGGCCGTGCTTAGGATCGTCATTGTAGTAAATGGTGTTGTTGAAAATCAAGTATTCGGCTTTGGGAGAATAATACAGCGTCCGAAGACCCGAGTCTATATCAAAGTACAGATTGTCGCGTATCCTTACGATCGTCCTTGACAGTCTGTAAATCTCCAAGTCCTTGACGTTCAAATGTTCTACTTCGCCGTTGCGCTTGAGGACCAGTGCAGAAGGCTGTAAAGAAAACCAATGCTCGAGCGGGTCTGAAAGTCTTCGGAAATCGGTTTCACTCAAAAATTCCTTGCCCCTTGGTCCCGGTATGCCAGGCGAGCAGCCCATACCAACATTCTGTTTGTATGCGTATGTTTCGTTAAGAAAGCTCGAGCTATCGGCTTCTGAAAAACCTGGTTCGGGAGGTCCAAGCGGGCCACTACCACAGCCGCGGGGACCGCCTATCCAGAGGCGCGTAATTGAATTCGGGACTTCTGCAATAACCTTGCCTGGTGTACGAGTAGGAGAACTCATACAGTTTCGCTCGGGCTTGTCGACCGTGTAGCATTCGTCAAAACTGCTTATGCTGGTTCCGGGAGGACCATTTGTCCCGACGCGCGCTCGAGAATTTGCTCGAGTGACGACCTTTTTTTGCAAAAGCATGTTGCGGTCTCCATAACCAACGAAAGCCCAGTACGCGTTGTTCTGTAAAACAGGTTTCGAGCCAAAGCTGAATTGTTTAGCGATATAAAAGCTGTCGTTGCCAAATTCCACCCAGTCATTTGCTAGGTAAACGCTGTCCTCTTTCCAAGTATGTTTGAAGTATTTGTCGTAAACAGTTCCGTGTTCGCAGGCACAAAAGCCGCAGTCAGGCTCGGGGACACGAGCCAATCCTTGGTAATAGTTCGGGTTAAAATACTCGGTTTCGTGAACCGCAATGCAATGAGGTGGGTACGGAGCTCCGATAAACGGGCTGCAAACGTTTTTGTTGGCGAATGGATATGCTTCATAATATTCCCGGTTTACGTCGTCTACAATGTGGATAAATGCGTATACACCCCAAAACAGAGCAATGCCACCTACCCCAACGACAAAAAACACCCAAAACACATCAAAAAGGCGTTTTAAAAATCCGGCCAGGCTTGTGTCTGGCTCGGAATGTCTGGGCAAAACGGGCGTCGTCGTGCGGCGCCAGGTATCCCGAGTCACTGTTGGAAGCATGTTTCGTCTGGCAGACTCAGCCGTGAACCAAAAAATAAAAATGAAACTTTCCAAAGCCACCATTTTTATTTGCTGAGTAGCTTGTTTTACTTTTTGAGTTGCAAAGTTCGAATTTGTAACAGCAAAAAAAATCCACTTCATTCCCAAGGATTGTAGGGTTTGGAAGCAATTTCTTCGTCGGCCGACCTAGTTGCTATGCTCTCCAAAAGTCCCCCAATGTCCCGTGCGCACTTTCTTGGACCTTCATAGTCTACCGGAATATGCCATGATCTTGAAGTCTGAAATGGCTTGCCGACCGTCTGCGTCAGCTCGTCCGCGTTGACCAACTGACCTTGAAAAATAACAAAACTTCTTCGACGATGCTGCTCCAACGAAGACTTGACTTGCTCTTTGGTTGGCGGGGTTGAAAACCCAATTGAAGAGCTCGCAAGCCTGCGTTCTTCATCAGCGCCAGGTGGACAAGCCGGCTTGTCGGTCATGCAGTCGGCAACCGAATCACGATTCTGGCGGCTTTGACCCGGTTGGAGACCCCGTGGTGGAGGACGGTACGCCATCGTTCGGGTTGCTTGGGTTTTGGTTTGAGTATTTAATAAGAGACTGTTCTGGAACAACGGGGTTTCGAACAGATAATTCTGCAAGACCAAAGATTTGCCGAGCAAACCTGCGCTCACGATACATTAACCTGCAAAAAGCAATTGAAGTAGTAACCAAAAATACCGGGCCAAATTCTTAAACTACGAGTTTCAGGATTTTTGATTAATCAATTTGTCTGATTTTATTTTTTCATTGCGAAAGTAAATAGGATCGACTTGCGAATTACTCATTCGCATCCTGCTGGGCATCTGACAATTGCATCAGAAAAGACTCCAAAGCCTTGTGAATATCCGGTTGCAATTTTTGCCACGCTTCCGGCGGCGGCGGCGTCGCGACCTTGGCTTTTGGAAAAGCCGACACGTTCCACGGGCCCGAGGCAAGATCACCGGACGCAGCCATTTTGCACACGTTCGAAAAGAAAATCCTGCCGTCGTCCTTGAGAACCATTTCTGCGCACCAATAGTGTCGCGGAAAAATCTCTGGCGGAAAATCGTCGCGGTGCAACCCTTCCTCGGAGAGATACGGTGCGATAGCTTCTCCAAACCAAGAAGCAAACCGCTCAGTCTGCTGATCGTTCGGCCGCAAGCCGTCAAAGTACGTTCCCAAGTCGCGGCCAACTGTGACAACTTCCTTCTCGGGCGAGCTCAAAATCATAGGAATATGCGCCGTGCGCAAACGGTATATTCCGTTTCCAACAGTAGCTTCCAGACACTCAAACGAACCATCGGTGGGCGAGAAATCTTTCCAGCTGATTGCAAAAATTTCGTTTCCAATTCTCGCCTCGCCCTCTAGTTGGGAATTCGTGCTAGGATCTTCCTTGTAAAGGGCCGCACAATTCAACCGGTATTTGCAAAATACCGTGCATCCAGCCAAACGCAATCGCCGGCAGATATCACCGAAAAAGTCGTTGATTGCCTCGGCACTACGTAGCTTGTGAACGCAGCTCCAATGAGAGCCGGGCTCGCAAAACCTGTAATCCATCGCAGTCTGCTGGCAGCCGAGAAAAAAAAACAAAAGATAAGTTGGGAATTTTTGTTTTGAATTTTATGAACAAAAATTGCGGAATTTTTGTCGCAATTTGATCAAAGAAAAAACTGCAATCAATTTCACCAGCTACACTTTTTGCCATGAGCGTCGTGCCAAGAGACCCGCACGAGCCGTGCGTTTCGCTCGATGAAATTCTTGATCCTCCTGCTCTTGGAGGCGTTCCGTGCCTTGTTCTGAATGGGTGTGGATTACAGATGACGGCTTACAAAGTGCGCTCCGTGATTCGCAAATTCAACGCATTTGCAAAATCCTGGGACTGCGACGAGTCCGAGGCCGTGGAGCGCTTGCGAGTTTTGGCTCAGCAGCTGCATCGAGCAGTGATAGCGCAGCATGGACCTGGAGAGCCCTGCGTTCCCCGCGAGCTGCTCGATTTTTCTTCGGAATTACGCCCACGCTGGGATTTGGGAACAAATCCACTATTTAAACTGGCGGATCAGTTTTTGGTGGTAACTAAGTTTTTTGAGATGTTTCGCAAAGCGCCTGCGAACACCGGCCGCTGCAAGCATTTTCAACAGCTCGAATTATTGACGCAGCAGCTGCAGCAACTTTGTTCTGGTTACATTGAAGACCCGCGCGCTCGTCTCGAGCGACAAACGGAATCGGTGGAGAGCCACTACCAAGTTTTTCTGGTTTGAACAGCCAATTATTATTCACTTCAAAATTGAAATAAACTCAACTGAGCACCAACATCAGGTCGATGGCTACTCGCGCGTTTCAGGCACGGGCCCAGAGAACTCGCCGCAGATTTCGACAGCGCGCTGCCACACGGCTGCGTCGGGAAGTTCGTGGCGCCTGTAGAAACCGGCGATTGCAACTACCTTAGGCCAAAAGGTTTTGCAGTAGTCCTCCTTGAACGAAGAAACGTCGTCAGACGGCTGAAGATCGTCGGCCCGACGTCGCAGAGACTCGATCTCGAGCAGCATTTTCTGCCGAAGAACCTCGCCGCCGTCGGGATCCAAACCGGTGACTTGGTTGTAGATTTGGCTGCGGACTTCGTCAGTGGCCTTCGCAATGCTCTGCCAAGGAACTAGGTTGATGGAGCTGCGCTGAAACATTCCCATCACACCCGTTCTCTTCCTCCATTCCATTGCAGAGTACCAGCCATGGTTCGCGGTGAGCTGGACAGGTCCAAGAGCGCGCGCCACCTCCGCCCAAGGCGAAGAACAGGGTTTGGAGGAAGAGGTCGACATGACCAAATGGAAAAGCAAAGCGCAAGGGAACAAGTAAACAATGAAATGAAAACCGCCTTTATGTATTTTTTGTTCCGCGTGACAAATTTTTTCTACATAATTTGTTATATGCGCGAATTTTGATTTACGTTTGCTCAACGGAACTTGGGTCGACATCCACCTGATCCGTGGGCTTTGGTTTGCGGATATCGTAATCAAGTTCCAGTATCTCGAATTCGTCGGGTCGATCCAACAATACTTTCTGGCTGCAAAGCAGTTCTTTGAGCGACACTTCACGCACTACGCTGTCTTCACACCTCCTTTGAAAATTGTCGATTTTTGTGGCCTTAAAACCGGCTGCGTTGTGCTCAAGCATGCGCATACAAATTTTGTAGGGCGCAGCTTCGCGATAGAGCCCAGAAATGTGTTCAATAAATTCCTCGGAGTGGGCTGCTGGCAGAACAAAAAGTTGTGGGACTTGATGTTTTTCAATTGCATTTTCAAGATCGGTATCATCTGCAAATGAAAAATTGTGTATGATGGTTGTGTGTCTGGAGTGATCAAGAGCAGGCGGCTTTTTTGTTTTTCTCCAGGCATGCGTTTCAAGCTGCAGCCAAGCGGCCAAAAGCAAAAAAGTTTCGCTCGCCGGGACCGCCAACTCGAGATTCACAATCATGTGTTGCATCCAATCAAAAAACGGACGGCACAACACATAAGTCACCAACGACTTTGTAAAAGCCTTGATAAGTAGCCATATAAAAAATATGACCACTTTGAAAATGGATTGCGGTTTGCGCTTTTCCTCCTGCCGCTTGTCCTTGGCTATTTGGGAGGGGAATTCATAACACGAGTAGATCGACCCCATCACGTATTACAAAAGTGCAAAGCTGGTAAAGAAAAACAGGAGCGAACAATGATGGGCTGTAATTTTGTAGTCAAAAATTATATAGTAACTTTACCAAACAAAACATAATAAACGGGCGTCAACATTTACGACCTACTTTGTCAGCCCCAATCCAAGCGGACACACGTTTCATGGCAAATCTTTTTGTTTTGTGCGCCGTGCTATTTTGCATTGGCTCAGCAATCGGCCAGCATTTTGTCATTCCGGACGAGGAGCCCAATTTGCGAAATTCCATGCAGGTAATGCAGGTGGCAAAATGGCGCTACTCGGACGGAATTCAACCGCGCCATCCTCGACCATGGGATGAGTTCGAGCTTTTCGAAAGATTTAGCTTGATGAAGCGTGCACGCTCCACTTTTATTGCGCTACAGCCGAATTTTGGAGATGCAAGCGAGCCATATACCATCACCTGGAAGCCGATCGGCCAAAAAGGTTACTTTCAGTCTGGAAAAGCATACGCTGCTGGCGATGTGGTTTTTTGGAACTGCGGGACCTACGTCTCTCATGCCGACGAGAACAAGTCCTTTCCGTGCAACCGGCGTCTTTGGACGAAGATGGGCGAGATTTCAATTTCACCCGGCCAATGCCCGTTGCAACTTTGGTACGTGTGTCTGCCCGACCCGAAGGAGACCTACTTCAGCGACCCGGCCGACTTGGTTTCCGAATATCACATGGCCCAGTGGTTCGATTGTGAAAAGTTTTGTGGATCAAGAGGTCTGCATAATTCGTGGCGTCACTGAATCAAGTCATGTGGTCTGTTAGAATGATGTGTGAAGAAATCTGATTTTTTCGATACATGGTCATTAAAAAAAGAATTACAATTCAAATCATTTTCACTTGCGCATATTGTGTCGCGACAAATTATGCCCCTAGGCCGCTAGGCCGCAAAATAAATAAATCGGGGTTTTGAGTTTTCACTATGAATTAACTTGGCAAATTTTACTTGGTCCATAATTCGATGGTATATCGATGTATTTTATGCTTTTGATTTTTTGACAAGACCTTTGTGCCTCCATGGGCAAGCTGGTATTTCTGACGGGGCTTTTTTGCCTTTTGACTTTTTGGGGCGCTTTCACCCCGGCATGTGCCCGCATGGCTTCCTTTTTGGAAATTCACTGTCCGAGCGAAGAGGCCGAACTTAGCGACGGCTTGATTTGTTTCGATTGGAAGCCTACACGCTGCCAAGTTGAGAGAATTTTGGAAGAGGACAAAATGTGTCGCAACACTTTAATTGAAGATCGTGTGATACCGGCCAAGCGCTGCTCGCCTGTCGTTGAAATGGAAGGTTACGGTATGCATGAAAAATATTATTGTATCAAGTTTTCTTACTTTTGCCCGTTGGATGACATTCCAAATTGTTATAAGGTGTAGAGTTGAATTTTTGTATTGTAATTAAAGGCTGCAAAATTCACACAAAAATTACTGTAGTTGCTGTAGTGAAATAGAACCTGTAACATCTAATGTGTCACCGGGCTCCAGGAGATATTGAATAGTGGCCTCCAACTGATCACCGGCTTGCATGTAAATTGAATTCGACCAGCTGACCGCAAGGTTCTGATCCTGAAGCAGGTAGCTGCCGGTGTACAACGCCTGGGCGACCGATGCGCGGGTCTGGGTAATTATCAAGTCGATTTTTGTCGAGTGGAAAATAAGCTGGCCAAGGTAATCCACGTTGATGTTGTAGGAAAAAACGCCCGTCGTGCCCACTGTAATTACCGGTCCCGCGATAACGACAGTATTTTGCCAAACTGCAAAAAGAGTCGAAGTCAAGTCGGGATTCAAAGTCGAGTTGTAGGTAACCGGTCCTCCACCAGAATTCGCTTGGGTAACCTGAACGATGGGATAAAAAAATCCAGAGGTCGGATTGCCGGCGGAAGACGCCGTTATTCCAACCATCCAAATTGAAATGTTGGTCGACGGGTAAATATTCACGTTTGTAACAATGGCAATGTAAATCGTGTCGTTGGTGCTGACCACTGCGCCGGAAGGGTAGGTGGTGTTGGAATTCCACGGCCCATACGGAATTAGACTCTCCGCACTTGTTCCATTCGAACCGGCTGGTCCCGGTGGTCCTGTATTTCCAGTGGGGCCGGGCGGTCCCGGCGGGCCCTGATTTTCTGTGCAATCAATTTGCTTTTGCCAACCCGAGCCCGCAAAATAATACCAAAGCGTATTGGTTGTCGAGGCCAAATAAAGCGATCCAGGGGGAGCCACAAGGCTTGGCGGAGGTGGGTTTGTGCCAGCAATTATTTGGGCAAGGTTCCCAATTATTCGCTGTATCGTCAGAAAAAAATTGTTCACCGAGACGTTGATTTGGCCAATTTCCAAATTGACTGTGCGGTTGAGCTGGGCGATTTCCACGACGGTTGTGCCATTGGCATCCGAACCTACATGATGCGCATAAAGACCAGCAAACAACCAAACTCCCACGAGAAGCAACAAAAAAAACAAACCAAAAAACCTGAGCGCCGACACATTCCGCTCAAGGTCATCCAGTCGGTCGCGCAGGTTGATGCCGACGGGCAACATCCTGATTTTTTTTGAACCACTTCAACCAGCTAAAATCATTTCGGTTTGATGGAAATCAAATTGGCCATGTGTCCGCCAGAATTATTCTTCAGCCTTCCGCGTCGGCGTTCGCTGCTATTTTGTTTGGTACCTGGGCCATTAAAAATAGAGCGTTTTCATTGTCAAACATATCATAAAAATAATACAATACAAATTACACGCTAATGAGCGACCCATGAAAATCCACTGACGGTCTGCTGACAAATTTGCAGAACATCCGCTGTGCCTGGAGCACCATAAATAAGCCACATCTGCCCTCGGTTGGCGGCGCTGCAGGACGGCTGCGTCCCAGTTGTGGAAAGTTTGATATCCGATTTTTCAGAGCTGGTTTGTGAAACCAAGTCATCTATTTCTTTTTGTTGCTGGTCAATTCTTGCCGACATCTCTGCGATTTTGTGGTTTGGGCTTTTAACTACGTGGTCTGTCCATGTCGGCGTAAATTGTACGATCACTGAAACCGTACAGAAAACCACAAAAATCGTGAGTATAAACAAATACCCTTTGGTTTCTGTAGGTATGTCAGCAGGAGGCGAGACCCATGCTCTATGCATGATTTTACAGCCAGTGTTGAATATTGACTTTCCGAGCCATACCCGCTAATCGCCAGCTACAAGCCAGCGCAATTAAAATTGAGGACGCTTTTAATTTTGCAATTGCAAAAACATTGCCCCGCAACGATTTGTAATCGAAGGCCGCTTTAGGTGGGATTTGAACCCACGACTTTCGACTTAGAAGGTCGACGCGCTATCCTCTGCGCCACTAAAGCCTAATTAATTGTAAACTCTAGAAATTATACCAAGTTAAACCAATCTGTTTACTTTGATTTTTTTCAGTTGTTTGGTTTTGCCTCGCCATGGCCGACAATAAATCCGTGCTTCAGCTTGACTGCCTCTGGCGCGTCGGTGGCAATGAAGGCTCAGTTTGTTTAATCGTTTCGACCATTCTATTTGGCTTTTACTTTTCCACGCTCTTGTTACTGCAAGACAGCCTCGAGTTTCAGATCGTAAGGGCATTTCTGGTCGGTGCCACTGCAAGCGTTGCTGTTGCGATGGTTTTAAGTAGCTCGAGCATGTTTGTTTATCGACGCCTTCAAATCCTTGTTTACACCGATACGGAGGCCGAACACAAAATTACGATGCGTCGATATTACCTGCTCCGAATTTGTTCTGCCACGCTTGTGCTGGCGGAATTCTTTTTCACGTTCAGCATCGTGATGTTGCTCGGTGCCCTGTTTCGCTATTCCATTCAAGCGTTTGGGGATGCAGCAACAATCATTTCCCTTGTGTCGATTTCCATAGCCACTGTTGGGATTTTTTTGGCTGCGTTTTTGAGCTGCATCGGATGGTTGTTAAGTCGCTAAAGAGCCTCGGCGTAGTTAATTAAATAGTAAATTGTATTGTTTACTCAGCTTTTTGGGTTTATGACGGTTGTTAGTTTTAATTCGCGCGTAGGCTCGTTGACTTGTAATTACAGAAGTAACTCATCCTAATTTTACAAAGCCGGTTTATTGTTGCGTATGTCGTTAATTCGTTACACCAGCCTGGTTGATTTCTTGTCGCATATATTGCTCAAGACTTGGGACTTTTTTGAGACCCGGGAATTTATTCGTCAAGATAACGAGCGATTTTTTATGGAGCTTGGCGATGAAATGTCTTATTTGGACCCTGACATTTTCGATTTGGTAATCATACCTTTGACGGACATGTTATCAAATCAAAATCGGTATTCTTCATATATGGACGACTATATTATTGATTTGCTAGTCGCGCCAGTTGACTAGTTACCAAATCTATCTAGTACTCGCCCTCTCGTATAATCATTATACCAAAGCCAGTTAAATATACTGACAAACCCAGTATCAAATGAATACGAATGTAATCGAAGCTACCAGAAAACAGAAAAATAAATCATCATTCCATCTCACCAAGACAGTGCATCTGGCAGTCGCGCAGGCCGCCCGATCGCTCGCTCCACGAATAATCGCGACAGCGTTCTGAGCACGAGAACACCTCTGGAACAAGCTCGTCAACGCTCGGGCAACGTAGCTGGCACGTGTAGGTCGGTGGGAGCTCGGGGCGGCCGACCATGTCAAGTCGTTCGCAGTAGAATTCGCAATGGTTCGGCAGGTACGGAGGGGGCCTCGCCGGGGCGGGTCTTGAGCGACCGGAAAAGGGTGGCGAGCGTTGCTCGGTGCGGCGGTGGTAGCTCCTTCCGGAAAATCCAAACACTCGCTTGATCCAGCCGACCGGATCAACTGCTTCAGCAGGAACAAAGAAAACCGAAAGCAGCACGCACACCAGTGCAACAAGGCAGAAGCAACGAACGCGATCAGCGGTAAACATGGCTGCAGTTGGGGTAGGCAAGCAAGGCGGGCTGCGAAACATAGCAAACAAGCGACATTCCGCAGATTTAATACAATCGTAAAAAGTTTTCTACACAATTTGCAAAACCACAATTATTCGATTTTTGCAATCGTAAAAAGTGGTTCTAAAAAATATGTGAAAATCCCTATTATCTTTAGAGTCAACTCGAATAAATGGCATTGAATTTCACCCAGAAAACGAATATCATTATGCAAATATTTGGCAAATGAAAAATGCGATTTCTAGAATTTACCGGACTGATTTGTCACTCGGAATTGGTCGCCATGCTGAACATGACAGCCATCCCCATTTTTTGCAAGTTGGCACGAATTCGCAAAGCCATACTTCGCGTTGACGCTCGCGTTACTGCAATTTCTCGAAGCAACAACAAAGCTACTTTTCAGCGCTTGCTGACGTTAGCTCAATTGGAAGAGCTCACCGAGTTGGTTGCCGAGCGTGCCGAGGGCTGCGCGATGGAGTTCGATTTTTTGAAGTACCAACTTATATTCAAGAGCTTCGATTTGCCCGCGCGCAAATCATGTCGTCTGAAAATTCTCTTTTCAGCGGCAGGTTTGCCGACTTCGATCATTTTTTTGCGGAGCAAAAGCCGTGCGCGTTTTCATTTGCATTACCTTTCGGCATAAACGTCGGCACACCACTTGATTCTTTACCCTAGTGGTCTTGGTATTACTTCCGATAATTGTGCTTTCGCTCGGAAAATCATGCATCGTTTTTGATGATCTGAATAGTCAGATTTCACGGTGCTTTGCAGATAACTTAGCACCTTCTGCATGTTTTGTACACGCTCCAGTGCTTTAAACTTACGTGATGCTTCGGTAGCATATTCACCAAACTCGGCCAGCTCGCTTTCGAGAAACATCATTTGTCGGCGTAGGTGCGTGAATTCTTCGTCCGCTACCTCCAGGAAATCAGGAGCTCGAAACGGTATCGAGTTTGGATTGAGTGCCAATTGAAGCGACTCCAGAAAGTACTGCAGTGCAAAAATCCCGTCTGCAAGGTCTGCTGAGGCTTGCTTAAAATTTTCTGCGGGTCGGTTGCGTGTCCGTGAACCTATCCATATTGACGGATCGGGTTCTTCGATTTCTGCAGCTTTTTCGTCCTTTACAGTAGATGACATGAGTGTTGCAGAAGCGCGCGAAGTTGGTGAAAGCTTGCGAAAACAGTGGAAATCGTGCCTCAACCATTGAATTTTATTATTTTATCAGAGGTATGATTTCACAAATTTTCTAGAAACGTTTTTACCGTTTGCTCAGTTAAGTACCTCTCGCTCGAATGTCATATTCTAGGTTTCGCTTTTTTGCCAACAATTCTTTTTGGCCATGTCGTGCGTCGACGCGTTTTCTGGGTACTTGCTGTGTCCCGCGAAGGGCCCATGGTACAAGGTCGACATTGGTGGTGGTCGGTTTGTGGAGATTGACGCGCTTGCCAACTTGAAGGAGATGACGGTCGGCGTGCATATTGTTTACCCACAGCCAGGCGACCGCTTTCGTTTCAAGATTTACAACTCGGACACGAAAGAGTTCATCCCCATTTCGCGCGGCATGTTTACGCCACCGCCGGTCGAGAAACCGATTGATGCTGCGAGGATGCCTCGTAAAATCTGCGATGTTCTTGCTCAAATCGAAGAGCATCCGGACTTCACCACCCGCGTTGATCAAGCTGATCGATTTTGGATTGAGCGTATGCTGCGGGAGCCGAGCTTGAGGACTCGCGAAAACAATCGCATGGCTCGCTCGACTTGGCAGTCGCTCTATGAACAAAAATAATAGTCATGTTTTTTGGAGACCGCACTATTATTTTGGCTATTGAAATTCGTTTTGCCAATTTCTCAATTTTTGGGGAATTAATACACGACTACTTAACAAGTGATTTTGACTTTACATTTTTTCGATCCGTCTCCTTGACCATGCCCTCTAACGTTGAAGTCAAGGCGCGCGTGCCTGACGTCGAGAAATTCGCCGATGCGGTTATCAAGTGCATTCCGTGGCGCGGCCGCGTGATTCGACAGCGCGACACCTTTTTCAAGGTTCCAAACGGCCGTTTGAAGTTGCGGGAATTTGGCACGAACGAGGAAAAGCCGGGACTCTTGGGAGAGTTGATCGGTTACTCTCGCCCGGACTCCGAGGGTTGCAAGGTCTCGGAATTCGTTTGCGTGCCCGTCCGGTCGGACATCGAGGATTTGCGTCGGATGTTTGGTTATCAACTCGGCTTCCTTGGAGACGTCACAAAATCGCGCACGCTTTGGATTGACGACAAAACCTCGACGCGCATACATCTCGACTTGATTCAGGAGCTGGGTGAGGATTACGTGGAGCTTGAAGTGCCGTTCGGTATTGAGCGCACTGAGGCCGAGGCGCGCGAAATCGCCCAAAACCTTTGCAACGATTTGGGAATATTACCCGAGCACCACGTCGCAGTGGCCTACATCGATCTCATCCTTGCCAAAGAAGCTGCTCAGCACGAAGCGACATTCAATCAGCCGCCTCCTGATCCCGAGTTTCAGGCGAAGCTCGACCAAATGTTTGGAAGCCAGAAATCTCACACTGAGGCCCGTAAGCCGACATTTGGCGCTGCTGCTACCTCATCTGCTTCTGCAGTACCGAGAGTTCATCCGAGAAATTTGTCACTCGACGATGTGATACCGGGTTTCGGAAGACCCAAATCCACTTCCGCCGAGTGTGTTCCATGTCCTGAAGGACAGCCTCCGGCTCGCTTGGGTGGTCCGCCCGCTTGGTAAGGCCCAGAAATATCAGTTGAATGAACTTGTATTACAAGCCAGCTTACACTACTAAAACAAAACCGCGTGCCAAAACATCGCGCCATACACAAACGCCGTAGACAACAGCGGCATCTCGGACCAGTCGGGTCGGATGAAAAAGAGCCAGTGAACGTTTGCAAGGTTGAGACTGATCAACGCGCCGAACATACTGTACACAGCCAACTTTGAAGATAAAATCTCAGAGTTGCATGTAAGAGCGCGCAGGATAGAAAGGCAGTAGCTTTGAGCGACAAGATACACCGAGGCGCTTAACAGCCCGTAGCAAACGGTTTTGGGGTTCAAAGTACTGTAAGGCAACATGTCGTAGCGTGGCGGGTTGTCGTGGTCTCTCGGGTAGCAGGAGGGGGGGGGGTGGGGTGTTTAGGGCACCGGGGTTTTCAAATAACCAAAAGGGCCTTTTAAACCCAATTACCAATCGTAAAAATGGTAAAAAAAAAATAGAAAAAAA